>Ga0072500_150954_pt1 | contig 20101 bp, 20 predicted proteins | sample GBScelen77Swater_FD_63803 | JGI IMG/M metagenome (GOLD analysis project Ga0072500, IMG submission 63803) | Hot spring microbial communities from Great Boiling Spring, Nevada - cellulolytic enrichment S 77C v2 (version 2) | ecosystem: Environmental > Aquatic > Thermal springs > Hot (42-90C) ...
AGGCAAGCCAGAATTCCAAGTGTTATAAACAGTCCAATTTACCCCATCAAACTTTGCAAGTCCTCTACCTGTCCCAATCCATTTATTACCCTGTCCATCTATGGCTATTGCAAGAATATAGTCAGAAGGCAAGCCAGAATTTGAAGTGTTGTAAACAGTCCAATTTACATCATCAAACTTTGCAAGTCCTCCACCATATGTCCCAATCCATTTATTACCATCCCCATCTATGGCTATTGCAGAAATACTGTTATCAGGCAAGGGAGAATTCCACTTGTCATAGACAACGAAATCCCCGGTTGCCTTATTTAACTTAACAAGACCTCCACCATCGGTTCCAATCCAAAGATATTCACCCTCCTCAGCAAGACAACGAATATTTCTTCCATTCGTATATCCAATCCATTCTTGTATCCAATCCATTCTTTCCGTGTTTTTGTTTTTCCCATTATTCAATGGCAATGTAAAAAAAATTTTTTTATTTGTCAATAGAGAATACATTTAAATTGGGGTTTGGGATTTTTAGTTTATTCAAATATTAGGAGGAGTTGTTTTTTTGATTTTGTTTGTGATGATTTTATTTCTTTTAGGCGACCGGAGGCGGTTGATTTTACTGTGTTTTTTGTTTCAAGGTCTGTTATTTTTAGTTGGATTTGTTTTATTTTTGTTTGAAGTTGTGCGATTTTGAGGTTTAGTTTTTCTTTTTTGAGCTCTGTTTGGGTTTGTTTTGATTTTATTTTGTTTATGAGTGTTTGTTTTTCGTTTTCAAGTTTTTCTTTTTCTTTGGGGCTTGCGAGTCCTTGTTTGATTAGTTCTTCTGTTTGTGAGATTTCTTTTTCAATATCAGCGATTTTTAAGTTTAGTTGTGCCCTTTCTTGTTGAAATTTTTCTTGGGTTGCTTTTATTTCGTTTTGTGTTGAGTTTATTTGTGTTTGGATTTGGTTTATTTGTAGTTTTAGGTTTTCAATTTCTGTTGTTTGTCTGTAGGCGATTGTTTGTCCTTCTTTTATTTCATCTCCTGGGCTGGCGATCAGGCGTATGTCTTCGTTGGGGTTTAGTTCTATCAGCATGAAGACGGGGTTGGTGGCTTGGGCTTGGGGGTTAGGGGTTGTGGATTGGGGATTTGTTGAGATTTTTTTGATGGTGAGGCGTGCTGATTTTATGATTTTGTCTTGGATGTTGAGTGATTTTAGGAATTCGGTTGTTGTTTGGTTTAGTTTGATTTTGTGTTCTGAGGTTTGTTTGAAGAATTCAAATTTAGTTGGTGGTGGTTGAAGTGGTTCGAGTGGTTCGTAGAATTCAATTTCGCCTGTTAGAAACAGCAATGAGTCGTTTAGGTTGATGGTGTTTGCGAGTGTTTGGTTTTGGATGGAGATGTTTTTTATTTCTGTTTGAGCTTTTTGTTTTGGTATTGTTAAGATGTTTGTTGTGAATATGTCGTTTTTGAAGTTGTCCTTCCCTACCGAGAGGGTGAGTGTTTCTTTTTTAATTAACAGCATATTTTGTTTTTCTGCTGATATGATAAGAAACTCGCCTTTGAGTTTTTCTCCTGTTGTTGTGTTAATTCCGTCAAGTTTTGCGAGGCAAAGGAAGTCCTTGGCGAGTTCGTTGTATGTTCTGACGGCTGAGTTTATGTCTTTTTGTATATGTCGGATAATTTTGTGGTGTGTTTTAATGGAGATGAAGGCGAATGGTATTGTTAGGAATAGGAACAGGAAGCCGAGGGCTATGTCGGCTTTTGAGCCGACTTTTATTCTGTAGGCTTCTGGTTGGGTTGTATCAAATGGGAAGACGGCGTTACGCATGCTTAGGGGGTAGAGTATTTTAACGCCTTGGATAGAGGTGCAGTCAATTAGGATGTGAGAGATGTAGCCGAGGGCGAAGGCTATGGGTTTGAAGTTGGCGGTGTTTAGGTGTAGTTGTGCGATTATGGAGGCGATAGAGACGATGGCGATAGCAATTAGTGAGTGGGTTATGGTTCTGTGTCCGAATTTTGATTCTATTGGTTTGCTTATGGGTTGAAGTAGTTTGCCGGTCCAGGATTTTGAGTTGTCTATGTCAGGGGCGAGTGATCCGAGGGTTGAGAGGATGGCGTTTTCATAGTTTAGTTCAATTCCCTGCCCTATGGAGGCGAATGCGAGCACGAAGAGAGAGAAAGATATGTGAGTTGTGCTTGTCATAGTTGGATTTGGTAAAGATTAAAGTTTTTTAAGAAAGTTTTTCTGTGTATTTCGCAGGGTCCGAATTCTTTTATTGCTTTTATATGTTCGGGTGTTGGGTAGCCGAGATTTCTTTTGAAGTTGTATTGAGGATATTTTGCGTTGAAGATTGTCATCATGAGTGTGTCTCTGTTGTGTTTTGCGTGTATAGAGGCGCAGCTTACTTGATAGATGAATTTGTCGGCTCTTGGGATAGCGATCAGGTGTATTTTTGCTGTTGGTAGGTTCATTTTTTCTTCTGTTGTTATTTGGAAGATTTTATTTCCGTCTATTATGACAAAGATTTCCGTTTGGGGTTTGGGTTTAAGTTGTTCAAGGCACATAAGGAGTGCGTTTTTCATGGCGAGGGTTGTTGCGTTTAGGATATTGAGTTTGTCGATTTCTTTTGGGTGTATGATTTCGGTTGCGATTGCGATTGCGTTATTTTCGATTTCTTGTGCGAGTTTTTCTCTTTGTTTTATGTTGAGCATTTTTGAGTCTTTTACTCCGTTGATTAATTTTTCAATTGCGATGGCGCTTGCGACGACTGGGCCAGCGAGGGCACCTCTGCCTACTTCGTCGATTCCGATGATGATGTTTTTCATTTTTTATTTTTTGTTTGTTTTTATTTTGTGATTAAAAACTTGCTGTGATAGATGTTTTTATTTGTTTGGACTCTTACGAGGTAGAGACCGCTTGCTGTGTTTGGGATTGAGAGGGTTGTTTTTTCAGCCATTGGTGCTATTTCTTGGATTAGTTGTCCGAGTATGTTAAAGATAGCGATTTTTAATATAGTTTCGTTTGGGGTGGAGATTTCAAGTGTTGTGAAGCCGTTTTCTGATTTTGTTTTTAGGGTCATTTTCTTTTCTCTTTTTTCTTTGTTTTCAGCGAATGGTTCTGGTTCGGTGTTTAGGGGCTGCTCTTTAGCGAAGTAGAATGTATCTATTCTTGTTGGGTGGTTTGAGGTTGAGATGGTGAAGAATTTATCAAAGACGCTGGCGATGATGTGTCCAGCGATTATTGATTTTGCTGTTGTGTTTTTTCCTTGTGTAGTTTGGTAGATAAAGCGGATTGATTGTGCGTTTTGTAGTTTGTTTAGTGTTTCAGGGTGCGGGTGGTTGTAGGGGTTATTTTCGCCTGTGCTTATTATGACGGCTTGTGGTTTGAGTTTTTGGAGCAGGATTTCAGGGGTTGAGGTTTTTGAGCCGTGGTGAGAGATTTTCAGAAGTTGTGTATTTTCAAGTTCTGGGTTTTTTACTACGAGGATGGATTCTTGTTTTGCGTAAAGGTCGCCAGCGGTGAAGAATTTGAATGTGTCGTTTTCGTTTGAGATGAATTCAAGTAAGAGGGCGATTGAGAGTGTGTTTTCGTCTGATGTTCCAGCGTATGAGTAATTTTTTATAAAGCCGGAGACGGCAAGGGTTGAGAGGGTGATTTTTCCGTTTGGTGTTGTCAGGTTTATTAAAGTTTCTGCGACAGCGAGGGTTTGTCTTCTTGGGCCTACGGCGTTGATGTATTCGTAGAATTGGGTGGTGTTATAGGATTCTCCCCTATCGTAGCATATATCGGGGTTGAGGTTTAGGATGACTTCGTCGAGTCCGCCGATGTGGTCGGCGTGGTAGTGGGTTGCGATTGTGAAGTTTAGTTTGTTTATACCGAGTGTTGAAAGGTATGGGATGATTATATTGTTTCCTTTGTTTGCTGGACCGCCGTCAATGAGGATTTTGAATGTGTCAATTTTTATAAAGCAGGCGTCGCCTTGTGCTACGTTAAGTTGGTGGATTTGGATTATTTGTGCGTTTGTAAGCGAGATGAAGAGAAGGAGTGCGAGGGTTTGTTTTTGAAGTTTATTTGTGAATTTTTTAATTTTGATGTGAGGATTAAAATTAAATTTTGGTTTTATAAATGGGTCAGAAGGAGATTTTGATAAATGGGATAGTGAAGTATTTGAATTTGCTTTCTGATGATAGGTTGAGGGAGGTATATGATTATGTGAGGTTTTTATATTTTGATGATTTGATGGTGGCAAGGGGGATTGAGATTTTGAGTCAGGAGAGTTTGAGGGAGTTTCTTGAGAGTGAGCCGGACATTTATGGTCCTGATGATGTAAAAGAGAGTTGAAGATGAGGTTTAAAAAGGGGGATATAGTTTTAGTTCCTTTTCCTTTTACTGATTTAAGTGGGCGGAAGTTAAGGCCTGCTTTGGTTTTATATGAGGGTGAGTTTGATGTTATAGTTTGTTTTATATCTTCTGTTTTAAGGGATTTGGGGGAGTTTGACATAAAGGTTTTGAAGAGCCAGGAGAATGGTTTAAAGGTTGATTCTGTTATAAGGTTGACGAAGTTGGCGACTTTGAGCAGGGATTTGATATTGGGGAGGATAGGGACGCTTGAAGACGAGTATTTGAAAGAGGTTGACGAGAAGTTAAGGGGGATGTTTAAGTTGTAGTATTTCATGTTTTCAGGTATTCTTTGATTTCTTTTATTTTTTGTTGGCACCATATGCAGTCGCAGTTTGAGTTTATTTTTAGTTGTGGTTCTTCAAGTGTAGAGATTAGGTTTTTGAGCATTTCTATTGCTTCGGTGAATATTTCGGGTTTGATGGTAAAGCGTGCGAATTCAAAGTTATCGCTTAGGATGCTTATTGTGAAGGTTCCTTTAGATAGTTGGTCGGGTTTTTTAAACGGGATTGGGGATTCTGGTTTCGGGGTTAAGGGTTCGGGATTTGTGATTTGGGATTTGGGGTTCTGTTCATCTGTTTTTAGTTCGTTTATGAATTGTTCGCTTTCTTCTTCTTTTTTTGTGAAGAGTGGCATGGTTTTTCCCTCCTTTAGTTTGTGAGTTCAAGTTCTAATTGTTTTAACTTTGTTTTGAGTTCAAGTAGTTTCATTTTTTGTTCAAGTAGTTCTTTGATTGATGTTTTGTTTTGGTTGAAGTAGAGTTCATATAGTTCAACGATTTGTTGTTGAGTTTTAATTTGTTCGTTTAGGAGTTCAAGTTGTTCTTTCAATTTTAAGTGTTTGATTTCTTTATCTTTGTTTTCCTTTCTTTTTCGCTCTTCAAGTTGTTTTAGTTCAATTTGTTTAATTTTAAGGGCGGAGTTATCAAGGATCTTTGAGATGTTCAGGGTTATTGAGACGGAGAAGCGGTCACGGACAGCATAGGGTTGATATACGGGGTTTATGGGGTCATATTGGCTTAGGAAGTATCCGGCACCGAAACCGGCGTGGATTTTGATGTCAATTGAGTTTAGAATTCGGTTAAACAGGGAGAGTTGTTTAATTTCTTCTTTTTTCTTTTGGATTTCATAGTCGGTTTGTGCTGTTGCTGTGGCATGCAACAGCAGGATAAGGATTTTATATTTCAATATAGAATTTTTCAATTTGTGTTGTGATGTTTAGTTTTTCAAGTTCTGTGTAGTTTTCGGAGTAGAAGACCTCAATAAGGGCTTTGATTTTTTGGATGTGCTCTTCCCTATTTAATTTGATTGAGTTAATTATTTTTTTGATTGCTTGAAAGGTGGCATTTAAGGTTTCGGGGTTTGTTTTCTCTCTGAAGATCTTGTCTCTATCTATTGAGATGTGCCAGATGATTTTTGAGGAGATATTTTTTTCTGTGTATTCTGCGATCAGGTTGAAAAGTTTTGTGTGGAGTTGTGTTTGCTGGGGTTCTGGGCTGGGACGCATAGGGAATTTTTTTGCGACTGAGTATATTGTTTCAGGCAGGCAAGCATTTTTTTCAATGTCGTAGATGATGATTCGGTTAATTTTTTCTGGTTCTGTGAGTTCAATTTTATCAAATTCTTCTCCTGTTTGGATTAGGACTATGTCAATTTCAGGTTGAGGGATAGCGTTGATTTCAAGGAAGCCGTTTTTACAGTTTGAATTTTTAAGTAGTTTTAGGAGTTCTTGTCTTGGCAGATCATCAGGGGGTTTGATTTTGAAGCAGGGTTCAAGCGTGAGGTATTGTTTTAGGAGTTTGAGGTAGTCGTCATCAGCGGAGAGGACGATTAGTTCATTGTAATTTAATTCGTTTGAGGGTTTCTTTTCAAGTTTTAGTTTAAATTCGGGTGTAAATCTGAAGGTATCATTTGAGGTGAAGAGGTCAAAGTGATTGTTTGACAAGGCGATTGCGAAGGTATTTTCGGAGATAACTTTAAATGGGTCAATTTTTAGTTTTGTAATAAATTCAATTTTTGGTTCAAGTATTAAGTCCGAGTTTATGTCGTAGAAGGTAATCATCCGTTGTTGATAACTCGTTGTTGATAACTTTTTTTAAAAAAATTTTTTCTATTATAGGCATTTTTTGATTTTTTTTGCTTTAATGGTTATTAACAATGTCTTATTGATAACTTAATTGATTGTTGTTTATCTGGCTTTTACAATAACGATTTTACCAATGGAAGATTTCAACTGTTGTTTTGTAAGTTTTGTTTCCTTTTACTACTACGGCGCCGATGTAGATTCCGGTTGTTTGGAATTCTCCTTTGTCGTTGTCGCCTTTCCAGCCGTGGGATTGAGCTCCTTGTGTTAGGCGTAGGTTTTCGGCTATGGTTTTAATTTTGTTTCCGTTTTTGTCAAGGATATATATGCTGACTTCAGCAGGTTTTGTCAGGGTATATTTTAGGTACGTATTTTGTTTAAAGGGGTCAAATAGTGGTGGTTCAAAGCGTAGTGATTGGACGATTTCGGGTTCTGGGGCGGAGCACGAGATAAAAGTAATGAGTAGAAATGAGATGGTGCTCCGCAAGAGAAATTTTTTAGTTGTGGTTTTCATCATTCTAATCTTTCAATTATTTTCCAAATTTCGCCGTTTGGTTTTCCGAGAGTTACAACTTTGGTTTCTCTTAAAACTCTGAGTGGTGGTTGGTTTGGGTCATATTCGGTTAATTTTGTGAAGAAAGCGCCGTCGTCGTAATCACCGCTTGCGTTTCCGTAGGATCTAGCGGTTAAAAGTTTTCCTGAGTTTGCGTCATAAGTGAGTGTGAGGATTTCTCCGGTTGTTCCGTTTCCTTTTCTTACGACTTTGAGTCCTCTGTCAATTGTGACGATTGGTTCTTTGAATGTGTAGGTTTCACGGGTTACGAATCCGTTTTTGTTGTAGCGTTTGATATGGGTGACAATGTTGTCGTCTTCGGCGTAGAGTTCGGTTTCAACTTTAGTTTCTGGAGTGTTGCTGTTGTATTGGTCCCAGGAGATAAATTTTTCGGTGATTGATGCAATTCTTGGGTAGTCCTGGCCACCAATGGAGCCGATGCCGTATTTGTAGTTTTTGGTGATAAGGAGTAGACCTTTTGGGTAGGAGTGTTTTTCAGTTACAACGACGCCGATTCCGCCTGTGAGGGTGTCGCCGTAGATCCAGATTGAGTCGGCTGTTGTTTGTTCAATTTTCAGCAGTGCGTTTCTTTTTCCGAGTGGTTTTCCTGAGATGATCCAGTCGTGAAGGTCTTGGAATTGTTTTAGAGCGTCTATTACGAGTGCTTGTGGTGAGTCCTCGTTTGTGGTTGATAGGTTTGGGTTTGTATCTGTTGGGTTTGAGCAGGAGAATAAAAATGCAACAGCGAGAAGGGGGAGAAGTTTAAAGAGTTTCATTTTAGGGCTCCATTTTTTGTTTTTGAAGAAACTTTTCCCGCAACTTCCCCGAGGGTTGAGAAACTTGGGAAGTTGCGGTTTTATGTAGCGCACCCGCACTTGTAAAAAAATAAGTGCAGGCAGAGGAGAAAACTCTATAAATTGAAATCATTTTCAAAAATGAATTAATTTTTTTTTCGCCTTTTTCTCCCCTACCTGCACTTAGTGCGCTACTGTTGAAAATATAACAAAATTAAAATAAAAAGTCAAGGGGGAGAGGGTTGACGACTTTCAAGTTCTGCGATGCGATGTTGAAGTTCGGGGGTAAATATAGAGCGGTTGCAATGGAAATTGTTGAGGAATGGATATAATATTTAAGTATTAAACAATCACGCTTGGTCAGATAGCCTTCTACCTGCTTGCACATAATTCCTCATTGAATTCTTTACAGTATTTACGAATTCGTCGACGGACAAATTTGTGCTTTGATCATATAACCACTTGCCAGCGTTATCCCATTGGTCATGCTGGGCTTTGTGTTCATTATAGGTGGTCAGCCGGTGATGGATAAACTTTAAAATCTCGTCCCAAGTGAGTTGAACGACTTTCGGGATAAGTTCATTGTTCTTTTTTGAGCCTATGGCGAACAGACGGACGCGAAACTTGTGATCGGAGTAATATCCTTCGTTGTAGAGAGATTCAGCTACATCAGGCACATAGCAGGTATCAAATGCTCCTATGGCGTAGAGGACACGATGCATGTTTTTATCTGGGCGTCTGGTCCAAGGGCCATTTAACCTGCATTGTCCGTATTTTACTTCGGCAATCACAATGTCAATTAGCCCAGAAGAAACGAACACTTCGTGGTCTTGCATGGGTTTTCCTGAAGTGAGCAATTCGCATCGGTGAGGGAAACGCACGGCAAGGATGTCTACATCAGTGCGTTGGCTGCGTAATTCATCTCGCCGAATCAAGTCAGGGTGGACAATGAAATTTACGATTGTCAGGCAACCGTTCAGCCTGAAAAACCAGTAAGCAACACTTTCAGGGCTAATTTGCTGATTGGATATTTTTGATTCCATCAAACTCCCTCCTTTGTTAAAGTGTTATTTAATTCAAGCAGGCGTTCTAATATTTCTTTTTTTGTTTGATGAGAAACTGTAAAGCGGGTTTGTCCGCGTTCGTTTTGGTAAAAGTCGTGTTGTGGGTCAATGTCGTTCCAATTGTAGCAGGCGAGAATTAATTTGTCCATTTTGGCGAAAAAAATTTTTTAGTTCTTCCCTACCCTGTCTGCACTTGTGCACTGCTGGAAGGAATATAACGAAGGCGTGGTAAAAAGTCAAGGGTTTTGTGGGATTGGGGGTTTGTATAACTTTAAAGGGAAGGAATAAAGATTCAACTTTTTTATTATTGGTTTTGTTAATTTTTCTGGATTATGTTTTGTTATTGATTTAACCGATATGTGCCAGCTATATATATGATATTCGTGGTATTCAAGGAGTATAGATAATACTTTATCATAGCATTGGGGGCAGATGGTAGGGTTGGATTGTGTCAAATTCATTTGAGTTTTCTTTTAGTTCGTTTTTCTTGGGATAAATGATGAAAGAGTCCTGATGGGGCAAGGGCAGGTCTTTGTTGGGTTGGGATAGTAAAGATTTTTTAGAAAATATCTTGACTTTTATTTTATGATTTATTATCATATATTGGCAGTGATTGGTAAATATAAGCAAAAAGGGTTGTCTATGGATAAGTGGTTAACTCTTGAACAGATAGCTGAATATTTACAGATGAGTGCATCTTCTATTTATAAGATGGCTCAGGGTGGTAAGATACCGAGTTACAAGGTTGGTAGGCAGTGGAGATTTAGGAAAGATGAGATTGATGCTTGGGTTAAGGGGAGAAAAGTTATAAGGCAAAAGGACAAGAGATAAAAATGAAGTTAAAGCAATCTCAAAGAGAACTCCGTGAGCGAATCATTCAAGTTTTAAAAGAGCAAGGGTTTAAGATAAATCCTCATGTAAGGCCGGGAGGATATAGCAAAGCAACATATCGCAGAATTCAACAAAAGACAAGGTTTGAGCAGTTATCTTTACATAGAAGGTTTTTAATAGAGACCATGGAGGAGGTGCAGAAGTATTGTAGGAATGCTTATGAAATTAATCCTGAGATGATTTCTTTAGAATTAAGAGAGGTTCGGTCAGGTTCACTTGAAGAGGTTTTATTTAGATGGTGGAATTTGGTATGGTGGAGTATTCCATATCAGCGTCCATATGGGAGACAGATGAGGTTTTTATTATGGGACAGAACGCACGAGGCTCCCTTTGGTTTGATTGGATTACAAAGTCCTGTGCTTAAAATGTCGGTTCGCGATAAATATTTAGGCATACCTAAGGATGATTTAGATATATGGGTAAATAGGTCTATGCATGCCCAAAGAGTTGGAGCTTTACCGCCATATAATGAGTTGATAGGGGGAAAGATGGTAGCACTTGCTCTCACTTGTAATGAAATAAGAGAGGCATATAAGAGAAAATACAGGGATTATGTTTCAATTATCAAACAAAGGAAGTTGGAGCCCGAGCTTTTGTTTATCACTACAACTAGTGCGTTTGGAAGAAGTAGTTTATACAACAGATTAAAATATAAGGGGGAGGTTGTAGCGCAATGTTTAGGTTATACGCAAGGTTCAGGCACATTTCACATTCCGGAAAGACTGTATGATGAACTTCTTGAATTTTTGAAAGATCAGGGGATTGATGTATCAAGGGGTTATGGACATGGACCTTCAAGAAAGCTAAAACTAATAAGTCTTGCTTTAAAATATCTTGGGTTGCCCAATTTTGAATATCATGGCATTAAGCGCGAGTTTTATTTATTTCCACTCGTCAAGAATTTAAAGGAGGTTATACACCAAGGAGAAAAGCCTATTTGGATAGATCGTCCTTTTGATAAATTAGTTGATTATTGGAAGGAGAGATGGGCGATACCAAGAGCAGAGAGAATGCCTGAATGGAGAGATTTTAATAGTAATAAATTTTTTAAAAGAGTAGAAAAGATATTAAAGGAGGTATGACTATGGGAATTAAAGAAAATATTGAAAGGTATCTTGAAGATGATGGCATAAAAAAGTTGTTTGAGAAGATTTATAGAGAGTTTAAAGAGGAAGGAAAGGGTGGAATAAAAAAAATTTTGGAGGAAGAAGTAAGGAAGATAAAAGAAGAGTTTGAGATTATTAAAAGAAATATTGAAAAACAAATAGGGGGGTAAGAATGGTTACAATAACAGAGGTGAAAATTAAGGGATTCAGGGGATTTACAAAGGAACAAGGGTTTGATTTTTCTTCCCCTGTTACAATTCTGTTTGGTGAAAATGGAAAAGGTAAAAGTAGCCTTCTTAATGCTATAGAATGGTGTTTATTTGGGAATGAGTGCATAGGGAAAAATACAGGAATAAGAGAAAGGATTGATTGGGAGGTTAAAAATAGAAATACTAATGAGTGTTATGTTCAGGTAATAATGAAAGAAAATGAGAAGGAATATGCTGTTAAAAGGATTTGGAAAAGCATAACAAAGGATCAATTACAGATTATTATGCCGGATGGAAAGATTGTAGATGGAGAAGAAGCCAGAAAGGAATTAGTTAAATTGACTAAAAACTTTTCATTTAAAGATTTTCTTTCCTCTATTTACCAGCATCAAGAAGTTATAAGATTCTTTTTGATACAGGAACCCAAATACAGAAACGATGCAATTGATAGATTGCTTGGACTATCTGAGTATAGAAACATGATAGATGGAATATATGAAGCAAAAATAAAAGAAGATATTTTGCAAAATGAAATTGATAAAATATCAGAGCAAATTAAAGCAAAAATATATGTTTGGCAGACACAAATTAGAGAGAAGACAGAAGAATTAAAGAGTAAAGGAATTACAGAGGGGACAATTAGTGAAAATGGTGCCAGAGATTTGGCGGAAGATATAAAAAATTCTTTGTTTGATTTTTCCCAAAAGATTGGCGTTGGTTTAAGTGGAGGTTTTTCTACAGTAGATGCCTCTGATTTAGGTAAATTTATTGATTTAGCGAAGGAAGAAATAACGAGATTTCGTTCTGAGATGCCGGATCAGGAAAAAGAATTGGAGATATACAAGGAGTTGAGTGAGATTGAGAAAGATTTAATTAGTTACGGAAATGCTCAAAAGGAATTTAATGAGAAGGATAAGGACTTACAAGAATTTATTCGGAAAAATGGTAAAATAGAAGAATTGGAGAATAAAAAAACAGATAATGAGAGAGAAATTAAAGAAAGGGAGAACGAAAAGGAGCGGATTAACCTTCTTGGTGCTACAGTTGAGAAAGCGATTAAGTATTTAAAATTAGAGACGGTGGAAAATAAAAATGTCTGTCCGGTTTGTAGGACAGAAATAAAAGGTCTTCTTGAACAATTGGAGAAGGAGTACGAGGAAAAATATAAAAAACAATTGGAAGAGATAAATAAAGAATTGGAAACCAAAAGGGATGAATTGAAGAAAATAGAAGGTTTGATTTCAGAATACGAGAAAAAGGAAGAGAATAGAATAAGATCTGAGGAGGAATTTAAAAAGGTTTCTGAGAGCATAAAAAATAAATACGGAATTAGTGAGAGAGAGGATGTAGAAAAGTGGTTGGATAATTTTAAAATGAAGAAGGAAGAGGAACTAGAGGAGATTAAAAAAAGAGTTGAAGAAAAGCAAAAGGAATTAAACAAAATTGAAGAGAATATAGATATTTTGTCAAAAGTTTATGAGGTTTTAAGATATAAAATCCAGATGGAAAAAGCAAGGGATATAGAAAGGTCTGATGAGTGGAAGAGGCTTCAGGATAAAGCTGATGAATTCAAAAAATTAGTTGAAGAAATTAAAGAGATTGTATCAGCAATTAAGAAAGCATCACAAGAAGAAGCAAGCGATAAAATAGAATCTGCAAGAAAGAAGATCTCTGAATATTTCAAAACTATAACTAAGCATCCTATGATTTCTGAGGTAAAGTTTGAGGTAAGTGAAGATCCCAGAACTGGCGGGAATAGTTATGAGTTTAAGGATCAAAATAGAAAAGATATAATACCCATTTTAAGTCAGGGCAACCTAAATGCCCTTGCTCTTTCAATATTTTTAGCATTGGCTGAGACACAGGATGCTCCATTTAATTTTCTTATCTTTGATGATCCATCTCAAAGTTTGGGGGAGTCTGAGAAAGAGGAATTTATTAAGATATTAAATGAAATTGCGCAACAAAAAAATTTGATAATATCCACAATGGATAATGAGTTTTATAAGATCTTGCAAGATATAACAAAGAGAAGGAAAATTTATCATTTTAGAAATTGGACTCCAGATAAAGGGCCGGAAATTGAAATTATTACTAAGTAAAAATGGATACAGAGGTATATGATATATTGATTAAAATTTATGAAGGGTGTGGAGCCCAAATTTTTGGGCAAATATGTCAGGATTTGCTTGTTCTTTCCATTGTTGAAACAGGTTGCAATCCGGAAAGTATAGAGGTACACAATATTGAAGGTGTTGATATAGTCATTGATGACAGTAATTTTGGGAAATATGCAATAGAGGTTAAAACAACAAAGGGTAATACCGTTAATTTTGGGAGAAAAGATTGTGAAGGTTTGAGGAAATATTCCGAAAACAAGTATGAAGTAATTCTTGCTGTTTTAAAGATTGATTTACAAAAGGAATGGATATTTGCAGACGCAAGTAGGAAAAAAATCAAATCCAATCTTCAAGTGAACGCGTTATATACTTCAGATAAATATAAAGAGTTTGCAAAAAAGGTTAATCAGAATTTTGAAAGATTGGTGAAAGAAAATTATAAAGGGATACTGGAGAAGGGTGAAATGTATTTAAGAGAGAAATTAAAAGAAAAAAGGATTAAATATTCGGGGCAATAAAATGGAAAAACGGGAACAACTTTTTGCTGAGTTGCCGGAAGCGCTTGTGGAAGAAATGCTTTCTAGGAGTGAACAGGTTGGTGCGATGCTTCATGATTCTCTTGTGGAAATTTTGAATAATAAAGATAAAATGCGGAAACAGTTAGAGGAGGGGGGTTTACTAAGACGGGACACAGATGTGGGGTATCCAAGCATACCAACGACTTGTGGTGTAGATGGTTCCTATGCGGTTGAGAGACTTCTGGCAACTGATTTTGTTGCTTGTGCTGCTGTTGCGATTGAAGGGCTAACCCCACCTTCCGAAAAAAGATATTGGGAGAAGCCACATCATAGAGTATTTATTCAATCAGAAAGGCATGATCCGGATACAAGTACAGTTATTAGAGGATTAATGATGGAAATGGAAGTTGAACTTGCAGTTGAAGCTCCTCATGATATAGTGTTTTTAGATGGTTCTCTTACAACGCCATTGATATATATGAATCAAGCGATAAATAAGGTTTTACAATGGCAGAAGGAGGATATTTCGTTCCATGTGAGTGAAGAGCTAATTAAAAGGTTTAAAGATTTTCTCAAATTTTATAAGGATATTTTAGAATCTTCAAGAACAGATAAATTATGGGTAGGTATGCCAAAATATACTGCAAGAAGGGAGTTAGGCAAGATGCTAAATTGGTCATCTCATTACGATGACAGAGCAATTTTGACCACTATTTTATCTCCGGGCGAATTTACCTCACCAGTCCCATTAGAAAAACCTCAACAACAGTGGCATTTAAGGCTCCCTGATGAAGATAAAGAACTTGAAAGACTAAGAAACGAGGTTCTATCAGCCATAGATAAGCTTTATGTAATATATTACAGACCTCATAATTGGACGCCGGTTTTTAGGATTGAGATAGCATCTTCTATAGCATCTTCTATTGCCACAAATAATTCTCGGTTAGCAGTATTACTTCAAGGTGTTAAATATCAGTCCGGAACGCCGGGGATTATGGAGCCATATCCTCTTTATATAGCAGACCGTATGGTAAAACATCTTGGAAGGGCTATTCCCGCCTTTAGGCAGACAGCTACTAGAAGAATGACAGAATTACATCAGGGGGATATAGGAGAAATATTTTTTAGTATGCATGGTTATAGAACTGAAAGTGGGAGGTGAATTATTATGCCTGATATATTGGATGAAATTATTAATAAACCGTATCCTCTTTCGGAAGAGCAAAAGCGGGCGGTATTGTCTGAGGAGAAATATGTAAGGGTTATAGCAGGTGCGGGAACAGGGAAAACTGAGACATTAACCAGGCGGATAATATACCTTTTACTATATTGTAACATAGAACCGGGAAATATTGTAGCGTTTACATTTACTGAGAGAGCGGCTCAGAGTATGAAAGGTAGGATTTACCAGAGGGTTAAACAATTAGAAGGAAGGGAGGTTTGTGCTAAGTTGGGAGAAATGTATGTTGGAACTATCCATGGTTATTGTTTGAGAATTCTTCAGGATTACTTTGGGTATGGGGATCAGGATGTGTTAGACGAAAATCAGGAAATTGCGTTTGTGATGAGAGAGGGTTGGAGGATAGGGTTAAATAAGGGTGGTAACTATATAAAGAATTGTCGGAATTTCATTAGATCTGTGAATGTAATTTATGACGAATTAATTGATAGGAAGGAATTAGAAGCAAAAGCGCCGGATTTTTATATGCAATTTAAAAAATATGAAGATCTTTTGGACAAGCATAGATTGCTTACTTTTGGGAGGATGATTGCTATTGGAGTGGAAAAGATAGAAGAAAAGCCTGAAAAAATCGCTCATATCAAGCATCTCATAGTTGATGAATATCAGGACATTAATAAGGCACAGGAAAAACTTATAAAACTTATAGGGAATTATGCAAATGTGTTCATTGTGGGTGATCCGAGGCAGAGTATATATCAGTGGCGAGGTTCTAATGTAAAATGTTTTGATAATTTTACAAAATTGTTTGAAAAAGTTGAAACTTTTACCTTGAGAGAGAATAGGAGGAGTGCTAAGCAAATTGTAGATGTTGCTAATACTTTTGCTGATACTTTTGATGTGAAATATGAGCATATACATCCTATGAGAGGGAAGGAAGGGGTTATTTTACAAGCTGAATTTGAAACACCTGATGTTGAGGCAAAATGGGTTATAGAACAGATAGAAAGATATGTAAAAAAGGGGAAATGTAGATATGCGGATTGCGCGATATTGTTAAGGAGCGTTACTACATCTGCTGATCCTTTCATAAAGCAACTGAAAAAGCGTAATATTCCATATATTGTTGGTGGGAAAGTGGGTTTATTCAGAAGAGAGGAAGCCAAAGCGATGGGATATTTCTTTTCGTGGTTATGGGATGAGGGGTTCTGGATAGAGGACATGTATAATAAGTGGAGAGAAAAAACTAGAGGAGATAAATTATTAGAGAAGGGAATTAAATTGTGGTGTCATGCAACAGGGTTTAAATTAAACCCAAAGAAGAAACTTAAAAGATGGAAAGAGGATGTATTGAATAATAAATTTGAAAATTTCACCGAAGTTTTTCACGAGCTTCTTACAATTTTGAATTTTAGAAAGCTTAATCCTGATAACAAAAATCACGCGGCCATAATGGCAAATTTGGGTCGATTCAGCACTTTATTAGCGGATTATGAGTCATCTATTAGGCGTGGGGGTAATAAACCTAATTGGCGCAATGCAGTAAAAGGTTTATGCTGGTATATGAACGCTTATGCTACTGGTGCTTATGAAGAACAACCATCTGAAGACATTCGTGGGATTGATGCGGTTCAGATTATGACCATTCATCAAGCGAAGGGGCTTGAATGGTCAATAGTGTTTATTCCGTGTATGGTTGAGGGGAGATTTCCTTCAAGGTGGGTTGGTTCTCAACAAAGATGGTTTATTCCCCGAAATATCTTTGATGTAGGGAGATACGAAGGTAATATAGAAGACGAAAAGAGATTATTTTATGTGGCGATTACAAGAGCAAGAGATATACTGTGTGTTAGCTGGTTTAATAAGAAAAAAAAGGCAACAAAGAGAAGTCAATTTTTAAATGATATTGCTCAAAAACTAAAGCATATTAAATCAGCTGGTGGTATTCCAAGTATAGAAATTTCACCTTCCTCAATAGAAGATGAGATGAAGACATTTTCAGCGGGTGAAATTCTTACTTATGTTAAATGTCCTTATTTATATAGACTTAGAGAGTTATGGGCCTATAAACCGGGATTAGTGGAAGCATTGGGCTATGGAAAAAGCCTTCATTATTGTCTTAGATATATTTTTGAACTAATAAGTCAGGGAGAAAATATAAAAAGTGCCGTTGAAAGAGCAATAGATGAAAAATTTCATATTCCGTATGCAAGCGCAAAAGTAAGGGAAAATATGAAAAATAAAGCAAAGGAACTTTTGTTTAAATTTGTCCGGGAGCATGAGGAAGATATCGGTAAAATAGAAGAGATGGAGGTAAGAGTTGAATTTCCTTTGGAAAAGGAAAAGAGCATAATTACGGGCAGGGTAGATGTAATTTTTAAAAGTGAAGGTTCAATGGAGGTACGAGATTACAAAACTTCAGACGAGGTGACAACATTTGAGCAGGCATCTTTACAGGTTCAATTATATTCATTAGGGTTAATAGAGATTGGTAAAAGTGTGACACAGGCATCAATAGGATATATAGAAGATGGCAGATTAGAGAAAGTAGATATAAATTTTTCCAATTTAGAAAATGCTAGAAAAAAAGCGGAAGAATGCATTAAAAATATTTTACGCGGGCGATTTAAACCCGAGTTATCTAATTCTTATTGTATTAACTGTGACTACACAAAAATATGTAGATATAATAAAAAATATAGGCGGTGAATATGAACAATGAAAAACACGATAGAGTTAACATTGAGCAATTAATCAGCAGAGCTGAACGGATTGGAACAATAGGGTCGCCTTCTTCCACCACTGAGCTTTCTTTAGACATTCTTGGAACTGCTGTTGGTAAAAAATTGGTAGGTGAGCTTGCATTATTTAGATTTTTTCAGGATGGCAAACAACATTATGCATTAGGGCAAATAACAGAGGTTAAATTAAGGAATATATGGCTTGAAGATCCTACTATTAGGTCTCTTGCAAGACAGAGAGGACAGGTAAATCCTGTAAGTGAGCAGCAAGACACACATCTTGGAGAGATGATAGTAAGTGCGGTGTTTAGTGATGATGGTAACAGATTTGAACCGAGTATTTTGGGTACTGTTCCAGCTACTGGAACCTTTATCTATTTAGCAAATGATGAGATATTAGATAGGTTGTTAGAGAGGTATAGGGATGAAATATTTTACTTGGGTCATGTTTATGGTTCAACACCAAAACTGCCTCTTTGGTTTAAACATTTCGGAACAGGGCCACATGGAGCGGGTGAAGCGTATCACATTGGGATCTTTGGTAAAACTGGTTCCGGGAAGTCAGTTCTGGCAAAGATGATTCTTTTAGCTTATGCAAGGTATCCTGATATGGCTATATTTGTGATAGACCCTCAAGGGGAATTTTCAAAAGATATCCGAGGAGAAGTAAGGGCCGAAGGATTTCCTTTAGATCTATCCAATGTCCTTTTACATCTGAACAAGGAAGTAGTCATTACAAGTGTTAGAAATTTGATTTTGGATAGATGGGATCTATTCAGTGAAATCCTTTACGAATCACCTTTTTTTGAACGTCTATCTATTCCGAAAGGTGAAAATAGAAGAATAGCTTCTGAGGTTTTAGCGGAAAGGTTACAGAGGGCACGTATAACATTACAAAATTTATATCAACGTGAGTCTTTTAATCGTGCATGGCAAATTCTTGGTGATGAAAATGTTCAAATGCAATTCTATAGGTCTCAGCCATCTCGAGATAGGTTTAATATAGTTTATAAAGAAGCAGATCAAGATGAGTTTTTCAATAATTACTGGGGGCCAATAACCGAGTTATTCAGGAGAGATCGTAAAGGAGCTATCAGTGTTGACAATCTTATACAGCGAACTTTTGATCTGGATAGGACTCCTCGTCCGGTTGTTGTTATAGATTTGTCCAGAGAAATGGCGTCAGGACTTTTCTGGAACGATACTATTCAAGCATTGGTTATAAAGAGGTTGTTAGACGGGCTAACTTATTCGGCTGAAAGCGCTTATCGTGAAAACAGATTTTTGAATACGCTTGTGATATTAGATGAAGCCCATAGATTAGCCCCAAGGGAAAAGATTGAAAATGAAAAGCAGGAAAGTGTTAGACTTTCACTTCTTGATGCAGTAAGAACTACAAGAAAGTATGGACTTGGCTGGATGTTCATTAGCCAAACGCTGTCAAGTTTGCATAGAGAAATAATCGGGCAGTTGAGGATTTTTTTCTTTGGATTCGGGCTGGCTTTAGGAACTGAGTTTATGTCTCTAAAAGAAATTGTTGGTGGTGACCCTAATGCTCTTAAGCTCTATCAATCATTTCGTGATCCGCACAGTGCTTTTGATATTGCATCCAGGCAATATGCTTTTATGACTATTGGTCCAGTTTCACCTCTTTCATTTGCTGGTACCCCTCTTTTCCTCACTGTTTATAATACCCCTGAAGAATTTTTGAGAGCGAATCGCTTCTTATGATGCGGTAGTTAAAAAAATGTTTTGTGCAATTTATACAATCAGAACAAGGGTTGGGGATTTTATGTTAATTTCTGAGGGGGTTAAAATTTTAGCTATAATCCTAAATTTACCGATTCTATGTTTGAGATATGGGGGATGTCTGTCAAGGCGTGATATGGCTTCTTGGAAGGGGAGTTGTTCAAGTTGAGAGATAAAATTTTCAACATTTTCTTTAAGGTGGGGGAAATCTTTTGAAAGTCGTTTTTTGAAATTTTCTGTTTGATAGACAAGCATAGTTTTTGTCCATTTTTTTGGTTTTAATTTAAATAGGATAGATTAGAATGTCAAGGGGGGATTAGTTTTTTTTCCGTGGTGTGGGAGGAAAAATTTTAGAAGGTATCCCCTACCCTTTTATGTGGCTTGCGAGGGGGAAGATTTGTGATGGGGGATGAATTTTCTTTTTTGAGTATAAGGAGAGATATTTTGTTATGTTGAGCAAATTTAGATGTTGAGTTCCTATGCTAATTCGGTGTAAGCAAAGATAAACCTGTGCTTTTTGTTCGGGTGCAATTTTTAAAGGTTGTGCTAATTTTATGGTATTATTATGCTCCCTCAATGATTTTTATTTCTTCTTCTGTTAAATCGTAAAGCTTATAAACAAGCTGGTCTATTTGCTTTTCTAAATGGCTTGTGTCTTCGTCTGGGTTTTGTTTTTTGATGGAGAGGATTTGATCAACGAGAACCTCTATTTGCTGGA
>Ga0072500_143813_pt2 | contig 20023 bp, 16 predicted proteins | sample GBScelen77Swater_FD_63803 | JGI IMG/M metagenome (GOLD analysis project Ga0072500, IMG submission 63803) | Hot spring microbial communities from Great Boiling Spring, Nevada - cellulolytic enrichment S 77C v2 (version 2) | ecosystem: Environmental > Aquatic > Thermal springs > Hot (42-90C) ...
CCATTCCTGAGTACAGTCCAACCATCCAGATGAAAACCAAGAAGAACATCGGACCAAGCGATGAGGCACCGAGCGCCATGTTCTTCGAAAAACCTTGGAACAGTTGCGCCAAACCCTGTGGGTACATGCGAAACTTTATCAGCGAACCACCGAGGTAATTCTCGACGCGATAACCTCTCTGCAGGAACAACCTTCCAAGCTTTATGTCCTCCAGTACGCCGTCCTTGAACGCCGCGTGTCCTTGTGTTTTTTCGTAATCCCTCCTGCTCACGACGATGACGGGTCCGTACGCGCCCATCGGTTTGGTCTTGAAAACAGAGAAACTACCCATCGATCCGATCACGATCATGTTGAACGGCAGGGAGAGATGTTCGTAAAGTTTTTCAAATCTTTGATAGGGCCAGACCGAGACCAGGCCGTCGTGTTCCAGTTGGATCGCCACAAGACTCTCGACGGCTTCTGGTTGCGGTTCGACGTCCGCATCCATGAAGATCAAGATCTCACCCGAGCTGTTGAGATAACCGTTCCAACAAGCCCAGCTCTTGCCTGCCCATCCTTCAGGTGGTTCGCTGGAAAGATCGACGAGCTTGACATCTTCGAAGCTTTGGACGATTTGCTTCGTGCGGTCCGTCGAATTGTCGTTGACAACGATGATCTCAAGGTTCTCATAGGTTTGCTTTTTCAAGGCGCTCAGAATTTTCCCAATGTTCAATTCTTCGTTTCTCGCAGGCACGATCAGGGAAACCGATGGCCGTCGACTGGGGATTTTCTTCTGCAGAAATCTCATTCTCGAAAACAATATCCAGCCGATCAGCCAAGATGAGATCAAAAGAACGTGCCTCAATAAGTGCTGGATCATATTTAAAACTCTCCCAAAATGAAAAGTTCTTACCAAAACTATCTTACCATGCGACTCCTAACAAAAAATAGACAACAAGCGATACGCTTCTGGTGGGTTTTCGGAGTCGACCTTAGCGTTGCAGAGATACGTTTCGCACAGGCGTGAGTAACGTCAGCCCTTCACACCACTTCCAATGAGCGATTTCACGAAAAGATCCTGCAACGCGAAGAATAGAATCAAAGTTGGAAGGAGTGCAACCACCGTTGCTGCCATGATGATGCCCCAGTTGTTCGAAGATTCCGCGTTCATGATCATGTTTATCGCCACCTGAACCGTTTTCATTCTGTCTTCCATCGCTACGATCATTGGCCAGAGGTACATGTTCCAGGCATAGGTGAAGTTTATTATCGCAGCACCTGCGATGATAGGTCTGGATAGTGGCAGCAAAACTTTCGTGAAGTACTGCATAGGTGTTGCTCCGTCTATCCTTGCGGCGTCTTCGAATTCTTTTGGGATCGTTTTGAAGTGTTGCTGCATCAAGAAGGTGTTGGTTGCACTGGCCAGGAAAGGTATCGTCATAGCCCAGTAGGTGTTGGTCCAGCCGAGCCTGGATATGATTCTGAACAACGGCACGATCAGCACAATTTCAGCGGGGATGAAAAGGGTGGCAAAGAGCACGTAGAACGTGATCTTCGAACCCTTGAAAGAAAAGTTCGCATAGGCATAACCTGAGAGACTCCCCGTGAACAGTTTACCCAGAGTTATAAAGATCGATATTAAAGCGCTGTTGAGTATCATCCTTGCGAACGGAACTATCTTGAAGGCGTCGATGTAGTTTTGCACGAAGAAACCTCTGGGTAAAAACTTCGGTGGGTAGGAGAAGACGAACTCAGGGGGCTGAATGCTCATGATGATCGCCAAAAGGATCGGTGCGAATATCAGCAAACTCGATATTATCAAGAGTATTTCGAAGACAATCGTCTTAATGATCCTTTTCTTGGATCTCTTCATGCGATCACCTCATTGGTAATGCACGCGTCTTTGACCGTAAGTGAAGTAAAGGATCGTGACGATCATCATCATGACGAAGAGAATCACATTTTCTGCGGAAGCCAAACCGATTTTCTGAAACCTGAATCCGTCCAGATAGAGTTTGTAAACCAGGTTCGTCGTGTAGATGCCAGGACCACCTCTCGTCATCACGTCGATGATCGCAAAAGACTGGAAGGTAGCCGATATAATGCTCATGATGACCAGATAAAAGGTTATTGGCGAAACCAGAGGAAAGATGATTTTCCAAACTCTCTTCCATGAACTGGCTCCGTCGATGATGCTTGCTTCCATGACTTCACTGGGCACGCTCTGCAAGGCTGCCAGGTAAAATATGACGTTGAAGGGCAGAGTTTTCCAGATTGAAGCAAATATGAGAGAGTACGCAGCAAACGGTCTTGTCGTGAGCCAGTGAGTCTGTATGCCGAAAAGGATTCTCATCAGATAGTTCACGTGCCCAACCACCGGGTTAAGGAGGAAACCCCAGAGTGCTCCGGCAACCGCGTAAGATACCGCATAGGGTGCAAAGATCAGGGTCCTGTATATCTTTGATCCAGGGACTTTCTGATCGAGCAGGAGAGCGAGGAAGAAGGACAAAAAGATCGAGATCACAACGGTGGTTCCGGTGTAAACGAGAGTGAAATTGACCGCATACAAATAATCCTTGTCTGTGAAAAGAGAAAGGAAGTTCTGCAGCCCCACAAAGATCCTTCTTCTCCCGAACACTGAGACTCTGAAAAAGCTGTTGTACAGAGCGTCAAAAGCTGGCATGTAGATAAAAAGAATTATTACCAAGTAAGTTGGTATTAAGAGCAAGTACGGGAAAATCTTTCTGCGCACAGAACTACCCCCAAAGAGGGCGGTCCGTACGGACCGCCCCAAGATCAGAAGTACTCCTTGATGGCCTTGTTTGCGTTCTTTTCCGCCTCGTCGAGTGCCTGTTTCGGTGTGAGTTCACCCGTGAGCATCTTTTCCACTGCCATGTCTATGGCGTTTCTCACCTCTGGGAATGCACCGATGATGGCGCCTTGAGTGTTGTAGTTCTGCACACTTGTGAGCAACTGAAGAATAGCGGTCAGGTGGTGCGGATTTTCTTGATAGTAACCCTGAACGAGCAACGTCTGTATCGCATCGACGCGTATCGGATAATACCCAGTGGCCTTGTGCCAAACGATCTGCGGGCCTGGTTCGGCGAGGTACTTGACAAGTTTCCATGCGGCATCGACTTCCGCTTGGTTCTTCTGTTTCAAAATCCACAGACTTCCTCCACCTACCACGACCCCGCCGCGCTGTGTGCCATCTGGGAGTGGTAGGAAGGCTGTGCCGAGTTCAAATCCTTGCTTCTTTGATTCGTTCATCAAAAGTGCCACGTCCGAAGTGGACGAGATCAACATACCGACGGTTTGAGATATGAAAAGTTGTCTTGCCGCGGTCCAATCAGCGCGTCTTGTGTTGATCATCAAGCCTTCCTTCGTGAGTGTGTTCCAAAGGTTCAGGAAGTTGAGCGCTGCTTGGTTGTTGAAGACCACCTTGGTGGCTTTCTTGGTCCTTCCGTTGTCGTTGTCCACAAGCGGTTGATTCTGAAGCGCCATGTATTGCTCGAAGAACCAAGCGTAGAGTGGCCAGGTGATCCCCGTTCTGACGATGTTGCCCTTTTCATCCTTCTTAACCAACTTTCGACAAGCTTCTATCAATTCGCTGAAGGTTGTTGGTGGGTTGTTCGGATCGAGCCCAACTTCCTCGAACATCGTTTTGTTGTAATAAAGCAAAGGCGTAGAGCTGTTCCAAGGCATCGAGTAGAGTTTCCCACCGACGCGGTAATAGTTCAAAACCTGTGGCAGGAACAATCCGACATCGAAGGTGGGATCCTTGTCGATCAAATCTTGCACTGGGACGATCACACCACTGTCGATCATCTTCTGCGTGCTGATCTCGTTGAGTTGAACGACGTGTGGGGGAGTGCCGGCCTGAACCGCTGAGATCAACTTGGCGAGTATCTCTTCGTAGCTACCAACGTACTGGACTTCCACCTCGATGTCCGGATTCAGCTTCATGAAGTCGTTGACCATGTTCTGAATGACTTCGATCCTCCAGCCACCCATCGCGTGCCAGAACTGGATCTTGACCTTGGCGAAGCTCAGAACTGTCAGAACCGCAAGAACGATCACCAAGAACCTTCTCACCACAAACACCTCCTTTGAGGTTGATTCAAAAAGAGATAAGCATTGAGAGATTAGTGATGTTTAAAAAATCGTACAATCTCGTTGAAATAGGTTCCACAAAAGCAAAACCAACCCTTTCGGGTTGGTTTCTCCACTCAGAGACTCCATGATCTTGTGGAGTTCCTCGTTTCCAGAGCCTCGCACTATTTTTTTGTGGAACTGCGAATTGAACATCGTCAGAGCTTCCAAATCTGAAGCTTGAACGGCGTTGTCCATCTGTTTCACAATCATTGACAACTCTTCAATATCTTGTTCCGAAGCTCTCTCGATGAACAACCTGCAGGCGAGTTTTTCAAGATACATTCTCAGATAGAGTAAATCTTCTATTTCCTTGGGTTCCCATTTCTTCACGGTGAAACCTTTTCTTGGTTCAACCGAGACCAAGCCTTCGGCCGCGAGATGGTGCAACGCTTCTCTGACGGGTGTAACACTCACACCGAGTTCCTTCGCCAGCGCATCGATAACGATTCTCTGGCCAGGTACGTATCGACCCTTGGTTATGAACTCTTTGATCTTCGTGAGAACCTCTTCCTTCAACGATCTTCTTTCTATGGTTTCCATGACGCTCCCCCAATCCTAACGTCAATTATAGCGTGTGACGCCTCTTTTTGATAGCTCCTGAGACGATGGGATAGACGAGTGAAAGAACTGCCAAAATCAGCAAGGTGACCGATATAGCAGATTTGAAGAAAATCGAAAAATCACCGTGCGAGAGCATCAAAGACTGCCTGAAGGATTGTTCAAACTTTCTACCGACCACGCTCGCCAGTATCAAAGGTGCCGTGGGGATCTCGAATTTTCTCATCGCGTAGCCCAGAAGGCCAAACATGATGAGCAGATAGAAATCTACAACACTCAAGTTGATCGCGTATACTCCTATGAAACACAACGCGGTTATCAATGGATAGAGGATCTTCGGTGGAACCGCCAAAATCCTCACCAGCAAACCTGCCAGAGGCAAATTTATCACCGCCGCTATAAGGTTACCAACGAAGAAACTCGCCACGACACCCCATCCTATCTCTGGATAGAATTCGAACAGAAGTGGTCCTGGCTGAAGACCGTAGATCATCAGTGCGCCGAGCATGATCGCCGCAGTGCCAGAACCAGGAATACCGAGCGTGAGAGTGGGAAGTATTGCGCCGATCGAGCAAGCGTTGTTTGCAGCCTCTGGAGCGGCCAGACCTTCGATGGCACCTTTGCCAAACCTTTCAGGTTCTTTAGATAGTCTTTTTTCAACGTTGTAAGCCATAAGGCCGGCTATGGTACCACCCGCGCCGGGTAGTATCCCTATCAGAAATCCTATGGGTGTTGATCTGAGTATCGGTACAACACTGCGTTTCCATTGTTCTTTGCTGATCCAAATCCGTCCAAACTTCTTCTTGATGGGTTGTAGTGCCTCTGAGCGTGCTATCTTCTCCAAATTTTTCAAAACCTCTCCCAAACCGTATATGCCTATGATCACCACGACGAATTCTATACCGCCTTGCAGCTCAAGATTTCCAAAAGTGAATCTGGAAACACCAGACTGAGGATCGAGCCCAACCATTGAGACGATCAAGCCCAGAGCCATGGAAAGAAGCCCTTTCAATACCTTGCCTTCCGACATCGAAGCCGTTGCTGTGAGTGCGAGAACCATCAGCGCGAAGTATTCGGGTGGTCCAAACATGAGTGCGATCCTCGCGAGTGGTAGAGCCAACAGTACGAAAGCTATGGATGATATCAACCCACCTATGAACGACGCTATCGCCGAGATGGCGAGTGCAGCCTCCGCCTCTCCTTTCAAGGTCATGGGATAGCCGTCGAAACACGAAGCGACGGCTGAACCATCGCCTGGGATGTTCAGAAGGATTGAACTTCGAGAACCACCGAACATCGCCCCATAAAAGATGGCACACATGGTGATCAAGGCAGTCTCTGGCTTCATGACGAACGTCAAGGGTAAAAGCAAAGCTATACCTGTCGCCGGGCCAAGACCTGGAAGCATTCCGATCACTGTACCCAAGAAACTCCCGAGCGTCAACCAGAAGAAGTTTGCCGGCTCGAAAACGACTTTGAAGCCGTACATCAAATATTCAACTGCGGCCATTTTCGATCACTCCTAAGGAAGGTTTATCAGGAAAACCTTCTCGAACAGATACCAAACACCGATCGTGTAGAGCAGGGCGATACTGAGAGACATCAACCATTTCTTGAATCCGTTCAGCAACAACAAAAAAGATGTGAGAAACACGAAAGTGGATATCATGAAACCAACTCGATTGAACACCAAAGCATAGCCCACGCAAAATAAAACAGCGATCCACATTCGTACTGAGAGCTTGCTGGGCTTGCGGGATGTTTCCTGGCGTGTTCTCAGACTCTGAACGAGCATCAACAAACCTATAACACTCACAAGCACTCCCAGACCCAACGGAAAATATACTGGTCCAAAGGGATTTCCCACCGGGGCTCTGGGTAAGTTCCAAGATGCCAAAGTGTAAACTAAGCCGAAGACAAGCACGATTATCGCAAGGTATCTGTCTTTTGCCTCCACGAAAGATCCCTCCAAAGCCCGCAGGAAACATCCTGCGGGCCAAGTTCATTCACCCTTGTACAGTCCAAGTTCTTTGAGCACCACTTTGTAATCTTCGTTGACCTTTTCCAGGTAATTCATGAACTCTTTGCCCGGCATGAACGCCTTGGTCCAGTTGTACTTTGCTACAACCCTTTCCCATTCAATTGTTTGAACCATCTTCGAGAGCGTGTTTATCCAGTATTCTACAGCGTATTCGGGCATTTCTGGTGGTCCGAACAGACCACGCCAGTTCACGAATTCGGCATCGATACCTTCCTCTTTGAGTGTTGGAACAGTAGCAAGAGCGCCAGAGACACGTTGAGGAGAGGTGATGGCAAGAACCTTGATCGTACCAGTTTGAAGCGCAGTCGTCACCTCTGCAAGACCCGTTGAGAGCACATCGATGTGTCCCCCAAGCAGAGCAGCCAGATGTTCGCCTTCCTGGAAGGAAACATAGGTTATGTCCTTGAGGTTCGTCACACCTGCCGCTCGTGCCGCGATCAAAAACTGTATGTGGTCCATCGACCCGAACGCGGAGATGCCACCAACCCTGACGCTCTTTGGATCTTTCTTCAAAGCATCCATAACCTCAGTGATGCTGTTATACTTGGACTTCTTTGACACCGCGAAGGCGCCGTAATCGTGTATCAACATCGCCAGAGGGGTAAGGTCCTTGAACGAGTACTGGGTTTGTCCAGTGAGGTTGATCAGAAGAAGTGGAGGCGAAAAGACTATGATCGTGTAAGGATCACCCTTCTTGGTCTGCATGTGTGCCAGGCCCACTCCACCGCCACCACCGGGCATGTTGGTGACGACGATCGGCTGGGTCACCAGTCCTGTTTCTTTCAAAACCTGTGCGACGACTCTAATCGTGGTGTCCCATCCACCTCCTGGACCTCCAGGTGCGATGAAGTTCAGCGGCTTTGCCGGGTACGTTTCAGCGAAGATTGTGGTGACGAGTAACATCGAGATGATCAGCAGAACAATTTTCACCTTCATGAACTCACCTCCTTGCAGGTTTCTATACAATATGATATCATATATGAGGTCGTATATATTATATCTGTTCTCCGACGCATCGTCAAGTTACAAAATTCACCTTTAGTTAAGGAGGGAATTTCGATGTCTGAGTGGAAAGCTTTCCAGAAAGCGCGCAAGCTTAGAGAATATCTCAACGAAAAGGGGAAACTGACCCTCAGGGTGTGCGCGTACGACGCGCTTTCGGCGAGGTTGATACAGCTTGCGGGATTTGAAGTGGTGGGTACCACAGGTTATGGGATATCCGCTTCTCTGATTGGTCAACCGGACATAGGTCTTGTGGGATACGCGGAGATGTTGGAAAGAGTCAGAACGATCGTCAACGCAACGGATCTTCCAGTCGATGCGGACATAGACACTGGTTATGGAAACGCCCTGAACGTGTACTGGACGGTGAAGAATTTTGCGAGGATAGGTGTTGCTGGAGTGCGATTGGAAGATCAGGTTTGGCCCAAGAGATGTGGCCACATGGAAGGAAAAAGCATCGTCTCGCTGGAAGAGATGGTCAACAGGATAAGAGCGGCTGTGGATGCGAAGAACGAGGAAAACCCCGAACTCGTCATAGGAGCAAGGACGGATGCAAGATCGGTTGCAGGTTTTGAAGAGGTTCTTCGCCGAGCGAAAGCTTACGCGCAAGCTGGTGCGGATTACATCTACGTAGAAGCGCCACAATCTATAGAAGAAATCAAGACGTTGGTCCACGAAGTTCCAAAGCCAATTTCTTTCAACATCATACCTGGTGGCAAGACTCCTCTGTTCGATTTCAACGAGCTCGTCAAAGTGGGAATCACGTATCTGTCAATACCTATGGTGTGTTTGTATCCTGCTACGAAAGCAATGATGGAAGCTTTGAAAGCGTTGAAAGAAGGAGACTTTCAAAAAGTCGTCGAGCTCGGCGTGAGTTGGTCCGAGTTCAACGAGATCGTGGGTTACAGCGAATGGAGAAAGATGGAGTCGAAATATTCGGGTTGAGAATGTCGAGAAACTCGCATTGAATGGTCGAGACGCTTTCAGAAGGAGAGTTGATCTGCCGGCTTAAGATATATCTGGACGCTGGATCGACGATCCTTTTGAAACACTTAAAGTTGTGGAAACCCCGCTCAGATTAGGGTTCATCAAAACAAAAAGCCCCATTTCTGGGGCTTTGGTTTTTATCATCGACTTTTCGTTCTGTTGTTGTGTGCATCAGTGAGCTGACGATCCATCTGGATCTTCAACGAAAATCTTTCTCATCGGGAGCGCGTTTATCCTTTTGAACATATCTGAAGAACAAATCAACGAGTTAGACCAATACCAATGTGAACGGATACCGTCTGCACGGTTCACTTTCCTCGAGAGCGCTCCCATCATGATATATACGAACGTTGATGTTGAAAAGAAGTAACACAATCAAAACTGAACGATGAAATTGCGTGAGGATCGTGAATGTCCGACGTGGAATCAAGTGCAAATTGTTTTTCGCTCATTGACACTCATGAGCGTGTTCGCGTATAAGGCGACCGTGGCAAGTCCAAAGGGTTTCAACACTCTCTTCACCTCTTCTGGACTGACATGGACGCTCTGCAACATCATAGGTGACGGTTACACAGGTACCGACGACAATGGGTTCTACCATCCAAGGATGATAAAGAGGATCCCGAGCCTTGAAAACGGCTTGATCAAGATCTTGCCAGATGGCTCGGTTGCGATCACGTTCGAGCTGAGAAAGGGCATGAAATGGCACGATGGTCATCCCGTCACGGCGAGAGATGCCAAGTTCCAGTGGGAAGTGATGGTCTCTGAGGCACCCATCACCACGAACTATTTCGAAAAGATGGTTGAAAAAGTCGAGATCATTGACGATTACACCTTCACTATTTATCTGCCACACCCAGTTCCGGGTATGGAACTCGGCTCATCTGTGTACGCTTACTACTACGGTTGGTTCCAATTGCCGGAGCATTTGTTCAGGGAAGATTTTGAAAAGGCGAAAGCGAGCGGAAATTGGGATGAATTCGTCCAGAAGGTCATGTTCAACCCGGTCATGACTGGCCCATACAAGTTCAAAGAATACGTGGAAGGTCAGTACATAGCTCTGGAAGCGTTTGACGAATACTACATGGGTAGACCGAACATTGACCAGATCATATTCAAGATCATCCCAGACAGCGATGTCATATTCGCCTCGACGTTGAAGGGTGAGATCGACTTCGGAAGATACACGCTGGATCTGAAGCAGAGCTTGCAATTACAGAAAGAGAGGGGCGACATCTTCAACGTCTACTTCACACCAAACGTGGCGCTGTGGACCCTGGATCTCAACTTCAGAGATCCCAACGATCTGAGCAAGCCACATCCACTCTTCTCCGACGTCAGGGTTAGACAGGCCATGCTCTATGCACTCGATCGACAGCAGATAAACCAAGTCGTCTTCTTTGGACTCGGTCAGATCATGGACACCTGGATCACGGAACTGCACATCATGAGGGATGCGCTGAAGGGAGATCACATAAAGAAGTATCCTTACGATCCAAAGAAAGCCGAACAGTTGCTCGCTGAAGCAGGTTGGAAGAAGAACAAGCAAGGTTTGCTCGAAAAGGATGGCAAGATCTTTGAGTTCACCCTCATTTACGGTGCGGGAAGTAGCCAAGCTGAACTCATGGCACAGCTCATACAGGGTATGTTGAAGAAGATAGGTATGAACGTGAAGCTCGAAGCAAAACCTGCGCTTGTGATATGGGAAGAAGCGCCCATGGGCAAGTTCGACGCGTGGCTGACCGGTTGGGGCTACGGTGTGAGCGATGAAGCCTTGAACTACTGGGGTACAGACATGATACCGTCGGAAGAGAACAACTGGGGTGGCACCAACTACACAGGTTGGTCCAATCCGGAGAACGACAAGATACTCGAGCAGATGGCCAGAGAAGTCTCCTATGAAAAGAGGGTGGAACTCTACAAGAAACATTTCGCACTGTGGACGAACGATCTACCCGTTCTGCCACTCATTTCTGATCCAACACCACACTTTGCGAAGAAATACATAAAGAGCTTCAACTCCACCTACGACAGTGGCCTTGGCTGGATCATCTACAACTGGTACATAGACACCGAGGTCAGATGAGGCAGGGGGGTCTCCCCCCTGCCTTTTTCAGGGGGATCGAAATGGACTTTGAAAGTTTGATAGACGAGATACCGAACTATCAGAGATTTTTCAAGGTGGACGAATTGGATCAGAGGACCGACGAATTGGCAAAAAAGTATCCGAAAACCGTTGAAGTTCGAATTGGAGGATATTCGAGACAGGGACATCCAATAAAGGTCATCAAGATCGGTCATGGTTCGAGAAACGCGCTACTCTTTGGTTGTCCACATCCCAACGAACCCATAGGTGCGATGATGTTGGATTTTCTCGCTGAAAAACTCGCCAGCGATGAACGCTTCAGATCGCAGTTCGACTACACTTGGTATCTCATAAAGGTGATCGATCCAGATGGTACCAAGTTGAACGAAGGGTGGTTTTCAAATCCAGAATCGATAAGAACGTACGCGGAACACTTTTACAGACCCCCGGGATACCTTCAGGTTGAATGGACTTTCCCGGTGGACTACAAGACGTTGCACTTTCACAATCCGTTGCCGGAAACGAAGGTTTTGATGAACATCATCGATGAAACGAAACCAGCCTTCATGTACTCTCTGCACAACGCCGGCTTTGGTGGTGTTTACTACTACATCAGTGAGGAAGTACGAGACGTTGAAGAACTACATCGAAACCATGCCAGCGCATTTGGAAGCGGAAAGACATTGGATAGAGACAGATCCAACCCTCGAAAGGAAGGCCACGGTGGCCGAAGTGTTCGACAATCTCTACGTGACTCAGTTCTACCAGAGTTTGAGCTTGGGCATGCTCAGAAGATTGATGAACGGCGTTCTGAAGATCAGAAACGATGAAAGACTTTCCAGGTTGAAGCACGATGTGGACGAAGCCTTCGAGAAGAAGATGGACTATCTGTACAAGAACCTGAACTATAGAGCGATCCCAATAAAGGATCTGGTAGCGATTCAACTTCTCGCAGGTTTGTACACAGCTAACCATCTTCAATCCCAGGGAGGTTCTTGAGTCTTGAGAAGGTATCTGTTGATAAGGTTCCTCGAGTTGATACCCATCTTCTTTCTGATCTCATTGATCATCTTCTTCATCTTGAACGCCATGCCGGGAGATCCACTCTTGACAATGAGGATGGAAAATCCAAGAGCCATGACGAGAGATCCTGCCAAGATAGCGGAACTGAGAAAGTACTATCGTCTGGATGATCCACTCATAGTGCGTTATGGAGTGTGGCTCTGGAGTTTTCTAAAAGGAGATTTGGGCTACTCTTCTATGTACAAACAACCGGTCCTTGGCATAATCATGAAGAGACTTCCGAACACTCTGCTGTTGACGGTGACGGCATGGCTCATAGGCTTGGTTGTCGCCTTTCCCATCGGTATCTATTCGGCGGTGAAGAAGTACTCCTTCTTCGACTACTTCTTCACCGTTCTGGCGTTCATCGGTATATCCTTACCAACTTTCTGGTTTGCCCTGATGGCCATAATCGTCTTTTCCGTGTGGTTGGGATGGTTCCCCGTGACGGGCGTGCAGACCTACGGTGTCAGTGGCTTTTGGAACTTATTCTTCGACCGCTTGAGACACTTGGCACTTCCTGCTCTCGTGCTGGGGCTGGTTCAAGTCGCCTACTGGGTCAGGTACATCAGGACCGCCTTGCTCGAGGTGCTCGATCAAGATTACATAAGGACCGCGTATTCCAAGGGAGCGGACGAAAGAAGGGTGATTCTGAAACACGCACTGAGGAATGCGCTCATTCCCATAATCACTATCATCGCGTTGGATATACCTTATTTCTTCGGCGGTGCGTTGATCATCGAAACGATATTCTCTTGGCCTGGGATGGGAAGGCTCATCTATGAAGCGGTCTTGGCGAGTGATTACAACTTAGCGATCAACTGTCTGATGTTCCTCGCAGTGATCACGTTGCTTTCGAATTTGCTCGCGGACATACTGTACGTGGTCGTCGATCCAAGGATCAGGTTGGGCGCGAAGGCGGTGTGAAAGATGGTCTTGCCGTTGAAGAAGAGTGTTGAAGAACTCGAAGAGGAAAGTTCACCACTCCCCATAGGTACCTACTGGCAACTGGTTAGAAGAAAGTTCTTGCAACACAGATTGGCTCTTTTTGGTCTCATAGCACTCAGTTGCGTCGTGTGTCTGAGCGTCTTTGGACCTCTGGTTGCATCCAAAGCCTACGATGAGATGGACCTTCTGAACAGGTTCAAACCACCCCTTTCGGCTGGATATCTCTTCGGAACGGATGAACTTGGTCGAGACGTCTTCGTGAGAATCATGTACGGTGGTAGAATCTCACTCTTTGTGGGTTTCACGTCGGCGCTTTTCTCGACTGGGATAGGTTTGTTGATCGGTTTACTCTCGGGATACCTCGGTGGGATCGTTGACAGATTGTTGATGCGCTTCGTCGATGTGATGCTGTCGATACCGCTCTTTCCAATTTTGCTGATCTTGACGATGGTCTTTGGCTCGGGTGTGAAGAACACGATCTTGGTCCTGACCGTCTTCGGTTGGATGGGTGTGTCACGGCTCGTGAGAGGGGTCGTTCTATCGCTGAGGGAGAACGAGTACGTCATGGCTGCGAGAGTGCTTGGAACGAGCAGGTTGAAGATACTCTTCAAACACATTCTTCCGAACGTGATGCCGATAACGATCGTTTCGTTGACACTGAATCTGTCTTACGCAATCTTGGCCGAGTCTTCGTTGAGCTATCTCGGTCTGGGTATACAACCTCCGACACCTTCTTGGGGTAACATGCTCCAGCGTGCCATGAACTACATCCTCGCGACGGGGCTCGAAAGAACTGTGCCGTGGTGGCTCGTGTTCTTCCCGGGCTTCATGATCTTCATAACCGTTTTGAGTGTGAACTTCTTGGGAGATGGGCTCAGGGATGCGCTCGATCCCAGGTTCGTGAGCGAGTCATGAGGTGATCGAATGCTGTTGAAGGTCGAAAATCTCAAGATCGGTTTCAAGACAAACATGGGAAGGATCGTGCCGGTTGACGATGTGTCCTTCGAACTCAACGAAGGAGAAACGCTTGGAGTCGTTGGAGAGTCCGGTTGTGGTAAGAGTGTCACAGCGTACGCGATAACGAGGCTGCTTCCAAGGAACGCGTTCGTCGCTGAAGAATCACACGTGTGGTTCAACGGCATAGACCTTCTGAAACTGCCAAAGCAAGAGCTGTACAAGATCAGGGGTAAGGAGATATCGATGATCTTCCAAGAACCCATGACTTCGCTCAATCCCGTTTACACGGTAGGCTGGCAGATCGCGGAGGTGTATGAGCTACACGAACTTTTGGAGAAAGAAAAAGTTTCGAACAAGGTTATCAAGATGCTCAGGGATGTGAAGATCCCCGAACCAGAGAGCAGAATCAAGCATTATCCTTACCAACTCTCTGGAGGCATGAGACAGCGTGTCATGATAGCGATGGCGCTCGCGTGCAATCCCAAGCTTCTGATAGCCGACGAACCCACCACCGCGTTGGACGTCACCATACAGGCGCAGATACTCAAACTCATGATCGAACTGAAGGAGAAGTACAACACCGCAGTCATGCTCATCACGCACAGTTTAGCCGTCGTGGCGGAGGTGTGCGACAGGGTCGTGGTGATGTACGCAGGTCAAGTCATAGAGACGGCTGATGTGTTCGAACTGTTCGAAAATCCCCTTCATCCTTACACGAAAGCACTGCTCAACTCTGTGCCTCGGATCGATTGGCAAGAAAGACAGAAGCTCGCCTCCATAGAAGGTACGGTGCCACATCCTGCGAAGTATCCAAAAGGTTGTAGGTTTAATCCAAGGTGCAGTTTCAGAATGAACGTGTGTAAAGAGAAAGAACCTGAGCGGGTATCTATCAGTCCAACGCACTCTGTGAAGTGCTGGTTGTACGCGGATGGTGATGAACAGTGGAAGAACTCGTGAAGCTCTCGAACGTCAGCAAATGGTTCCCCATAAAGAAAGGTTTTGGAAAGAAGTCCTATCTCAAGGCCGTCGATGATGTTTCCTTCAATGTTTTTCGGGGAGAGACCTTCGGGCTCGTGGGAGAGTCCGGCTGTGGCAAAACTACGCTCGGAAGGTTGATGGTGAGGGTCTACGAACCAACTTCGGGGAAATTCCTTTACAAAGATTCGAAAGAGTGGATCGATTTGTTCTCTTTGAAACCGAGCGAGTTTCAGCCTTTCAGGAAGAAGATTCAGATGATCTTTCAAGATCCATACAGCTCGTTGAATCCCAGAATGACGGTGCTCCAGATAATCACTGAAGGTTTGACCGACCCGATGTTGAGTCAGAAAGAAAAGAAAGAGATGGCTATTGAGATGATGAAGAGTGTGGGATTGAGGCCCGAATACCTTTCGAGATACCCCCACGAATTCTCAGGTGGTCAAAGACAGCGCATAGGCATAGCGAGGGCGTTGATCCTCAAACCAGAGTTGTTGATCTGCGACGAACCCGTTTCGGCGCTGGATGTGTCGGTGCAGGCGCAGGTGATAAACCTTCTGATGTCACTGAAAGGGCAGTACAATCTGACCTACATTTTCATTGCGCACGATCTGGCCGTAGTGAAATACATCTCGGATCGCATCGCGGTGATGTATCTTGGAAGGATCGTCGAGCTGGCGAACTCGAACGAGCTGTTCGCAAACCCACTTCATCCTTACACGAAAGCGTTGATAGCCTCTGTGCCAGTTCCCAATCCCAAACTCAGAAAGCTTCGAAACGTTCAACCCATCCAAGGTGAGATCTCTTCGCCCATAGATCCACCGGCTTGCTGTCTTTTCGCCAGTAGATGTCCCTACGCCATGAAGGTCTGTGCAGATCACCGCCGTCGCCGCTGCCGCTTCAGTACCTTCCTCGTTGACTTCCACGAAGGCCTGGTGTATCACGTTCTGAATCTTCAACATGTGAGTTCCATCGATCTTTGAAAAGTCGGCCCTGTCAGTGAACGCATCGACCATGCCCATCTTCATGAGCGTTTCATTCATCGATAGACGTTCCAAAATCTTGAACCTTGGCAAAAACACCTGAACCCTTGTTTCACTGAGATTCTTCATCCATCGTTCGATCCTTTCTTTCGTTAGATCCTTTTCCAGCTCAATCAACTCTACACCCGCTCTCGGCAGAACGATGACCATGGAAAGACTGCTTCCCGCATACGGAAGCTTTAGAACTTGAACTTGGTCGTCTTCGTAGTATTCGAATTTCTCTGTGAGTTCCATCATGTCCACTTCGACCTTTGTGGTTTCGTTCACGTAAAAGAAGTCCTTCTTCGTCAACTTCTCGTCGAACGGTATTTTCCATCTACCTTTGAAGTAAATCGCGTTGGTGAGGATCAATCTGGTGAGACTGTCGACGTCGTCTCTCGTGAGCATGTTATTGATCTTCCCTGCGGTCTTTTCTTCGATCCAATCGTTGACCCTTCGAATTGAATTGTCCAGATCGGATACGAAATCTACCGTGTTCACAGGCGCTCTGTAATACCTGTCGATGTCTCTGAGGAAAGTTTCGAGCAATGGATAGTTCTTTTGCACCCACAGCGCGTTGGCCGTGATCAGTTTGTAAGCTTCTGATGGTTTGTTGAGTGAAGCGATTAATTCTGAAAAGCTTTCGTGGAGTCCTTCATTTTCGAAGTGCAACACCTGCTTCATCTGCAAAGCCGTGTTTCCATCCGCGCCAAGATAAGTCATCGCCAGAGCGGTGCTGATGCTGAACGGTGAGAAAAAGATGTTTCCTTGCCTGCCTGCGAGCACTCTGTAGAGGTCCAATCCGAACAGATTCACAGAATTTGCCGCGTTCGCCGCAAGACACATGCTCATGAACAAAAACACTATCACCATCGAGACTGACCTCTTCACAGCCTTCGCCCCCTCAGGGAACATCCTACACACAGATGATTAGAAATTGATGAGAAATCGAACCATCACGGCGCAATGGGTTTTGGATAGACCACCACGTTGCCTTCGCGCATGAATATGACGGCAAGATAGATCTTGTTCGCCTCGTTCTTCAAGGTTATGAACGGCAGGGCGTACACAGATTTTCGCTGTTGAGCTTGGTCGATGAACAGCAGATTCATGACGTACACCTTGTCGACAACATCTGGCTTCATACCGAGGTCGAAGGAATAAATGGGTGTGGCTGATTTGGTGGAGAATTCGTAAAAGTTCAACAGTTCAACATCGTTGCCGAGGGAAAGGAAGGTACTCCTGAGACTGTTGATGAGATTGCTCTTCTCAGTCAAAACGTTTGTTTCGGAAGTCAAGGTCTTCACGTAAGCGTCAAGCGCTGTGGAAGATGTCAAAGAAGATTCGATCGTCCCAACCAGATCCTCCGCGAGCTTCTGTATCGTTGGCTTTTGTTCTTGCGGAGCTCCACAGCCAAAGAGTAGCAACACGAGCACACAGCAGATCAGATAGATTCTAAAGCGCCTTCTCATCGTAACACCTCCCAAGAATTCTTTCATAAACGATTGTACACTGATTTTCACGCTTGAACCTTAGGAACAGGTGAGCCCAGAATCGTAGTCTAAAGAGTGAGGACGGCTGTGGTAATATAGTTCAAGAAAGAACTGTTCTGGAGGTGAGGTGGATGAAGAAGGCGCTCGTTTTGGTCCTGGCATTGGTCACAAGCTTGATCTTCGCACAGGCTTTCTCCGACGTGCCTGTGAACCACTGGGCGTACGAAGCTGTGACGGAGTTATCAAAACTTGGCATCATCTCGGGCATGCCGGATGGAACGTTCCAGGGCAACAACCCCATGACTCGCTACCAAGTCGCGGTGGCGCTGAAGAAGATGTTGGATTATCTCACCAAGCAACTTGCCGCAGGTCCAGCCGATCTGCAGACCGCACTCAAGAGGATATCTGCGCTCGAAGATCTGGTGAGCACCGCAATCAACAGAACTCAGAGGCAAGGGGAGCAATTGGCTGCGACGGATCAAACGCTTCAGACCGTTCTGGCCGAAATTTCCAGTTTGAAATCTACGATCGTTGAGATCTCTCAGGTGAGAAGAGACTTGCCCACCATGATCGCCGCTTCTGAAAACAAGATGATGACGATGTACAACCAGCTTTCTGCCAAGGTGTCCGCAGTCGAAAAGAGCGTTTCAGATCTACAAGCGCAGATCTCCGCCCAAGTCATGTCCCAGTTGAAGGCTTCCATCGATTCAGTGAACGCGAGAGTGAGCGATCTGGATACGAAGTTCAACAATCTTTCTTCGAGATTTGAGGCTCTGTCCAAATCCATCGATGGCACGAAAGCCGATCTGACGGCTCTGTCGAAGAGAGTGGACGGCTTGGAGTCCAACTTGCAAGCGCTTGCGACGTTGCGAAAGAGCTTCAGCGACCTTGAAGGTCGGGTTGCCATGCTTGAAACGAAGCTCGCTTCGGACGTCGACAGTCTGAGGAAAGCACTCGAGACGACCTCCCGCCAGCTCGATGCGAGATTGTCCCTGCTCGAAGGTCAAGTCGCGTCGCTCGTGACGGACGTTGAAAAACTCAAGAAAGATGTTGCCGACGCTACGAGTGCGGCCAAGAAAGTGGGCGTGCTCGAAGGAAACGTTGGAGCGCTCGCAGGTCAGTTGACTTCCTTGAGTCAGAGAGTTTCTCAGACCGAGCAGAACGTTGCCAACTTGTCTAAGAAGATCGATTCAAAACCGTGGATGAGCGACATAGAGGCGGCAACGGTTGAGCAGGCGAAGAAGATCAACGAAGCTTACAACATGGGCTTGATAGGCATCATCGTTGGCGCGGCGGGTGCGGTGATAGGGCTAATCGGCATGTTAGTTGGTAGTAGTGCGAGCCAGTAATGTGAGTTTTGAAAAGAACTCGAAGGACCCCTGAAAAGGGGTCCTTTTTTGTTGCCACAGAATTTTGAGATTTGGTGTATCATTAATAAAAAGATGGATCTTCAACGCTGGTCTTTTAAACAGTTTCTCGGAAGGGGGTTTTTTAACGTGTTCGTGAAGGACATCATGACCACGAACGTTGTCACCATTTCACCGGAAACGACGTTCCAAGAAGCTATGGAAATCATCAGGACAAAGGGTATCAGAAGACTGCCTGTGGTGAAGAACGATAGAGTCGTCGGTATCGTAGCTGAAAAAGACCTTTTGAAAGCTTCCCCTTCACAGGCGACCTGGATTGAGCGTCACCGTCGTCGAAGAACTCTGATAGCCCGACAATCTCGCTTCAACGGTGTAAGTGCCCGGCGTCAGTGTCAGCGTCAGTCCAGCCGAAGGCGCAACACCTCTGTATTGTCCGTTGACGTAGATCGAGGCACCCGCTGGGCTCGAATAGACCTTCAAAGTCGCTTGTTCTGGATTCAACACCAGATTGATCGTCTTCGTCTCACCAGGTGCGATACTGAAACTCTGCTGTGCAGCGGTATAACCTGGCATCGTTGCCAAAACGGTGTGCTGACCTGGTTGAACCTCGACTTGGATGGGACTCACACCTATGAAAGAGCCGTCCAAGAATATCTGAGCTCCGGGCGGGGTCGTGTTTATGTTCAGCATCGTCTTTTGTATGAAGTTGGCGGTCACGACCACCGTTCTTCCTGCGGTGACAAAGAAGGTCTCGGTCACAACGTTGTTTTGCCAGTAGAAGGTCGCGAAGTGCTGACCTTCGTCGAGCTCGACCCTTGCAGGAGTTCTACCTATGTACTTTCCATCGACGTAGACGTGTGCGCCACTGGGGTTGGATTCAAGTTGTGCGACACCAGTTCTTGGAGCCTTCCCAACGTAGAAATAGGTTATGTCGCTCGCCCATTCACCAGACAGATAAGGCAAGATCTGTTTCTGCACGTAATTTTCTGCATCTTCGCTGAGTAACGGGAACGTTTGTCTTGTACCGAGGTCTTTGAGTTGCTGGATGATGGGTATGAAGCTCGTGCTGGCTATGATCTGGATGAATTCTTTCCCCTCAGGTGGGGCGACCTTGAAGGAGTACAGGTTGGATATGGGCAGTTTGTAAGTCACGTTCGGTGCGATGTAGTTGTTCGAATCGTACTTGTTGGGGAACAGGAGCGTGATCTTGCCGTCGGTGCGAATGTTGTAAATCAAGACGTAGCAACTCTTGTTGGCTTTGAAGTAGATGTTCAGCGATTCACCGACTTGATACACCGCACCCTCTGGCTTGTTCAACCACACCTTGACTTCGAGTTCGCTTGGTTGTGGAACGATTATTATGTTCTTGAGCTGCATGTCTGCAAAAGCCA
>Ga0072500_160677_pt1 | contig 19903 bp, 18 predicted proteins | sample GBScelen77Swater_FD_63803 | JGI IMG/M metagenome (GOLD analysis project Ga0072500, IMG submission 63803) | Hot spring microbial communities from Great Boiling Spring, Nevada - cellulolytic enrichment S 77C v2 (version 2) | ecosystem: Environmental > Aquatic > Thermal springs > Hot (42-90C) ...
CCGCCAGAGGTGTGAGGTTTCATCCACACCTCTGTGGCCATGGAGCATCTTTGGCTCCATGGAAGGTGGCCTGAGAGCCACCAAAAGTCCCATCCCCTTCAGGGGATTGGGAGGAGGTCAAGGGATGGTAGAGAGACTTCTTGAAATCATCGAAAGAAGTTTGAGAAAGTGCCCTTGGTTAGAGAAACAGAGCATTGAAACTCTGCTTGAAGCCCTCGCTTCTGAAATAGAAGAAGTCGCTGAAGCTGTGAAGAAAAACGACCTCGTAAATCTCGAGGAAGAGATAGGAGATCTCATCTACGACGCGCTTCTCGTGGCAGCAGTGGCACAGAGAGATTACGGAATAGACCTTGAAAGTGCCATTCAGAAGGTGGTGGAAAAGATCTCACACAGGAAGCCCTGGCTGTTCTGGGAAGAAAAGATTTCCTTAGAAGAGGCGGAAAAGATATGGAAAGAGCGCAAAAAGAAAATTTAATCTTTCTTCTCCAAGGGAACCTCTCCAAAAAGCTTTGCAGGTATGAAATAAAGAGGTGATTTGAGTTTCCTGTTGAATTTCTCTACCTCAAAGTTGTAGTCTTCCTTGGCCCTTTCAAGGAGCTTCAGAATTTTCTCGTATTTTTCTTTGACAAAGTCATTTCCTGAGGCAACTTCTCTTCTGAAGAGCTTCTCTCTTTCTTCCAACTCCAAAATATCCCTTTCTATGTACGAGATGATCTTTCTGTGACGAACAAGAAACGCCCAGGTGTAAAATGAATATAGAGTGAATCCGAGAACAACGAGTGCGGTGATCCACACGATGTCACCTCCATGCACTGTTTCATTATATCACCGCGGGAAAGGGGTAAGAAGCATGATAAAAATAGGAGCTCACATGCCCATCTCGAAAGGATTTGACAGGGTACCACAAGACACAGTGAACATTGGGGGGAACTCCTTCCAGATCTTCCCGCACAACGCCCGGTCCTGGGGTGCAAAACTCCCTTCTGACGAGGTCGCCACGAAATTCAAAAGGGAAATGAAAAAAAACGGTATCGACTGGGAAAATGCGTTCTGTCACAGTGGATACCTCATAAACCTTGCCAGTCCAAAGGAGGACATCTGGCAGAAATCCGTTGAACTTTTGAAAAAAGAAGTGGAAATTTGCAGAAAGCTGGGTATAAGGTATCTGAACATTCACCCCGGAAGCCATCTCGGGACAGGAGAGGAAGAGGGAATAGACAGAATAGTAAGAGGACTGAACGAAGTGCTGAACAACACCGAAGGTGTGGTAATTCTCCTTGAGAACGTTTCACAAAAAGGAGGAAATATCGGATACAAATTGGAACAGCTAAAGAAGATCAGAGATCTCGTCGATCAAAAAGACCGTGTGGCTGTCACCTACGATACGTGTCACGGGTTCGACTCTGGATACGACATCACAAAAAAGGAGGGTGTCGAAGCCTTGCTAAACGAAATAGAAACCCTGTTTGGCCTGGAAAGACTCAAGATGATACACCTGAACGATTCTAAATACCCCCTCGGAGCGGCAAAAGACAGACACGAAAGAATAGGAAGCGGATTCATAGGTGAAGAAGGTTTTGCCGTGTTTTTCTCCTTCAAAGAGATCCAGGAAGTTCCGTGGATCCTGGAAACCCCCGGTGGAAACGAAGAGCACGCGGAGGATATAAAGAAAGTGTTTGAGATCATAGAAAAATTCGGTATAGAGGTCGATTGATATGCCCTTCGATGGGTTGCTTCTGCACAAAGCAGTCAGAGAGTTAAAGGAACTCGAAGGAGAACACTTGAGGCAGATCTATCAACCAACAACGGTTGATTATTATTTTCTTTTCAGAAGTGCGACCGTTCGGGTGTGTTTGAGACCCGATGTTTCCCATGTAACGATCGCTGAAAAAGAAGAGGCATCGGAGAAGATGCCCTCTTCGTTCACGATGCTTCTGAGAAAGGAACTGAAAGGTGCGAAACTTCTAAAGGTAGAACAAATTGGGATGGACAGAACACTGCGGTTTTCCTTCGAGAAATTCGATGAGATAGAGGGAATCGTTCAAAAAGATCTCTACATCGAAATAATGGGGATCCACTCGAACATGATACTGGTCAGAGACGGGAGAATCGTTGACGCACACAGACGCATTGTAACGAAAAAGAGAGAAATCCTCCCCGGAAGGGAGTTCGTGATTTTTCCCTCTGGAAAGTTATCTATTTTTGAATTGAAAGAACTTCCCCCAGAGAGTGAAAAAACGATTCGAAACGTTCTCCTTTCACTTCTTGAAGGCTTTTCTCCCGCCTCCGTGGAGGAGTTGATCCACAGAACCGGCTACGAGCTGAATACTCCGTGGAGGTCTGTGAATCGAGGGAAGATACTCGAAGTTCTTGAGGAGATAAAAAAGGAGCTGGAACTCCCGGGGGTGTTTGTTTATTACGAAGCTTCACACCCTGTGGAAGTTTCTGCCTTCAGGTTCACCATGCTGGGCCCCAAAGAAAGGTACTTTGAAAAACCCTCCGAGGGTATCAACGAATTTGTGAGATGGAAAGAAGAAAAATCCACCTTTGAAAACACCAAAAATCGTTTTATCAAAGTGGTTGTGAATAGAATTGAAGATCTGGAGGATCTTGAAGAAAAACTTTCGAGGGAACTTTCCGAAGCAGAGAAAGCCGAAAGATACAAAAAACTCGGCGATCTCATCGTTCAGAACCTCTGGAGTATAAAGGGAAAATCCGGAGAGGTCGAACTCACGGACTGGGAGACAAACGAAAAGATCGTTGTGGATGTGGGAAAAGATCCTGCCCAGACGGCTCAGAAGTTCTACAATACCTACAAAAAACTGCAGAGAAAGAAAGAACAGGTAGAAAAACGGCTCGAAGAGATACAGCGGGAAAAAGAGTATCTCTATCAGCTGTGGCAGACGATCGAAGACGCGGAAGATCTGGAAACACTCGAAGAGATAGAAGAAGAAATGAGAGAATTTGGACTCCTGAAAGAGAGGAAAACGAAAAAACAAAAATCAAAGAAAACCCGTTTCAGAGAGGTGTACTACGGCGGATTCAAAATTCTCATAGGAAGAAACAACAAACAGAACGATGAACTCGTGAGAACTTCCTCGAAGGAGGACCTGTGGTTCCACGCTCATGAAATGCCGGGAGCTCACGTTGTGGTGAAGACAGAAGGAAAGGAGGTGCCTCAGGAAGTCGTGGAGTATGCGGCGAGTCTCGCAGCCGGTTACTCGAAGGGAAAAAACTCCGGGAAAGTGTCGGTCGATTACACGTTTATAAAATATGTAAGAAAACCTAAGGGGTTCAAACCCGGTATGGTGATATACACGAACTACAAAACCATTCTTGTTGAGCCAAGGAGGATAGAGGGATGATAGGCTATCAGATCTACGTGAGATCTTTCAGGGATGGAAACCTCGACGGTGTGGGAGATTTCAGGGGATTGAAAAACGCTGTTTCCTACCTGAAAGAACTGGGGATTGACTTTGTCTGGCTCATGCCTGTTTTTTCCTCCATATCTTTTCACGGGTACGACGTGGTGGATTTTTATTCTTTCAAAGCTGAGTACGGTAGCGTGAGAGAGTTCAAAGAGATGCTCGAGGCGTTCCACGACAGCGGAATAAAAGTCGTTCTTGACCTTCCCATCCATCACACAGGCTTTCTCCACACGTGGTTCCAGAAGGCGCTGAAAGGAGATCCACACTACAGAGATTACTACGTATGGGCAAACAAAGAGACGGATCTGGACGAGAGAAGAGAGTGGGATGGAGAAAAGATCTGGCATCCCCTGGAAGATGGAAGGTTCTACAGAGGACTCTTTGGACCTTTTTCACCCGATTTGAACTACGACAACCCACAGGTATTCGATGAAATGAAAAAGCTGGTTCTCCACCTTCTTGATATGGGAGTGGATGGTTTCAGGTTCGACGCAGCAAAGCACATGAGGGACACGATCGAACAGAACGTTCGCTTCTGGAAGTACTTTCTTTCCGATTTGAAGGGCATCTTCCTCGCGGAAATATGGGCAGAGGCCAGAATGGTGGATGAACACGGCAGAATATTTGGCTACATGCTCAACTTTGACACATCCCACTGTATAAAGGAAGCTGTATGGAAAGAGAACACAAGAGTTCTGATAGAGTCGATCGAAAGGGCCGTTGTCGGCAAAGACTACCTCCCGGTGAATTTTACTTCGAATCACGACATGTCAAGGCTTGCAAGCTTTGAAGGAGGCTTCAGCAAAGAAAAGATCAAACTTTCGATTTCCATTCTTTTCACTCTCCCGGGAGTTCCTCTCGTGTTCTATGGGGATGAGCTTGGAATGAAAGGAATTTACCAGAAACCGAACACAGAAGTCGTTCTGGATCCGTTTCCGTGGAATGAGAGTATGTGCGTTGAGGGACAGACCTTCTGGAAGTGGCCCGCGTACAACGGGCCTTTCTCTGGTGTCTCTGTGGAATACCAGAAGAAAGATCCCGATTCGATTCTTTCACACACGCTGGGATGGACGAGATTCAGAAAGGAAAACCAGTGGATCGATCGGGCAAAGCTCGAATTTTTGTGCAAAGAGGACAAGTTCCTTGTGTACAGACTCTACGATGATCAGCATTCTTTGAAGGTGTTTCACAATCTTTCAGGGGAAGAGGTTGTCTTTGAGGGAGTTAAAATGAAGCCTTACAAAACGGAGGTGGTTTGATGAAAATGGAAAGGAAAAACGTCTGGCACCACAGGAAGAAGAAGGAGATAGAAGCCTTTTCGAAAGAGTACATAGAATTCATGAGCAAAGCAAAAACCGAAAGGATGACGGTGAAAGAAATCAAGAGAATCCTCGACGAATCGGGATTCGTTCCTCTTGAAGACTTCGCGGGGGATCCCATGAACATGACAGTTTACGCTGTGAACCGGGGAAAAGCCATCGCCGCCTTTCGTGTGGTGGATGACCTGAAAAGAGGTCTGAACCTTGTGGTTGCGCACATAGATTCTCCGAGGCTGGATTTCAAACCCAATCCGTTGATAGAAGACGAACAAATAGCCCTGTTCAAAACACACTACTACGGAGGAATAAAGAAGTATCACTGGCTGAGCATTCCTCTTGAAATACACGGTGTTCTCTTCAAAAACGATGGAACGGAGATAGAGATTCACATAGGGGATAAACCGGAGGATCCCGTCTTCACGATTCCAGATCTTCTTCCGCATCTCGACAAGGAAGACGCGAAGATCTCTGAGAAGTTCAAAGGAGAAAACCTCATGCTCATAGCCGGAACGATCCCCCTCAGTGGAGAAGAAAAAGAAGCGGTGAAGACGAACGTTCTCAAGATTTTGAACGAGATGTACGGTATCACCGAAGAGGACTTCGTGAGCGGTGAGATAGAAGTGGTTCCTGTTTTCTCACCGAGAGAGGTAGGAATAGACAGAAGTCTCATAGGAGCGTATGGACAGGACGACAGGATATGTGCCTACACAGCTCTTCGAGCGCTTCTGTCTGCAAATTCCGAAAAATCGATAGGTGTGATCTTCTTCGACAAGGAAGAAATAGGAAGCGACGGAAACACGGGAGCAAAAGCCAGATTCTACTTGAAAGCCCTCAGACAAATTCTGAAAATGCAGGGTGCGAAAGATTCGGAGTTCGTGCTCGATGAAGTTCTTGAGAATACCTCTGTCATCTCCGGAGATGTGTGCGCTGCCGTGAATCCTCCTTACAAAGATGTCCACGATCTTCACAACGCTCCGAAACTGGGATACGGAGTTGCTCTTGTGAAGTACACGGGTGCAAGGGGAAAATACTCCACGAACGACGCGCACGCTGAATTTGTAGCTCGTGTGAGAAAAGTGCTGAACGAACAGGGAGTCATCTGGCAGGTGGCCACCCTCGGGAAGGTGGACCAGGGCGGAGGAGGAACAATTGCCAAGTTCTTTGCTGAGAGAGGATCCGATGTGATCGATATGGGACCTGCCCTTCTCGGAATGCACTCTCCTTTTGAAATCTCCTCGAAGGCGGACCTCTTCGAAACCTACGTTGCTTACAGGAGTCTCATGGAAAAACTGTGAGGTGGTACTTTGATAGAAGAGCTGGCAAGAGAAATCGTGAAGCGATTTCCAAGGAACCACAAAGAAACGGATCCATTCAGAGTTCTCATCTCCACTGTCCTGAGCCAGAGAACGCGCGACGAGAACACAGAGAAAGCGTCGAAGAAGCTCTTCGAAGTTTACAGAACACCGCAGGAACTCGCAAAGGCAAAACCAGAGGATCTCTACAATTTGATAAAGGAGTCCGGGATGTACAGGCAAAAAGCCGCGAGAATCGTGGAGATATCCAGGATCCTCGTGGAAAGGTACGGCGGAAGAGTTCCCGATTCGCTGGAAGAACTGCTCAAACTTCCCGGTGTGGGAAGAAAAACAGCGAACATAGTGCTGTGGGTGGGTTTCAGAAAACCTGCCCTCGCGGTTGATACGCATGTTCACAGAATCAGCAACAGACTGGGTTGGGTGAAGACAAGAACACCGGAAGAAACAGAAGAAGCCCTCAAGAAATTGCTCCCGGAAGATCTCTGGGGGCCGATCAACGGTTCTATGGTCGAATTCGGAAGAAGAATCTGCAAACCGCAGAATCCTCTGTGTGAAGAGTGCTTTCTGAAGAATCACTGTGAGTTTTACAGAAGGAGGGGAAAGGGTGAAGTACGAAATCGTACTGAAAGGTAGCTACGCTCTTTTGAAGGTGTTTCTTTCGATTGGGGAGAGTGTTGTGGTAGAACCGGGTGCGATGGTTTACATGAAAGGACCCATCGAAGTTAACACTTCAGCAACGGGAGGTGTCTGGAAAGCCCTCAAAAGAGCCATTTTGGGCGGGGAGAACTTTTTCATGAACACGTACATCTCCCGCGGAGAAAGTGAAGTCGGTCTGGCTCCTCAGCTTCCGGGAGATATAGACGTGATACCTCTGAAAGACATCCTCTACGTTCAATCGACTTCTTTCCTGGCATGTGATCCTTCGGTGGAAATGGACGTTTCATTCGGTGGTTTGAAGTCATTCTTCTCTGGTGAAGGAATATTTCTCTTGAAATTCGTTGGTCACGGTGATGTGGCCGTTTCTTCTTTTGGAGGAATAAAATCTATAGAACTCCAGTCGGGAGAGGAGTTTACCGTTGACACAGGACATGTCGTGGCGTTCGATGGAACGGTGAAGTGGAACGTCAGAACATTTGGTGGCCTGAAATCCACACTCTTCGGTGGAGAAGGTCTGGTGTGTACCTTCACAGGCCCAGGAAGAATTTATGTCCAGACGAGGAATTATCCCGCTTTTGTCGAGTGGATAAAGTCTCTTGTTCCTAGGCAGACGGGTAGCAGATGAAAATACAATGAACTGCAGTTATAATTTTACGCAAAGGAGGTGTTGCCGTGAAAAACTTACCTGTTTTCTGGAAAATCATGATCTTAGTGCTGATACTTGGTGCAGGTATAACGTTTGTTGGTACTTTGAGTATGATAACAATTAGAAGCAAGATACTGGAACACACTGATATGAACCTTCTGACCCAGTCAGAAGGAAGCGCCGATGCACTGTGGAACTTCTTACAGGCTCACACACAACTTGTGGATTTGCTTTCCCGCGATGAGGGTAGGGTGTGATCAATCTGTACAGGGATGAAACCAACGAAGAAGATGTGAAAAGCTTGTTCGAGAAAGTTCTGAAGAGCTACCCAAACGTTATGAATGTCTATGTAGGTTTGAAAGATGGAAGGATGTATTTGGTTCCAGAGCAAGAACTTCCAGAAGGATACGATCCAAGGGTGAGACCATGGTACAAAGACGCAGTTGCTAAGTTAGGTAAAATCGTCATCACCGATCCTTACGCGGATGCTTCAACTGGAAAAACCATCATAACAATCGCAAAAGCGGTCCAGATCGGTCAGGAAATCGTAGGTGTTCTTGGCCTTGATTTTGACTGTTCAAAACTGGTTGATGAGCTCTTCAAAAAAGGTGTAGAAAAGGGATATATGAGCGCTCTTGTCGATGAAAATGGTACTATCACTCTTCACAGCAAAAAGGATTACATAGGCGAAAACATAAAAGACACGGATTTCTTTAAAAAGTGGCATGCAGGATCGGAAAGCGGCGTGTTTGGATACGTGTTCGATGGTATTCCAAGAAGAACTGGGTACAAAAAACTACCGAACGGCTGGATATACGCTATCGTGGTACCAGAAGAAATCGTTTACAGCGAAGTGAAAGAATCCACGGTGGTTCTTATAACCATCACTCTTGTTTCTTTGGTTGCTGCAATAGTCTTTGCGCTCTTCATGTCGAGAAGATATATTTCGGAACCGCTCAAACACCTTGCATCTATCTCAGATAAGATTGCTGGAGGTGATTTGACTGTCGAAATCCAGCTCAATTCAAAGGATGAAATCGGAAAACTTGGAAATGCTCTAACACATATGGTTAAATCCCTCAGAGAAATAGCTTTAAACATAAAGAACAATTCATCTGAAATAAAACGAAACGCAGAAAGTGTGGCTTCCGTAGCTCAGGAAGTCAGTTCAACTATCGAGGAAGTAACATCGCAGGTGGAAAATGTAGAATCGAACGTGAGTAACACATCGGCATCGATTCAGGAATTGACGAGTGGGGTTGAGGAAGTAGCAGCGAGCGCTCAAAACGTTTCCAGAGCAGCTCAGGATCTCTCAGAAAAATCTACACAGGTCAGCGAATCAGCAAAAGAAGGTGAGAAGGCCATCAAAGAAATAGTCGAGATGATAAAACAGGCAAGAAGCAGGGCAGAACAAACAGCAAGTGTTGTAGAGGAGTTGAACGAACACGCAAGGAACATAGGACAGATACTCGATACGATCAACTCGATAGCAGAGCAGACGAACCTTCTTGCCTTGAACGCGGCAATAGAGGCGGCGAGAGCGGGAGAAGCGGGAAGAGGATTCGCAGTTGTGGCGGATGAAATAAGAAAACTTGCAGAAGAGAGCAAGAGTGCGACGGAAAAAATAGGACAGATATTGAATCAGATCAGCCAGGAAGTGGTGAAAGCGAACGAAGAGACGAGAGGAACGGTGCAGGCAGTGGAGAACATAAGCAGTAGAGCAGAAGTTGTAGCGAGCCAGTTTGACAGGATAGCTCAGGGAATATCCAGCATAGTGTCGCAGATTCAAAATCTCGCAGCAATAGCTGAAGAGCAGAGCGCGGCGGCTGAAGAAATGAGCAGCGCCATGGACAACGCAAGCAGATCAATGGTAGAAGTAGCGGAGCAAATGAACGAAATCGCAGAAGCGATGAAACAACAGGCCAAGGCTGTCAATACACTGTCCGAAGCCATGAATAAACTGGATCAGATTGCAGAAAAATTAGAAAAAGGGATGGAAGTATTTAAATTGTAATCTTTAAAATGATCTTCAAATTCATTAGAAACCCGCTTCAGGCGGGTTTCTTCTACACTTCATTTTTCTGATGTTTGATGTTTCTCATTGTTGTGATAAAATAATTCACATGCCGAACTAATTGCTGGAGGGTTGAAGGATGTTCTTTCTCACCAATGTTTTTCGTTCTATGGGCACCATGAGTTTCAATCTTCTGATACAGCTTCGCATGAAAGAAATAGGAGCAACTCTCTTTATGATAGGGCTCCTTTCCAGTTTGCAAGGGGCAATGAACACCTTTTCTAACGTTTTCTGGGGAAGAATTTCGGACAAAATTGGGAAAAGAAAGGTATTCATCATATTGAGCCTCGTTCTAGCATCTGCTTTTTATCCTCTGTACGCGGTCATAAACGTTCCCTCTGCTTTTCTGTTCGTCTCTATGATCATAGCGTTCTTCAACGGAATGTATCCTCCCGCTGCCATGGCGCTCAGCAGCACTGCAAAGAGAATGTCACTTGGATTTTCACTTTACAACTCTTCAAATTCACTTGGGATGCTTCTGAGCAGGATTTCCATAGGTTTTCTGCTGATGTTCATGGATCTGAAACTCGCTTTTGTTTTCTTTTCGATAGTCGTGGCAGTATCCGTGATTCCTGCTCTCGGGTTGAAAGAAGAGAAGATCCAAAAGAAGAAAGAGGAAGACTTTCATTTTGGAAGAAAGGTAATGGAGCATGGAATCTGGGCACTGTACCTGGGGAGTCTCTTGAGGCAGATGGGAACTTCCGGCTCCATGTCATTGATAGCTGTCTATCTAAACGAAAGATTTCATTATAGTGCTTCAACGATAGGTTTCGTCACGGCTGTGAATCCACTCATCCAGATACCATCACATTTTTTCTTTGGAAAACTCGTTGAAAAAACAGATCCGAAGTTCATAAGTGTTCTAGGCATTTTCATGTCTTCACTGGTTCCCTTTCTCATGATGATACCTGAGAACTGGGCACCAGTGCTGGCTTATGCCTTTTTGGGAGCGAGTTTTGGAGCTTTCATCAACGGATCGAACAATTTTCTTGGAAGAAGATTCCACTACCTTCAGAGGGGAAGAGCACTTGGTCTTTTGAGCTCTGCCAGATTTCTTGGAGCAACCATCGGACCTTTCCTGGCGGGATTGCTCGCAGAAAAGTCTTACTCTCTTATGTTTTCGACACTGGGTCTTGCTGTGCTTTCAGGAGGAATAGTGGTTCTTCTGTTCACAAAAGACGGGGATTGATTCCCCGCCTCACAGTTTCTGAATCACACTTTCAAGTTTCTGTTTGATTTCTTCGAGCTCTTTCTTGACTTCCTGGAGCTTTTCGTCACTACCAGTAGTAGTAGTAGTAGTGACTACCTTGATACCCTCACCTATCAATCCTTCCACACTCAACTTTCCTTCCTTCAGAAGTTCATAAGTTTCGTTCACCAGCTTTCCGGCTTTGGTTTCTCCCTTGACGTGTTCTCTGATTGTTGCTTCTGTCCTTCCGAGTTCCTCTGCTATTTCGGAAGCTGTCATTCCTGCCTTTGCCCTTGCGAGGGCACCGGCGGCCACCGCCAGGCTGTCAACCCAGGTGAGCCTCTCAGCAGAATTTCTGATCTCCTCGAGCACTTCCTTTCTGAAAAGTGTACCAACGAGCAAAGCGATCTCGAGCTGGTGAATCTCCTCTTTGGTCACGGGATTGAAGTTGAGTTTCATTTTTCTTCACCCCCCTCCGAAGGATGTATGACGATTCCTTTATCGGTTATTTCGAACGGATGCCTCCTCATCGAGTGAGACGTTCCTCTCATCTTCCAGACGATCAAACTTCTTTTGAGCTCTCCATCGATTTCATCAAGATCCAGTCTGATGATACCGTCCACTCCGTGTTCAACACCAGGACCTCCGAATCCCTTCTCAGTGACTGACACCTGACTCACAAAGAGCGATGTACATCCAAGACCGGAGAGTATTCTCTTGAGCTGGAAGATAATACTTCTTGCCATTGCGGGTTTCGTGATATAGAGAGTGGTTACAGAATCGATCACAACTCTTTTTGCCTGTGTTTCCTTCACCGCTCTCTTCAGCACTTCGGCGAGCTCTCTGACATCGTCTATGTCTTTTACGACGTATTTTTCTTTCTCGGCATATTCACCGATTCCACCAGTGAACGCGTCCACTATGGCGAACTTTCCTTCCTTCTCAAAAGGATCAACGTTCCAGCCGAAAACTTCCATGTTTTTCTTCACCTGAACGGGGTGTTCCTCGAGTGCAACATAGATGCCGGGTTCCCCCATCTGAAGTCCGTTCCATATGAACTGCTGAGAGAAGATCGTCTTTCCGGTACCGGGTCCTCCAGAGATGAGCACGATGTTTCTCTCAGGAATTCCGCCGTGAAGGATTTCGTCCATCCCCGGAATTCCCGTCTTGACCTTCTTGATCATATTCCCACCCCCCACAATTATCTTAGCAATCATTTTTTTCGTTTGATAAACCAATACGTTACTTTTTTGATAACAACATCATAAAAATTGAATTTTCTGTTCATATTTTTCATATTTATGCTATATATATAGTTGTATGCTTTCAAAAATGTTCTTCGGAGGTGTTTTCAATTGAAAATTTCAAAGAAGAGAAGACAGGAACTGATAAGGAAGATTATACATGAGAAAAAAATAAGTAATCAATTCCAGATCGTAGAAGAACTGAAAAAATATGGAATAAAAGCTGTTCAACCGACCGTCGCTCGAGATCTGAAAGAGATAGGTGCCGTGAAGATCATGGACGAGAGCGGAAACTACGTGTACAAACTTCTCGATGAAACCCCTGTGATCGATCCATGGAAAGAGCTGAAAAGAAACTTCAAATCCTTCGTTGAGAGTATAGACAGGGCAGGGAATCTCATCGTCATAAAGACGATACCAGGTACCGCAAGCGGTATCGCTCGGGTTATAGACAGACTCGACATAGACGAGATAGTGGGCACTCTCGCAGGAGACGATACCATATTCGTTGCTGTGCGCGATCCAGAAAGCTGTGAGAAGATAGTTGAGAAGCTCTCATCTATACTCTGACTTTTCTTCTGATCGCAGTGTAGATCACAGGGATCACAAACAAAGTGAACAGCATGGATATAAGCATTCCAAAGATCACCACCCACGATATTGGAGACTCTATTTCCGATCCTTCTGCGTGGCTAAGTGCAGTTGGTAGAAGCGCAACGATCGTGGTGAAGGTGGTCATCAGGATGGGTCTCAACCTGCTCTGAGCACCTTCAAGTGTGGCCTCTAAGAGACCTTTTTCCTGTCTTATCTGTTCTATTCTTGTCAGCATCACGATGGCGTTGTTCACAACCGTTCCCGAAAGGGTGAGAAGACCAACAAGAACGGGTACATTCAGTGAGTATCCGTTCACGAAAACCGCGAAGGCAACCCCAACGACAGCGAAGGGTATGGTGAAGAATATAATGAAAGGCAGTGTGAAAGACTCGAACTGCGCAGCGAGAATCATGTATACGAGTGCGATCGCTATGTAAACAACATACTGAAGCTCCGAAAACGCTTCGTCCATGAAACTTTTCTGTCCGGTGATTTCCACTTTTACACCAGAAAGATCAATTTCATTTAGAAGATTTTCTACTTTCTTTGCAACTTCGCCGATCGAACCTTCTATACTCACCAGATCTACGTAAACAACACGTTCTCCATCGGAGTGTTCCACTATAGAAGGAAGTGTTTCCCTCGATATGTTTGAAACTGCACCAAGAGAGACATCCCCTTTGAGACCAGTAAGCGAAATCTTCGATAAGTCTTCGGGAGATAGAGATTTTGCCTTTTTCAAAACGATGGGAAGTGTTCCTTCTTCCGTTCTCAGTGTTCCGATTTTCTTCCCGAGAAGGTAGGTCTGGAGATCCAAAAAGACCTGGCCTGTCACCACACCGTTCATGAGGGCTTTGTTCCGGTCTATTTTCACATGAAGGACTTCCTTTTCAAAGGAATTTCTTATCTGAATCTTTTTGACTTCCTGCAGTTCCCTTAAACGCTCGAAGATTTCTTTTGCTTTTTCCTGTATCAGAGAAAGATCATCTCCTCTCACTTCGATCGTCACAGGATAGCCCAGAATTTCGTATATCTGCTGTGATTGCTCAAGAACTTCTATTTTCGCTTCTGGAATGTTCAGCTGGGAGATGGCATTCTTCAGTTTCTCTCTGTTTTTCGCGAATTCCCTCCTGCTTCCTCCGAGGTTCACCATTATTCTTGCTTCGTTCTGTCCCCTTCCCATTATTTGAGAGTAGATATTCGTTATTCCAACTTCCGAGTAGAAAGAAGAGATTTTGTACTCGTTTCTGTGTTTGTTCAGGTAATCTTCTATTTGCTCTACAGCTTCGGTGGTTTTTTCATAAGACGACTGAGAGGGAAGTTTCACATCTATCACCATGAGATTCGTCTGGAAAGACGGGAGAAAACCCAGAGGTTTCGAAAGAAGGTAAATCACGGAGATTGCAACCAGAGCAAAAGAAATCACCAGGACCAGTTTCTTTCTCTTCAAACACCATTCCAATGCCTTCCGATAATGCTTTTGCAGTGCTTCGGTGAGTTTTCCTCTTCTTGGCTTTATCCACCTTGTACCCGCTGGAACGACGACTGTAGATACGAACAGCGAAGAAGAAAGTGCGAAGACGAACGCAATGGCGAAATACTTGAACAGTCTCACTACAAAACCTGTGAAGAACACTATGGGAAGAAAAACAGAAACGGTTGTGAGTGTGGAAGCAAGAATCGCCAGCCACACCTCTCCCGCACCTTTTCTCGCAGCGTCCGGTATTGGATCACCGAGGGAGCGATGGCGGTATATGTTCTCAAACACGACTATGGAATTGTCCACCAGCATTCCCAGTGCCATGATGAGACCGCCCAGCGTGAGCGTGTCGAGGTTCAAGCCGAAGGCGTAAAGAAGAACAAAGGTGATCGTGAGGGACAGCGGAATGGAAAACGAAGTGACGATGGTTGACGTGAAATCCTTCAAAAAGATCAAAACCACCACGAAAGCCGCGATGAAGCCGTAGAGAAGATTCTTGAGAAGATTGTCGATCGCTCTTTCAGTGTAATAAGCCTGGTTCATGGCCTCTATGTAATTTATTTTGGAATCTCTCAGTATCCTCTTTATTTCACGGACAGTTTTGACGGTGTTCGCACCGCTTCTTTTGTAGATAGCGATGAGAGAAGCCTTCTTTCCGTTGACCCTGACTTCTCCCTGAACGCTTTCGTTCGTTATATTAACCTCGGCTATGTTTCTCAATCTCACGGGAACGAGTATGTTCGGTACCTTACCCTGCAGAAGGGACTGGTATTTCACTCCCCTGAAACCAACGATTGTGTTTTTGAGATCTTCTATGTTCTCAAACCGGCCATCGACGGAAACGGGGTAAATGTTTCCTTCAGAATCGCTCACATAGCCGAACGGGTAAACGAGATTCCCTGAAAGGATGGTCTCTATCAACGAAGGATCAACATCGAACCGTTTTATTTTCTCCTGATCAAGTATAACCTCGACGATTTTTTCTGGTTTTCCCATCAATTCTACACTGGCGACTTCCGGCAGTCTTTTGATTTTCGACACGACATCTTCGTAGTCATCTTCCGTTGAGAAAGCATACACGGGAAGTAAGGAAGGATCGAACTCTACGACCACAGGATTCGCACCCTCTGGCAGGTCGCGAGTGGCAAGATCTACGTACCTTGAGAGTCTTCCAACGGCTTCGGAGGTTTTCACATTCCAGTCGAACTCGACGAGGATGAAAGAAACGGAATCCATCGACATGGAGGTGAACCTTCTAACACCCGGAGTTGAGGAAATGTACCCTTCAAGAGGTTTGGTTACGAGTTCTTCGACTTCTTCCGTGCCCGCTCCCATGTACGTGGTTATAACAACAGCGTAAGGGTACTCTATCTGAGGAAGAAGATCCAGCTTGAGATGCTGAAACGAAATGAAACCAAGGAAGACAACAGCTGTCAACAGCATAAAGATGGCTATGGGTCTTCTCGAAGAGATTTCCGCGATCTTCACTTCGATCCCTCCCCGACAGAACAAATTATAGCTCACTTTCGATCTGAATTGTTATTATCATTCAAAAGTTTCATTTGCTATACGATATTGTTTCTAAAAAATTATATATTCGATTTCCATCATTATGAGACGAATATATGTTTGTACAAATTCTCATACGACCCCTTGACATCCCATTCTGTGCCTCACTATAATTTCTCATGGATGAGAAAAGGTTCTGAGGAGGTGGCACAATGGCAGAAAAGAAAGAATTCGTTGTGGGAATAGACCTTGGAACGACAAATTCTGTTATAGCTTGGATGAAACCGGACGGTACAGTTGAAGTGATACCGAACGCTGAAGGAAGCAGGGTCACACCATCCGTGGTTGCGTTCACAAAGAGTGGAGAGATACTCGTAGGAGAACCCGCCAAGAGACAGATGATACTCAATCCTGAACGAACGATAAAATCCATAAAGAGAAAAATGGGAACTGATTACAAAGTGAGAATAGACGATAAAGAATACACTCCTCAGGAGATCAGCGCGTTCATTCTCAAGAAGCTGAAGAACGACGCGGAAGCGTACCTCGGTGGTGAAATAAAGAAAGCCGTCATCACCTGTCCCGCTTACTTCAACGATGCCCAAAGACAGGCAACGAAAGAGGCTGGAATCATAGCAGGTCTTGAGGTCTTGAGGATCATCAACGAACCAACCGCAGCGGCCCTCGCTTACGGACTCGATAAAGCTGGAAAAGAAGAGAAAGTGCTGGTTTACGACCTCGGTGGTGGAACGTTCGATGTCTCCATACTCGAGATAGGAGAAGGTGTGATCGAGGTCATCGCGACAGCTGGTAACAACCACCTCGGTGGAGACGACTTCGATCAGAGACTCATCGACTGGATGGCAGAGGAATTCAAAAAACAGCACGGAATAGATCTCAGAGAAGACAGACAGGCGCTTCAGAGATTGAGAGACGCTGCCGAAAAGGCCAAGATAGAGCTTTCAACGAAGATGGAAACCGATGTGAGTTTGCCGTTCATCGCTGTTTCTCCGAGCGGACAGCCTTTGCACCTTGAAATGAGAATCACCAGAAGTCTCTTCGAATCGCTCACAAGAGATCTCGTTGAAATGACAAGAGGCCCAATCGAACAGGCACTGAACGATGCAAAGCTCTCACCACAGGATATCGACGAAATCATACTCGTCGGCGGTATGACCAGAGTTCCAATGGTGCAGAGGTTCATAAAGGAGTTCTTCGGAAAAGAACCCAACAAGAGCGTCAACCCGGACGAAGCAGTTGCTATCGGAGCGGCGATCCAGGCGGCGATACTTGCGGGCACCGAAGGAGCAAAGGGAAGAGATATCGTTCTCGTCGATGTAACACCACTAACACTCGGAATAGAAGTCAAAGGCGGACTCTTCGAACCGATAATCCCAAGAAATACCAAGATACCCGTGAGGAAGAGCAAGATCTTCACAACGGTTGAAGACGGTCAGACCGAAGTAGAAATCAGAGTCTATCAGGGTGAAAGGCCGATTGCGAGGGAAAACATCTTCCTTGGAAGCTTCAAACTCGTTGGAATTCCACCGGCACCGAGGGGTGTTCCTCAGATAGAGGTCACGTTCGACATAGACAGCGACGGAATAGTCCACGTTTCCGCAAAAGATCTCGGTTCTGGAAAAGAACAGTCCATGGTAGTCACAGGAAGACACAAGCTCTCCGAAGACGAAATAAAGAGAATGATAGAAGATGCGAAAAGATACGAAGAACAGGACAAACGTCTCAAAGAAGAAATCGAACTCAAGAACAGAGCAGACGATCTCGCATACAGCGTAGAAAAGACTCTGAAAGAACACGGAGATAAGATACCAGCGGATCTCAAGTCCAGACTTGAAGACATGATCAGAGAACTCAGAGACGCGATAAACAGAAACGACATACCAAAAGTGAAGATGCTCTTCGATGATCTCCAGAAGGAAAGTATGAAGATAGGAGAATACCTCTACAAATCTGCAACTGGTGGAGAAACATCGAACCAGTGAAAAGGGGGTGACACGATGCTCCTTGGAAGAAGAGAAGACATCTTCAGGCCGTTCAGGGAACTCCAGAGGGAGATCGACAGGCTCTTCGATGACTTCTTCAGGACGGAGGTCAGACCCGCTAAGGAGTTCTTTGCACCAGACATGGATGTGTACGAAACAGACGATGAAGTAGTGATAGAAGTAGAAATCCCAGGCATAGACAGAAAAGACGTCAAAATAACGGTTGAAGAGAACATTTTGAAGATCTCTGGTGAAAAGAAACTCGAAAGAGAACAGAAAGGTAAAAACTATTACTACGTTGAAAGAAGCGCTGGAAAATTCGAAAGGGCAATCAGACTCCCAGACTACGTTGACGTAGAAAAGATCAAAGCAGAGTACAAGAACGGTGTTCTCACGATAAGGGTACCAAAGAAAGAAGAAAGGAAGAAGAAAGTGATCGAGGTGGAAGTTCAAGAGTAAGGGGAGCGAACGCTCCCCTTTTTATTTTTTTAGAACTCCACGATATAAACGAAGTCCCCGGTGTTGAGCATCGCTGCGTTCGCTTCATCTGTGTCCACGTGGAATTCCAGTGCGAAGTCTTCCCTCACTCTTATGAGAACATCATCGAAGATCAGTTTTCTGTCTCCGCTTTCAACGATCACCTTCACAAGATCTTTGTCTTTAACTCCATAGTGTTCGGCATCCTTTGGGTGCATGTGTATGTGTCTTTTTGCTATGATGACTCCCTTCTCTTTAACCAGAATGCCGTTTGGACCTATGATGACTATTCCCGGTGTTCCCTCGAGATCTCCCGAGTCTCTAACAGGGGGTCTGAGTCCGAGTTTGAAGGCATCCGTTCTGGAGATCTCGACCTGTGTTTCTCTTCTGACAGGTCCCAGTACGCGAACGTTCTCTATCGCGCCTTTCGGTCCTACTATGGTCACTGTCTCTTTCGCTGCGTACTGACCGGGCTGTCTGAGATCTTTTATGGGGGTGAGTTCGTAGCCTTTGCCGAAGAGAATCTCCAGGTCCTCTTTTGAGAGATGGACATGCCTGTTGCTTACACCAACGATTATTCCAGGTTCTTTCTTTGTCACTGGTACACCTCCCTCACTTTATGCATTATTCCATCTTCTATCATGGCACACTTCTATTTCTTTTTGATTGAAAGTTAATTAAAAAACGTATCTTATTCCAACCACGATTACTGCTGTAAAGACGATCCATCTCACCCAATTTGCACCTTTTTTGATGGAGAAAGTGGCAGCGAGCCACGCACCAGTCATATTCCCAAGAGCGAGAATGAAACTGTAGAGGAAGTTCACCTTTCCGTTCAGAATGAAGATCACAAGTGAGATTATATTGTAAGAAGCCACGATGAAGACTTTTACAGCGTTTGTTTTGACCAGTTCGTATCCAAGAAGAAGAGCGATCGCAGGCATGAGAAGAAAACCGACCCCCGCTTGAATGAACCCACCGTAGATACCGATCAGAAAAAAGACGATGTATATGAGAACCCAGTTTCTTTTGACGAATCTATCCTCAAGCCAGATTCTGGGTTTCCAGACAAGAGAAACGGCCATAACGAGGAAGATAACACCTACGATTTTCTGAAGCATCTCTTTTTCTATCTGAACCGCTATGGAGCTTCCCAGAATCGCTCCCACTATGGCCGGCAAAGCAACAAGAATCGCTTCTTTTATTTTCAAAACCTTCTTGGCTTTGAACCTTTCAATTGCCACAAGATTTTGAAGTATTATGGCGATCCTGTTTGTTCCGTTTGCAACATCTATTCCGAGTCCCAGAGCAGTTAAGATAGGAAGTGTGATCATTGAGCCACCACCTGCAAGAACATTTAAAAAGCCCGCGAGGATACCCCCAAGGAACACAAGAACGATCACCTCAGAACACCTCCAAAAAAGTTTTGAAAAATTTTACCACTCTGTTCTTTGCTTTTGTGTTAGTGTGAAATATATTTGTCTTAACATATTATATTTTATGCATACAAACCAGGTTAGTTCCAATCATTCACAAAGTAGGTGATGTGTGTATCTGGCACTGGAAGAACGATACAGAGTATGCAATTACCGGTAACGAAAAATTTCATGCGCCTTTCTGGTACCGGAAGCTATGCGTTAAAAAGGGAATAATGAATGATATGAAGAGACAATACGAAGAGAATTTGTGATAATCGATGACGTGTAAGTGCTTTGAATTCGAGAAATTAGTAGTTAACTTCTAACACACTGAGGAATACCTTCTTTCATCTATTTGTGAAACATGGAACTAATCGATTTTTACCAGAAACACCCCAAAATGCCCTGACGTAGGTTGATATAATTTATCATCTGTTTTTTGCTTGTGTTCTTTTCTTGTTTGACTATGCAATTATTCCATTTTTCCAAACAGTACTTGAAGGTGCTCTCTTGTGTGTTAGAATGGTTTATGGAAAGGGAGGATATGGAAGG
>Ga0072500_143252_pt1 | contig 19835 bp, 17 predicted proteins | sample GBScelen77Swater_FD_63803 | JGI IMG/M metagenome (GOLD analysis project Ga0072500, IMG submission 63803) | Hot spring microbial communities from Great Boiling Spring, Nevada - cellulolytic enrichment S 77C v2 (version 2) | ecosystem: Environmental > Aquatic > Thermal springs > Hot (42-90C) ...
ATAAGGAGGCTACATATCACCCTCAGATAAGGAGGGCCGACTACGGTAGAGGGCTCTACTTCTGCTCCTCATACGGGACAGGCTACTATAATACGGATAAATGCCCTCTCTGCGGGACTAAGACAAGAAAGGAAGGGAAGAAGAGGGGGGACGGCGGGGACAAGCCGAGGGTAAACATAGAAGGTGGTTAAGGTATGAGGTCTAAGTAGTGAATGGTGGTTTTGAGATATTTTATGGAGAGGCGTTATATCCCCCACAGATAAGCAGGCCTGATTATAATAGAGGCTTCTACTACTGTGTCAGGTGTATGACGGCCTATAAGGACGCAGACTTATGCCCTAACTGCGGAACAAAAACAAGGAAGAAAGGTAGGAAGAACGGCAACGGGGAAAAATCGAGAATAGACATAGAATTTGACGAAAATGACATAACATAATTAAATATTTAAAATCGCATACTCTACACTAAGCGCGGGCCCTACCCTTGTAATGTGGCAATTTTCTGTCTAAGGTGTTGGCGGAAGAGATGTAGATGTCACGGACTCAGAACACTGCGGTATTTGGTTACATCGATTGCTCCTGATTAGAAATATATCGCAGAGTGTTTTGAAAATCAGTATGTCTGAAGAGCTGGATAGGGCTGTGGTGGCTAAGAAGCTTTCTTCATCATTGTTGTGTGTTTTCTTCTACGTCGCGTTCTACGTTGTTGCTGCGGCTGTTTTGCAGTGGTTCATCACATCCTATCTCGTGGGTTTCGGCATAAACCTCGTTGACTATCTCGGCTATGTGCAGGTTCTTCTGGCTGTGGGTCTCGGTTATCTAATTGTTAGCAGTGTGGCCACGTTTTTCTACTGGTCCATGAGGGTAAAATACGGTCATCCCACTTCCGCAGCCGTTAGAAACATCGTGAAAATTATTGGTGTGGGTGCCTTGGTTGCCGCGATAGCGGGCGGTGTGGCAGGCGGTGCTGCGGGGGTGGCGTTAGGGGGCTTCATCGGACTTGTGATCGGTTTTGCCTCACAGCAGGTTCTTGGACAAGCGATAGCGGGTCTATTCTTACTCATAACAAGACCCCTGAAAATCGGCGACAAAGTAATTTTAGGAGGTGACGAAGGGGTTGTTGAAGACGTCTCAACACTTTTCACAACTGTAGTGAAACCTGACGGCACAAAGGTGTTAATACCAAACAACTCTATACTTGGAGCGAAGATCTACATAAAGCCCGCGTCTTAACCGGTTTGATGGCCTCCATCTCGATTATATATGTCTGCTAATGAATACTGATACTATGGCTGAAACAGATGTCTGGGTTTTGGCTGATGAGTGGGGGCCTGAGAAGGTGTTGCATGTCTATGACCCTGACAACGGCATGCGGGGTGTTCTCGTCATCGACAACACAGCCATGGGGCCCGGTAAGGGTGGAATAAGGTTTACATCAACGGTCACTCCCGTAGAAGTATTCAGGCTTGCGAGGACGATGACGTGGAAGTGTGCGATGGCCGGGCTTCCTTTCGGCGGCGCAAAAGCCGGCATAATGGGCGACCCGTCGAGGGTGGACAAGGTTGCCTGGATGAGGTCGTTTGCGAAAATGGTCAAGCCATACGTGGTCCAGCAGTATGTCGCGGCGACTGACATGGGAACTACTGAGCTTGACATGGCCGTGTTTGCCCATGAGGTAGGGGATATGAGGGCGTGTACGGGGAAGCCGAGGGAGCTTGGTGGTATCCCCCACGAGCTCGGGACGACGGGCTATGGAGTAGCTGTTGCGACGGACCTTACGTTGAAGATGCTTAGTCAAATGAACTTTCTCCACCTGGATGCTGGAAACGCGTCTGTGGCCATTCAAGGGTTTGGAAACGTCGGCTCGTACACAGCCAAGTTCCTTGACGACATAGGCTACAGGATAGTGGCCGTCTGCGACATTTCGGGATGCATATATGACCCAGAAGGTCTGGAAATCCCCGAGATAATGAGAGAGCTTGAGGGTGTCAAACACATAGCCGGCCTCAAAAAATTTGAGAAGAAACCAAAGGAGTATGTGTTTGAGGCTGGCGCGGATATCTTCATCCCCGCAGCCGGGTCAGACGCCATAAACACGGAGACCGTTAGGCAACTAATAACTTGCGGGACAAAGGTTGTCGTAGAGGCCGCCAACATCCCCACAACACCCGAGGCCGAGAAAACACTCATAGACAACGGTGTCTGGGTGATGCCGGACTTCGTAGTCAACGCGGGCGGGGTCATAGGATCTTACGTAGAGTATAAGGGTGGTACGGAGTATGAGGCCTTTGACCTTATCAAGCAGAAGATATCGAGCAACATAAAACTCATATTAAGTGAAGCCGATTTGCGGACAAGGCCGCCGCGGCAGGTGGCTTTGGAGATAGCGGCAGCCCGTGTAAAAAGGGCTATGCTTCTGCGGAGAGGGGCTATAGAGGTGGCGCGTGAATATTTCGCAAGAAAGAAGCTTTACAGCGACGAGTTCTACGGATACATGTGGAAATCAGGATAGCCGAAGCATAACCATGTGGCAGCTGTCGGCAATTTGGCGCGGCTTACTGACTCAACACACCCCATTAAGCCATTAGTTTTCACATAATTCAAGCACTTTTCCGGCGTTCGCAACAGTCGGGCTGGAGACGGCGGTGCCACATCTCCTGAATGATTGTTTATTTATTGGGTTTAAATCAAGCACGTTAGCTGACGGTGACATGTCGGGAAGGGTTCTCTCGGGCGGTGGGCTTCTGCTAAAGTCGTTGAAGAAATCAGGGTTTGATATTTTCTTCCTTAACTCGGGGACGGAGTACGCCAGCCTTCTTCTGGACTATCGTCAACTTGGAGAAGATGAAAAACCTGAGATGGTTGTTTGTCTGCATGAAGCAACAGCAGCGTCAGCCGCATACGGCTACACGGCAGCCTCGGGGATGCTGAGTGCAGTGCTAGTCCACACTACGCCCGGTGTGGCAAACGCGCTAAACAACATCATAAACGCTCAAACCGCAAACATACCCGTTCTACTCATCTCGGGGATAACGCCGTACACACAAAGCGGGCACAAAGGCTCCAAAAACCTCAGGGTCCACTGGGGGCAGGAGACCCGTAACATACAGCAGCTTGTGGGACAGTTTGTAAAATGGAGCTATGTTGTCAAATCGGTCGACGAAATACCTGAAGTAGTTGCACGGGCGGTTGAGGTTATATTGGCTGAGCCCCAGGGACCGGCCTACATCGGTATACATCGTGAATGGCTTATGGAGAGAGCTGTGGAACCCAAAGACTTTCCAAGGCCCACCTTCTCACTCAGCCCTGCGCCACAGCCAGAGGTTGTCGTGGATATTGCTTCGAGGCTGGCGGCAGCCGAGTACCCTGTGGTTTTGACACGTTCAGCTGGGAGGGATGTAGAGAACGTCGGCCTACTTGTTGAGCTTGCGTCCCTGACAGGGTGCAGGGTTAACCATGCTCTGGGGGATTATGTAAACTTCCCTACAACAAACCCTTTTTCAACCCCCGCAGACCTGACCAAGGCGGATTTTGTGCTGGTGCTAGAGTCGGATGTGCCTTGGATACCGGCTAAACAGAAAATCCGTGAGGACTCCTATAGGGTTGCGGTGGGCACAGACCCTCTGAAGATAAACTACAACCTCTGGGGATTCAGGTTTAACGTTGCTGTGACTTCGAAGGCGTCCACATTTCTTAAAATGCTTGTCGAGAAGGTGAGGGAGACGCGTGCCGTGAGCACTGATGTATTGGAGAACAGGAGGTCGGAGGCGTTGGAAGAATGGCGTAGTCTTCGTGAGAATCACGCCAGAGAGGTGGAAGGTGATTTTAAGAAAGGGAAGCTGACCAAACGGCTGGCTTCGCATCTCCTTGGCAGATCTGTTTCACCTGAGGCAGTGTTGTTGAACGAATACTCTCTCAGACCGCAGTACATTGACAGGGAGGTTCCGGGGACGTATTTCTGGGAGCCGCCCGCCGGCGGCCTTGGATGGGGTCTTGGGGCGGCCCATGGTGTGAAGATGGCCCGGCCCGACGGCTTCGTGGCCGCCGTGGTAGGTGACGGTAGCTTCGTCTTTAACAACCCTGTCTCAGCCTATGCAGTTGGGAGATGGTATAACCTACCCCTGTTGACTGTTGTGTTCAACGACGGCTGTTGGGGAGACGTGAAGAAAAGCGTCTTGGACACCGGGGTTTACAGCAGCCTCGAAGAGGTCGGGTTCCTTGAAGGAGCTGATTTCCCGGAACGGCTTGACATCGCGAAGATAGCGGAGGCATGCGGTCTTAAGGCCTACGGCGCCGAGGAGCCCTCAGAGGCCTTGGATAAAATTGCGGAGGCTGTCGAAACAGTTAAGCGCGGGACTCCAGCCCTCGTAGACCTAAAGGTCTCGCCCACCTGAGGGATGCGTCGTTTCCCGACTCCGCGATATTAAGCTGTGTGAAGAAAAATGGGGGATGGCTTACGGAAGACCAATGTAAAATTTTTTGAGCTCCGAGTTTCTCTCAACCTCGTCACGTGTGCCTGAGAATACTATTCGGCCGTTCTCCATGACGTAGGCCTTGTCGCAGACGCCTAATGCTTTTTCTACGAATTGGTCGACTAGAAAGACTGTTAAACCCCCCTCCCTGAGTTCAATAAGCTTGTCGAATATTGTTTCGACGATGCGTGGCGCGAGTCCGCTGCTCGGCTCATCTATCATCAGCAGCTCGGAGCCTGCCACTAAGGCCCTCGCTATCGCCAGCATCTGGGCCTCGCCGCCGCTGAGCTGGCGTGCGGGCTGGTCTCGTCTTTCCCTCAATATTGGGAATAATGTTTCAACCCATTCAATTCTGTCCCACAGCTTTTTCTCGTTTTTAATGATATAGCCCCCCATAACCAGGTTTTCCCAGACGGTTAGGTTAGGGAACAGCCTTTTCCCCTCAGGTACCAGTGATAGACCGATTTCCCTAACCTTGTGTGGGGGTAGGCCGGTTATGTCCATGTTTTTGAAATTTATTTTGCCTGAGTAGGGTCTTATCAACCCCATGAGTGTTTTAAGCAGGGTGCTTTTGCCGGCGCCGTTGGAGCCGATTAACGCGGTAACGGTGCCCTTCTCAACTGATATGTTTACGTCCCAGAGCACCTGTATCTGGGAATATCCGGCGTTGAGGTTTGTGACAGCCAGCATTTCATGCCCCCGCCTTTGTCCCCAAATATGCTTCGACGACCTTGTGGTCCCTGCTCACTTCTTCCGGTGTGCCGACGCTGATTACCTCGCCGTAGTTCAGCACGACGACCCGGTTTGATATCTTCATGACAAACCTCATTACATGCTCAACCAGAAGGATGGTTATCCCTTTTTCAGCGTTAAGTTTTCTGATAAGTTCAGACATCCTGTCCACCTCGGCGGGTGTGAGGCCGGCCACCAGCTCGTCCAGGAGTAGGAGGCGGGGCTGGGTTGCGAGACATCTCGCCAGCTCAACAAGCTTGAGCTGCTGCGTGTTCAGCTCCTTCGCCAACCTATCACGCAAATGGTTAACACCCACCATCTTTAAGGCCTCAACAGCTCTCTCGCGTGCGGTTTTCTCATCGCCGGTATTGAGATACCCGCCCACCATTACAGCCTCTAAAACAGTCATAGAGGGGAATGGTTTGATGATTTGAAAGCTTCGCGCAACTTTTTTCTGGGCTATTTTGTGGGGTGGGAGGTTTGTTACGTCGTCTCCGAAGATTTTGACGGTTCCGCTGTCTGGTTTTAGAAAACCTGTCAATATGTTGAAGAGGGTTGTCTTACCGGCCCCGTTAGGCCCTATCAACCCAACTATCTCTCCTATGTCTACGTCCATGTTCACGTTGGATAGAGCTGTTAGGGCGCCGAATTTTTTGGTGACGTTTACAACCTCGACGGCTTTCATGTCACATCTCCTTTGAAGCTTTAGACCCCAAGCCCAGACGAACTGACAACGTGTCCAACAGCGGCCCCAACCCTTCCGGCCTAAACAAGATTATGAAGATGAGGATGATGCCGAAAATGACTTGATGTAGTCCAATTATCACGGCCCCCAGCGTTATTCTCAGGTACTCCTGCACTGTCAATAGAATTAGCGAGGTTATTGGGGGGCCCCATAGGCTTCCTAATCCGCCTGCTATCGAGAGTGTGACTGTCTGTATGCTTATCCAGCTGTCGAATAGCGTGGGGTGGTAGAAGCCGACCATGCTTGTGTAGATGCCGCCTGTCATTGCTGCTATGAAGCTGTAAACCAGCAGGGCTATTAGCTTGTATTTTCTGACGTCGACACCCAGCATTTCGGCCGCCTCTTCATTATCCCTGATGCTCTGGAGGTAGAGGCCGAGTTTGTTTTTACGTATCCGATAAACTAATGCGAGGGTTGCGGCAAACAGTGCCAGAGTTATGTAGTAGTAGAAGGTTTTGTAGCCTGACCGCATGAATATGGGGTCGAAAGCAGCGTAGGGTATGTAGCGTTCGAGCGGCCCTGCGACATCCGTCCAAAGCAGGAAGATTTTCTGGAGTATGAGGACCAGGGCCAGAGACGATAACGCATACCATACCTCTTTAAGCCCGAACCGGAAGCTAGGGTAGCCGATTATGAAGGCAACGCCTGCTGCGGCCAGACCGCCTGCGAAAAGACCCACCCAACCCGAGATACCGTGGTAAACCATCAAATACCCTGTGACTATCGCCCCGAGTCCATGGTAGGCTCCCGCACCTAGGTCCAGCTGCCCACCCAAGCCGCCTATGAGCTGCCATGCGACCACAATAGTCGTGTAGAGCATGATTAAGGTGACTAGGAAGACATAGTATTCGTTAAGTCCTAAAATGAGTGGAAAAACCGCTGCGGCCGCACCGGCTATAGCTGTGAATATCCTGTTCTTCTCCAAAGTCACCGCCTCCCGAACAGGCCTTTAGGCCTAACCCAGAGTATTAGGATGAAGAGCCCGTAGAGGACTATTTCTCTGCCGCGTGGGTCCCATAGGCCGGAGGCGAGGCTGTCGACTACGCCGAAGATTATGGCTGAGACAAGTATGCCCCTGACGGTTCCCAGCCCAGCTAAAGCTACTATGGCCCATGTGAGGAGGCCGAAGAGAAGGCCTGAGGTCGGTGTTACGGCTTGGAACGTCATGATGAGGGAGCCGGACAACCCCACCATGGCCATGCTGATGCCCGTGGTTGTGAGGAAGAGCCTGCCCGTGTCAACACCCATTAGGGATATGGCCTCAACGTCGTCGGCCGCCGCCCTCATCGCAACCCCGAGCCTGCTCCTCTCCAAGAAGAAGTATAAAACAAGTAGAGCTGCTATGCTGACAACGGTGGCCAATAGCTTGTCAAGCGGTATCGTCAACGGCCCAAGGCTGACAGAGGTTGCGAAAACCGTGTACGGAGGGGCCTTCGGCTCCGCCGCCCAGATGGTGAGGGCCAGGTTCCTGAGAAGAACGAGTATGCCTACGGTGGCGGCGATTTGCGAGAGTGGTGGGGCGGTAACCAGACGCTTGAAAACACCCAGATAGGTTAGAACTCCTATTATGAAGAAAACGGGGACAGTCACTATGGGTGATAGAACAGGGTCTTGCAGGAGGCCCAGCGAAACAACATACGTCATGTACATCGCGAGCATTATGTATTCGCCGTGGGCGAAGTTTATCAGATTGGCTACGCCGAAAAGGAGTGCCAAACCCATGGCGGCAAGCGCATACACTCCGCCAAGCATTAGCCCTAAAACAACGTACTGGATGAATGAAGTGAATACTTCGGTTGCCACCATGCCAGTAAACACCGTAAAAATAAAATAAGTTGGAAAATATAGGTTGGTTTTAGGGTCTGGGGAATATTACCGGGTTTGTTGCTTTCTCGAATGGGTATACGAGGACGGGTTTACCGTTCTGTACTTGGAGGACTACGGCTTGGGCGTAGATGTTGTCTCCGTTGGGGGCGAGCCTGATGCGGCCCGACGGATATGTTTCAGCCGCCGGCCCAGAGGAGAGGTCCAGCGACATCAAAGCGGACATGAGGCTGTCACCGTCTAATGGGTTGCTTGGGCTGTTTTTGCCGGAAACCTCGAGGGCTTCCTTCAACGTCCAGAGCGTGTAGAAGATTATGCCTGCGGCCTCTGTTGGGAGCTTCCCGTATTTGTTTTGGAATTTTTGGACAAGCTGTTTGTTGTACGGGGTTGGTAGGAATGGGTCGTAGCTGTAGGTGTTTGTCATCAACTCTGTTGCGTCGCCGGCTGCTTTGATGGTTTCAGGGTCAGCGAGGCCTGTTCCTCCCGCGCCCGCTATAAACTGCACCTTCAGCCCCAGAGATTTAACAGCCTTCGCCAAGATGATGGAATCAGCGTAGTAGGGGACCGCGAAGACAATGTCTGGGTTGGCGTTCTTGATTCTCTCTATGATTGGGGCCATGTCGGTTATGTCGGTCGGGTACTTGATTCTGTCCACGACCTTTATCCCGAGGTCTCTGAGCCTTGTGTAGATGCCGTCAGCGGTTACCTCGCCGAAGAGGCCGTCGAAGTGGACGATGACCGGCCGCTGTATTTTCAGGTTGTTTTGCTTGAACACGCCTACGGCGAAGTCAACAGCCGTGGCGCCGTGGACTGAAGCCTTCGGCGGGAGCCTGACTATGTATTTGAAGCCGCGGGCGGTGAGGTAGTCAACCAGTGCGTCCGCCATTACAACGATTTTCTTGGGCTCTGTTACGTCAAGCATTGTGAGTGTGTGGGCGCTTATGAAAGCCCCTATGATGACGTTTACCCTGTCGACGTTGACCAGTTTCTCGGCAGCAAGCCTGGCACCGTCTGCTGAACTCTTGCTGTCCTCTATGAATAGCTTAATCTTGGCGCCGCCGAGGTTCTTTATTCCCCCGGCTGCGTTTATCTCCTCGGCTATCAGCTCAGCGGCTTGTTTTGCCTCGTTGCCAAAAACTGCGTAGCTACCGCTTAGTGGCTCCACTAAACCAACTCTCACCTCGCTTACTTGGGGGGTCTGCTGCGCACCCGGCAAAACTACGGTGAAGACGCCGACTGCAGCCGCTGCGGCGATGACTATTATGGCGACAACAATAATGGCTGTAGATTTTGTTACAGCGCTTTTTCCGTACATTCTTCTGATGTTATGTTTCGCGGCTTTTATACTTTAATGGAAACGTTGCGTCCAACCCTCACACCCGTAGGCTCGCCGTCAACCGCAACGATGTGTCCCCGTAAAATCGTATATTTTATCGAGGCGTTTACCCGCATGCCGTCGTAGGGTGTGAACTTGTTTTTGCTGTGAAATTTGTTCGCCCTGATTTCTCTTTGGGTTTTGGTGTCCACTATTACGAGGTCGGCGTCCGCGCCCACAGTTATGGCGCCTTTACGCGGATATAGGTTGAAGGCCTTCGCCGGATTTGTTGAACATATTTCTGCGACTTTTTCAAACGGTATAAGGTTCTTGACCGCAGCGTCTATCATCAATGACGCCATAGTTTCAACGCCCAGCATGCCTGAAGGACTGTTCGCCATTCCCATGTTTTTCTCCTCAAGGGTATGGGGCGCGTGGTCGGAGCCGATGTTTTTTATCACACCCTTACGGACAGCTTCCCAAAGCATCTCCCGGTCGTCGGGGCCTCTTATGGGTGGGTTGACCTTGATAAGTGTTCCAAACCTTTCATAGTCTCTGCTGTCAAAAAGCAGATACTGCGGACATGTTTCGGTGAAAACGTTAGGTGTGTGCTCCTTTCCCAGAAAGCTCACTGTTTCACCGCTGCTTATGTGAACTATTAAGGCCCTTCCACCTGTTTTTTGCGCAAAGTAAACAACCTTCCTAACCGACTCGACCTCACAAACAGCCGGTCTTGAATAGAGATGTACAAGCGGGTGCTCACCACGCTTACGGGCCAACTTCTCGAAATACTCGACCAGCCGCCGGTTCTCGCAGTGGAACGCGACGGTGAATCCTTTGGCGGCCGACTTTGTAAGGGCCTCGTAGACTGTGGCGTCGCTGGGCGGCGCTATGTCGCCCGTAGTTGGCCCGAGGAAGGCTTTGAAGCCAATGGCTCCGGCCTCGAAAAGTTCCTCGAGGTTGTCGAGGCTGTCATCCGTCAAAACCCCGTACAGCCCGTAGTCCGCGTACGCTTTTCCGCGCACAATCATGTCTTTCCGCTTCAACTCCTTTACATCCGCCACAGGAGGAGTTGTGTTAGGCATTTCAAGCACGGTGGTGACGCCTCCGGAAACCGCTGACTTTGACCCTGTCTCAAAATCCTCCTTTACCTCGAGGCCCGGCTCCCTGAAATGCACGTGCTCGTCGATGAACCCGGGGAAGACATACATACCGTCCGCGTCAATAACCTCTGCGCCCCTATCTTTGACACCATCACCGAGCCCTGTTATCTTACCGTCGGACACATAAATCGACGACCTGAAAACTCCATGAGGCGTTACGATGTTTCCATTCTTTACTACAATGCTCACGAAACGAATGTTGAATACGTTTATATAAACGAGAGGGATGCAACTCTACGTGTCTAAAGCTGAAGATGTTGACGCGGTGAGTATTTTAAAGGATTGGTTTTCGCGGGAAGGGTTCACGGTTGTGGGGAAGGATGTGACGCGCTACGAGTCGGTTTCCGGAGTTAAGGGGTTGCTGCGGTACGCAGAGGACTTTGTTGACCGAAGGTGTCTCTACGCACGGATTGTCAGAAGCAACGTTCCACACGGCTACATCAAGTCGATACGGCTTGAAGGCGGAGAGGGTTTCCTGGTTACTGCGAAGGATGTTCCAGGGGAGAACCAGGTTGGCTATGCTGTGAACGACCAGCCGGTGCTTGCGGAGGGTAAAGTGAGGTTTTACGGCGAGCCTGTGGCATTAGTTGTAGGACATGACGCCTACCACGCCGATGACCTGCTTGAGAAGACTGTGGTTGAGATAGAACCCCTCCCAGCCGTCTACGATGTCCGCGAGGCTTTGAGGGATGAGGTTTTGGTGCATGAGGAGCATGGCTCCAACGTCGTGATTAGTGCGAGGGTTTTGAAGGGTGATGTGGCTGTGGGTGAGTCGGAGTCCGACGTCGTTGTCGAGAAAACATACTTGCTTGGTCCTCAGGACCATGCCTACATAGAGACCGAGGCCGCCCTAGCCATCCCCACACCCGACGGGGTAACGGTAATAAGCCCCTCCCAGTACCCCCACCTCGCCCAGAAAACGGTTGCCAGAGTCCTCGGAATACCTTACAGCAGGGTCTCAATAGTGCAGCCGGCCATCGGCGGCGCTTTCGGGGGAAAGGACGACATGGGGCCCATCGTCTCCGCTCAGGCGGCTGTCGCATGCCGCCGTCTGGGGAAGCCTGTCTTCCTGCATTACAGCCGTGAGGAAAGCCTGACAAGCCATTGCAAAAGAGACCCAGCAGTCATAAAATATAGAACCGGAGCGGGACGGAACGGCTCCCTAAAATTCATAGACGTTGACATTATTTTTGACAGCGGGGCCTACGCCAACCGCGGGCCGTACACTCTGTGGCGGGCGGCTGTCCACGCCCCGGGCCCGTACAGGATACCGCATGTCAGGGCCGTCGGCAGACTGGTTTACACCAACAAAGTCTACCAAGGGAGTTTCAGGGGTTTCGGCAACCCCCAGATACAGTTTGCCACTGAACGTCAGATGGACGAGCTTGCCCGGAGACTGGGGCTTGACCCCTACGAATTCAGGCTCAAGAACTTGCTGCGGCCCGGGGACCTGTCTGCGACGTCGCAGGTCATGGGTAGCGACACAGGCATCGCTCCTCTGCTGGAGAAGGTCAGGGCCGTGGCAGGTCGAGGGAGGAGGCGTGTGGAAAACGGGTACGCCTACGGCTACGGGGTTGCGTGCGCATGGCATGGCATAAGCACAAGCAGAGGTGTCCCTGACTGGGGGGCGGCTGTGATGACTGTTTTAAGGGATGGAAGCGTTGTCGTACAGACAGGTGTCGTGGAGTTCGGCCAGGGGACCCACACCGGGATTAGACAGATTGCTGCAGAGGTTTTAGGCATTCCCTATGAATGGGTAAGTGTTGAGGGAGGTGTCAGCTACGCACCCGATACAGGGGCGACACATGGGTCACGGGGGCTGGCCCTGGGCGGTGCGGCGGTACTCGTCGCGGCTGCAAAAATAAGGCAGCGGGTGGTCAATATGGCGGCGTCAATGCTTGAGGCGAACCCCGACGACATCGAGGTCTCAGCCGGCTTCGTCTCAGTGAGGGGTGTAGGCAAACAGATTCCATGGCGAGAAGTAGTTACCGCCTGCTACTCCAAGGGTGTTGACATGACGGCCAGCGGCTACTACTTCCTGCCGAAAGGACGGTTTGACGATGAGAAGGGACAGGGCCACGCCTACACAATCTATTCCTACGCGGCTGTTGCGGTCGAGGTAAGGGTTGAGCTTGAGACCGGGAAGGTCGAGGTAACGAAGATATATCCGGGGGCTGCATGCGGAAGAATAATCAACCCCGCACTGGCCCGTGGCCAGATGTTCGGGGCAGCTGCTCAAGGCCTCGGCTACGCAATCCTTGAAAAACTCGTGTTTAGCGAGGGGAGACTGTACAACGCAAGCCTCGCGGACTACCTAATCCCATCGGCAACCGACATGCCGGCCTTCGAGGAACCCGTGTACGTCGAGGATGCCACACCCTACGGGCCGCTGGGGGCCAAGGGGCTGGCCGAGCTAGCGCTAATCCCGGTACCGGCAGCCATAGCCAACGCCATCCGTGACGCTGTAGGAGTAGAGGTGGACAGCATACCTTTAACACCTGAAGCACTCTATAAGCTGATGAGGTCGGGCTGAGATGTCTTCGGACACGATGCGTTACATAGGCGTACCTAGGAAACGGTCGGACGCCGTCCACAGGGTTACGGGGCGTCTAAAATATGTGGCAGACATACAGCACAAGGGAGCGCTATACGCAGCCCTCCTCCACTCCCCCTACCCAAATTGCATCGTAAAGAGGATAGACGACAGGAGGGCCAGGGCCCTGAAAGGCGTGGCGGAGGTACTCACACCCTTCAACGTGCCAGCCCACAGGTTTGGGAGAACTTTCTCACCCGTCCCGTGGAAAGTAATAAAGGACAGGCGGATTCTCGACGTCAGACAGAGATTTGTAGGAGACATAGTCGCAGCAGTGGCAGCAGACTCGCCTGAAACCGCCTACGACGCTTTGGAGCTTCTCGAAGTAGACTACGAGGTCCTCGACTATGTTGACAGCGTGGAGGAGGCCTTGAAAAATGATGCACCACTTGTCCATGCCGAGGTGGAGGTGGGGGAGGAAGTTAAGCAGCTCAACAGCAACGTGGGATACAGCGACGTGATGGAGGTTGGGAGGAAGCATGAGGCCTACAGCAACGTGGCAAAGATGTATGAAGACCGTTTCAAAACACAAATACTTTACAACGCCCCGATAGAGACGCGTGCAATAATATGCAGCCCACGTGCTGACGGCGGCTTAGACGTATACTGCACAACACAGTCGATACATGGGACAAGATACTGGCTTTCACAGGCTTTGAAGATGCCTGCCAGCAAGATCATAGTCCACGCAATGCCTCTTGGCGGCGGGTTTGGTGCAAAATACAACCTCGCCATACATGAGCCTGTCATCGCCTACCTCGCGCTTAAGACGGGTAAGGTGGTTAAGTATGTGGCGTCGAGGGAGGAGGATTTCTACCTCAGCGCGCGAAGGTCTGCTGTCATGGATGTCCGCCTCGGCGTCGACAGCAACGGTTCACTCCAAGTTATGGAGCTCAGGGCCCTGCTGCAAAGCGGTGCCTACGCAGACCACATGGTGGAGGCGGTCACATGCGTGGGCGGGTGGTTCATATCAAGCTACGCGGCCACATACAGATACTATGAAGGAAAAGGTGTTTACACAAACCTACCGGTCTGCGGCGCCATGCGTGGCTTCGGCAACCCCCAGCAAAACATGGCCCTCGAATCGCTTATAGACGAGATAGCTGAAGACCTCGGAATGGACCCACTCGGGTTCAGGCTGAAAAACCTGCCTAAGAAGGGAGACATATACTACGGGCAAGGGCCTACTGTTACGACGGTTATCAAGTCGATGAAAGTTGAGGAAGCCGCGTTAAACACGGCGAGGCTGTTTGGATGGTATAATGGCCGTAAGCTTGAGAACAACGTCGTGAGGGCCTGTGGGCTTGCAGTAGGCCATCACACCTCCGGAACCGGCGGCCAGATGGTTGAGGTGCAGGACAGGCAGGAGGGGGCCGGCGTGGTCATGAAGCTGAATGAAGACGGTACTGTAACGCTCACCACCGCCATGGTTGAAATGGGCCCCGGCGAGCATGAAACCTTGGCAGCCTACGCCGCCGAACACCTAAAAATAGACATCTCAAAGGTATACGTCGAGGCGGGAAACACCCAGACCGCGCCCTTCGACATGGGGACGCATGCAAGCCGTGGAACATACGTCGGAGGACTAGCCGTGCTGGCGGCCGCAGAGGAGATGAAGAAACAGATTATCCGGAAAGCGGCGGAGATGATTGAGGCCCCGGCTGAAGAGCTTGTTATCATGGATGGGAAAATATGGCATCCCGACAGGCCTGAGCGCTACGTAACTTTCGCGGATGTGGCGATGCGTTACAAGACGAGAAACGGCTTCCTACCAATAGTTGTCAGCGGTATGCGGCCCAACGCGGCGCCCCCGAGCTGGGCGGTGGTATTTGCCGAGGTCGCCGTGGACTTGGAGACGGGGGCTGTGAAAGTTGAGAAAATAGCCATGGGCCTTGACATCGGCAAGGTGGTGAACCCGGCGGAGGCGGAGGCGCAGGCCCACGGCGGCATAGCGACAGGCATCGGCTACGCATTAACCGAGGAAGTTGTAGTAAAGGAAGGTCGTTACATAAACCCAAACTTCATGGACTACCTCCTGCCCACGACAGCGGAGACAAACAATTTCACGGTCTTTTTCGCCGACTCATACGACGAATACGGCCCCTACGGAGCTAAAAGCATAGGAGAGCTGGCCACGAACCCGGTTGCCTCGGCGATCGCCAACGCCGTCTCACGAGCCCTGAAAACACGGATAAAGAAACTACCCATAACGCCCGAAGATGTATTTATGGCTGCACGTCGGAAAGCTTGACCGCAGCCAATTATCCTTGGGAGATGCAGAAATGTAAGTAATGTTTTTTGAATGTATTTATTAGCTGGTCTCAGTATATTTAGTTATGGGCCCATGCTGCTTGAATATGTTATATTGGGGAGAGGCGGGCAGGGGGTTGTTACGGCGGGTAGGGTTCTCGCCGAGGCCGCCCTCCTTTCTGGACTGTTTTCCCAGAGCTTCCCAGAGTTTGGGCCTGAAAGGTCTGGTGCACCCGTAAGAGCTTATGCCAGGGTTTCCAATCACCCAATTACCCTAAGGTCGCCTGTGGAGGCTGTGGACGGGGCTGTTGTTTTTGAGGGAAGACTTCTCCGAACTGGTGTAGCCTCGCATGTGAAGAGGGGCGGGGTGCTGGTTGTCAACACACCGTCACCGTTACACCTCGACGTAGAGGACGTAGATGTGTTTTATGTGGACGCAGCCAAGGTTGTCGCGGAGCTGGGCAGGCCTAGGAGTCTTAACCTCGCCATGTTGGGGGCGTTCTCCAGGGTGTCTAAGGTGGTTCCTCTGGAGGCTGTGGAGAGGGTTGTTGCTGGAAGGTTCGGCGAGAGAGACGCGGCTGTTGTTAGGCTTGCCGCCTCGATAGTGGTGGTTGAGCATGCAGCATAGGATGTTGCTCCCCGTTGTTTTTGAGGCGGGTAACAGTGTTGAACAACGGATGTCGAGCTGGCGTAGTATGAAACCCGTTATAGATAGACGTCAGTGCACCAACTGTCTAATCTGCTGGATTTACTGCCCCGAGCCAGCCATTTACAGGGATGCAGACGGCCTTGTGCAGATAGATTATGACCACTGTAAAGGATGTGGGATATGTGCTGAGGAATGTCCCCGGAAGGCGATTAGGATGGTGGTGGAGCATGAACAGCCTTAAACAAGCTGTTTTGATGACGGGGGACGAGGCGGTGGCCTACGCAGTCAAACAATCTGACGTTGACTTCATCTCCGCATATCCGATAACACCTCAGACCATAATCGTGGAAAGGCTTAGTGAGTACGTTGCTTCCGGGCAGGTAGACGCCGCATTCGTCCCTGTTGAGTCGGAGCATTCGGCGTTGAGCGCCTGCGTTGGCGCATCGCTTTGCGGAGCGCGTGTTTTTACCTCAACCTCGAGCCAGGGCCTAGCCTTAATGCATGAAATCATGTACGTGGCATCTGGTCTGAGATGCCCTATTGTTATGGCCGTAGCCAACAGGGCGCTCTCGGCACCGATAAACATCCACGGCGACCACTCCGACATCATGGGCTCAAGGGACAGCGGCTGGGTTCAGATATTCTGCGAGAGCCCTCAAGAGGCCTACCACTACACAATACAGGCCTTCCGCCTCGCAGAACACTCGGAGGTTTTGCTGCCCGTAGCTGTCAACCTCGACGGCTTCACAGTCTCCCACAGCAGCGAACCTGTGGAAACATTGTCCGACGAGGAAGTGAAAAACTATCTCCCACACCTGCCGCGGCCTAGACTCGACTATGACAGCCCGCACACCTTCGGAGTCCTAGCCCTCCCAACACATTACTTCGAGTTCAAGCTTGAGCAGGCAAGGGCGTTGGAGAATGCGGGAGAGGTTGTTGGCGAGGTCGCAAAGACCTACCCGGAGCCTAGCGGTGTGTTGAGGAAATTCACGGTTGACGGAGAGAGTGGGCGTGTCGTGGTTGTTGGTATGGGCGGTGCCATGGGCACCGTGAGGCATCTGGTCTTAAACATGGGGTTGGAGTTTTTCACACTTATCTCGGTTAGGATGTTTTCACCGTTCCCAGGCCGTGAACTGGTCGAATACCTCTCGGACGCGGAGGCAATAATCGTGATGGATAGGGCTATGTCGCCGGGAATGGCTTCGCCGCCCCTAGCCTCCAACATCAAATCAGTCCTTTACGACGAAGGTGTTAGAACACCTGTTGTGAGCGTTGTCTACGGCCTCGGCGGACGTGAGCCGACCACCAGCATGGTTAGAGGCCTGCTTAACAAGGTGAGGAGCCGGGTGGAGGCCGGGTCTGTAAAGAGCCATGTCCTCTACCTAGGTGCTGGGGGTGAGCTGAGGTGACGCAGGTAACGAAACTTGAACAACTGTATGGCCGTGAAGGCATCAGCCCAGGGCACTTAGCCTGCCAAGGATGCGGGGCGCTGGTAGCCGTCAGACAGATATTGCTGGCCGCCGAGCCGCCTTTCATCGTTGTTAGCCCCACAAGCTGCCTCGAGGTGGTTACCTCGCAGTACCCCTACACGGCCTGGCGTGTCCCATGGGTTCACGTGGCCTTCGAGAACGCTGCAGCTGTTGCCTCAGGAATCTAGGCTGCTTTGAGGGTTTTGGAGAGGAAGGGACGTGGCAGGCGTCAAAAGGTTCTGGTGATAGCGGGCGACGGTGGAACTTACGATATAGGGCTGCAGGCCCTTTCGGGCGCACTTGAGAGAGGGCACAGCCTCCTCTACGTCTGCTACGACAACGAAGCCTACATGAACACGGGCATACAGAGGTCTGCCGCAACACCACTCAACGCGATCACCACAACAACACCGCGTGGAAAGCCGGAGCCGAAAAAGGACATAATCGCCATCGTAGCCGCCCACAACATCCCGTACGCCGCCACAGCCTCACCCCATCTCTGGAAAGACCTAGCCAACAAAGTCAGGAAAGCCATGAGCATTGAGGGCCCCACGTTCCTACACGTTCTCGCACCATGCCCACGGGGATGGCGCTACGACCCCAAACACACCATAAAGATAGCCCGGCTGGCCGTCGAAACACGGGTATTCCCAATCTACGAAGTCGAGAACGGAAAATACAGGCTCAACTACGTGACAGCAAGACCACGGCCTGTCGAGGAATACCTGGCCACACAGGAGAGATTCGCCCACCTGCTCAAACCCGAGAACAGACATCTCTTAGAGGAGTTCAAGAAAACGGTGGAGGAGAGGTGGCAAAGACTTCTAGAGTTATCCACTACCGCAGCAAAAGTCTAGACTATTTGTTTATTATCGGTTGTTGTTTGGTTCGATATTTAGTGGGGCATGGAGGTCTTCCGCTTTGAACATCGGTTTATTCGTTCGGTTTGAAGTGTCTGATGGCGTAGTATGATGTGATGGACAGCACTGCGATGATGGTGATTCCTATGTAGAGTAGCACGTTAGTGCCCTGCGATGGATTTTCCTTTACGGTTATTGTTGTGGTTTTTTCATTTAGTAAGGTTACTGTGCTAGTGCCTCCGATGGATGTTGTTACTGTTTGGGTTGTTTTGACGATGGTTGTGTACGTGTCCCTCTCCAGTGTAATTTTTATAGTGGTGGTTTCGATGGCTGAGATGGTTGTAGTTGATACTGTTGTTGACGTGGTGCCTGTTGTGGTGGTGAGGTATATGGTCTGTGTTCGCGTAATCTCTGATGTATATGTGGCTGTTGTGGTTACTGTTATGTAGTTATTGGTTTGCTGGGTGTTTGTTATGCATATTTCACACACTTGAAATGTGGTCTCCGCCGGCCAGTATGTTCCTTCTAATGCTTGAACCACCACTGTGTAGCGGCCTTCAGGCACTTCGCTAGATATGCTGAAGCTTGTTAAGAATTTCCCGTCTGAGCCCGTCGCGACCTCAGCGTTGAAAACCGTGTCACCGTTTGGGTCTATGACCTCGACTGTGAGGGCGATGTTTGTAACGGGGTTTCCCTCATAATCCAGCACTACTCCGAAGACCGTTACAAGAGCCGGTCTGCCGTAAACCATACTATCTGTGAATACGAAAATTCCTGGCGGCTCAACTGCTGAAATGTTTACGTAAACCAGCGCTATCACGGCGGTTAATGTCAAACCAGCTAGCCAGATTTTCATTCTATTCTATAGAATCCTTAAAAAAAATAAGTATTTCCGAGCAGTTTAAATTCCACCAATATGATATGGTGGAAGAGAAAAGCTGGGTTTGCAGCGGTAGGGTCCCTGTCGGTTCTGGCGGCTTTGGTGGCAGCGGGTTTTCTTGGGCTAATGGTTCTTAGGCCGGGTGAGGTTGTGGATGAACCTACTGCAAATGCTGTGGCCGTTCCCGCTCAAGCGCCGGATTGGCTGAACCAGCATCTCGATAAGCTGAGCGGTGGGGCTTTGATGGCGGTGCTTCAGGCTAAGGGTGTTACGGAGTATACGCTGGCGGGGAAAACAATTACAGTGCCACCAAGGGCGAGTTTTGATCCCACGGCCGACACACCTGTAGGCACCGACCCATCTATACATGAGAACGAGCCAAGCATAACGGTGAACCCGACCAACCCTAGGTTCGTGGTGGCGATCTCTCATGCTTTGTATACCGGGTATTGCGCTGTCTTTAGAAGTACCGACGGCGGGTTGACATGGAGCTTTGTCAAATATCTGCCTCTGCGATTTCCCAACGACTGGTGTGCCGACCCTGTGGTCAGGTACTCGCCCAACGGAGCCATCGTCTACGCAGCCTACATGTCGATCAGGGATGTGAACCCAGAGCCGGATGTAGTAGAACTTGAAGCTGATATAGTTGTCTGCCGATCGACGAATAATGGTGCTAGCTGGTGCACCACACCCGTCGTAGCCATACCGGGCGGGCCTGGTAGGTTCCCCGACAAGCCGTGGATAGATGTCCACCGGTTCTTCCCAGGCTCCAACACGAACACAAAAGTCTACGTTACGGCTGCAGTTTTCACCTCCACTGGTTGCCATATAGAGTTTAGCAGGAGCACCAACGGTGGACTCGCCTGGAGCACACCCACCCCACT
>Ga0072500_136478_pt1 | contig 19811 bp, 16 predicted proteins | sample GBScelen77Swater_FD_63803 | JGI IMG/M metagenome (GOLD analysis project Ga0072500, IMG submission 63803) | Hot spring microbial communities from Great Boiling Spring, Nevada - cellulolytic enrichment S 77C v2 (version 2) | ecosystem: Environmental > Aquatic > Thermal springs > Hot (42-90C) ...
CGCGCTGGGCGAGGCGGGCGCCGGGCGCGTGCGCGTGTGCTCTCCGAGGGGGCGGGCGGGCCCCCCCCCCCCCCCGCCCCCCCCCCGGGCAGCCGCACAAGCCACAAAACCGCCAGTCGCTGCAAGAAAGTTGCCCGGGCGCGGCAGACGGCCGGATCCACCAGCTGGCTAGGGCCAGCAGGGTTCCGGTAACCGTTCGGACGAGAGTCCGCCGCGTCCGCACTGTCATGAGAGCGGTCCCGTCCGCGCGAAACGCCGCTCGTACAGGTTCAGGTCGAGACCGCAGCCCAGCGTGTCGCGCGTGCCGTCGGGTCCGAAGCGGTAGAGGCAGGCGCTGCCAGGCTCGCTCGCGATCGGGTAAGCCATGACCAGGATGTCGCCGGTCGTTGGGTTGGCCCCGACGAGCTGAGTTCCGAAGAGGTCTGACAGCGGGAGGCGTGCCGCGATTGTGGCGCTGGCGAGGTCGACCACGACCAGTTCCTCCGTCTGGGTAAGTGCGACGAGGCGATCATCGTCGAGCCAGGCGATCTCGCGCGCTAGGATCTCGGCCGAGATCGGAGGGTGATGCTCGACTTGTCGCAGTGTGATGGGGTCGAAGACGAACAGTTCCAGGCGTTCCGTCAGCACTGCGAGCGTGTTCATGCCCAACCGAGCTCCTGTGACCGCCGGTACGCGCGCGGCAGCGGTGCCCGCGATAGGCGCGAATCCGGGCTCGGCCGAGCGGAGCACGACCTGCCCCTGCAGTGTCCCGGTGTCGGGATCGAGGCGATAGAGCGAGCCGGCTGTGTCGAAGTTCGCGACGGCGTTGTCGCGCGCGAGGACGAAGAGGTGGTTCGAGGCAGGGAGGAGGTACGCATAGTGCGCACCCGGAACCGGGAGGGCCCAACTCGCCCAGGTGCCACGCTCCAGGTCCAGAGTGGCGACCCAGAGGATCCACCAGCTGGAAGGTTCCGGCGCCATCGAGACGAACCCGACAGCGGCGTACCGGGCGTCCGGTGAGACCTCGGCTGCGTAGGGACGAGGAGAGTCGTCACCGAGAGCTGGAAAGGCGCGTCGCACTGCCTGAGCAGGTGGTATCTCCGAGTCGATCGAAAGCACATGTACGGTCGACCAACTCGGGAGGCGCGAGACGGTCACCCGATCGTAGGTGATGGAGAGAACGAGCCGGCCACCAGGATCGGCGGCGAGGATCGCCGAAGTGCCAGGCTGTTGGGAGACGATCTGGCCGCTGCGGGCGTCGAGTACGAGCGAGTGCGTAGCCGTCTGCGCGAGGATCAGTGCAGGCGCAGGCTCGGGACGGGCAGCCAGCCGATCGTTCGGACGCAGCAGTGGTGTCGCGGCGAGAGCAGGAAAGGAGACGATCAGGAGCACGAGAAGCTCGACGAGGGGGCGGGAGACCGGTCGGCCATCGGCGCGGCCAGTAAAGCGAGCGAGCATCGGAGAACTCCTCTCTGAAACCGGTCTCTTCAGGGACCGCTCGAGCCTGCGAAGAAGACTGGCCAGCCGAACAGCGGGGCAGGATAGTCGACCAGGAAGCCGCAGGCGAGCGGCGCGCTGAGACGCCCCGTCGCCAGTTCCAGGTGCCGCAGGCAGCCGTCGCGCGTGCCGGTCAATAGCAACGTCTCCTGGTCGACGAGGCCGGCGGCGATCCACCAGCTCTCCGGCATCTGCGGCAAGGAGTAGGTGGCCAGCAGTCGCCACGATGCGATATCGATCACGCGCACCGCACCACCGCCGACGACTAGCCGATCTCCCGTGATGAAGGGTCGTCCGGCGGCGACGAGCCGGTCCGCGAGCGGTGGGTAGTGCGCGGTGACGGTGAGCGCACTGCGGTCGATGACGAACGCTTCCAGGTCGGTGGTCACCACCAACAGCTGGCCGTTCCAGAGAACGGGGTCGAGCGCGGCCGAGAAGGTGGCTGGCTCGTCGCCCGGACCCTCTCCCAGCGGCTTGGCCGTCGTCGAAGCACTCTCCAAGGTCAGCTGGGCGAGCGCTTCGCCGCTCTGCGGGTCGAGCGCGACGACCGTGCCGACACTGTGCCGGCTCGAGGTCCGCAGCTCGTGGCCGAGCACCAGGATACGGTCGGGAAGGGCGACGAGCGAAGCTGCCTGGCTCGCGGGGAGCAGGTAAGCCCATTCCGCCCACACAGCACGCTCGAGATCCACCGTGGTCACCCACACGAGCTGGCTGGATGGACCGTCGGGCTTGGGCGTCATCAGCGACCAGAACGCGACGGCAGCCCACCGTCCCTGCGGTTCCGCTGCGAACGCGAGGAGCGTCGGGTCAGAAGCGGTGATCGAGGGGAAGCGCTCAGCGAGCACGCGGGCTGGCGGGATACTGGCGTCGATCGGGACAACGGACTCGATATCCCAGCCAGGAAGGCGACGGACCCCGAGCCGTGCGTGTGGCCCCGTGTGCTCGCCGGTGTAGAAGACGATGCGGTCGCCAGGCGAGACGAAAGAGGCGCTCACGATCTCGGTGGTGGAGTCAGCGAGCGCGTGGCGGTCCAGAATCGCTCCCGATCGGGCATCGACGAGAACGAGCCCGGCCGTGCGGGGGGCCAGTCTCGGGTCATCGGTGGTGCCGACCGGGAGCAGAACGAGGGGACGGACGATCGCGTTCGGTGTGGCACCTAGATAGGGGAGCGAGCGCGACGGTACACCGATTAGGGATGCGGCGATGAGGCTGACCAGCAGGACGGCGCTCGAGGCGAGCAGTAGGCCGGTCGTCCGTCGCGGCGATACGGTCGGAAGCGTTCGGTCACGCATGGTCGACCTCCGAGCATTGGCTGTCTGAGCATCCAGTTTCGGTCGGTACGAGGAGACCGATCAGCATTGCGACCACACCTGTGCGCGCGTGCTGTAGGCTGCTTGGGTCGACGGGTTCGGACACCAGTTCTGGTTCGACGGGTACTGTCCGCAACTGTTGTTCTGGTTACAGGAGCAGCCACTGGGGCAGGCCGGTCGCCGGTCCCGCGGACCGCAGCAGTCGAGGTAGCGGACGAGCCAGAGTCTCTCGCTGGAGAAGCAACAGGCCCACCATGCACCGCCTTCCTGAGTACCCGAGGGGCAGGCGGAATCGCTGCCGCCGAGACAGGAGCACAGGCAGCCGCACAGGCCGCAGCGGTGCCACTGGCTGCAGGATGCCTGCCCGTGCACGGGCGGTGCAGCAGTGACGAAGACGATGCCGCTGACGAGCGCAGCGGCGAGGCGCTTCAGCCAGCCGCGGCGGCTCCCCGAGCCAGAGAGGCGTCGGTCATGGTGGACGACGTCGTTCACGGCGGCTGCTCCAAGCGGACTCGCACTCTCTCAGACGCCCCAGATTGCTCGAGCCAGACAGGTTACCAGGGGGAGCGACGCACAGGGGCGTGCCAGGCGCGGATGCGCGGGCGGCACGCGTCGCGGCCGGAGAGCAGGTCCGCGGGCGGAACTCGGCTGGCATCGCCCAGATGAAGCGGAGTCCTCAACAGGTCGCCCAGATCTGGGTCTGGGTGCAGACGACGCAGGTTCCCGCGGGGCACCAAGACGGTTGCGCATTGCCGCGGCGACAGACACACGACGCAGGGCACCCGTCGAACGGATTGGGACAGGTGGGTTCGCCGGGGCGGAGTGGCCGGCAACAGTCTCGATAGCGTATCAACCAGTACCGTCCTTGCGTGTCACGGCAGCAGACGTACCAGGCGCCTCCGGCTGTGCTCCCACTAGGACAGGTCGAATCGCTTCCACCGCGGCAGGTGCAGCGGCATCCCCAGTGTCCGCAGAACAGCCAATCCAGGCATGACTGTGCGAGACCTGGCTCGGCTTCGACGAGCAGTGCACCGATGCCGGCAAGGGCGGCAGCGATGCGTCGGAGCCAGGAACGACGCGTGGCGGGTATCACGGGAGACCTCCGACCGCGTAGCGCGGCTCGTACGGGTTCGTATCGAGACCACAGCGAAGGATGTGGCGGTCGCCGCTCGACCGGATACGCTCGAGGCATGCTCCCCGGTCTCGCCGGGTCATCACCAGGGCAGCGTTGTCTTCAGGATCGAAGGTGACCAACTCGTCAGCCTCTACCGACTGGCGTGCGACGACCGCGTGCCGGTGCCGATCGATGACGAGGAGCTCGTCGGTGTGGGTGAGCGCGACGACGAGGTTCGGGAGGATGAGGGCCTCGCGCGCGAGGATGTTCTCGCTGAGCGGTCGCCGGTGCTCGACGAGACGGAGGGTCGCTGGGTCGAGGACGAAGACCTCCAGCTGTTCGGTGACGACGACGAGACGCGAGTCGCTGATGCGTGCTCCGGCTATACCGGGCGCACGAGCGGCTTCGGTGCCAGCGATCAGGGCGGTGCCGGGGAACTCTGGGACGAGCGTCGTGCGGGCTCGTAGCGCCCCCGAAACCGGGTCGAGGTGATAAACGGTGCCGAGCTGTCCTCCTCGCGAGAGGTGCTGATCGTGGCTCAGCACCAGGAGACTCTTCGAGGTCGCGAGGAGCGTGAGCATCTGTGCGCCGGGAACAGGGAAGGCCCAGTCCGACCATCTCCCGTTCTTCAGGTCGAGGCCAGCCACCCAGATGACCCAGGGGAGCGTGTCGAAAAAGCGCGCGTCCGGCTTGGTCCCGAAGGAGATGAAACCGAGTATTGCGAAGCGACCGTCGGGAGCGACTGCGGCCCGGAAAAGACGTGGTGGTTCCGCACCGAAGTCGGGGAACTGGCGAGCGAGCGCGGCGACCGGCGGGATCTCGGTCGTGAGCGGAATGCGGAACCGTTCCTCCCAATTCGGCAGGCGATAGACGTGGATGGCCCCATCGATTTGGGCTAGAACGGTCTGCGTGTCAGCACTGGCCGCGATGACGGCAGCCGCTCCCGGGTGCTGGGTGAGGACCTGGCCGCTCCGCGGATCGAGCGCGAGGAACTCGGAACCGGTTTGGGCGATGACGGTCGTCTGGCCCCCGTTCGAGAGGTCGGCCAATCCAGCAGACGGGCGGGGTGGGGCGACGAAGAGGAGTCCTGCCGTTAGCGCGACGACGACCAGGAGGAGAGCAGCCGCCGGAACGAGCCCGAGCGGGCGGGCGGATCGATCGGCTGGGGGTCGAACAGCATCGAGCATCGGACGTTCCTCTCCTGACAGGGAACGCTGTTCTTCGTTCCACACTCTTTCAGACGGCCGACCGGTGTAACCGCAGACAACCGAGCCGGGTGAGACGAGGCAGCTGCGGTCAGCAGAGCGACAGCCGGGTCGACCGTAGGGGATCAGCGGCTTTTCGGCGACGACCGGCTAACGGAGCTTCACAGGCTGTTCACGATGCAGTAAAAGAGTGAAGGGCGTTCCAGCTTCGTCAAGGAACGTCCAGATTCGTCGAGTCGTGCGAGTTCGAGGAGGGTGCTCATGGTAGCCCGAGGACTGGAAGGCGTCGTCGCCGGGACAACGCGACTGAGCTCGATCCTGGACGGGACGCTGGCGTATGTCGGGATCGAGATCGACGAACTCGCGGCCAACGCCTCGTACGAGGAAGTGGTCTACCTTCTCTATCACGGGGAGTTGCCGACGCGTACCCAACTGGAAGCGCTCCAGGGTGAACTGGCTCGCCAGCGCGCGCTCCCCGAGGGGGTCGTCCGGCTCCTCGCGGAAGCACCGCGAGCGGTGCCGATGGATCTCTTGCGTACCGCGGTCTCGGCGCTGGCGTGGTACGAGGCAGATCCGAACACCGTCGAACGGCAGGCAGCTCTGGCCAAGGGGTTGCGCCTCGTCGCCCAAGTACCGACCATCGTGGCGACCATCGGCCGGTTGCGCCGTGGACTCTCGCCGGTCACGCCGCCTGTCGATGAGTCGAGCACGGCTCGGGCTTTCCTGCGCACGCTGCACGATCGTGAGCCGAGCGAACTCGAAGTCGAGGCGATGAACAAGATCCTGGTGCTCCATGCCGATCACGAGTTCAACGCTTCGACCTTCGCGGCGCGGGTCGTGGCCGCGACGCTGGCTGACATGCATGCCGCAGTCACGGCAGCGATCGCGGCACTCAAAGGGCCGCTCCACGGCGGGGCGAACGCTGCTGTCATGCAGATGCTCGAGGAGATCGGCACGCGCGACCGGGTCGAGTCGTACATCGCCGAGAAGCTGGCTCGCAAGGAGCGCATCATGGGCTTCGGCCATCGCGTGTACAAGGGGGAAGATCCGCGTGCCAAGTGGCTCCGCGACCTCTCGCGCCGACTCGGGGAAGTACGCGGCGATCTCCGCTGGTACGAGCTCTCGGTGGCGGTCGCCGAGGTGATGCAGCGGGAAAAGGGACTCTATCCCAATGTCGACTTCTACGCGGCCTCGGTCTACCACTATTTGGGGATCGAAAAGGAGCTCATGACACCGGTCTTCGCGGCGAGCCGCATTGCGGGCTGGACTGCGCACGTCCTGGAGCAGCAGGCCGACAATCGCTTGATCCGGCCGCGCGCCGAGTACGTCGGGCCGACGAACCGGCACTACGTGCCGCTGGAACAGCGGGGCTGAGGCGGCATCAGTTCCGAGTATGAGCGGCGGGTCAGGCGAGGCGATCCGGCTAGAGGGTATCCTTGACCCATGGAGCGCTGGAGGAGGCCGCCCGATCCAGAGCTGACGGAGTTTCCCCCGGCCGATTGGTGGGGACGCTACGGCGCACACGCGAGCGGTGACCTCTCGCTCGTCGATCTCGTGCGCTTGGGCAGCGTGGATGCCGCCACTGCCGCGTTCCTCTGGATCGCGCTCGAGCAGCGGGCGTCTGTCATCGTCGCGGCCCGCGAGCATGGGGCGGGGAAGACGACGTTGCTCACCGCGCTGGCTGACCTTCTCCCGGCGGGGACGACATGCTATTACCTGCGCGGCTGGTACGAGCGGTTCGCCTTCGCCAGCGAGCTCGATCCACACAGAACCTATCTCCTCGTCAACGAGATCAGCGATCACTTGCCGATCTACTTGTGGGGGAAAGGGGTGCGACGCCTCTTCGCGCTCCTGGCTGCAGGCTGGCGGCTCGGGGCGACTGTGCACGCCCAGGGCGCTGACGAGGTTTTCGCGTTACTGAACAGCTTCCCGCTCGAGGTGCCGGCCGAGCACTTGGTCGCGCTCGACCTGGTGGTGACGCTCGGTATGGGGGTGACGAGCGAGGGACTGCTGCGACGCGTGGTCCGCGTCGAGGCGATCGGCGCTCCGGAAAGTCGTCCAGCGATCCGGTTGCTCGCGCTCCGCGAGACGCTGCGCTCACCGCTCGCGGTGTACCCGTCCGTTTTCTTGGAGACCTTGCACGACCGTTTCGGCCTGCCGGTCGAGGTAGCGAGCCGCGAGCTCGCGCGACGGCAGCGGCGGATCGCGCGTTGGGTGGCGGAAGGACTCCGCGGGCGTGATGCCTTCCGGATCGCGCTCGCCGCAGAACGCCGGCAGTCGACAGAAGGAGTTGACGGGTTGCTGGCTGGGAGTAGTATTGATGAGGCACTCCACCACGACGAGGTCGACCAACTGGGAACGACGATCGAGGAGCCAACATGGAGAGACCACGAACGCTAGGCGAGCTACGCGAGAGCGGCTACCGCGTCCTTCCGGTTCGGGAAGAAATGCGCAAGAACCTCATCGCCAAGATTCAGGCAGGAGAGCCGATTTTCCCTGGAATCATCGGGTACGAGGAGACGGTCATCCCGCAGGTGGAGAACGCCATTTTGGCTGGGCAGGACATCATCTTCCTCGGTGAGCGCGGCCAGGCCAAGACGCGCATGGCGCGACTCCTCGTCAACCTCTTGGACGAGGAGATTCCGATCGTCGCGGGCAGCGAGGTGAACGATAACCCGTTCGCTCCCATCTCGAAGTATGCGCGCGATCTCATCGCGGAGATGGGCGACGAGACGCCGATCGGTTGGATCCGGCGCGAGGAGCGCTATGCCGAAAAGTTGGCCACCCCAGACACGACGATCGCCGATCTGATCGGCGAGATCGACCCGATCAAAGTGGCGGAGGGACGCTATCTCTCCGACGAGCTCACGATCCACTACGGCCTGATCCCGCGGACCAATCGGGGCATCTTCGTCATCAACGAGCTTCCCGACCTGGCTGAACGGATTCAGGTGGGATTGCTCAACATCATGGAAGAGCGAGACGTGCAGATTCGGGGCTATCGCGTGCGACTTCCGCTCGACGTGTTCGTCGTCGCGAGCGCCAACCCCGAGGACTACACCAATCGCGGGCGGATCATCACGCCGCTCAAGGATCGCTTCGGTGCGCAGATCCGCACCCATTACCCGCGGACCATCGAGCACGAAATCGCCATCATGGAGCAGGAGCGGACGCCGGTCGAGGTGCCCGGTATCGCGGTGACGGTGCCGCAGTACATGCGCGAGATCGTCGCCGAGATCACGCACCTCGCACGCCGCAGTCCGGATATCAGCCAGCGCTCCGGGGTCAGCGCGCGCATGTCGGTCGCCAATTACGAGACGCTGATCAGCAATGCGGTCAAGCGGGCTCTCCGCTTGGGCGAGAAGCACGCGGTGCCGCGGATCAGCGACCTACCGGCGCTCGTCGCCTCCACGCTCGGGAAGCTGGAGTTCGAAACGCTGGGCGAGGTGCAGGAGGATCGGATCATCGAGAAGTTGATCAACGGGGCAGTCGTGGCGACCTTCAATCGCTACTTCTCGGTGCGGGACTTCGACGATCTCATCCTCGCCTTCGAGAACGGCTTGACCGTGGAGGCCTCCGATCTCCAGCCAGCGATGCGCTATGTCCATCAGGTCGCCCATATCGAGAGCCTGCGGCGTGCCACGCAGCGGCTCGGTGCGACGGGGGACCCGGCGCTGGTCGCGGCAGCAGTCGAGTTCGTGCTCGAGGGACTGCACCTGAACCGGCGCGTGAACAAGGAGCGAGCCACCGGACGCGGTGCGGCCCGCTACCGGAGCTGACGACGAGAGAGCGCCAGGAGGTGCGCCGTGGCCGGTACGCCGAATCGTTTCCGCTACAGTCGCTGGGACGGGACCCAGGAGATCGCTGCCTTCACGGCCGAGGAGTTGCTCGAAGCGATGGCTGACGACCTCCTGGCCGAAGGGGACGTCAACCGAGCGCTACAACGGCTCTTCCGCTGGGGAATGGATCGCCCCGATGCGCGGATGCCTGGATTCCGCGAACTCCTGGAACGGATTCGCCAGCAGCGCCAGCAGTTGCTCCAGCGCTATGACCTCGGCTCGGTTCTCGACGATCTCAACCAGCGCTTGGACGAGGTGATCCAAACGGAGCGGGCGGGCATCGAGCGACGCGTCCGGGAAGGACGCGAGCGGCTCGCCCGTGCGCAGGAGCGGGCTGCGCCGGTGTCCGAGGCAGGGAAGGAAGGTCGGACACAGTCAGAGGAGGGCGAAGCCGAGGACGCGCCGGCCGATCCGGCGCTGCAGCGCTTGCTGGAGCGGATGGCTCAACAGAAGCTGGCCTTCCTGGATCAGCTGCCGGCTGATCCGGCAGGGCGTATCCGCGCGCTCAGCGACTACGAGTTCATGGATCCGGAAGCGCGACGGAAGTTCCAAGAGCTTCTGGCCTCGTTGCAGCGGCAGGTGCTCGAGCAGACATTCCAAGGACTGCAGCAGGCGATTCAGAATCTGACCCCCGAGGCGCTCCGAGAACTCCGGCAGATGCTGCGCGATCTCAATGAGCTTTTGCGCGAGCACGCTCAGGGTGGTCAGCCCGATCTGGAGCGCTTCAAGCATCGCTGGGGACACTACTTCGGTCGCGATTTCAACAGTGTCGAGGAACTGCTCGATCATCTGGCTCGCCAGATGGCAGCAGTGCAGAGCCTGCTCGATTCCCTGCCGCCCGAAATGCGGCAGCAGCTCGAGGAGGCGCTCGAGGCGGCGCTGCGCGATCCCGAGCTGCAGCAGGAACTCCGCCAGCTCGGCCGGATGCTCGGACAACTCATGCCGGAGAATCCCTATCGGCAGGCGCAGCCGTTCAGCGGGAGCGAGGAGCTGACGCTGAGCCAAGCGTTGCGGCTCATGGAGCGACTGCGCGAGATGCAGGACTTCGAGGAGCAACTGGAGAGTGTCCGCGATTGGCGCGATCTCGAGCGAGTCGACCTCGAGCAACTGCGCGAACTGTACGGTGATGAGTTAGCCGCGCAGCTCGATGCGCTTCGTCAGATCACGCGTCTGCTCGAGGAGGCGGGGTATATCCAGCGGACACGCCGGGGCTACGAGCTGACGCCGCGCGCGATTCGACGGATCGGGCAAAAGGCGTTGCGCGAGATTTTTCAACATCTCAAGCGAAATCGCTTCGGCCAGCACCCGATCGAGCGGGGCGGTCGCGGCAGTGAGCCGTTGGAGGAAACCAAGGCGTACGAGTTCGGGGATCCGTTCCTATTGCATCTGCCGCGGACGGTCATGAACGCGATCCAGCGGGAGGGGCCGGGGACGCCAGTGCGGCTGCAGCCAGAGGATTTCGAGGTCTTCCGGACCGAAACGATGACCCGGGCCGCGACCGTGCTCATGGTCGACATGAGCCGTTCGATGCTCTACAACGGCTGCTTTCTGGCGGCCAAGAAGGTCGCTCTCGCGTTGGATAGCCTGATCCGCACCCAGTTTCCCCGCGATGTGCTGTACATCATCGGCTTTTCCTACTTGGCCTCGGTCCTCGAGCCCGAGGAACTTCCGCACATCACTTGGGACGAGTACAACTACGGGACCAACATGCAGCATGGCTTCATGCTGGCTCGACAGCTTCTGGCTCGGCACCGCGGGGGAACGCGGCAGATCATCTTGATCACCGATGGCGAACCGACGGCCTACTTCGATGGCGAGCAGGTGCGGTTCTCCTATCCGCCGACCTACCAAACCTTTCAAGAGACGCTGAAGGAAGTCGCTCGCTGCACGCGCGAGGAGATCACCATCAACACGTTCATGTTGGAGCGGAGTCCCTATCTGGCGAGTTTCGTGAACGAGATGACGCGTATCAACAAAGGTCGTGCCTTCTTCGCGACACCGGATCATCTCGGTGAGTACATCGTGATGGACTATGTGGCGAACAAGCGTTTCCGACTGCGGTGAGGAAGAGACATGTTGCGCAGACTGACAGGACGAGGCTCTGCATCGCCTTCCTCGCCGGACGGCGAGAGGAGTGCCCCCCGCCCGGAAGTCGAGGACTTCCAGGCACACGTGACGAGCTCGACCGGCGAGACACTGGTCTACCGGTACGAGGACATTTTGCGGGCTGTCGGCCGCTTCATCGACGAGGAGCAGCTCACCGACGTGATGATCGTGCAGACGGAGACAGGTGTCCTCGTGCGAGGAATGCGGCGACCCCATCCCGGTGCCCGTCTCGCTTCTACTTTCTGTGAGCGACTCTTCAGCAAGGCAGAAATCGCGGCGATCCTCGAGGAAGGTCGCCGGCGACGGGGAACAGGCTCGAAGCTGTTCCAGTAGCTCTCAGGGCAGGATCGCTGTCCACTCCCAGGTGCCGAACTTGGTCCGGACGAGTTCGCGGGCCTCTTCGATCTCTTCGGGGAGGAGCATGCCTTCCTCGAGCCCATGACGTTCGGCGAACGTGCGGATGAGGTGTTCCTGGATCACCTCCCGCGGCAGGTCGGTCTGCTGCCGCAACGGGGCGACTCGCTTGGCTGCACTCCGCACACCTTTGTCGCTGAGTTTCTCGCGTCCGATCCGGATGACCCGTGGAACCTTCTCAGGCTCGATATCGTAGGCCATGGTCGTGTGATGCAAGACGGCTCCATGGCGGCGGGCTTGCGCTGCACCGCCGATCTTGCCACGCGCGCAGGCGATGTCGTTGATCGGCTGGTACCACGCCTCGACGCCGAGCGCCCGCAACGCCTCGACGACCCACCGATCGAGAAAGGCGTACGATTCCTGGAAGGACATCCCGGCGACCAGTTCCGGCGGTGCGTAGATCGAATAGGTGATCACTTTGCCGGGCTCGGTCAGCATGGCGCCGCCACCGGTGATGCGGCGGACGACCGTAATCCCGTATCGTTCGGCTTCGGCAAAATCGACCTCGTTGCGGAGCGACTGGAAGCGACCGATCACGACCGCGGGAGCCGTCCATTCCCAGAAGCGGAGCGTGGGAGGGCGCTCGCCCGCTCCCACTCGACGCGTCAGCACCTCGTCGAGCGCCATCTGCATCGCTGGATCGAACGCTTCCCCAGCGATCAACTGCCAGCGGTACCGTTTCCAACGTTCCAGTTGGGTCATCCGATCGCCCTCCGGGTCGCTCGTGCGACGGCTTGAGGAGAGAAGCCGAGAAGTTCCAGCCCGTCACCGAAGCGCTCGAGTGCGCGGTGGATCCGCTGGGCCAGTTCCTCCTCGCTGGCGTCGACCGGCGCGTCCTCCAGCGCCTGCGCGATCGCATCGAGCGCTTCGGGAGGCTCCAGGAAGAAGTCGCCCGTGACCTGCACGTTGCGCAGTCGACCCCCGATCACCTCGCAGTCGACTTGTACCAGCTTGCCACCGGGTGTCTTGTACTCACCGTGGCGCATCGGGCACTCCGGGCTACTGAATGGGGGCGGCGCTGCCCCGATCGTCAAGTGTACGCGAGACACGCGGGGCTGGGGACGGGGCAAGAGACGACAGGACGAGACGACGGACATGATTCCGAAATTGAGCGTTGCCGAATGAGATCTTGACTCTCGTGATCAGTTGCATGAAAATGGCTACGGGATTCCGGAGAAGATAGCCGAACGAGGAGGAAAAGATGGCGCAGGCGGGTGTGATCGAGCGTGCTCTCGGTGCGGCGCGGTTGGATGCGGAGGCCTACGAGAGTGTCGAGCGTGACGAGGCGGCGACTGGTACCGCGCTCGCCATCGTGGTCCTCTCGGCGATCGCGAGCGGGATCGGGAATCTCAGGGAAACGGGTGTCACCGGGCTCATCGGTGGAGTGATCCTCGGCGTGATCGGGTTCGTCCTGTATGCGGGGATCGCCTATTTGATCGGCGGTAAGCTTTTTGCGACGAGCGAAACGCGCGTGACGCTCGGCCAGCTCGTGCGCACGCTCGGCTTTGCCCAGGCGCCGGGTGTCCTCTACGTCCTCGGCCTCCTACCCGTGGTGGGTGGCTTGCTCCGTTTTGTCATCGGTATCTGGATCTTGGTCGCGAGCGTCATCGCCATTCGCCAAGCCTGCGACTTCTCGACTGGCCGTGCGGTCCTGACGGCAGCTGTTTCCTGGATCGTTTATTTCCTCTTCGTGGTGGTGCCCGCCGCGATCCTCGGCGTGCTCGTCGGTGCGCTGACCTGATTCGGTCGCGTCGCGGAGTGTCCGGAAAGTCTGCGCATCCGTCGTGGGGTTCCTCGGAAGAGCGCGTGGGCTGGACCGCGGGAGCTGGTACGATCGGTCCAGCCCACGAAGCGTGTCTCTCGTCCGGTTCAGTGTGTCAGAGCGAGACTCCCATAGGTTTCCGGCCGGCGATTGGCCAGCGAGGGGAGCTGGGCTCGTACTTCGCGGAGATAGGCGAAGTCCAGCGTCGTCACGACCACACCGACGCGATTGACCGCCTCGGCGATGACGGTTCCCCAAGGGTCGGCGACGAGGGAGTGGCCATAGCACTGTTGCCCTGGATCGTGTGGGCCGATCTGGGCTGGAGCGGCAACGTAGCACTGGTTCTCGATCGCTCGCGCGCGCAGCAACACGTGCCAGTGGTCCTTGCCGGTGTAGAGCGTGAAGGCGGCAGGAACGAGGATGAGTTCGGCTCCTTGGAGCGCGAGCAGACGATAGAGTTCGGGGAAACGCAGATCGTAGCAAATGGTCAGTCCCACCACGTGCCCCGCAACCTCGGTGGTGACGACCCGGTCACCGGGCAAGATGGTCGCCGACTCGTTACTGGAAACATTGCCAGTCAGATCGACGTCGAAAAGATGGATCTTGCGGTAGCTAGCGATGATCTCGCCGTCGGGCGCGAAAAGAACACTCGTGTTGTAGTACTTGCCAGGGATCGCCGAGCGCTCGAGGATCGAGCCGCCCAGCAGATAGATGCCGTAGCGGCGGGCGAGCGCTGCGAACCTTTCGGTGGTCGGACCGGGAATCGGCTCGGCGTTCGCTTCGTGGAGTTCACGAGGTCCGAGAAAGTTGACGTACTCGGGCAGGGCGACGAGTTCGGCACCTTGCCTGGCCGCTTCTTCGATCAGCCGTTCAGCGACGGCGAGGTTCTCGCTCTTATCCGAACGGGAGTTCATCTGCACGAGTCCGATCCGCAGAAGGTCGCTCATCGGTCTACTCCTCTCGTCGTCGACTGATCTCACCGTCGCATTGTACTGCTGGGGAGGCATTCTGGGAGGCGAGCAGCTGGAATGGGAGAGCCGGTCGCACTCGTTCGGCCGGCGTGCGTGCGAGGCTATCGACATATGCTCGGGTGTGCTGCTGGGAAGCGATCCTGGAAGGAGCGCGAGCGCAATGCACGAGGGAGTAGGGAACGGTTGGCTGGAAGTGATCGAGGAGCAGCCTTCCCTCGCACCCGAGCGGTCGAGGCGTGCCGAAGGATGCCAGTATCGATCGAAGACGGCTCGGAATTGGGTGCAGTTCCCGGCGAGTCCTGCGTTCGCCGCGGACGCGGTAACGGCGCGTCGGCTGTGCGCTGGCTTCCTGACATGGTGATGCGGTCCGGCTCTGCTACAGTTCGCGCGGCATGTGTCTCTGAGGCGTGGTGCAAAAGTGGTCTTCGGTCGATGTCGTCGAGTCTACTGGCAAAGGGATCTGCTCGAGCCGGACGGTACCGATGGGGGATTCGGCTGACTATCGTGAACTCGCGGTGCACTGAGAGCGGTGCAGGCCAGGCGCGGTGTGCGCTCCTATGCAGGAACCGGTACGATAGCGAAGCGTGTCGTGGTACGTGAGGGCTTCTAACCAGGGATCGAGCGACAGCGAGGGAGCGGTGATGGTTCGGGTCGGTGTCGATACCGGTGGGACCTTTACCGATTTCGTCGTCCTGGATGGCACTGGTTTTCGTCTCCACAAGGAACCGTCGACCCCGGACGATCCGGCGCGAGCGATCGTGCGTGGACTCGAGCGGCTCGGCGTCCTTCCGGCGTTGCGCGAACTCCTGCACGGTTCAACGGTGGCAACGAACGCGATCCTGGAAGGGAAGGGAGCCCGTACCGCGCTGGTAACGACAGCAGGATTCCGCGACGTGCTCGAGATCGGTCGACAGAACCGTCCACGGCTCTACGATCTGCGGCAGACGAAACCACCGCCGCTGGTTCCGCGGGCGCTCCGATTCGAGGTACGCGAGCGCTTGGACGAGCGGGGTGGCGTGCTGGTGCCGCTGGTCGACGATGACCTGCAGAGCGTGGTGGCAGAACTTCGGGTGGCAGACGTGGAGTCGGTCGCAGTCTGTCTTCTCTTCAGCTTCGTCAATCCCGCGCACGAGAAGCGGGTGGCGGAGTTCCTGCGCGCACGAGGGTACCTCGTTTCGGCATCGTACGAGATCTCGCCGGAATATCGCGAGTACGAGCGCACGTCGACGACGGTGCTGAATGCGTTCGTTGCCCCAGTGATGGGACAGTATCTCGAGCGGCTGGCGGCGAGTCTTCCCGCCGGTTGTGCGCTCGACATCATGCAATCGAATGGCGGACTGGTGAGCGCGGCGGTGGCTGGGCGAGAGGCGGTACGCACCATCCTGTCCGGACCGGCGGCCGGAGCGATCGGGGCACGGGCTGTCGCTGCCCGGTCCGGGTTCTCGCGCGTCATCAGTTTCGACATGGGTGGGACCTCCACCGATGTCTGCCTGATCGACGGGACGCCCAGCGAGCGCAGCGAAGGCGAAATCGCTGGTTACCCCGTTCGGGTCCCGATGCTGGACATGCACACGGTCGGTGCCGGGGGTGGTTCGATCGCGTGGTTCGATACCGGTGGCGTGCTGCGGGTCGGACCGCAGTCGGCGGGAGCAGTGCCGGGACCGGCGGCGTACGGGCGGGGTGGGAGCGAACCGACGGTCACTGATGCGGCCGTCGTCCTCGGGTGGTTGCTTCCGGATGCCTTTCTGGGTGGGGAGATGCGGCTCGAGGTGGAGCGAGCGCGGGATGCACTCGGCCGCGTGGCGCGCGTACTGGGTGCGCGGCTCGAGGAGGCGGCTTGGGGCATTCTGGAGGTGGCGCAGGCGAACATGGTGGGAGCGATTCGGGTGATCACGGTGGAGCGCGGGAAGGATCCGCGGGACTACGGGTTGGTAGCGTTCGGCGGAGCGGGACCGATGGTCGCCTGCCAGCTCGCCTCCGCGCTACATATCCCAACTGTGCTCATTCCACTTTATCCCGGCACACTCTCCGCTCTCGGCCTGCTGACGGCCGACCGACTGCGCGACTACACCCGAAGTTTGATGCTGGAGGCGAACGGGCCTACGGCAGCGTTAGCAGTCAGCGAGGCTTTCGCCGCACTCGAGGCCGAGGCACTGCGTGATGCCGCGGCCGACGGAACGACGCCCCACCAGCTGCTGTTCCACCGTGCCCTGGACATGCGGTATGCGAGGCAGTCGTACGAGCTGACGATTCCTTACCAGTCTTCGCTGGTGGAGACCGTGTGTGCCTTTCACGCTGCGCATGAGGATCGCTATAGCTATGCCATGCCCGAGGAACCGGTGATCGTCGTTTCAGCGCGCCTGCGGGCCAGTTCACCGAGCCCAGCCGAACTTCCCAGACCAGAACCCATTGCCGAAGTATGGGAACCGACCCCGATCGATGAGCGAGTCGCCTTTTTCCGTACCGGTTATCGCGTCGCGCCTCATCGCGTGCCGCATTACCGGCGAGAAGAACTCGGGCCCGGGGCGCTGCTCGTCGGTCCGGCACTGGTGACGCAGTACGACAGCACGATCGTGATCCCACCTGGTTGGCGGGGATTCGTCGACGGCGGACGATCGATCGTCCTGCGCCAGCGGGGTAGTGGAGTGGAGCTGCTCGCTGGGAAGCACTCTGCCTCGGAGGCCGAGCGATGAGCGATGAAGGGCGCGTCGATCCGATCTCGCTCGCTGTCTTCGCGGCCGCGGTCAGTGCGATCGCCGAGGAAATGGGTGCTGCGCTGCAGCGCTCCAGTTACTCGCCGAACATCAAGGAGCGACTTGATTTTTCATGCGCCATCTTCGATCCAGCTGGACAGATGCTCGCGCAAGCCGCCCACATACCGGCGCACCTTGGCTCGATGCCTGACTCGGTGCGCGCGGTCATCGAGCACTGCGCCCCCTTCGCACCTGGCGACGTCGTCGTCCTGAATGACCCCTATCTGGGTGGGAATCATCTCCCCGATATCACCATGGTCACTCCGGTCTTTCTCGACGACAGCGGCAGCGTACTAGTCGGCTATGTGGCCAATCGTGCGCATCACGCCGATGTCGGCGGTATCAGTCCAGGATCGATGCCGATCGCGACCGAACTGTATCAGGAGGGGATCATCATTCCACCGATCAAGCTGTGGCAGCGCGGTCAGTTGAATGAGGCGGTGCTCGCCCTCATCTTGCGGAACGTGCGCACGCCGGACGAGCGTCGTGGTGACCTGCTTGCCCAGTACGCTGCGAACCGTACCGGTGTGCGACGGGTGCGTGATCTGGTCGCCCGTTATGGATTCGCGTCGTATCAGGCGCTCTCGGCGGCACTCCTCGACTACGGAGAGCGCCTGGCCCGAGCTGCCATCCGCCGAATCCCGCCCGGTTCGTACTCTTTCACCGACTATTTGGACGACGATGGCGTGAGCGAAGAACCCGTCTCGATCACCGCGACGATCACCGTCGATGGCGAGGTGCTGGAGGTCGATTTCACGGGAACGTCCCCTGAGCGACCCGGGAGCATCAATACGGTCGAGACCGTCACCAAGTCAGCTGTGTATTACGTGTTGCGCTGCCTGATGCCGGAGGATGCGCCGATGAACCACGGCGTCTTTCGGACAGTGCGGGTGGTTGCACCGGTGGGTACGGTGGTCAACGCCCGACCGCAGCGGGCAGTAGCCGGCGGCAACGTGGAGACGTCACAACGGATCGTCGATGTCCTGTTCGGTGCACTGGCGACAGCGTTGCCCGATGTCATCCCAGCAGCGAGCCAAGGTACGATGAACAACCTCACCATCGGCGGTCGGGATCCGCGCACCGGTACACCGTTCGCGTACTACGAAACGATGGGTGGGGGGATGGGAGCACGGCCCGGACTGGATGGGCTGTCCGGTGTTCACGTTCATATGAGCAATACCCGCAATACGCCGGTCGAAGCCCTGGAGTATGCCTATCCCTTACGCGTCGTGCGGTATAGCCTGCGGGAAGGGTCGGGGGGACGCGGTGCTGCCCGGGGCGGCGATGGACTCGTCCGCGAAATCGAGTTCTTGACGAGCGCCGAGGTGACGTTGTTGACCGAGCGTCGGCGTTTTGCACCATGGGGGTTGCAAGGTGGCGAGCCGGGCGCGACCGGACGAAATCTGTTGATCACGCGCCGGCCGGACGGCCGCGAGCAGGAAGTTCTCCTCCGGGGGAAGCAGCGTCTGACGGTCCGTCCGGGCGATCGGCTCCGGATCGAAACTCCTGGGGGTGGTGGCTGGGGCACCCCGCACTGAGTAGGCACGTTTGCCGTCCGGAGCAGTCTGCCAGCTCGTTTCTGCAGGTCGACCACATCACCGACGTCCTCGCTCGTGTCCGCTCGACTATGGTTCTCCCTGTCTGCCTGCGCCCGGGCGGCGCTTCTCGCGACCTAGGAAACGCGGACACACCTCTCTCCCGACCGGACCGGCCGATTTAGGACCGGAGTCATCTCCCCGCTGTGTACTCCTCTCGGTTACACCGAGGAACGGGGCGATACGCAGGCGCCGAGGGCGGGAAGGTACCGGCACAACGAGAAGGGACAGCGAGCATGCTCAGCGGGGCACGATACACCGGTGAGCCGGCACCGCAACGGCGGCCAGCCTGCCCGTACTTCCGCCTGCTCGTCGATCCGGAGGCCCATGCGCTCTCGCTCGGCGAGCAACGGGTCTGCGCAGCGAATCATCGTCCACTCGCCGATCTGGCCTGGCAAGCGTCCTACTGTCTCGGTTCGTTCGAGAGTTGTCCACGCCTGCGCCTCGCAGGTGGTGAGCCGGAACGACAACCGGGTTCATCTCTGCTCGATCTCCTCGCTGCGCAGCGAGCCTGGACTCCAGCTGCGATGGGCAGTGTGGGGCCAACTGGGGGAACAGCTCCCACAGCGGACGCAGCATTCGTACGCTCCCAGACGGGATCGCCTGTGGCCCTGCGCCGGCGGCTGATCGAACTCACCCGTCGCCCCTTGGCAGTGGCCGTTCTGACCACCGCACTGCTCGGTGGCCTGTGGGCTGGCATCGCCCTCGCTAACTCGCTGGTAGCGAACCGACCGGCGGTGGATGCCGGGCAAAGGGCGGTCACCAGCGCTCCAGCCTTTACGCTCCGGACCGATCGGCCGGCACCGACGCCGACTCCATTACCAGCTCCGGCTCGATTGCCTGGGCTACCGGTGCTCTCGGCGAGTCGGGCCAGTACGCCGACGCCGACACCGGTTCCGCGTCCTTCGCCGACTGTCACCCCGACTCCAGAGCCGATGCCGACGCCTTCTCCCGCGCCCGCACCGACTCCCTCACCGGCAGGTTTCGCCCCGAATGCACCAGTCGTTCCGCCGAGCACGAGCCCGCCCGCTGTCACTCCAACCCCGGTCCCGCGCCCGGAACCGACGCCAGAGCCGGGAGTGACACCGACCGGGTGGCCATGGCCGTCGGTCAGCACGCCGGTCGCGGCTACTCCTGAGCCTACCGCGACGCCGCTGCCCAGCCCGACTCCCCCCCCCCACCCCTGGCGGGGGGCCCGGAGCGGCCGGGCCGCCCCGTGGTGGGCCCCCCGGCCCAGGCCCCGGCGCGTGGCCTCCCCCGGGACGC
>Ga0072500_138942_pt1 | contig 19613 bp, 16 predicted proteins | sample GBScelen77Swater_FD_63803 | JGI IMG/M metagenome (GOLD analysis project Ga0072500, IMG submission 63803) | Hot spring microbial communities from Great Boiling Spring, Nevada - cellulolytic enrichment S 77C v2 (version 2) | ecosystem: Environmental > Aquatic > Thermal springs > Hot (42-90C) ...
AGGAATAAGAAAACAGCTCGACTTTCCTGTGGAAGTTCGTGCTACAGAGTTTCAACTGCGAGTCTGGCAAGCTTTGAGAAACATACCTTACGGTTCTACGATCAGCTATGGAGAGCTTGCGAAAAAACTTGGCACCTCACCAAGAGCGGTTGGTCAGGCGTTGAAACGAAATCCGTTGCCTCTCTACTTTCCGTGTCACAGGGTAGTGGGTAAGACTTCTATTGGAGGTTTCAGTGCGGGGTTGAATTGGAAGAAGAATCTGCTCGCGCTCGAGCGTGGTGAAAGATGCGCTGGAAAGTCATAGGCTTTCTGTGTGGCTTTTTGCTGAGTGTTTCTGTGCTTTTTTATCTCTACGTTGATTTCACGAAAGATCTCGATTCACCTGAATCGAAGATTCCCACCGGCTTTTTGCTCCTGTACTCGGACGGAACTTTCATGTCACTTCCCAGATCTTTCTGGGTCAAACTCGAGGATGTGCCACCTTATTTTCTGAACGCCTTGTTGGTCTCTGAAGACAAGCGTTTCTATTACCATGCGGGTGTGGACCCGATTGGGATCGCGAGGGCGATCGTGAGGAACATCAGCAGCATGTCGATCAACGAAGGTGGTAGCACGATCACTCAACAGTTGGCTCGAACGCTGTATCTGACACCGACCGTGACTTGGCAAAGAAAGTTGAAGGAGCTGTTCATTGCGTTGTGGTTGGAGAGGCACAGGACCAAGGAAGAGATCCTGCAGATGTACATAAACTCCGTTTACATGGGTAACGGTCTTTACGGTTTTGCCAGCGCCTCACGGTACTACTTCGGTAAAGAGTTGGGCGATGTGACGCTGAACGAGGCAGCCATCTTGGTGGGTGTTGTGAGATCTCCGGAGAATTTCAATCCTTTGAGGAACTGGAATATTTCCAGACTCAAGGCAAAAACGGTTCTGGACGCTCTGCTCAAGGAAGGTTACATAAACAGTCTCGTTCACAAAAGGGCCGTCGAGGAACTCGAAGCCATGACTTATGCCGGCAACTTCAAGATGGACATGGACGAAGAGATATTTTGGAGAGTCGTAAGAGAGCTTCAACAGCTCGGTTACGGTTTGAACGAGCTGAGACAGGGATACAAAATCTACACGACTTTGGACAGGAATCTTTCTCAAGCGGCGTCGAGTTTGCCACGCACGGTCGTTGTCGAAGCGATAGATCCTATGTCTGGAGCCGTTTTACTTTACAGGGGCGTTGGCTCGACGTATCCAGAAGGTCGTAGACTGCTCGGCTCTGCGATAAAGCCGTTCTATTACTATCTGGCGATCTTGGAAGGCTGGTCGATAGACAGCGAGTTGGTGGACCTGCCGTTGAAGATTGGGGACTGGACACCTGAAAATTTCGACAAGAGTTATCGTGGGATCGTCACGATGAGACAGGCGCTGGTGGATTCTTTGAACATACCGTCGGTGAATCTGTTCATGCAGCTCGGCAAAGAGAATGTGGTGGAGTTTCTCAAAAACGAGCTGAAGATCGCAGGTCATTATCCTGAAGATATGACAATCGCGCTGGGAACTCTCGAAACAGCCCCAGAAGAGGTTTTGAAAGCATATTCTGCAATCTTCAACGGTGGTGTGGTTCTACAACCTTACATCGTGAAGCGCATCGAGGACGTGAACGGAAGAACGATCTACGAAGCTTCGCCAAAGGTGCTGAACGTTGTGAAAGCAAGAAGACTCAGCCCCATGGAGGCCTCGATGGTCTTGTTGAACGTCATGAGAGAAGTGGTTGAGAGAGGAACGGGCGTGCGTGCGAGACAAAGAGTGCCCGTAGCAGGTAAGACTGGAACTTCTTTGAAGACGGCTTGGTTCGTCGGGGGAGATCAAAACTTTATCATGGCGGTTGCCGTGGACGGTGAGGATCTGGTGGGTGGTGTGCACGCCGCGCCGATTTGGTCTCAGTTGGTTTCCAATTACAACTATCTGGGTAAAATGCCGAAGTGGAAAGTGCAGGTGAGTCTGTCTACGAAGACGACTCTGCCATCCCTGACGCTCGATGTGGACAGACTCGTGCAGTGGTTGCAGGAGGGCACTCTGAGCATCGACGCGCTGGTTGAAATCACATCAAGGCTGGACAGTTCTGCTTTGCTCGATTTTCTGAGCAGTATAAATGAACGCTCGCCACAGCTGGCAAAAGAGCTTTGGGAAAAAATCAAGCTCAAGCGCTCATGGTGAGATGATAGAATAAAATCTGTGTGGCTGAAAAAGTACAAGTTCACGATCCTGTTTTTGATCGTTTGTGCGATCTTCACCGTGATAATTTATTTCAAGGCGCGCATCAACGCCAGTTATTTTGTCTTCCTTCCTGGTTACAGATCTGGAGTCAGTATTGAGCAGATAGACAACGAAGAGCTCAAATCTTTTTTCAAGATCATACAGAAATTCAACGACGGTTCTCAGTTCGTGGTCGTTTTACACCATCCTGATGGTTTCTTCTCTCCACAGGTTTTGTCGAGGGCTGTGGAACTTCAAGAACGGCTTTCCAACCTGTCGTACATGAAGAACGTGCTGAGTGTCGTAAATTACAGTTTCAGAAAGCCTTACTTCGATGGTTCCACACTCGATGCAGCGATTCTCGAAGATTCTGAGGCGAGTTCTTTCATTTCGAAGGATGGAAAGTATTTGCTTCTATACTGCACCCTGAGCGTGAATTGTGACGAAGACAAAGCTTTACAAGAGATAGACAAGATTCTGAGCGATTTTCGTGATCTGAAAGCCATGCCGTTTGGCCAACTCATCATAAACAAGCATCTGTTCGGGGAGATCATGCGTCAGGTCTTCGTCTATCCTGCGATCATCTTTTTGGTGATACTCTTCATCTTCTATCTTCAAACTCGATCTTTGAAGGCGAAAAACCGATCAAACGAGGAACGCTCCTTCTCAGGCTCAAGAGCGAGAGTCTGGGACGCATCATGCTCGTTTTCTCCATCGTTCTCGTAACGATGACCTTTCTTTTTATACCGCGAATAGAAGTTGGTATGGACCAGGCCGCGTATTTTTCGAAAAGCAGTGCTATCGGTCAGGCGCTGGCGATCTTGACGGAAAAGTTTTCGTACCGGGAACCCGTGTACGTGATGGTCGAGAAGCAGAGCATCTTCACGATGAAAGATTCGCAACAGATAGCCAAACTCGTCGAAGATCTGCGCCGAATCGATGGTGTGTCCTCGGTCCAGTTCCCCATGGCGTATCCGATACCCAGCTTGGTGCTCATGTCGCGTCTTCAACCAGCGATCCATCACTTCGTTGCCGACGGGCGAACGATCAGGATCGCGGTGAACCTCACCGAGGAAGGTTACAGAAAAGCGGGAGAGATGAAAGACAGGCTCAAGGAAGTGCTCGAAGAATATCCAGAGTACACCTTCAGTGTTGCGAGTGCGGCGTTCGTGGTCGATCAGATCAACTCGAGGATCGTCGCGAGTCAGGTTCAGAGCCTCACGATGTCGCTCTTGTTCATCTTTGGTTCAGTACTCTTCGCGTTCAGAAATGTTCTGCTGTCACTTTTGATCGTCGTACCAGTTGTTTTAACGGCTCTTTCGAATTTCTTCTTCATGGGCCTGCTCGGCTTGAAACTGGACGTCGCCACATCGATCGTCGCCAGCATCCTTGTAGGTTTAGTGGTTGACTACTCGATCCACCTCGCGCACGATATGAGAAGAACCAAAGACGTGTTCCTCTCGATCGAAAACATCTCGATGCCGGTGCTGGCGAACGGCTTGGGTTTGATCGGTGGTTTCTTGGTGCTCGTCTTTTCGAGGCTCGCGCTCTTTAGAGATGTTTCGCTCTTGCTCATACTCGGCATTGGCTTCGGGGTGGCTTTCACGCTCTTCTCTCAGCCGATACTGATTAAGAGTTTTGCCGAGGTGCGCGTGAAAGAAGAGAAAATGTGATTAAATAGTAAAAGTAGTGATAAGGGACGATCTGATGAAGAAGCTTCTCTTGTTGGTGATCACAGCCACGGTTCTTGCCTACGTGGTGACATCGATCGGTTTTTGGCTCTTCGAGAACATGTTCAGCGTGGCTGGAAGGGTGTTCCACTGCAACGCTCACAAACTCTACGTTGAAGGCAAGGGTCCTGCTCCGAACCAGTACAGGGTCCTGTCGTATTTATTTGTTGAACATCTATTCAAGTGCGTGCCGTGCGTTGATACTGCAGCACATACTTCGTCGTTTGAAGGTGGGCTGGCGTCGAAGATTTCCCTTCCGCTGCTCTTGACAACGAGCTCAATCTTGGATCGTTTTTTCCATCGAAGAGAGAAAAGATGGCGGCAGATTTGGAGCTTTTTTAAAGCAGAAAGTATGGAGATTCGTTTATCCTATCATTTTCTTTGCCCTTCCCTTGATCTCGGCCAAACAAATTAAAGACAGTCCGTTCCACAGGAAGACGTGGATCTGAATCGTGCCCTTTTTCGTGCTGAACTCCGTGGTCGCTTTGACGCATGAAGCTCGCTTGTTCTTGCCTGTTTTGGCTTATTTGTTCCCCATCTTTTGGAACGGGGTCATTTCTGTGTACAAGAACAGCGGACAGAGCGGAGCTGCAAAGCTATGAAAAAGGGGTGGCAGATCCGCCACCCTCAGTTGTCCAGTACGTTTCCAGTATTTCTCACGTTCTTTCTGAACTTAGGCCAAGGACTGTCCGCAAGTCCACGTGAGACACTGCGAATCGCGTACAGCTGATAGCGGTCCAGAATGTAGATGGTTCCATCTGGAGCGATGGTGGGAAAAGACGGAAGCCAGTCCCAAATTATGTCTTCCAATTCGAATCGCCACAGTATTTCTCCTTGCTTTGGATCGATAACGAAAAGGTAACCTTTGAGTGCAGTGTAAGGGTCAACAAGTTCAACGCCTGGAACGTACAATATATCGTTCGATCCCAAAGCAGGGGTAAGAAGAACGTGGTTATCCACTTCCTTTTGCCACTTGAGAGTTCCATCGGGGTTCAGAGCGATGAGGAATCCGATGAACCGATTGAGTTGATAATCAATTTTGCCCCCGCTAAGATAAAGTGTTCCATCGAAATCCACGATCGGTTGAAGTGGATAGTAGTTTAATTCGTATTTCCATTTCAATGTTCCATTTGGATTGATCGCGTAAAGACAACCGACTTGATACTCTAACGGACGGTTAGGGTCGTATGTGCACACATAAAGTGTTTCGTTTGAACCCATCGCTAAGAAAGGACTTACCGGCTGATCGAACGAGAAATTCCATTTGAGCTGGCCGTTCGAAGGATCGACTGCGTACAGATAACCAAGTTTCGCTTCTGTTGAAGAATCAGTATAGGATGCACTGAAGTACACTGTTCCATCTGAACCAACAATTGGGCTTGACGTTTCAACTGTGGAAGACTCTATTTGTTCATGCGTGTACATCCATTTCAGTGTACCATCTGGATTGATCGCGTACAAGCTCGCATTCGCGGCGACGTACACCGTTCCATCCGATCCTATCGCAGGAATTGATCCGCGATCGTTTATTTCGTATCTCCACTTCAACGTTCCGTTTGGATCGACAGCGCACACGTGACAAATCCACGTTGATTGTTCTTCGCTGTATATAAATTTTTCCGTGCATATGTAAATCGTTCCGTCCGATCCCACAACGGGGCACACTCCGTAGTTCGATGTGAAGTAACCTTCCTCGACGTCCCAAGTCCATTTGATACTTCCATCCGATGGGTTGATGGCGTACAGAGTGCGGCTATCCGCAACGTATATCGTACCGTCAGGACTTATCGACGGCGAAATCGTGAAGTTCGGAATCTCAACCTTCCATTTCAATTCCATGACCGGAGTTATGTCATTCTTTTTCAAGACAACGAAACCGCTCGATTTTCTATCAACAACCGCATTCACTGCCACACCGCTTATGCGTTGAAATTGTTCATCGTCAAAACCGCTGATTTCGTACTTCCTTTCCCGAGTTTTGGCAACGAATTCGTAATAACGATCTGAGATTTCTTTGTAAATGTAAAACTCGGCATCCGTTCTGTCGTGATACCACTCCAAGTAAAGCTTTTCCTCGAACGGGCTCCAAATTGCGGAGAGATTTTCAACTGGTTCTGCGTACGGCACGGTCACGTTGGTCACTACAGCTGCTGCGTTGATGACGTTGTTTTCGAAGTACACTGTAAACTCGACATCCGTTATCCTGTCTGGATCGATGGGAACGGAAACAGTGACAGGACTGGCTTCATTGCTCCATCTTTCAGGATCGAGATTGAGATATCTCGCTTTCAACGATATCCTGAATTTCAGTGTGTATATGTCAGGGTAAATCTCTCTCGTGTCTACCGTTTTTGGATTGTCTATCGTCAGAACAATAGTGGAAGAATCCTGGGTCGTATCTCTCACTATCTCCACCGATGCAGATTCAACTTCGTACCTTCCCCACACGATTGGATCAATATCAACGGTTACCCTCAGCTCACCGTTCTTGAAGACGGTATTTATGATCACTTGGTTCTGTCCCTGTATCAAAGACACGGTTCTCGAACCATGGAAGACAACGCTTCCATCTACCCTTTTTGCTTCTGCTTGAAAAGTGTACGTGCCAGCAGCTGGAAGCTCGATGTCGAAGACGATGTTCTTCTTCTCGTTCGTACTGGCTGAATACATCAGTTGGTCGGTTGAATCGTAGACCTCAAGAAACACCTTATCCACTTCGCTGATGTAAGCCTTTGTCTCTTGCTGAAGTTCGGCAGGTCGATTGACCTGAACCTTGACGAGGACCTTTTGACTCACAGGAGCGTTGGAATCGGGAACTTGAGCACAGGAGTAAAGCAGCAAAATCATTGTAAAAACGAGGAACAAAAAAATACTTGAGCGCTTCATGTAAGCAGCACCTCCTATTAAGAGATCACTTAACCCACGGCGTGATGATTATAACACACTGATATTAGTTATTCCAATCACCGGTAAAACGTCGTAAAAAACCGGCGATCTGCGTGAAGCAGAAGATCGACACAGGAGCGAACGAATCCTTCGCGAACGGTGGCTTACAGTTTCACCGTGTAGATCCTGTGCACGAAAGCGTTTTCGTACTCGTAATTGTCGATCCTCTCAACGTGCCAACCTTTTGGAAGGACCAGATTCACGTTGACTTGTCTATCTTCAAGGTTCACCAGATGGATCTTCAAAGTGTTGTCTCTTTCGAAGCTGCTCACCACGAGAAAGCCATCCGCTTCGACGGTCCAAGGTTGGTGAGGTTTCACCAGCTCGATCAACTCCTGCGCGTCGAACGGATGGGTAAAAACGTAGCAATAGTTCAGATAATTGAAGAACAGAAAGTTCGCTTTTTCCATCCTCTTTCTCCAACTCGGATCGTTGAAGTACGCAGAGAAGTTCAGCAGTGAAAGGATCTGTTCGAGATAGAGTTGCTCTTCTGGCTTGGAAAGCTGCGCGAGTCTTTCGTAAGTCTCTTTCCAAACGAGCTTTTCGTTCTCGAAAGGTGAGTATCCAAGGAAGATCTTCTTTCCTTTGAAATCTTTGATCTTCTCCATTTCACTCTTTTCAAAGATCGGTGGTACGAGTAAGACTTCAACGTTTTCGAAGTCGTCCCAGACCACTTTGTAATCGATTCGATTCTTGATCAATTCGTGTTGCGCGGCGAAAAATGGAAGGTACGTCCTTTCCCAATGGAAGGTGAGCGAATCGTACGGATGAAAGATCGCGATCTTTGTGGTCCTCTTTCCGTAGCAATCTTTCCAAACGCCTTTTTCACCCTTGAACCAGCTGTGGTAATCTGCGATCTGTTTGCGTACCTCTTCGAATTTCTCATCTGTGATGAGCGTCCATTTTCCGTCGTGGAAATATTCAGTACCCTTCAGGACCATGACCGAATCGTTGGCATAAGCTTCCGCCATCCCTTGCAGATAGTTCCTGATGGGATAAACCGCATCCGTACCGATACCGAGCATGTACGGAACGGAAGTGACGGGTTTTCCCTTGCTGTGCGCATGAGCGATCCTGTAGGTCATGGTGTTGAAGATCTGTAGACCTTTGAACTTCCTTGGAAGCTGGTGGTTCTCGATCATGACCCAGTCCTGAACTTCGAACGCGTTTCTCAGATCCCCCCCCGCCATGATCGCAAGTTTGCTCAGGCACGCTTCGAAGGAGTTGGAAGAAATGACCACGTTCGGATTGATGGACTTTGCAAGTTTTGCGAGCTCCTCTATGGTCTCCCAGAGAACTTTCCTTCTCCAGATCAAATACGCTCTCGATTCTTCGTTCTCCGACAGATACTCTGGAATACCGCGGACATTTAAGCTGAGAGATTTCGCAAATTCTCTGAACTGCTTCTGGCATCTGTCACAGTAACACGGCCTGAAACCGAACCATGAACCGAAGACGTTGTCGAAAAACACTCCATCTGCTCCGGCCTCGACGATTTCTTTGACGATGCCTGTAAGGTGCACCTTCCATTCCTCGTCCGTCGGGCAGGTCAAATAACGACCGGAGTAGTAGTTGATCTTGTTCCCAAACTGATCCATCGCGTACCATCTCTTGGTGAGATACGAACCGTCGAAGACCGTGTTGGAAAATTGAACGTATCCCAGCACCCTCAAGCCTTCTTCATGGTATTCTTTCACCGTCCGTTTGAAATATTCGTGATCTTCGTGCTCGATCTCAGGTGGAAAACCCCAGTTGTACGTGCAATAGGCCCAGTTGTAGCCCATCTCTTTCAGTCTTCTCGCACCTATCCTCAGTCCTCCCTCCATGTGGACCTTCTCATCGACGGCGGTGCCCGGAAACTTCACTTTGTTTATCCTGATCGTTCCTGGCCCTGCCCACATGTAGACCGAAAAATGGTTCCATTTTTCCACCATTTCGAACACCTCCGTTTCATGATTTTATCTGTGACACCATCGCGAACGCGAAACTGCTCCACGCTTGCTGCAGCGATCCACGCGGATAGCACGGTGAATAATACTCGACCAAGTTCACCCAGCCGTTCTCGAGCGAGTATCTCCACCAGCTCAGCAAAGGATACTCGTGGTCCAAGCCGTACCTTGACTTCGCAAGGGCATAAATGCTACTCAGATACGGCCAGCAGCTTCCGTTGTGGTATCTGTAAGGAAAGGCGCTTTTGCCGAACAGATGCGATCTTTTCTTGTAGTGCGGCCATACGGTCATGACGCCCCAGTCGCCGTAAGGTTGCGATGGGTTGTTTCTGGTTTCCAGAAACTTTTCCATCTTCAAAAGTGTGGATCTTGCTTTGTCATTGTCGGCAACATCGAAGATGATCGAAACCACAGTGTCGAGCGCGAGATGGTCCTCCACGTAACTTCCAATGAAATCGACGAAGTAACCTTTTCTCTCATCGAAGAGAACCTCGTTGAACTTCTTTCTCGTTGAAAGATACCGAGATTCCCAGAACTCTGCTTGCTCGCGCATGTCCATCATCTTCAAAAGCTTCGAAGCTTCCCTCATGGCTGCGGCGTGCAAGGCGGCGTCGTAGGTGACGAAGCCATCTCTGAACACGTTGTCTGTCCAATCGAGACAGTCGTGAGGTTTCTTGAAAAGATCGTTTTCAACGAGGTTTTCGGCGTATCTCAGCACCTTGAGTATTTTTTCGAGAACTGTGTCTGAATCGATACGTTCCTTCAGGATCGAAACGTCCTGAGTTTTCTCGACGTACTTCGAGACCAACAGCACGAAGAGAAAACCGGAATCGTGGTGTCCACTCCACCAGTCGTTTTCGTACTTCACACCCGCAGCGAGAGCGGGATATTCCTTCTTCAATTGTGCGAGGAACATCTTCTCTTCATCGCTCAAGAACATCACACCGCTCGGACAGCCATCGTCGTGCACCGCACTGGCTAAGATGAGAATCTGCTCTCTGACCAGATCTGCCCGCACGTCGAGCAAACTCAAACACGTCCAGAACGAGTCTCTGAAGTAGGTCCTCGGTGGGAAAGAGTAGTTAACACCCGCGGCGAAGGCGTAGGCTTTTCCAAGATCTTTCCAGTTGCTGAGCGCGGTGTGGAGTGCGAACAGTGCCAGACTCTTTTTCAATTCATTCAAGTTTCTCGGAACGTGGTCTTTCAAAAATTGGTTGTAGGAGAGATTCTCAGCTCGTTCGTCGACGATCTCTTTCTGCGTGGAGAATCGAAGCTTCAACTCTTTGTTCGTCGCAGAGAGTTTCAGCGTGAAGGTTTCATCTTTTCTTTGAAGATCTTCGATCTTTCCCTCCAGAACCTCGATTCTGACCAAATTTGACAGGTCTATGTTGGAACCTTCGACGATCACGTTCAAAGGTTTTTTGAAGTTGTAGGCTGGTCCGAAAGGTACTTTGAAATGTTTTTCGAGTGGCGCTTTGAAGGATAGGGTCAATCTTTCCATCCCTTTGATCTGCCACAGCACCGATCTTATCCAAGGTGAGGTGAAGAAAGACCAAGTGGTTTTCTCGTGCGAGAACTCGCAACCGTTCGGCCAGAGTCGACAGCTCGTCGGGTTTGGAAGATCGTTCTTCGAGAATTCGATCAGAAGACCTTTCTTGGACGAAAAGAGCTCGGCTGGAGTTCCATTCTTAAGTCGCAAGGTAAGCTCGATGTTGGACATGATGTAATCTTCATTTGAACCTTCGTAGATCACTTGTCCATCGACGATCGCGTATTTCACACAACTTCCCTCACTTGATCGCGCCCGTGGTGATACCCTTGACGAAGTACTTTTGAAGGGCTATGAAGACAATCAGAACCGGTACCATTGAAAGCACCGTCATCGCCAACAGAGGTCCCCACTGAACGATGTGTTCGCCCGCGTACAGTCCAAGGGCGAGCTGTATCGTGTAAAGTTTCGGTGAACCCACCACGATCATCGGCCAGAGGAAATCGTTCCAGCGCCAGGTGAAAGACAGGACCGCGAGAGCGGCGATCAGAGGCTGTGTCAAGGGCAGAATGATTCTGAAGAAAATCTTGATCTCGTTGGCTCCGTCGATTCTTGCACTCTCTATCACAGAGTCCGGTATTGCGGATACTATGTACTTCTGTGCCAAAAAGATTCCCGTGGGCGTTGCGGCGGGTGGGATGATGAGCCCCCAGAGCGTGTTTATCATCCCCAACCTCGACAGAACGAGGTATATGGGCACCATGATGACCTGCAGGGGTATCATCAACATCGAGAGGATGAAAGTAGAGACTTGGTTTTTGAAGCGGAACTGGTACTTTGCAAGCGCATATCCACCCATGACACTTATGATGACAGTGATCAGCGTCGCTGAGACTGAGACCAAGAAAGAGTTTCTGAAGAAGAGTGCGAACTGGGTTTTACGAACGACTTGAAGGTAGTTGACGAGCGTCGGTTGGCTTATCAACTTTGGGGGCCAAGAGAAAAGATCCGCTTCGTCTTTGAAGCTGGAGAAGATCGTCCAGACTATCGGTGAAACGTAGAGAAAGGCAAACAGATAAACTGCAAGATTCAGCAAAATGTGGATCAGCTTCTTCATACCTCTTCCTCCAGAATCCTGATCTGTATCAGCGATAGCGTTATCAATATGGCAAAGAGGATCACGGACATCGCGGATGCCATACCAAGTTTACGTTCCAAAAATGCGGTGTAATAGATCTTTTGAGCGAGTACAGTAGTCGCTGTGCCGGGACCACCTGCGGTGAAGACGTAGATGATTTCGAAGCTTCTCATGGACATGATCGTGCTCAGAACTAAAACCAGGACCGCTGTAGGTTTAAGCAACGGGAAAATGATCTTCCAGAACCTCACCCAGCGGTTCGCACCGTCCAAAGCGGCGGCTTCGTAGACTTCCGTTGGGATCGCGGTCAGAGCGGAGTTGAACATGACCATGAAATAGCCCGCAACGTTCCAAACGGTCACCAGCACGACACTCAAAAAGGCGAGTCGTCGATCGAGCAACCAAGGGATCGGTGAAGCACCGTTCTTCAACAACAATATATTGATCAGTCCGGCATCGTAGTCCAGAAACCATTTCCACGAGACACCGATGATGGAAGGAGACAGCAACCAAGGCCAGTAGAAGAGTGCTCTCAAGAACGCTTTGCCTTTGATCAGATCGGAGCTCGTGATAACGGCCAAGAAGAGCGATGTGAAGAAGGCGATCGGAACGACCATCGCCGAGTACATGAAAGTTCTCAAAAGAACTCTCCCAAAATCGCTCGTACCACCGAACAGATATCGAAAGTTGGCCAATCCAACGAACTTTCCGGAAAATCTGATCATGTCGTAATCCGTCAGCGCATAGTAAAAGCTACTCAACGCCGGAGTGACCACGAAGATTGTGAATATGACAAGATTTGGTACAAGGAACAACCACGCGTAATACTGCCTTTTCAAAATTCATCTACCCCTTTTCGAAAAGCCCGGGCGAGGCCCGGGCTCTCTCATCACTTTCCGGCGGCCTTTCTCAGGATCGCAGCGAGTTCTTTGAAGGCCTGTTCTGGTGTTTTCTCTTTCGCGATCGCAGCCTTGATGTGATCGTTTATCACGGTCCTGTTGGTCTGCACGATGGCTGCCGTATCTGGATCGTACCAATCGGGAACCATGCTGCCACGTGTGGATTCAGCGAGATCTTTCATAACGACGGCGTACACTTCGTTGATCAGGGGATCTTCTATCTTGACCTTGTCTGCCAAATCCTTGCGGTCGGGTATCAAGAAGAGTTTACCAGCGAACTCCGCAAGGTTCTCCTCGTTGGTTAGGAAGAACGCCAGCGCCGCACCTTTTTCCGTGAACGGGACTATGTACTTTCCGCCAGTCATCACCGCGCGCTCACGCTTGTACGGCCACATGATGACGCCCCAGTCGAACTTCAGCTGTTCTCTGAGCTGTGCGAGCATCCAGGTTCCAGATACGTACATCGCCGCAAGACCGTTCTGGAAGTATTTCGCCGGTGAATCGCCCGTTAACCATACGGCCTTGGGTATGAGATCTTCATCGTGCAGTTTGACGAAGAATTCAAGTGCTTCGATCGATTCCTTCGAATCGATTATGATGTTCTTTCCCTCTCTGTCCCAGATGCCACCGCCGAACACGTACAACAAGTTTGCGAATCTGTAGGGGCTGAAATCGTAGACCAACGCGTACCTTGCGGCGCCACTCTGCTTGATCTTCTTCATGGCAGCGTACCACTCGTCGATGGTCCAAGGTCTATCCTTGGGTGGTTCCACGCCGGCTTTCTTAAAGATCTCTTTGTTGTAAAAGATCGCGTGTGCGTCTGAAGTGTAGGGAATACCGATGACCTTGCCGTACTTTTCGTACAGCTTCTTGAAACCGGCTTTGTAGAAGGAAACGTTCTCGAGCCATTCTTCGAACTTCATACCCGTGTACTTTTCCACCAAAGGTTTGAGATCGATCGCGTAATCCAACCAAGGCAGCAGGTCCGTCTCTCTCGCTACGTCCGGTGGAGAGCCTGCCTTCGCCATGGCAGCAAGCTTGGGCTTGTACTCCAGATAGTACGGTAGGTTCAGTATGACCACCTTTTCACCCGTCTGTTTGGTGAATCTGTTGGTCTGTTCGGTGATCAGATCGAAGTCCGGACCGTCCGTGAACCACATGAGCACGGTGTCTGCGAAGAGTGAGAGCGCAGCGATGACCATAAGCAGAACCAACAACCTCTTCATACCAACACCTCCTCGAAAGAGTGTGATCTTTCACAAACGCATGAACCTCTGTTGGACCGCGAAAACTGCTCCGAGCGCGACGTCGAATCTTTCAACTTGACCCCTGCTCAGATTCAAATTTTCGTGGAACTGGCTTGGAAGAAGCTCTTTCAACGTTGAGAGCAAGATCTGCGAGATGTCCTCGTAATGGTTTTGACCTATCCTTCCTTTGAGGATGATCAGCTGCGGATCGAACAGCAACACAGCGTTCGCAACGGCCGCGGCGATGTGTTTCAAACCTGTCTCAAGACAGTCCCTCAGCTCTTCGTTGTGCGTTACTAATCTCAAGACGTCCTCTCCATTCAATCCAAGATTCGCAAACCTCTTAATGATCGCATGACCTGAAAATCTCCTCGCCAGAGGCCCGAAACTTTCTTCCTCGTACAGTTCTGGTTCTGATCGATCCAAGTCCGTGATCATCCAACCGAACTCTCCAGCCTTACCGTAGAACCCTTCGTAGATCTTTCCGTCCAAGAGCACGGCACAACCAAGACCGCTATCGATGAAGACGAACAGAACGTTCTGGAAACCTTGAGCCGCGCCCAAACGATGTTCGGCGAGGGCAGCAGCTTTGACCCTGTTCACGACGATCACGCTCAAATCCAACTCTTGAGAGATCTCAAAGGCAAGATCGTAGTTCGTCAAACCTATCGCTGGAGCCGTTCTCACAACTCGACTGGTTGGATCCACCATTCCAGCGATGCCTATGCCAACGCCGAGGATCTTTTCCTTCGGTAACTGGTTTTCTTCCAAGGTTCGTTCTACTTTCTCTTTGCAGAAAGACACCAAGTGGTTTGGCTCTATCGATCTGGGTATCTTCTCTTCCCGTGAATCGATCACGCGTCCGGTCAAATCTGTGACGATCAGTTCAAAATACCTTTCTTCGAGTTCGATCCCAACACAGTACCACGCGTCTGGAACGAATTGCAGGGTGATCTTCGGTCTTCCCAGTTTCACTTTCTCCGTCCCGGATTCCACCACCAAACCCTTCTTGATCAACCGAGCCACGACGTTGGTAACGACAGGTTTGCTGACACCCAACCTCTTGGCGATGTCCAAACGCGAAATGTTTGGATTGTCCCTTATCAAACGCAGCACTGAACCTTCAAGCTCGGTGAGCAAGCCGACACCCCACTTAGTTAGCCTGTGTTAACCAATATGATCATAAGTCTGTCGTAACTTTCTTGTCAAGTCTTGGACTTCAGTGTTACATTATGAAAACTTTAGCTGACCGAAGGATACCAATAATAATCGTCTATAACCGACCTAAGAACTCAAAAGATCAAGTTATTCGCGAAAATCGATGTTTCAGTGATGACCCCATCGCGTGATGTAATAACTGGGTGAGGTGAACGGTGTGATCGAAGTTCAAAAGTTCTTGGAGCTCTTTAAACCAAGTCCGATCGGCGAGTTGAAATCCTCCGAGAAAGTCAAGAGGCATCCAAAGAATCCCATACTCACGAGAAAGCATGTGCCTTACTCTTCTGCCTTGGTCTTCAACCCGGGTGTGTGCAAGTACAAAGGAAAGTACGTCATGGTCTTTCGCAACGACCACGGTTCTTTCGAGGAACAGAGGCTCGAAGGCACGAACTTGGGACTCGCATTCAGCGACGATGGTGTAGAGTGGAAGGTCGAACCGAAACCCCTGCCGATGTTCCTGAGTGAGCCAGATGTATTGAGGATCTACGATCCAAGGCTCAACGTCGTCGAAGACGAACTCATCATGAGCTTCGCTGTGGACACCTTGCATGGCATCAGAGCGGGTATCGCGATCGTTCACGATTTTGAGAACTTCGAAGTGATCCATCTGTCCACCCCAGACAACAGGAACGTCGTGCTCTTTCCCAGAAAGATCAACGGTCGTTACGTGAGGCTCGAAAGACCTTTCCCAGTCTATGGAAGACTCGGCATGGAGAGGTTCGACATGTGGATGAGTTTTTCATTGGATCTTAGGTTCTGGGGTGAAAGCAGATTGTTGCTCGCAGTTGAGGACGTACCTTTCGCGAACTGCAAGGTTGGACCCGGTGCACCTCCCATCGAGACGGAGAAAGGATGGTTGGTGATCTTCCACGCGGTAGATGTCGATCCGAACAGAGGAAAGAACGGCTGGGAGGAGAAGTGGACCAAGCGTTACAGTGCCGGTGTGATGCTTTTGGATCTGAACGATCCGACCAGGGTTCTCGGTGTTTACAAACAACCCATCCTCGCACCCGAAGCAGAGTACGAGATCAGTGGAGGATTCAGAAACAACGTGATCTTTCCGACGGGCGCAGTTTTGGACGAAGAAGAGGTGAAGATCTACTACGGTGCAGCAGATACGACGATATGTCTCGCCACGGCGAAGGTGAAGGACCTGATCGAGCTGTGTCTGACTAACTCTTGATGGCACCCTCCAAGATACCAGAGATGATCCTCTTTTCGAATATGAGAAAGACTATGATGATGGGTAGTCCCGCTATCGTGGAAGCGGCCATGAGAGTTGGCCAAGTGAAGACGTTCAGCTTTTGATACAGCGCCAATCCGATCTGCACCGTTCTCATCTCGCGGGAGGTCGTGAGGATCAACGGATAGAACACATCGTTCCACGTGAGCACGAAGGTGTTTATGCCAAGCACGGAAAGCGCAGGTTTGCTCAGAGGTAAGAGGACGTTCCAAAAGATCCTGAAATCTCCCGCCCCGTCTATCCTCGCCGCCTGATCCAGCTCCAGCGGAAGCTGCTCAAAGTACTGTCGCATGAGAAAGATTCCAAAGGGCGTGACGAGGTTTGGCAGTATCAGGGCCCAGTAGGTGTTTATCAGATTGAGCTTTCTCATCAAGATGAAGGTGGGTATGATCGTGACCTGTGGGGGGATCATCATCGTTGAAAGGACGATCGAAAAGAGAAGTTCTTTCATTCTGAACTGTTTTCTCGCAAACGCGTAGGCTACGAGCGAGCAGAAGAAAAGGTTTCCAAAGACGGAGCAGACTGAAACGACTGTGCTGTTCAAAAGATATCTTCCGAAGTAATCCTCTCTCAGGACCTTCACAAAATTGTAGAGCGTTGGATATCTGTTCACCAAGATCACATCGTCTATCTCCAGTGTTCCATCGCCTTCGATCGTTATTCTCAACTGAGAAACGTGTAAAACATCCAGCGTCAACTTCTTTGGTTCTACGTTCACTCTCATCGTTTTCCATTGCGATGTTGGATCTATGACGATCTCGGCGAATTTTTCCACACTCTCTCTTATGTCTTTGAAGAAGAAATTCATTTTCAGTGCACTTGAGGCCCTCACTTTGAAAACCAAGTGGGACAGTCTGTTGATGTCGGAAGAACCCATCGAGAACGCCAATCCGATAACCCCTTTGGATGAGTCCAACCTCGCAAAACTGTTTTTCTCGTCCTTTACGAGTTCGAAGGCCTTTCCAATGGGACGAACCCTCGTGAGCAGAACGGTCCTTGGTGCTTCGAAATCTGACACGGTCTTTTCGATCGTTCTGTTGAACAGATCTCCTTCGGGCACGAAGGAGGTGGAGAACATCAAAAACGTTGGAAAGAGCGAGATCACAAGGAAGAGCACAAGCAAAGAATACACCAACGCTCTCATAGTTGCTCACCCTTCAGAATCTTTCTTTGAAGCAATGTTATTGCCAGCACGATGAAAAACAGTACGTAAGCGATCGCTGAACCGTAACCCATCTCGAACTTTCGAAACGAAACGTCGTAGAGATAATGAACGATCGTCTGCGTCGAGTTGGCAGGACCACCACCGGTGAGCGTGAAGATCTCGGTGAAGATCTGAAAAGAACGGATCGAGTTTATAGATACGACAAACAAGATCGTGGGTTTCAACAGAGGAAGCGTTATTCTTTTAAAAATCTGCCACTTCGTCGCCCCATCGATCCTGGCCGCTTCGTAGAGTTGCAACGGCAAACTTTGAAGACCTGCGACGAAGAGCACGGTGTAGTAACCCACGGCGGACCAGACGTCCATCACCATGATGGAGCCGAGCGCAGTCTTTTCGGAAGCGAGCCAGCTTCGCGCTGGTACGTCGATCCCCAGAGACCTCAACAGCATGTTCAAAGGTCCCATGGCACTGTAGATATACAACCAGATCATCGATATGACCACCATGGAGATCACGGATGGTAAAAAATAACCAGCCTGAAAGAGCCGTTTGAACTTGATTCCACTCGTCAACAGCACGGCCAGAAACAGTGAAATCACTGTTGTGGCTGGTACGGTGATCAGCACGAACAAGAAGGTGTTCGAGAGCGCTCTGAGAAAGACTCTATCGTTGAAGGCTCTGACGTAGTTGGAAAATCCAACGAATTTCATGTTCCACGTCAGACCAGAGTAATCCGTCATGCTGACGTAGATGGAAAAAACTATGGGATAGAGAACGAAGATACAGAAACTCACCAACCAAGGTAGAATAAAGACAAGCGTTGTGATTTTCTCTCTTTTTCTCACGTTTTCACCCCAAGGAACCGGGGGCATTCGCCCCCGGCTTTTTTCATTTCACCTCGTCGAGCACTCTCTGAATCTCTTCGTTGTAGTAGCTGAGAACTTCGTCGACGCTCTTGTACCTGACGATGAGATCGTCCACGACGTTGGTCAGTATGTCTTCGATCTTCGGCCACGCTGGAGTCGGTGGTACTGGGAAAGCAGTCTTCAGTTGTTCGAAGAACACAAGATGCAACGGATTGTCCTCGAACCATGGGTCTGAAGCAGCTCTTGGATCGGCAGGGTACACTCCAGGATAGTGCTTGGTGATGATCATCGCCACTTGTGGTCTCATGAGGTAGTTTATCAATTTCCTTGCCGCATCGACGTTCTTGCACTGAGAAGGTATCGCGAGAACCTCACCACCCAAGAACGAAGCGTGGATGCCTTCAGGCTTGTCGGGTTTCGGGATCAAGCAGACTCCGTAGTTCAAGTTCGGATAAGACTGTGCGAGCGTGCCTATGGACCAAGCACCACTCACGAGGAAACCGACCCTGCCTTCTCCGAAGGCCTCACCGAGGTCTTTCTGCTTGCTCTTCAGAGCGTACTTCGACAGTTCTTGGTAGAACAAAGCGGTCTCTCTGTTCTGTGGTGAGTTCAATACAGCCTTCTTAAGATCCTTCGACACCACGTCTCCACCGTTACCCCAGATCGCGAGCAAGAACCACTCTTGCCATGGGCTGTAGACCTCACCTGCGGGCAGTCCGATACCGTAAACACCTGGAAGTGCCGAGATCTTCTTCACCGCTTCGAGCAGTTCTGACCAAGTTTTTGGTGGTTTGTCTGGATCCAGACCCGCCTTGATCATGAGATCGACGTTGTAGAACATGGCGCGTGTCCCAAGGAGCCAAGGATAGCCGTAGTACTTTCCCATGTACTCGGCACAGTTGGCACCCGGAAAGTTCTTGTACTTGGCGAGGTCTTCTGGATGCATCTCGAGCAACACGTTCTTGGAAGCAAAGCTCGCAACCCAGGTGTTTCCGAGTTCCACAACGTCAGGTGCCGCACCAGCCGCGATCGCCGTGACGATCTTGTCAAACCCCGTGGACCAAGACAGTTGAACGACTTCGACTTCGATGTCTGGATACTCCTTGGCAAAGCCAGCCAGGACTTCCTTCGCGAGCGCATCGTCCATCATGAACTGCCAGAACGCAAGCTTCGTCTTTCCAAGGCTCAGGACGGTGGCAAGAACCAAGACCACGAACAGTAGTTTCCTCAACATCCTAAACACCCCCTTGAGAGAGTTGTGAGAGTTTTCTGAAAACGTAGCCCATCACCAACGGACTCAGAGAATATGTGACCACGTGAGGTTTGCCTTTGAAGTGTTCTGCAAGGTGTGGGTTTCTCGTGATGATGTAGATGGTTGGAAATCTCTTCGAAAGTTCTCTGTGGAGTGAGATCTCATTTTCGGAAGCATCGACGATCAAATCTATGAGCAGATGTTTTGCATCGACAGAACGGACC
>Ga0072500_144227_pt1 | contig 19433 bp, 10 predicted proteins | sample GBScelen77Swater_FD_63803 | JGI IMG/M metagenome (GOLD analysis project Ga0072500, IMG submission 63803) | Hot spring microbial communities from Great Boiling Spring, Nevada - cellulolytic enrichment S 77C v2 (version 2) | ecosystem: Environmental > Aquatic > Thermal springs > Hot (42-90C) ...
TGATCTCCCGCCAGCCGCCATCCCGGTGGCCAGCCGGCCCGATCATCGCGGACGACCGAGATCTGTTCCTGCCGGAGGATCTCCCCTCCGGCCGATACTATCTGGCCGTCTGGATTGAGGGGCCCGATGGAGCATCTGTCCCGCAGACGGTGGACGAGATCGACGTCCTTCCATAAAGGAGGCGTGGACGTGCTTGACCGTCGGGATGTGGGGATCGCCACGGGGATCTATCTCCTGGCGTTCTCCGTTTACTTTCTGACCTACGCAGGGTATCCGATCAGCGATGACGAGCGGGCGATGTTCGCCTCCGCTTCGAGCTTTCAGAGAATCGGCGCCTTCACCATCCACCCGCTTTACCATCTGGATGTGAAGCCAGGCAGCGCCAACGTGGGGATGTTCACCACAAGCGGGGAGATGGTTCCTAACTACGAGCCCGGTCAGATCGCCGCCATTGTGCCCTGGCTCTGGCTGAGCGACCGGCTAGGGACCGGCCGTTTCCAGACCGCGATGCTGCTGAACCCGATGGTGATCGCCGGCTCGGCCGCGCTGCTCTATCTGATTGTGCGCAGCCTGCCTTTCCCTCCGGGGGTGGCCGTCCTCACCACGTTGTTTTACGCCTTCGGCACCGCCATGTGGCCTTACAGCCAGCGCCTCTTCCGCGAACCCTTGACCGGCGCATGGCTGCTTCTGGCTTTCGGGGCACCTTTTCTTTTCCGGAACCATCCAGATCGGGGGTTTTTCCTGATGGGCCTTGCGCTGGGCGGGGCTGTGGCGACCAAACAGTCCGCCCTGATCGCCCTGCCCGGCCTGCTCTGGCTTTCTTTCTCCGCGCTTCGGAGCCATTCCATTCAGGAAATGATCCTCCGGTATCTGATCGCCCTCCTCGGCTTCGGGCTGGTCATGATCCCTGCGCACATCTATTACCGCATGACGCTCTCCAGCATACCTGCCTTCTCGCGCAACGTAGTGGAATACGCGCAGTCGCCGGAGCTGGCCCTTTCGGATCCGTGGCATATGGTGCAGCGGGCGCTGGCGTTAACCATCAGCCCGGGAAAGGGATTGCTGTTTTATTCCCCTGCCCTGGTCCTGGCCGGGATCGGAATGTGGGGACTCCTTCGCGCGCATCGAGATCTGGCGCTTGGGATCTTCGGGTTCGCAGCGCTGCACACCCTGGGATACAGTCGGCAGATCATTTGGTGGGGGGGGTTGAACTGGGGACCCCGATATATGATCCCCCTTCTCCCAGTGATGATGCTGGCCGCCGCCCCTGGGATCGCGGCCATCCTTCGGTGGCCCCCTCGACGAGCGAAGGCGACCCTCCTCTTCCTGGCCCTGATCGCCCTCTTTCCTCAGCTGGCCGGGACTCTGGTGGACATCCGGCTGTTCGAAGGGGAGCTGGACCGCGCCCTCTACCAAGTCCTCCAAGATTACCACCGGGCGATGGAACAGGTGGCCTGGAACCCGGCTTACAACCCGCTGCTGGGGCAGTGGAAGATGCTGGGCCAAGCCGACCCAGCCCCTGCCTGGATCCGGGACCACCAGCTGATCCTGGCGCCGATTGGGATCGGGGTGATCGGTGCGATCCTCGGTCTGGTCATTATCGAGCGCATGAGGCGTCACGCTGATCCTCCCTTATGGACACTGTGGATCATCGGAGGGTCAGCCCTGGCCATGTCCCTGCTGGCGGTCGTGTCCCTTCGGCAGATCCCCGATGACCCGCGCCTGGACTTCCATGAAAACGCCCGATTCCTCCGACCGATGATCGAGGATCTAAATCGGGAGGCCCGTCCCGGAGATGTCTTGCTGATGACTTATCCTTACTTCGGCGATTACTTCCTGAACTGGCTGCGAGCCCCCATCGACTGGTATGGGATCTTCTCCGCTCCCTCTCCGCTGCCAGAGCCCCGGCGGGCCCTGCTGGATCGATTGCTTGCCCGTCATTCCCGCATTTGGCTGATGCGGCCGTGGAACCGTTGGCATGAACAGGAGCCCGGCCTGGAGCTTTACCTGCTGGACCATGCTTACAAAGTGAATGAACGCCATTACGAGGACTGGATGCGGCTGGTCCTCTATTTAAGCCCGCGGGGAAGCTGGGAACCCGTGAAAGGCTCCATTCGCTGGGAGAACGACGTCGCGTTGATCCAGGCTGCTCTACAGGGCGGGGAGATTCAAGCCGGGGAGAAGCTTCCCGTCCTGCAGGCTCGGCCTGGGGATCCCCTCCGCCTGACACTGATTTGGCGTGGGCCCCTGAAGGCCTTGCGCGCCACCAAAGTGTTCGTCCATATTGGAGACCCAGATCAGCCCCCCCGGCTGCAGCAGGATCGCCTGCCCCGGGATGGCTGGCTCCCGAACGGGCAGGACGATGAGGAAGTGGAAATCTTGGATCGTTATGGGTTCGTGCTGGAGCTCCCCCCTGGCGTTTACCGGGTGCGCATCGGCCTCTACGACGAGGCCGGCGGAAAGCGCTGGCCCTCCGAATCAGGGGAGGCGATCGATCTCACGATGGTGGAGATCCGTTGAAGATGGGACCTCAAACGCAGATGGGAGATGGAATCCGGGCTCACATCTTGGCCATCGTGTTCTTCCTCATTTTGGCAGTGCTGCTGACCTGGCCAGTAGCCATCACGGCAGGATCCGCTCTGGAGAACGAAGGGGACGCCGTCCTGAACGCCTGGACGCTGGGCTGGGACGTAAAACATCTCCTGAGCCCGCGGGCCCTTCCGCACGCGCCAAATTTTTATCCTTACCCTTACACGTTGTATTTTTCAGAGAATTTGCTGGGGGCAGCGCTGCTGGCGGCCCCCGTGATCGCAGCCACCGGGAATCCAATCCTGGCCTACAATATCCTTTTCATCGGCGCGTTTGCGCTGGCCGCCGCGGCCACGTATCTGCTGGTCTGGAGCCTCACTCGGGACCCGGAGGCCGCTGTCCTCGCCGGGGTTCTGTTCGCTGGCATGACCCTGCGGTTCGGCCCTTCCCCTCAGCTCCAGGTGCTGCTGAACTTTGGCATTCCCCTTTCGCTGTTCTTTCTCTTCCGCCTCTTCCAGAACGGGCGGGCCCGTGAGGCGGTCGGGCTGGGCCTGAGCTTCGCCCTACAGGCTTCGATCTCGGTCTACCACGGCCTTTTCCTTTTGTTCGGGTTGCTCGTCCTCGGCGTAGAGCGGCTGGTTCATTCCCGCACCCCTCGTCGCGCGGCCGGATCCAGGCTGTTGCTGGCGATGGCGCTGGCGGGCGGGATCTTAATCCCCATCCTCTGGCCTTATGTGGAGGCGCGCCGGTATGTGGGGGGGAGAAGTTTAGGGGATCAGGCGGCGTTTGGGCTGCTCAGCTTCCTGCTGGTGCCGCACGGCCACCTCTATGCTCGCCTGCCGGTGTTCGGAGAGATCCATCGCTATGCCCATGTGGAGACGCTGTTCCCAGGATGGGTGACCCTGGGGCTGGCCGCGGTAGGGCTGCTCCGCCGCCGGAGCCCATGGCGGCGCCCTTTCGCGCTCCTCACCCTCCTGGGCTTCACGCTCTCCATTGGGCCCGCCCTCCGCCTGCGGCTCGAGGATCCGCCGCTCCTGACCGGCATGCCCTATCTGTTCCTTTGGATGGCCTTCCCCGCCTTCCAGGCGATCCGCGTTCCCGCCCGCATGTTCGTGCTGGCCCAGCTGGGACTGGCAGTGCTGGCCGGGCTGGGCTGGCGGGCGTGCAGGTCATCCCTTCCGCGCGCGCGGAGGGTATTCGGGGCGTTGCTGCTTCTGGCCGTCCTGGAGGCCTACCGGGGGCCCTTTCCACGCTTCCCGATGCCAACGTCCGCATCCGCCCTGGACACCTGGCTGTCCCAACAGACCCGCGAGACTCCTTTCGTGGAATTCCCTACCCTGCGCACCCTGGATCTAACAGCGGATCCGATCAGTCTGAGCCGTCTGGCCCATCAACAGTTCTCTACCCTCTACCGATGTCAACCGACTCCCATCGGCTACAGCGGCTTCTTCCCCCCGCTGTTCTGGGAGGTGGCGGACCGCCTGCTCATGTTCCCTTCGCGGGAGGGCATCGCCTTCCTGTCCGATCTGGGTGTCCGCGCCGTCCTCATCCGCTCCGAGGGCTGGCTGACCGGGGAACGGGAAGCCTTCGAAGCCCGCTGGGCACTGTTCTCCCACGTTCTCGAGCTGGTGCAGGAAGGCCCGGAGGGGCGTCTTTACCTCCTGAAGCCTCCTCGTCCGGGGAACGGCAGCCTTCCCCAGCTGATCGGGAAGGCGGAAGGCGAACGGCTCTGGCTCTTCCTGCGCTGGCCTCGGGGGTCCAGGCTGGGACGGATCGCTTTGACCCCGCCGCGTTATATCCTTCGCTGGCGCGGGGAGGGCCGGGATGGGCTTATTGAGCGGACTGTTCAGGGTGCCCTCCCCCAGGCGCTTCCCGCCTACGTGACCCTCTTGCCCCTCACGGCTATTCCCATGCCGAGTGGGATCTCCCGGTGGGAGGCCGTCCTGCACCTAGAGCCTGGGGAGATAGGACGACGGTCGTTCCCTCCCCTGCCTCCGCTGGAGCTGCGTAGGATCTCAGAGCCGGAGGAGATAGCGGCCACGCTTCCAGTGGCCTCCGGCTTTGAAGAGCTCGGGCTGGAGTTCGATAATGGAGGGTTGCTGATCGCCCTGGTGCGAAGCGGCCATGCCTTCTGTCCGGGGGAGGTCCTGGAGTTCACTTTGTTCTGGACAGTGACGGACGCTGCTCGCTGGCGGACCCAGGAGGCGACACCGGTTGTCTTCGTCCACCTGCACGACGCCCACGGCCGCATGGCTGCGGGACGGGACCTGCCCGTGGATTTCGGCAGCCGACCGTTTCGGGAGTGGAAGGAAGGGGAGATCGTGATGCAATCCTACCGTCTGCCCCTCCCGACGGATTTGAGTCCGGGTCCCGCGGATCTGGTGCTGGGTCTTTATCCCATCGGACGGCCTGACGCTGCGTCCCGCTGGGCGATCCGCTCCGGCCACATCCCGCTCCGGGAGCCCGGGGCGGCCCAGATCGCTCGGGTCGAGATCCTCCCGACACCATGTCAAGCGCCAGAGGAGCCTTTTCCATGAAGGAGCGGGGATTGGTTCTGCTGTTGCTGGGAATGGTTTTTCTGGCCCTGCCCATGGCCCGGCCGGGGCTTCCTCCCACTCACGATGGCATCATCCACGCCTATCGAGTGGTGGAGATGGCCCGTTTGTGGCAGGCCGGGGTTTTTTATCCCCGCTGGGCGCCGGACCTCGCCTTCGGCCTTGGATATCCGCTCTTCCACTATAATGCTCCGCTTTTCCCCTGGCTGGCCACTGTCGGGGTGTGGGCAGGTCTGGCAACCGAGGACGCGATCAAGTTGGTGCTGATCGGGGCCGCTGCCCTCGGCAGCGTCGGCGTCTACGGGCTGGCCCGCTGGTGGGGGCTCAGCGAGGGGGGCGCCGCGATCGCCGGCCTAGCCTACGCCTATGCGCCCTTCCGGGTGCGGGAGCTTTACTGGCAAGGGGACTTCCCCCAATACCTGGCCCTCAGCGTGTTGCCCTGGGTCTTGTGGGCCACCGGAGCATATATCCACCGTGGCGGATGGCCCTGCGGTGGGGGAGCAGGTGCGGCCTACGGGCTGCTCCTGTTAAGCCATAACATCACGGCCATGTTGGGGACACCGGTCATCCTAGGCCATGGCCTTCTGGTAATCGTCACGAAAGGCCATCCGGCCCGGGGAGTTGTGCGGCTGGCGCGATCCCTCGCCCTAGGGCTTGGCCTAGCCGCCTTCTTCGCCGTCCCGGCGCTGATGGATCGCCCGCTGGTCCACTTGGATCGCCTCACTCAGGGCGAATATGACTTCCGCAAACACTTCATCGGGTTGGGGGAGATCTTCTCGATGCCGCCGTTGCGGGACGACCGCCTGGGGAACCGGCGGGAGTTCCTCACGCTGGGGCTACCCCTGGTTCTGCTGGCCATGCCGGCCCTGGGGGAGATGGTTGCCCGCCACCGCCATCGCGCGCTGGCCCTCGGATGCGCTGTTGGGCTTGCGGCGATGATCGGGATGATGACCTCCGCCTCCCGCCCTCTCTGGGAGGCTGTCCCCTTGCTGGCCTTCGCTGAGTTCCCCTGGCGCTGGCTGGGGCTTGCCGCTCTCCCATTAGCCCTCCTGATCGGGCTGGCTGCAGAGATCGGGATGGCCCGCTGGCCGCTCCTGATCCCCCTGGGGTTCTCATGGACGCTGATCCTCAGCGCAAACGGCCTGATGCACAACGGTGGCACCTGGATCCCTCTGCGGGACGCGGGCCTCCGCGATCTTCATCGCTACGAGCGAGACCATCGCTACCCTGGCCTGACTAGCATAGGGGAGCTGTTCCCTCGTTGGGTCGAAGGGGAGATCGAGGGCTCCCCGCTGGAGGAAGCGTATCGGCGGGGGGAAGAGCCCTCGCGCCTGGACGAGAGATCTCTCCCGCCCGGAGCCTGGTCAACCCCTCTGGATCGGAGTCCCCTGGACCAGCGCTACTGGGTTCATCTGCCGATGACCGCCCCAGTCCGTTTTTACACCCTCGCCTTCCCTGGGTGGGAGGTGCGGGTGGACGGCCGCCGGGTCCCCACGTGGGCCGAGGCGGGGACTGGATGGCTGTGGGCGGAGGTGCCAGCGGGAGCCCACGAGATCACGCTGCGCTTTCGTCCGCTGTGGTGGTGGAGGTTCCTGGAGGGATTCTCCCTTGGCCTATGGGGAATGGTCATCGCCCGCGGAGGATGGGGCCTGCGGGCCCTTCGTATCCCCTCCATCTGGATCCATCGTCCATGGACCTTGACGGAGAGGAGCCTGGCCGTGAGCTTCCTGCTGGGCGCGCTATTGCGCTTCCCCGATCAGCTCTGGTCTCTCACCCGCGTCCCGTTGGATCGGCCTGAGGGGCCTGCGGCGTATCTGCAGGTGGATTATCAACGCCAGATCCGGCTGCTGGGCTACCAGCTGGATCCCTCGATCGCCTTTCCCGGCGGCGAGGCGCGGCTGACGCTTTGGTGGCGGGCGCTGACCCCGATCTCAGATCAATACAGCGTGTATGTGCACGCTATGCCCTGGGAGGATCCCGCCACCCTCGCCTTCCAGAGCGACCATATGCACCCTGCGGAGATCCCCACGAACGCATGGGATCCGCAGCGGATCTACCGGGACGAGCACCGCCTTCGCATCCCCCTTCAGGCCCATCCGGGGGTTTACCGGTTGCGGGTGGGGCTCTACCACCGCCTAGAGCCGACGCGGCGTCTGCAGGTGGATGAGACCGGCGCCGATGGACTCGATCTGCCCCTCGCTTTCGTCGTCGCTCGACCGGTCCTACCGCTCCCTCGGCCCATCGCGTTCAGCGGGAAGATCCGCCTCCTTGGAGCAGAGACACCGGCCGCGCTGCCAGCCGGGCAGCCATGGACGCTCTGGCTGTCTTTCGAAGCCCTGGCCCCTCTCGATGCAGACTACACGCTCTTCGTGCACATCGTAGATGCCGCTGGGCAGCTCCGGGCACAGCGGGATCTCTACCAGCCCACCCGGCACTGGCCGGTGGGGGCATCGATCCCAGTGGAGGTGCCTCTCCCTGGGCTTTCCCAACCCGGGCGGTACACGATCCGAGTTGGATGGTATCGATGGCCCAGCATGGAGCACCTGCTTCCGGACCCGCAGCCGGAGCAGGGCCTGTATGGGATTCTGCCGATCTCCCTTGAGGTAGGAGGACCTTAGCCCATATGCTGCGTGAGCGTGGCTTCTGGCTGATGATCCCCGGCCTCCTGCTGGTGATCAGCCCGTTGTGGTGGGCAGGCTTCCCGCCCTCCCACGACGGCGTGCTGCATGTCTACCGGGTGCTGGAGATGCATCGGATGTGGCGCGCAGGGGTGCTCTTCCCCCGCTGGGCCCCCGACCTGGTCGACGGCCTAGGATATCCTCTCTTCCACTTTCTGGGCCCCTTGTTCCCCTGGCTCGGAGCCCTGGGGATGACCCTCGGGCTGGATCTGGAGAGCAGCGTCAAAGTCGTCTTGGCCCTGTTAACGCTGCTGGGCAGCGCAGGGGTGTATCGACTGGCCCGCCGATGGGGAATCGGGGAGGGCGGTGCGATGGCGGCCGGCCTGGCCTACGCCTTCGCCCCCTTCCGGGTGCGGGAGCTCTACTGGCAGGGGGATTTCCCTCAGTATCTGGGGCTGTGCCTGCTGCCGTGGACCCTGGATACCTTTCACAACTATCTTCGCGCAGGTGGATGGGCCCGCTGGTGGAAGGCCGGGCTCACCTACGCCCTGCTGCTGCTCAGCCACAACATCACGGCGATGCTCGGCACCGGGGTGTTGATCGGCTATGGGGGGCTGGCGATCTGGGTGGAGCGCCCGCCCCGAGCGCGATGGGGGAAGGCGCTTATGGCGCTGGGGCTGGGCCTGGGGCTTGCCGCCTTCTTTGTGATCCCCGCCCTGTGGGATCGCTCCCTGGTGCATCTGGACCGCCTGCTCCGGGGACACTTCGATTTCCGCAAGCATTTCCTGGGGCTGGATCGCCTGCTTTCTTTCGTCCCGGTCCAGGATCAGAGCCTGGGCAATCCTCAAGAGGTACTGACCCTGGGCGGTCATCAGGTCGTCCTCGCCCTGCCGGGGCTTCTGGCCCTCCGTCGGCCCGGCCGATCCCGCCCCCTGGCCCTCGGGGCAGGGATCGGGGTCATCGGGATGATCGCGCTGATGACCTCGATCTCGCGTCCCCTCTGGGAACACATGCCTCTTCTGGCCTATGCGGAGTTCCCCTGGCGCTGGCTGGGCCCTGCTGCCCTTCCCGTGGCCCTGCTCATCGGCCTCTCCGTGGAGGAAATCCACCGGGCCCGGGGGCTGGCCCTCGCAGGGATCTTGCTGGCAGTGATCCTGGGCGCGGCTCCCCTGTTGTACCCCTTTGGGCAGTTTACGGTGATGCGCGGGGCCAGTCTGGCCGACCTTCAAGCCTTCGATCGCCAGGCAGGGCTGATCGGCCTGACCAGCGTGGGGGAGCTGCGCGGCTCCCCTGTTGTACCCCTTTGGGCAGTTTACGGTGATGCGCGGGGCCAGTCTGGCCGACCTTCAAGCCTTCGATCGCCAGGCAGGGCTGATCGGCCTGACCAGCGTGGGGGAGCTACTCCCGCGTTGGGTGACCCGGGAGATCCGGGGCTCCCCGCTGGAGGAAGATTACCGGGAGGGACGGGAGCCCGTTCGGCTGCGAGAGGAGGACCTGCCCCCCGGCTCCCGAATGGAGGTCCGCTCCCTCCACCCGCTGGATCAGCGCTTCCGGGTGGATCTCCCTCGCGAGGCTACGGTTTCCTTCTGGGTTTTCGCCTTCCCGGGCTGGAATGTTCAGGTGGATGGACGGCCGGTAGCCATCTGGCCGGAGGAGGGAACCGGGCGGCTACAGGCGCGCCTGCCGGCGGGCCGGCATGAAGTCCGCTTGCATTTCGCCGGGCGATGGGACTGGCGCCTGCTGGAGCTGTTCTCCCTTGGGTTATGGGGGGCCGGCCTCAGCCGCTGGCTTCTGGAGCGCCGGCGCGCCCGGCAGACCCTTGTCAGGCGGGCCCGCTTTGAAGGACCCACTCTCTCTCCCCGGGAGGCAGCCATTGCCGGGGCATTGGGGGCGCTGCTCCTGATCGGGAAACTCATCTATGTGGATCCCCACACCGGCTGGTTCCGCCCTCGTTCGGATCCGAACCATCCTCCCGGGATGAGCGAGCGGGCGGACGTGGATTTCGGCGGCCGCGTCCGCCTGCTGGGGTATCATCTCTCCTCCTGGGTCGTCGAGCCGGGGGAGACCCTGCGCCTCATCCTCTGGTGGCGGGGGCTGCGTCCGATGGAGACCCAATACAGCGTGTATGTCCACGGGCTGGAGGCGCTTCCCCCGAATCAGCTGCGTTTCCAGAGTGATCACATGCACCCGGGGGACATGCCGACGACGGCGCTGCCATGGCGGGAGGAACGCTACATCCGGGATGCGCACACCCTCCGGATCCCGGCTGACCTTCCCCCCGGTCCCTATCGGCTGAAGATAGGATTGTATGAAAAAGACTCCCCTTGGAAGACTGTTCCGGTCGATTCGACGGGGGAAAACGGATATATGCTCCCGCGCATCCTGCTGGTGAACCGCCGGATGCCTCCGTCCGCCCGCTTGCCGGAGCCGATCTCCTTCGGCGGGGCCCTTCGCCTAGTCGGCGTGGAGCGGCCGACGCGGATCCCCCCGGGTCAGCCGTGGAAGCTCTGGTTTTACTGGGAGGTCCAGCGTCCCATCGACCGCTCCTATACGTTCTTCGTGCATCGGCTGGATGAGAACGGAGCGATGCGTGGACAACAGGACAGACCGCCTTATTTCGATACCTCGCAATGGCCCGTGGGGATGACCGTTGCGGTCCCGGTCGAACTGGATGCGATTGATCAGCCAGGAACCTACCGCCTGCGGATCGGCTGGTATGAGTGGCCATCGATGACGCACCTCGTCCTCCCTTCCGGGGAGTCGGCCTATATCCTCCCTCAGACGATCGAGGTGGGACCATGAGGCGGTGGCGCGCTTTCCTGCGGGATGGGATTATGGCTCTCGCCTATGCCCTTGGGGCCATCCTGTTCACCGCCCCGCTGATCTTCCGCCTGGCGGACACCCTCCCGCAGGATCTGGGGGACCCGCTGCTCAACACCTGGATCCTGGCCTGGGAGACTCGCGCGTTAACCGAGCGCCCCGGCACCTTCTTCGATGCGCCGATCTTCTACCCGCACCGCGGAACCCTGGCTTACTCGGAGCCGCTGCTGGGGATCCTGCCCTTCGCCTTTCCGTTCATCCTGGGCACCGGGATCCCGGCCCTGGGTTACAACGTCGCCTTCCTCGCCTCGTTCTGGGTCGCCGCGCTGGGGATGGCCCGGCTGGTGCGGGCGTGGGGAGGAAGCCGCCGAGCGGCCTTCCTTGCCGGATGGCTGTTCGCCGGAGCCCCGTATCGCTTCGCCCACCTGATGCACCTGCAGCTGCTCTATATGGGCTGGATCCCCCTGGCCATGGCCGCGCTGCTGCGATACCGGCGGCGGCCCACCGGGCGACGGGCCCTGGACCTGCTGCTCTCCCTCCTGTTGATGACCCTCTCTACCTGGCACCTGGCGGTGTTCGGAGGGATCATCCTCGTCCTCCTGGGCTTCTGGAGCCTGCGGGAGAAATCCCTCTCCCGACCGGCTGCAGGGCAGCTAGGCCTCGTGCTCTTGGTGTGGGGGCTGGTCACAGGAGGGGTCGCGATCCCGTATCTACAGGTGGCCCCGGAGCTGGCCCGCCACCGGGATCTCCGGCTGGCGCAGGCGTTCTCGGCATGGCCTGTCGACGGGCTGGCCGCTGCCCCCACCCTGCGGATCCTGGGTCCCCTCACGGCGCCCTTCCGCATCCCCGGCCACACCACTCATGAAGTCCAGCTCTACCCGGGGCTTGCGCCGCTTCTGATGGCTGCTTGGGCCTGGCGGGGGCGCAGGGAGAAGCCTGTTCGCGCGGTCTGGCGCACCGCCTGGATGGGCATAGGCCTAGGGATGCTGATGGCCCTGGGCCCCCGCTGGGACATCGGCCCGATCTCCGTTCCAGGGCTCTACGCCGGCCTCGCCGCCTTGTTCCCCGCCGTCACGTTGATTCGAGCCGTTGCACGCTGGTTCCTGCTCTCCTTGGTCGGCCTGCATGCGCTGGCAGGGATCGGCCTAGAGAACAGCCTCTCCTCTACTCGGCGGCGCGTGCCCCTCGCCCTCGGGATCCTGAGCCTGGGGACGCTGGAGGCATGGGCGGTCCCCCTTCCCCTCGCCGCTCTTCCTCAGCCCTCGGCGCTGCCGCCGGTTTACCGCTGGCTCGCCCAGCAGCCGGGAGAGTTCGCCATTGTGGAGTTGCCGGTCTTCCTCCCCCTGGATGCGGGTGAAACCCGGCGCATGTATGCCGCTCTAGTCCACCGCAAGCCCCTGGTGATCGCCTACAGCGGCTACATTCCACCGGACATCCAGGATCTACGGGAACGGGTACGGGCTTTCCCGCGTCCAGAAGCTCGCGAGGCCCTCGCCACCCTGAGGGTGATAGGCGTGCGCTATGTGCTGGTCGATGAAAGCCAGCCGGAGCTCCATGGGTTCTCCACGAAAGGGATTTGTGAGATCGCCCGGGATCCCCGATTCCTACCCACCATTCGCATGGAGCCCTATTGGGTATTCGAGCTGGTGCCCCCCTCCCGAAAGTCGGCGGAGCCCCCGCCGCGGCGTCCGGTTCGTATCCCCTTCGGGGAGGTCGCCGTTCTGCGGGGCTACGCTATACGTTGGCTCTCCGAAACCGAGGCGGAGGTCTGGCTGGAGTGGGAGGCTGGCGCGCGACCTCATGGTAGCTACTCGATTACCGCTCAGATGCTTGATGAACGGAAAGAGAAAGTTGCTCAGTATGATGGACCTCCGTACAACGGTGGTTATCCATTCCTCTGCTGGCAACCCGGCGAGCGGATCCTGGATCGCCGGGTGTTATCCGCCCAGGGACTGAAGCAGGCCCGATGGTTGGGCGTGGGGATCTACGAGTGGCCTTCGCTGCAACATCTCCCGACCCCACCGGAAACGGAGCGGAGCGGCGCCCTCATCCTGTTGTCGCTACTCGCTACGCCGTGAGCGATCCTTAGTGTGTAAGCCTCAAAGCAATCGAAAGACAAATCTTCATGGTCCTGCTGCCTCGCCATCTACCGGACAGATCGGAGCAAGATGTGGAGGCAGGCATGAGACGCTGGGGAATGATCGGACTGATCCTGTGGCTGGGCTTCAGCGTTCGGATCACAGGCTTGCCGGCTCTCCGGCATAACTACGATCATTCGTTCCCCATCGCCCAGGCAGCCCTCTGGCGGGAGCAGGGGATCTGGCCTCTCATTGGGCAGCGATCCACGCTGGGGATCCCGGCCTCACCTCTGGCAAGCCTGCTGATCGTTCCCGTCTTGGCCCTCGGCCCAGGACCCTGGCTTCCGCACTACGCAGCGGTAGCTCTGGATATGCTGGCGCTGGCTCTGGCGTATCGGACAGCCCGGTCAATGGCGCCCCCCTGGCTCGCGCGGGTGGCTTTGCTCATGGCGGCCTTCTCGCCCTGGCATGTTTACTTCACCCGAGGCACCTGGCTGCCGGGATGGTTCCCCTTTTTCGTGGCCCTGGCCCTCTGGGCCTGGAGCCCTTTCCTGATCCAAGGGGGATCCCCCTCGCCGGCCCGCATCGGATGGGGCTGGGTCGGGGTCGCGCTGGCCGTCTTGGTGCACCCGGTGGGACTGCTCCTGATCCCGCCCGCGCTCCTCTCCGCGGGGCTGATGCCCGGCAACCGGTGGGTTCGGGGGGTCGGCGCTGGGTTGATGTTGGCAAGCACCCTGGCGTATGGAGGGATCGCATGGCATGCCTGGGAGGGCCCGCGAACGCTCCGGCTGCCTGCTCGCCTCTGGCCCTGGCAGGAGGTGGCCTTCGCCCACGCCCTACGTATGGTCTCCGGGAAAGACTTCGCCGAGGTGTGGATGGGCGCAGCCTCTCCACCGGATTGGCTGCTCGTCCGTCTGGCCCGCATCGGCGCGGGGCTGATCGAAGCTTCCATCGCTCTGGCAGTGCTGGAGTCCGTGGCGAGGGGGCTGCGGCAGCGACATGGGCATTCGCCGCTGCTCCCCATCTGGTGGGGCTTCCCCGCCGTGTGGCTGGCCCTCCCCTGGCCGTATCCCATCCATATCCATTACCTGGTCCCCACGTTGCCCGCCGGGGTCCTTCTGGCCGTCCAGCCATGGCGGAAGCTCCCAGCGCGCTCCTGGGGACGCTATCTCATCGAAGCAGGAACGTGGGGGATTGCCTTCGTATGGGTTCTGATCCTGCTCGCGGCAGACCGGAACGCTCGCCTCCACCCATGGACCGGCAACCCCGAGGAGCTGCCCATGGTCGAATCCGCCGCCCTGGCCCGGCGCCTGCTTTATGGGCTGGAGGAGGATCCCCAGACGCAGATCTGGCTGCCATGGGAATGCGCGGAGACCACGCCGACTTGGCTTTCGGGGGTGGTGGGGCGGGCCCTGGAGGTCCGCTGTGGCTTCCGGCCCGACCGATTGGCCGTCGCGCACACCACCCATCGGACTCTCATGGTGCTCTTCGGAACCGGCACTCCCCCTCCGCTGGAGCCCCTGAGCCGGCCGCCCTCATGGCTTCATCGGATGCCGGATGGTGCATGGATAGCCCTCTACGAGATCCACCCCGGGGAGCTCCGACCCGCCATCCCCCTGGGTATCCTGACCGATTTAGGTTGGCGGCTCCTGGGGTATGATCTCGAAGAGAAGGGGAATCGCCTTCGCATCACCACCTACTGGCAGGTGGAAAGGATCCCTGAGGACCCCGCACGGTGGGCATGGCATTATCAGCCGTTCCACCACCTGCTGGATTCGGAAGGGCATCAACTGCAGAACCCCAGCGGCTGGGGTGTTCCGGGGCATCTCTGGCGGATCGGCGACGTCTATATCGATCATACCGAGCTGGTCTTCCCGAAGGAGATCTCACACCGCCCCCTTCGCCTGGAGCTGGGTCTGTTTGATCCGAACCGCGTCGTCCGGGCGCGATTTCTTCTACCGATCGGAGAGACGGAGACCTTGATCTTGAAGGTTTGGAACTGAGAGGGATCCTGGCGATGCGGGGAGAGCGGTGGATTGTCCTTTTCCTGTTGCTGGCGGCCAGCGGGCTTGCCTGGCGGGATCTCCACCGGCCCGCTATCTGGTTCGATGAGGGATGGAGCGGGTGGGTGGCCCGCATGTCTCTGGAGGAGGGGCTCAGGAAAGCGGCACAGGATCGCCATCCTCCTCTTCGCCCGCTCCTCGATCATATGTGGATCCGCATCGCAGGGGAAACGGAGTTTGCCTTGCGCTGGCCCTCCAGCGCCTTCGCGCTGCTTGCCCTGGCCCTGGCGTGGCGGGCATATTATCGGCTCCGATTCGAGCCGCCCGGAGGATGCATCGGGATGGGAGCGATTCTGCTCTCCTCCCTGTGGCTGGAGCAAACCAGACAGGCCCGTATGTATACACAGGCCGCCTTTCTGGCCCTTCTCTCGTGGTGGACGATGGAAGATTGGCTGCGTCGTCCGGGCTCCTGGAACCGGTGGGGGCTATGGCTCCTCTCGAGCTTCACCTTCTTGATGACCCACTACTACACCGTCTTCTTCCTAGCTGTGGAGATGGGGCTGCTGCTGAGCTATACGCGGGGCTGGATGAGAGCGAAGGCCCTCTTGGCGCTGGGGCTGTGGGGGCTCGGCACAGGAGCCTGGATGGCCTTCGGCGGCATATCTACGGGCCTCTTTATGCCCCAGTCCCAGGACCTGGCCGATCACCCGCTTCAGGGGATCCAGACCATGGGTCTTGCTCTCCGATCGCTGATGGAGGCCCATGCCCCGGGGTCCTCTCCCCCAGAGGTCGCCCTGATGCTGGGCCTGTGGCTCATCGGAATGCGTCCTACAGGGCACGCGGTGGCCTCCCGCTGGCGCTGGCTGACTGTGGGAAGCCTAACCATCGCCTTGATTGTGATGGCAGGGATCCGAAGCAATCTCCTCAACTTCGCCCCGCGGCACGTTCTCTACGTCCTCCCCTTCATGGGGATCGGTGTCGGACGTGGGATCGCTCTCCTATGGCGATGGAGCGCCCGGGTCCGCCCGGCAGGAGCAAGAAAGGCGCTGGCTTACCTGGGGCCGCTGTTGCCGATCGCCTTATCCGTCAACCGACTGCAAGCGGCACTCTCTCAATGGGATGCGGCAGTGAAAGGCGTCCATGCAGAAAGGGATTTGGTCGCCTTGTTAAAGAAGCAGGCTCAAGAAGGCGATCTCCTGTTCACCTTGCGCGGCCATTATGGGATTCGATATTACTGGGCTCAGAGCTCGCTCGCGCTGCCCCTCATCGATGGGCCGCAGACGATGGTCACCAACGATGAGATCGTATCCGGCTGGCTTTCACCCCTTCTTTCAGCGTGCACCGGCGAGCGAAGGCTGTGGCTGATCGCCTGGCAGGACGACATCGTGGATCCCTTGGCGCTGTTCCCGCGCTGGCTGCTCTGGAACGGCTTCGAGGAGGAACGAGATGCCGTGGGGGGCCTGCGCCTCTATCGCTATCGCATATCCTGCCCTCCCCAATCCCCACCGGCTCCCGCCCTCGAACGCCCTGTGGATTTTGCGCCGGGCATCCGGTTGCGAGGCATCCAGATTTGGCCCCCCCACTCCCGAGACCGCATCCTTCGGATCACAACAGTGTGGGAACGCACAGGGCCGATCCGGGAACCGGTCAAAATCTTCCATCACATGCATGACCGCTTCGGCCGGCTGATCGCCCAGGAGGATGTGCCGCTGGCGCGGGGCCTATACCCGATCGCCGACTGGCCTACCGGCGTTCCCATCATGCTCTTCGCAGGTATCCGACTGCCCTCCGAGATGCCTCCCGGCCTTCAGCAGGTCGCCATCGGGTTATACCATCCCATGACGATGGCCCGATATCCCATTCGGAGCCCCGCGTCCGGAGAGGACACAATTCGTGTGGCGACCGTGGACATCCCATCGCTCTTAGGGCGCTGGCAGAGTCTACTGATCCCGGGCCCCCTGGTCTGGGATGACGGCATCGCCTTAACCGGTGTGTGGTTAGATCCGGGGCCACAGGTTCGCCCTGGGGAGACGCTTCGCGTATTGACCTCCTGGGTTCGGATGCACGCGGACACGCGGGAGAACCCAGGACCCGTTGTCACCTTCATCCATCTATGGGGAGAAGATGAACATCTTATCGCCCAGGATGACCATCCTCTGTTGGAAGAACGCCATCCTCCCTCACAATGGGAGCCTTGGGAATCGGTTTGGGATCGCTTCGATCTCCGCATCCCGGAGGATTTGCCTGCGGGCGCTTATCGCCTGGTGATCGGACGCTATGAATGGCCTGCTTTGGAGCGGATCCACGTCCATGAGCAGGATCACTACCCGCTCGCCACAGTGGGTGTTCTGCCATAAGCCGGGCCGATCCCCATCGCTGGGAGGTTCCAGATGCCTATTCGTCGCCTTTCGAACCATCTAAAGATAGGCCTCGCCCTGCTCTGGATCACCGCGCTCTGGTGGCTGTTCGTGTGGCGGTATCTGACCCCTGTGCCGGCCGACCGGCTCATGCTGGCCTTAGGAGATTTCACCCACACTTACTACGTGTTCCGAGACCTGGCCTACCGGGCCCTCCGGGTCGGCGAGTTCCCTCTCCGCGTCCTCTGCCTCTTCAGCGGCTATCCCTACCAGGCCTACCCTCAGTCCGCCCTCTTCTATCCGGGGACCTGGATCACCCTGATCCCGTCGCTGCTGGGGGGAGCTTCCCACGCCTCCCTGGACGCCTTCCATCTCGAATCCCTGATCCACTTGTGGATCGCAGGGGTGACCGCTTATGCCCTCTTCGCCCGGGAAACGGGGAGCCCGTGGGGCGGCCTGATGGGAGCGATCGGCTTCGCTTTCGGAGGATATCTGACCGGCTATCCGATCCTGCAAGTCTCCATCATCCAGGCTTCGGCATGGACGCCCCTGTTCCTGCTGGGGCTGCGCGCCCTGGCTGAGGGCCGAACGGTCACAGGAGCCCTCGCGACCGGAGCCACGGGGGTCTTCCTCCTGCTGATCGGCCACCCTCAGATGACCCTTTACGTCTTTCTCCTAGGCCTCGCCTACTTCATCTTCTGTCTCTCGCTCCCCGGAAGCCTTTCATACCGAAAGGCCCTCCGGCACGCGGCATGGATCAGCGTGCTGATCCTCGGCACCTCCGCGATCCAGCTCCTCCCCACCCTGGAATATTACCGGCACTCCAATCGCGTGCGCCTGCCCTTCCCGGAATCCGGCACCGGCTTCCCGGTCCAGGATGTCCTCCAGCTCCTCCAGCCCGGCCTGGTGAGCCACTGGCAGCCTCTGTATTCGGGTTTCCTTCCCCTCACCCTTCTCATCCCGGCTCTGGCCCGGGGCGGGCGAGAGGCTCGTTTCTGGGCTGGGATCGGGCTGGCCGGCCTCCTCCTCTCCTTCGGGGCCAACTTCCCGCTTTATGAGGTATTCTTCCAGCTCGTCCCCTTCTACGCCACCACCCGCAGCCAAGAGCGGCACGCCCTCTGGGTCTCCCTCGCTCTCGCCGCCCTGAGCGCCCACGGGCTGGCGGCCCTGCTGCGCGGCCTCCCCCGCGCGCGCCGCTGGATCCTCTCCGCAGGGACCCGCATCAGCGGGGCGATGGCGCTGACCTTCGCCCTCAGCTTGCCTGTGGTCACCTTTCTGGCCCGCCAGGGGATCGACCCCAGCGACCACCGGCGCTTGCCCCAGGAGGTCGGCCTGAGCCTCCTGTTCGCCCTGGGAACATGGGGATGGTGGCAGGCCCGCGCTCGGGGCTGGCGCAACCGACGCGGGCTGGCCCTCGCAGCCCTTGGACTGGCCAGCCTCAACCTCGCCGCCTTCAACCGCTATCTGGATGCCGTGCCTCCTGCCTCAATCTATCCGGATCACCCGGCCGCCGCCTGGATGGCCCAGGACCCCCACCGGCCCTTTCGCTTCTTCGATGAATACCGGCTTCCAGATCACTACGGCTGCTGGCTGGGGGAAGAGGACATCCGGGGGGCGACCTCCATCCATCCGGAACCGTATTTCAGTTTTCTGAAGCAAACCCCGGAGCCCATGCAGTGGTGGCTGCTGGGGGTGCGTTACGTGATCACCTGGGGACGAGAGCTCCCGGACATGCACGCCCTGGGGCGCACCGCCACCCTGCTTCAGGAGATCCCCCAGGGGAACGAGGTCACCCGCATCTACCGGCTGGACCCTCCTCTCCCATGGGCCTGGGTGGTGCGTGCGGTCCGCCCGGTGAAAACAGTGGAGGAGATGCTGGCCGCGCTCCGGGATCCTGCGTTCCGCCCGGCGGAGGAGGCGGTGGTGCTGGGCCCCGCCGAGCCGCTGGATGCCACCGCCATCGAAGGGCCGGACGAGGTCCAGCTCCTGCACCGGACCGCCATCGAGGCTCGCTATCGGGCGCGTCTGAGCCGCCCGGGGCTGCTCATCACCCGCGACCCGTGGTATCCCGGATGGACGGTGACGATCAACGGCCGCCCCGCCCCGCTGCGCCGCGCGGACGGCGTGCTGATGGCCGTGTATCTGCCCGCAGGGGAGAACGAGGTCGTCTTCCGGTTCCGGCCCATCTCGTTTTACATCGGGGCGGGGATCAGCGGCCTCACCGTGTTCTTCCTATGGCCGCTTACCCTCTGGAGGATGAGGCGTCGCGCCACCCCTCCAAGGCAGCCTTGAGGAGTTCCTTCAGATGCGGCGCACCCCCATCGGGATGATCCACGCCCTCCTCCTCGTCGCTTGGGCTCTGGCCCTGGCCCTCTGGCGGCCCGTCCCGGCCCACAACGATGAGGCCTACGTCCTCTGGGCCATCCGCACCCACGATCTCCCCGGCCTCATCGCCACCGGGCTGCGCCTGGAC
>Ga0072500_155653_pt2 | contig 19365 bp, 27 predicted proteins | sample GBScelen77Swater_FD_63803 | JGI IMG/M metagenome (GOLD analysis project Ga0072500, IMG submission 63803) | Hot spring microbial communities from Great Boiling Spring, Nevada - cellulolytic enrichment S 77C v2 (version 2) | ecosystem: Environmental > Aquatic > Thermal springs > Hot (42-90C) ...
GCGAAGTCACATGGCTCTGCGCTCAACTTTGTTCCGCGACGGAGTTCGACGCCGAGCGCTTCCGCTGTCAACACAAACGGATCGGTCTCAACTGAGCAAGACAGGCTAAGATCTGGAGCAAGCAACCAACACGCTGTTTCGAGCGCCTCAACCGTGTAGCGCGAGCTTCTTTTGATAGCTCCTTCCAACACAGTGAAACCAGTCTCAAAAGCTTCGACGCTGACCGTCGTCGATCTTGACAAAGTTGGAGCGAGAACATCGCATGCCACTTCAAGGCTTACGGCAACGATAGCGGAGCTTCGCGCAAGCGTCGGAGCTTCGATCTCCGCATGGCACTCGAACGGTTCAGCTTCGATGATTACATCCTCGGCAACCTCCGCAAAGACGACGGGGAAAGGACTTGGGAACCTCACGGATTAGCCTCCTCAAACAGTGTTTCAGCTACATAACATTTCGCGGGTTTCCCAGTCAGACGAAAGCCCGGTCCAACTATGCGAGCTTGAAACTCCCAATGCCCAACCTCGTCGAGGAAATTGGGTGCTAATTCTCTTTCAATTGTCGTGCCATTTATCTGCGCTTCGAGAATCCCAGAGGCTCCAGATGGCTTTTTGTACAGAATGAAAGCTTGTTCGGCATCTGAAAGGTCCATGCCTGTTTCGAGTATGAGAAGAATGCCGTGATCTTTTTTGAACATCATTCGTCTCACCCCTTCAGAACGCGCTTTGATCTATCAGAGTGATCGTCGTCCCGTCTAATTCCAATTCCGCTTTCACTTGTCCCGTGAATGAGCGCAAAGGAGTCGCGGTGAGTCCTAAGCTCAAGCCAAAGTATTGGAATCCGTCCGGAGCGGTGATCGCTTCTGGAGTTATGTTAGACAAATCAACGTCTACATAGCTATTCAAAGAAGGTCGGTCTATCTCTGTTAGCAATCTGTTTCTTCCAACCGCGATGTAGGTCGGGTACCACGCGAGAAATTTTGTGTCATAAAGCTGAATTTTGTTGATTCGCTCGTACATCGTTTGGTTTGGAACAAAAAAGGTGTATTGAAGCGCGTTTGTGCGCGGTCTGGTGTTATCGAACTCAGAAAGAAAAGCCGAAATCCTGTAGTGTGGTGTGACTGTGTTAGGACCCGCAAACTGTCCAAGAAGAAGCGCGGGATAGACTATTTGCCACATAACCCTCTGACGCACTTGACCTCCGATTTCGCGCTCGGGAGGATGGATCTCGTCAATGTCAGGCATATCTGAAACCGCTTCGGCGCGGCTCAAAAAGTATTCCCTAACATAGTTTTGTGTCACTGTCTCAGAGCGTCTGTGACGGAACTCACCCGGAACCTGCGTTGTGAAGGCATAGCCTCCTTCATATTCCGCGTGATAAATCGCATATTTGTTGAATCTGAATTCCGGAAACTCCTCCGTGATGTCTGCTGGATAAAGCTTGTCACGAGGGAAACTAAGATAATCAATATCGCAAATGGAGCCATCTGAACGGGTGAAAGAAACAAAGTCAACAAAATCAGTGTTAGCTACGTTGCGCAAGATGTGAGCCATAGGAGCAACGAGAAAATGCCCTTCGATGGCATAAGCCCACGAATAGGGACTGAGCCCGCTGTATGTGAAAACTCCTATCTTCAAGCCTATTTGGCGTATTGTGTCCCACAAAGCCAAGACGTTCGAAGTGGAGCGGACTAAGACAAAGGCGTCCCCTTCTGATGTGCGTGTGTGAAGCGCTGTGCAATTGCCAATTTGCATTTCATCACCTCCTCAGAGACATAAATCGTACGTTGTTGACGCGCTGGTCGTGACAAATTGGATGTTGTGCTTCAACCTGAGATGAAGAACTTGCCTTCGTGTACATCTGAAAGGAATTGAAACATCATAAGTCACAGTTAAGATTCCTGAAGATGGCGTTAGCGACGGTCCGCAAACAACTGTTTCCTCGACGGTGCAACCTGTGAAATTGCCGTTTGCCGCTTGCAAAAAGAGATTCTCAGGTCCCGAAACAACATAATAGTTCGTGTTGTAAAAGCGAAACCGCACGTTCCATAAGTCAGGAACAACCTTGGACGGAGCTATGCCCATACCTTGCATTGGGTATTCTTGAACAAACAAGAAAAACAGTCCAGACCAAACGCTATTTAAAAAAGTATCCTCATATCGCCAATGAAAGATAGGATCGTTTGAGGAATCAAAGAGATTGTACAAGCTCGTGTACTGCGGGAACAAAATACCATACGTCGCGCGATAGGATCCCTTCTTTATGATGATCGCTCTGAATTTTGAAGCGCCGTTCTCTTCAAAAAAGTCGGCATCGACTACAGGTCCATTTAGCATTTGCCCTAAAAGCCATAAGCCTAAAGGTGTGTGATTTCGAGCCATTCTTTCACCTCATTTAGGTACAAGCACAAATTTTTGCCATGGTCGCACTTGCAACATCGTGTGCGCGGGTTTCTCTGGGTCTCCCAACAGATAATCATAACAGATAATTGGGTCATAGCTACCAACATTTAGAGTGCGATCGGCTAAAAATGCGTAAAGGTAGCTAAGATTCTGAGTCAAGCTACCCACAAGGTATTGATCATCAAAGACAAACACAGTTGGTATCTTCGCCATTTCATCGCCACGAATCACAGAAGGAATGTCGTAGATTATTTCATCAGCTTGCTCGCCTTGCAAGTCAAAGACCCCAATCGCGTTCACTTTTGGAAGGAAAAGACGCGTTCCCGTAGCGTCAAACCAAGCTTGAAGAGCGAGTTCGCTACTGTCTGGAACGTAGCTAAGCAACTCAGCGTTGTTTATCTTAGTTTGTCCAATCCAAACAGATTTTGCCGAACCAGACACAGAAAGCACGCTCGTAGCTTGACCTACCAGCATCGTGATTGTTGACACGTTTGTGTTCACAGGCTCGCCAGTCAAATCATAAACGCTCATTTCGAAGGCTTCTTCTGTTGCGGTGTCATATTTTGCGATCGCCACGTAAGAATCTGAGATTTCGACGTCTATGTGCGGGATATTTGGTCTTTCGAAAGGAAGCCAATGTAGTTCGTTGAAGCTAACATCTTGCAAATATGTGCGGTACTCTGGATCTTCCACAACTTCGTGAACTGCGACACCTGCGTTCGTTCGCACGCAAAGATATTGTGTGCCACTCGACACAGCCACTGCCGAAAACGATGTGCTGTATTGGTAGTATGCGTACAAATATTCTCCGTCGAATATTATCTCCATGAAAGAACCATACTTCACGGGACGGTACATAGCGATTGTGCCCAAAATCGTGTACGTCGTCGCAATGTTAGGAGCTAATAAGCTTAGTTCAAACACGTATTCGGGAACCGCTTCAGGTAAATCAATATATGGAGCCAACAAATTGATCGCGAACTCAATGAGATTAGTTTTAGCTTGCTCACCGGTCCATGGGACGGAAAGAAAGCTCGGTGTGTTTTGTTTGAAAAACCTTTCAACGAGCAACGGTGCGTTTTGTGTGTTAGCCACGAACACTATTCTTTCTCCCACCTTAAGGTCTTTCGGTGCGGGAATGCAGCAGATCTGGCCCATATAGGACACTTGCGCCCAACGCCGTCCTTGCGCGTCTTCAAAAAGATCCTCCACGTGCGCAAAAGCAACCTCGTTTCGGTGTTCTGAGATTATGCGATCAACTTTGTTTACCTTTCTCATGTTAGAAGCACCTCAGAATCTTCACGCCGCGCGACAATGCGCATACCTTTCTTCATCCAGCGCGTGGCTGGAACTGTGGCAGTTGTTCCATCTTCAAGCTCTATTTGCGCCCAATAGCCCGGCAAGCCTTGGATTTGGTAGATCCCTGCTATGTGTCCCGAAACAATTATGCCTGCTTGGGATTCGCGAAGTTTCTTTTCTACTCCGCGCTTCAGCTGTCTCATCCGATCACCCCGATCTTAGCTTCAGGCAATTCCACCGCCTTGTTGTGTCTCATTCGCTCCAATCACTTCGATCTCAGCCTCTGCGACTTCTGTCATCTCGTCATAGTGTATTCGCACAGCTTGCACTATGCCGTTATCGCTCGGTCCGAGGGTCGGGATCGAATTCATTTCGTCTCCTCTGAATTCCTTAGCGTAGGTTAACTTTGTCAAAGACCCATTCCAAAAGAGCATGTAGCTTGCGTAATTTTGTCTAAAAGGCGCTGGGACGTGGCTCACATCGACCTCAAGATAAGGTTCGTTTCCATGGGTATATATGTCCGTAAGCGTGTAACTGACATTGAGAGACACAGAAAAATCAGGAGTCAAGCGAAAAGTGCGATCGATTCCAAGAATCTGGCACGCTTGCTCGAAAACATCGCGCGCGGGATCGAGCGAAGAAGAATCATACGGCAACACAAGCCTAAATTTCAAATTGATCACGCGGTTGTCTTCGACGCTGTAATCCCACTCCTTGCGTCCCGGTGTCGTGTCTTCCGTTATGCCTTTAACAAAGCCAGACAAATAAGATGACACGCTGTAAATCTCATTCACGTCGCTGTATGGGAGATATTCGGCGTATTCGAGATACACAGAAACATACTCATCGGGGTATCCTTCAACCTCGAATGGTCTTCCGAGAATAGCACGCAAGCGGTCTCGATCTGTTAGGTAAACCTCATGGTCTTTGAGAACCGAAGTTTTGTAAGTGTATTTGTATTTGTACCCGTTGAAAATCTCGTACGTGAAGGATCCTGTCTCTAACTCCGCGAAGAGAGCCGAATCTGGAACAGTGAGCGAATGATGAGTCAAATCAAATAGCCTAACCGTGTTAGTGTCAACCATGTACCAGCTCTTGCCAGCAAGCTCTGCGATGTATTGGATGAAGTCACGGACTGAGCCTGAAAAGTTCACGACAAAAGGTTCCTCGATCGTCGGCACGTTTTGAATGCTTATAGGACACTCATTTGCGAGTGATTGAAGGCTTTCAAAAGGAGCAAAGACGAAGAACTTTTCCTCGAAAACAGGGTTAGTGTAGACAAAGTCGTATGTGTTTTGAAAGGCTTTCACAGAACCTTTCAAGCCGAACCACGTGGATCTTTTTCGAATTATCTTTCCCTGCATCGTGACACTGCCAAGCGTGAGCGAAACCGAAGAACCGATTTCAAGGTCCTCAGTCGTTGTTATTCTGCCAACAAACTCAGCCGATTCTATCTTCATTTCATATTCGTATTGTTTCATGGACTCGCCCCTTCAAAAATTTCTGTTAGGATCGAGCGTTTCAAATTCTCGCCAGCTCTTCGCCATTCCGCATCGAAATCGGAGATGTCGATACGGATTTTGTATTCTCTCACGACTCGTTCCGCGCGTTCGCGAATTTCTCGAGGAACCGCCAAAGCTCCCGCGCCCGCCGCGGTTATCTGCGTGATAGCTTGCGGAATGGTTCTCGCTCTACCGTACGCGACGAGCTCTTCAGCCATCTGCTTGAGTCTGTTGATCTCTTCGGGTGCCGTCTGAGCCAAATAGCGCAACACCTCGTTGGCTACTTCTGTTATTTCTGTCTCAGCCTCTATACGCTTTGTTTCTTTCTTTATTTTGAAGAGATCCATCAGTATTTTGACAAGCTCGATCGCTTTGTAGAGATCATAGATCAAAAGACCCACGACACCCGCAACGGTTGCGATCGTGGCTCCAGCCGCCGCAAAAGCCGTTTGGATTGCGTGCGCCGCTTTCACGGCAAGATCAGGAAGCGCCGAAAAACCTGAAGCGATCTTGGACAATATCACGGGGACATCGAGCGCAATGAATTTTTTGAAAATCTCTATCGTGTCACTCATACCGACAATGAGCTTTCCGATTGCTCCCGCCGCGGTCAAACCCACACCACCGAAAACAACCAACTTCCCTATCGCATTTTGTACACCTTCAGGGAGCGAGTTAAACCAGTTCACAAGCTCTTGAAGTGGTTTTAGAACAGTCTTAAGCGCTTCAAACACAGCTGGGAAGATCGAATATGCCATCTCTTTCAAGGAATTGAGCGCCATTTGGTACTGAGCATATGGAGTCTTTGCCATCTCGTCTGCAAGTTTTTTCGCTTCTCCAGATGCGTTTTGAAGATTCGTCGTGAGTTCTCCTACACGCGCCGCATTGTCCACGAGCACCTTCAAAGCCGCTGCCGCACGGTCTCCAACGATGTAAGCGAGATCTTGGAGCGACACGTTCGCTTGTGCGAGCGTGGAAACAATCTCATCTAAAGAGTATTTTGACGGGTCCAACTGTTCCAACGACAAGCCGAGCGCTTGGATTCTTTCCGCCGCCGCTTCTGACGGTGTGATGAGACCACCGATAATCATGCGCAAACTCGCCGCCGCTTGCGAAGATTCAATTCCCGCTTGGTTCAACAAGGCTAACGCCGCCGCTGTTTCTTCAAAGCTCAAGCCCGCTTCCTTCGCCATGGTGCCAACACTCAAAAGACCCGCGCCGAGCTTGTCTATGTTCACGCCAAGTTCATTCGAAACATACGCGAAGACGTCCACGACCCTTTGAGTTTCCTCGACACCGAGCCCGAAGCGCGACATGGTATTTGAAACATAGTTTGCGACGTCTCCCACATTTTTCATTGTTCCTGCCGCGAGCTCAGCGATCGACGGGATCATCTTGATCACGTCGACGCCTTTGACGCCTTCCGAAGCGAGAACTGCCATACCTTGTGCCACTTCCGTCGCACTAACTGGCAAAGTCTTGCTGATGTCGCGCGCAACCGTCTCGAGCTCTTTGAATTTGTCAGCCGTGAAGCCCGCGACCGTGCCAGCTTGCGCGATCGCTTTGTTCAAGTCGAGCCCCACAGCGGTCACAACGCCCGCGATTCCTGTCGCCGCGGCTCCTAAACCAAGAAAGGTGTTTGAAACTTTGTTCAAGTCGCTTTTTAGCTCGTCCCAGCCGAGCCCGCGCGCACTTTTCTGCCCTGCGGCATTCACGGCATCCGCTGTTTTTTCCGCGTTTGTCGCGACCTCTTTGAGAGCCGAGGACGCTTTATCTTCAGCTTCTATAAGGATCCTAACTTTGTCATCTGCCATCCATTTCGCCTCCTAACGTGAGGAGGAGCAAGACTGTTTTTAGATCGCTTTCCGCGTTCAAGTAGTTGGAGGTTCTGACGAGGTTAGCGATTGAACGGAATAAGACAGGATTTCTTCGAAAAAATCAATATCGCCTTGCGCAACAAAGTTAAACAACTTGAATTGCGCGATAATGGCAACTTGAACGACGCTGGGGAGCGTGTCGAACTTACTTAGATCCTGTGGCTCTGAATCGATTGTGAGCTCGACGATCGTGGATTTGACAAGCTCAAAAACTGCCTCCACTTCGCTTTCGTCCACAACCTCTTTGCCGTCTTTGAGCGTTTTTTGAATCAAGTTAGACCCTAAGCCAGAGAGCCAACCAAACGCGATAGGATGTCGCGTCGCGAATTCGATGAACTCTCCCGTTTTGAGAGCTCTCAACTTCACCACGAGCGTGTGAATCTTGCCTGCTTGCACGAAGGGAATTTCTATCGTCACCGTCTGCATGCCATCACCTTCACTGCGTCACGGTTTGGATTGACAATTCGGAAATCGTGAATTCTCTCGTTGTTTTGTAGAGGTCGTCTGGCGTGTCTTCGGCTGTTTGCGTGGTCTCATATGCTTTACCTGTGATTGACAAAGTTTTATTCGTGCCAAGTGAGACCTCGATCGAGAAAGACACTTCTGACAAGGTATCTGAAAGGTTCGGAGCCGCGTTCAATCTGACAGACAAAGTGCCATCGAATGATTTGAAAATCGTGTCTGCCACGGTTGGGTACACATCCGAACCCCAGACGAATTCGACGTCCCAGCTTGCGTTCAAACTAAATTCGAGAACGCTAAGTTGGTTTGAACCAACTGTGATTGTTGCATCCTCAAGCATCGCGAGCGTACCCGGCGCTGGTGTCGAGCTTGGTGGTGTTGCGGTTTTCCCTTTGACCTCAAGGGAAAAGTTGATCACATCCGCTTTCTTACCTGACAAACTTAGAGATGTCAAAACTCCTTCGACCGCTTTTCCAGCGCCTCCAACCGTGACGCTCGTTATCGCCGAGTGTGTGATAGCCGTGCTAATCGTTGTCGTGGAATCAAGTATCCCAGCGATCGAAGCCGTAGCTAACTTTTTTCGTCCCGCTACTACTGTGTAATGTGGCAAACCTTTATATGTCTTCGCTTGAAACTCATCCGAAAAGCTCGCGCTGGTGTACAAACCTCCAAAAGCGTTCACGTGCTGGTGGTCCACATATGGCATTTCAATTCACCTCCACGTAATAATTGATCTCAAGACGCATAGCGATACCGACGATCACGAAGTTATTTTCCTCGTTTAGCGTGCGCGAACTGAATGAGAATTCCCTAACTTGAAACATAACATTGTCGACATAGATGCGTTCTCCGATTCTGAAAAACTGTTCGAGAGCATCTTTCTTCGCGACAAGCCCCAGAACCGCAACATCCTTAGCTTGCTCTAACACTCTGTCAACGACAAAGATACTTAGCGTCGCTCGTCTCACTCCCGCTTGCGCTAACGCTTTTTCGTAGCTATCGTTCGTCAGGTCCACGAAAGCGAGCGGGAAAGAGCGAACCGCGCTCCAGTTCGGTTCGGCTAACTCGAGAGGTATGTTCGTGATTTCTTGAAACCTCTTTTGAAAAGCCCTCAACATCGCAACCGTCATCATCTCAACTCCTTAGGTACTCTAAAATTTGTTCGATCGCAAAAGGCACGTCTGTTTCTTCATCGATTTCGAGGAATGGACGCGCGGGTATTCGACTCGTGCCGTATTGGTGATAGGGTCCATAATGCACACCCGTGTAGACTTCCGCGGATTTTTCGCTAACTTCGTGCGTTATGCTCGCTCTCAAGCGACCGTGAAAGACAAGAATGGGATACGCGGTTCCTTTCGCTTTTATCTTGCGCTTTTTGGTCTTTTCACTCAAGTCAGGCCACGATGTCACGCGTCCTGTGTTGCGCTCGAAAGTTTTTTGCGACTCACTTTGAAGATGAATCGCTATCTTCTTCAACGGCGTTGAAAGGTCTCTAAGTTTTTCAGCTTTTTCTTTCAATGTTTCACCCTCAAAGATCGCGCGAATTACCATTTTTCCAGCTCCTCATCTGGTATAGCTCTACCGTCCGAATGCACGACAGGACGACTGTAATTTTGTATCAGCGCGGTGTTTTTCATCATCCTGTGGAACTGGTCCGCGCGCTCTGCATAGTACTTCGCTTGCTCGAGATAGCCGAAACGCTCGTGAAGACGTTGCAAGGCAAAGTATTTCGCAAACAGCTCAGTGATTGGACCTGTGTTGTCTCCAACGATAGCATTTATTTCGTCTAACAGGTCACGAATCGCTTTATCATCAGGCGCTTGCGTTTGCGGGTCTCTAACAAGCGCATCTTTCAAAGTTTGCGGTATGAAACTTTCTATGTCCTCCCAGCTTATCATGCGATCACCTCAAAATGGGAGGGGATCACCCCTCCCATGATTCATTACGGAGTCTGGAAGGTGACTGAATAGATCTTCAAAGCGTTCTGATTCAGAACGTAAGGCAATGGTCTTGAGATCGCGTAAACGTCGATAGAGCTTCCATCGGGTGCTTGCGCTTCGAATGCGAAGATGTCTCCTACCACAGGTTTCATGTCCGCGTTCAAGTTAGCGTTCGCAACAGCACCATACGCGATTCCCAGACCATTCGGGTCGAGGAGAACAACTTTGCCACTGCCAAATGGTGATTCTGAGCCGATCGCGACATCATAGATGAGAACGGGTGGTAGGTCGGGAAGCTCGAACAAAGGCGACACGAACGGTTCGGTTTTGAGCGATATGGTACCCATTGCGTAGTTCGATTTCGTCAAGGCTTTGTCAATGTATTTGTTGTCAAGAAGGACAGTTGCGACGTCCTTGCTCACGAGTATGTACGCGGGTGCGAAACCATCTTTCTTTTGTTCGGTCACAAGATCTTTGAGCCACAAAAGTAAGTTCGATTCGGGATTCACGGTTATTGACTCCGGTGTTGCGTAGTTAACTGTGTACGAGAACGTGCCGTCGTTGTAATTTATCTGCCCGGTTCCTGCAATTTGAGCGCACATGAGTTCGATGCGGTTTAGAATCATGCGTTTCAAGCGAGAGACAGCTTCGGCGTAGACGAACATAACATTGTTTGTCACAGATCCTGTGTCTGCAAGTATCAAACTCGGGTCAGAGATTTGCGAGAGCAAGAGCTGTTCGGTGATCGAGGTTTTCACGAAGATTTGGGGTGGATTGATGTCGGTCTCTGTGTACGCGAATGATTGCTCTTGGTTGACCGCTTGCGTGTACAGGTCTCGAAGTGGCGCGGCTGTTACTGTAACATCCATGTTTCGGAGAGTCACTTTCGGGACGGGTGACAAGGGTCGATTCACTTGCTCGAAAGTCTTAGTCAGGAACGAGGGTGCGGGTTTTGCTACTTTGATGAAATTTGTCAGCAGTTTCCAATCTTGTGCCATAACCTCTCAACCTCCTTTAAGGTTATTTCCAGCGCATTTGTTTTGCCACAATATCGACGATGTCAGCGTTGTCTGGGTTCACAAATTGACGTACCAAGTCGCGTTTCGTGTGCTCAGCGAGTTTGAAAATGCTTTCTTTGTCAAGCTTACCTTCTTTGAATAGTCTAACATACTCCTCGGCAACCGCGGGAGTCACACCTTTTTTGATGAGCTCCTCTTTGAACGCGTTCAGTTCGCGCTCTTTTTCTTTCTCGTTGAATTCCGCGATTTGCTTTTCGTATTCCGCGAGCTTGTCCGCAAGTTTTGCGTTTTCTTCTTTCAGTTTTGCGATCTCCTCACAGAGTGCGTATTCTTCCGAGCCTTCGAACTCTTCGCCAAATAGCTCGTAGATTTCTTTGATCTTTCTGAGAACTTCCATTTTTTCCGCGTCTGTTAGGTCGACTTCAACACCACGAGCGCCATGTAGGTACGCGAGCGCGGTAGCAGCGGCACGGAAGTACAGATGAAACTCGCCGTCCTCTTCGAGCTTGCAAACTGGGAACTTATAAGCCGCCTTCACTTCAGGAACTCCACTGCTTCCGAGTTCAAAATCGCGCGTGTTCACGTACAGGTGGCACTTCGCGTATGCCTTCCATCCTTTCTCCTCGATGATTCTGTTCCCATCCCGCGCTTCGTCCCATTCCCAACGCTTCGCACGCTCAGGGATAACAAGCATTCCGTTCCAACGCTTTTTCTCGCCGAAGAGCCGACGCATCCCCGAAAACATCGCGATGAAAACGTCTTTGAAAGTTAGCTTCGTCTCAGGAAGCGCGGGACGATTCGTGAGCGCAATGCCGAGCAACACGACGCCAACTTCTTCGCCTGTCTCGCGATCCACATACGCGAAGTCTATCTCGGGACTCACGTACTCGTACTTGTGGTCCTCTAACATTTTTTGACCTTCCTCATTTAGTTCAAGGACTGCCCACAAGCCATCTTCTTCGATGTACAGCTCTTTCACGTCTCCATATTTTTCGCTCGACTCGTGGTCGATGTTGACAAACGGCTTGTAGTGTGGGTAGCCTTTTTTGAAGTTTTTCACTATCTCCTCTGCGAGCTCTTTCGTGAACTCGATAGGTTCTTTTTGACCATACACATAGATTTTGCCGAACGGAAGAATCTTCGCTTTCGCTACCATTCTTTCACCTCACCGTCCTCAGAATTTCTCGCACTATTTCGACATCTTCAGCGCGCTTTTGGATCGGAGGAAGCACAGCCATTTTGTGCTCGTCGAGAATCTCTTGGGTGCGAACGTAATGCAATTCAGGGATCAAATAGGAACGGCAATTCACGTGCAAAGGCGGCGTGTTCATCGCGAGCAAATCCACATCATGCGCGGGAATGAACATTCCATGGCGCTCTTGACAAATATCCGTCGTTCTATCATCCAACACGGCGGTGAAGCGATACCCTTCGACGTATTGAACAGTGTTGGCAAGATCTCCAACATTGAAAGCGCGAGTCGTTTCGGTACGTGCAATCGCTTTCGCGCGCTTTTTCTCGAACGCTTTGAACCGCTCTTGAATGTACTTGGTTGCTTCCTCCTCGCTCATACCTCGCAACAGTGTGTGACGAACCGCGTCTGTGACCTCGGTGGCTAAAGCTTGCAACTCGTATTGGGACAAGCTAACAGTGTACGACTCTAAAAACTTCAGCGCGGGTTTGTGCGCGTGGAAAATGTAGCTCACAGCTTCGTCAGCGTTTTCGAAGAATTTGCCGACAATTTTAGCTAAGACGATCCATTCGCTTTTCAAAGACTGTTTCAGGTATAGAAACAGCTCTTCTTCTGCGAACGATGCCAGCTTTCGCGGTCTTTTGCGGATGCTCACGAGCACTCCCAAAGAGTAGGCGAACAGCAGCGGTCGAAAAAGATTCTCAGTTTCCTTCTCAACCTCTATCCTACCACTGTTTAGGTAGTTGTCAAGACTTTTTTTGAACACTCTTTGCACGTTGAACAATATTTTTCGCTCCGAAGAAAGCATGAGTTTGCCAACGACGCTCGACACGGTCACTCCTCCAGCTTCGGTAGATCTAATTCAGAGCGAATGAATTCTGCGTCCGCGACGAGATCCAAGACTCCAACTTCGAGTAGTTTCACGATGATGTCCGTCATAGCTTGTTTCACCTCAATGTCTTTGTCTTCTCTAATCTTGAAAAACCCGTAGTTTTCGACGCTTGTGAAGTTATAGTCAAGTATTCGCGCGACAAGTTGATCGATTAGCAACTCAGCTAAATAATTTGCCTCAGACCCAACGATCGACCTGAACACGTCGAGATGAGATTTTGCGAGCGCATACGAACCCACGTTGTCTTGTTTCACGACAGCTTGTGGGATCAAAAGACCGCGGAGAATGAGCGTGTTCAGATATTCGATCGCCTGTTGAAAGACATCGCCGATATTGCGCGAGCTCTCAAGGAGTTGAACTTCATCATCTTTGTACACTGCGACCACGCCATTGCGGTAAAGATTCTTCAACGCGTCTGCTAAAGCTTGCGTGTCACTAACAGTCTTTCCCAGTATTGCGGGTGCCGCGAAACGCTCCATAGCGGTCGCCCAATACTTCACGAGCATGTCCTTCATCTTGAAGCGCGGATAGATTCTCGTCAACACGCTCTTAGGTGCAAGGATAGAACCGCGGAAGAGGATCAGACACTTTTCGACAGGTATTTCGACGACTTCACCAGGCTGTTGGTACTTGATCGCTGTCAAGATTTGCTTGTTGTTTTCGTCTCTTTCTATTGTGAAGCTAACGCGCGTGATATCGAGAGGTACAAGACCTTCGAAATAGATCTTGTCTTGTTTGATTGTCCAAAGAATCTCAGCTATGCTGATACCCCACGCGAGGTAAGAGATCACGAGGTTGTGAAGCTGTTGACGAATCGAATAGCGCGCTTGTTCAAAGTTAGCCCGAACAAAGTTTTGTAGCTCCTCTGAAGGATTGAAGTAGTCTCCTATCATCCCAAGGATCGTGTTTGCAAGAATGTCCAGTCCTGCGCCGATGGTCTCATCGCGCAACATTCTTTCAACGTCTTGCGCCGTGAGACGGAGCGGAACTGAGTCTAAAGATGTTAGCGAGGGTAAAATGTATTCGCTCGCGTACTGTCGAAGATCTACGCTCATACGATCACCCTTTCGACAAACGGTTTCACGTTATGCCGATTCTGATAGACCGCGTATCTCAGTGCGTCCATAGCGTGGTCCATGAATTTGACAGGTTCATCGAGTGGATTGCCGTTTCGGTCTTCTTTCCATTTGTAATTGCGAATCTCTTTTAGCGTGTTCACACAGTGTTCGCTTATGTAAATCGTTCTGCGTTTCAGAAAGTCAATACCCGCTTTGACGTCCTTCAGAGCCGGTTGAATGTTGAAGCCCGCGCGTCTGATTTCCTCGATCCTCGCGGGTTCTGAAGAGTCAGCATAAATTGGTGCGTTGCGGTCGTGTACGAAGGTTTTCAGTAAGTCAATCAACTCTGCGTTTGTTAGTTTCGTCTTGTAAAGTTCGTCCAGAACCCACACGTTCTGGTCTCTGATCCCGACTTTCAGAACCACAGTTGGATTGTTGAATCCGAAGTCAAGACCGTATTTGATTTCATCAAACTGTGTTGGCACGTCTTTCACGATGTGATAGTTCGTGAAGATCAAGTTTTCGGGTGTTGCGAATCGACCTTCCGCGTAGATCTCATAGAATGTTTTATCTTCGTTCTTTAGCGCTTCTAACTGTCTTGTGTACTCCTCGTCAAGGTAGGGATTGTCTCGGTAGGTTGTATGCAGGATCATCACGTTGGGATCTTGACGCTCAAAAAACCGCCTATACGTCCAATTATGCACCGAAATCGGGTTGAATGTCAAGATCATTTGGTTGGGGATGGTCCAACCTTTGCGGCTTTTGACTTGCCGACGTCTCAGCCTGAGCTTGAGAATCTTGTAGTCTTGTTCATCAAACTCGGTCGCTTCTTCCATCCAGACGATGTTGAACTCGGCGCTTTTGATCTTTTCAGGATCATCCATCCCTCTGAAGTAGATTCGTGAGCCGTCGAGCAAGCTCAAAATCTGCTCCGCCTTTTGTTCGAAGAAGAAAACATTGTTTGCGTTGAGAATCTCTTTCACAAGTTCGAAAGCTGTTAAACGAAGCGAAGGATTCGTTTTGCGAGTCACGAGAATCTTCAACGGCTCGACGGCATAGCCTATGAGAATCAGCAAATATTGTGCGACGGCGTAGCTCTTCCCTGAGCCAGCTCCGCCATAGATCACAAGTTCGTTCCCTTCACGAATGGCTTTTGCGAAGAATCTCGCGTACTTGGGAATCATCCAATTACTTGTTCGCGTTTCCGTCATTGTTTGTTTTCCCTTCCTCAGGAAGTTCGATTATGAGCTTAGGCAACTTGTCGAGTTCTATCGCCGTCTCTTTCCTGTCTGTCCATCTATCAGGAGCACGATTCTTGAGGAAGAAGATAATCGCCGTGGTGTCTGGTGGCATGTGCTTCTTGACGATCTCTTGTCTCTCGTACACGGTCCCGTCTTTGCGCGTCGTGCGATAAACCTTCACTTCTTGATAATCATACCCTATCGCGCGTTTGAAAAGCGCATTTTCGACTTTCTCGATCGCGGCTTCTTTGCCTTTTTTTATCGCCTCGGATAACTTGGGATACTTCTTGAGCCAATCGTAGAGGGTCGCTTCATTTATCCCAAGATTCTGAGCTATCTGTTTCTGTGTTAGTCCTTGTGAAGCATATTCGTAGGCTAAATCAATCATTTCTTTCCGAAACTTGGGTCGCATTCTTTCCCTCCCTCGTTTTGACCCGCTTTAGCGCAAGGCAAGTTCACAATTTTAGGCGTTTTCCTCGGCATTTGGATTGAAGCGGTAACCCATCGTGAACAGATAGAAAAATGGTGTGTCGCAAAGCGCTATGATCAGTTTCAAAACATACTGCGAGATGATCAAATGCCATAGGCTGTGTCCTACTCCCCAAAACGCGAGAGTGACGAACACTGCAGTATCGATGAGCTGTGAAACCATAGTAGATCCGTTGTTGCGAAGCCATTTGTGCTTGCCCTTCGTGAGCTTGCCCCAGAAAGCGAAAAGGTAAACGTCATTTGTTTGAGCAATCAAATAGGCTACGAGCGAAGCTGCCGCAAAACGCCAGTTCTGACCCAAAATCGCAACGAAGTGATTTTGTTGCTCAGCCATGAATGGAGCAACAGGGAGATACTGTGCTGTGAGAATCAACGTTGAGGCAAAAATTTGCGCGAAGAAGCCTCGCCACACAGCTTTTTGCGCTTCTTTTTTACCCCAAATTTCGTCGATGATGTCCGTGAGGAGAAACGTAGCCGCGTAAGCAAAAACACCGGACGGAACCACGAACCAACCGATTTTGATCAGTTTTGAAGCCACCACGTTAACTATGACCACAGCCGTGCAAAACAAAATGTTCAGCATCACCAAACTTCCTTGGTTTTTCTTGATCAACACCATTTAACATCCCTCCTTTTTGTTATACCAGTTTAAAAAATCCCAGTCATCTGTGTCTAACTTTTTTACAAGATACAGCCAACGTCGCATTGCGTGGTCTGCTATTTTTTCTTTGTTTGGTTTTGCGTGCTCTAAGCCAAACGTACGGGAAGTTATTCTTTTCAATGTGCCGTTTGGAATATCAACTTTGAGAAGCGCCCCGTAGTACACGTTGATAATCCAAGTGCTTGCGTCAACACTATCAAAGAGCATTTTCCTTAGGAGGGTGAAAGCCGCTGTACCAAGACCATGAACCAGCACCCCCTTTTCGTGAGCTTGCTTCACCATCGCGTTCAGATATGGGAGCTCCTTGCGAAGATTGATTGTTTTGATTGCAAGCCCTCCAATAGCAACTATCTTGTATCCAGAGTTCAGCAGGCGCTCCCATTCCTCCTTTCCTCGCGTGCGGTGCCACACTGGTATCGTCTTTTTTCGCGTCACTTTTTCAATGAATTTGCGATACTCAAGGACCCGCTCATATCCCGTGATAAGGTCAACATCCATCTCAAAAAAGAGTTGCACATCGTTATCTACGATGAACTTTGTGTATTCCTCCACGTAGGCATCAAGCTCACTCACCGAAACATTCCTTTTGCTATGAATGAAAGTGAACGCGCCACTGTCAAGCATGACTATCTTAGCTTTCTCGCGGAACTTCTGAAATACCTCCCTACCTCTTCGGCCTAAGGCTTCGAAGCTCAACAAAATGTATGGAGGACGGTACTTTTCAAAGGCATACGTTGAACCGTCCCAGGCGAGAAAAATCTTCACTCATCCTCCACCTCTACGATCTGCCCATCTGCCGTGAAAACAGCGCCACAACGCGGACACTTATACTTTCTTGTGTGGCTTACAGGTTCACGCGGCTCAGCTTCAAAGAATTCGTTCACGTCGACTTGTTTTAAAATCTCTTCGATTTCCTCATTTGTGAAGCCCGTCAAACTGAACAAATCGTTTGGGATGGAACCGAGGACCTCTTCTAACTTCTCTAAATCCCAACTTCCTTCTATCTTGTTCAAAGCCAAGTTGAGCGCCTTTTCTTCTTCTAAGCTGAGATCAACGATAACTACGTCGACTTCATCCATCCCGAGCTCTTTGAGCACGCGAAGGCGTTGATTTCCACCGACCACATGCCCCGTGCGTTTATTCCAAACAAGCGGCTCGACATAGCCGAAGTTTTGAATGCTTTGTTTGAGCTTCTCCAACGTTTCTTTGTCTATCTTTCTTGGGTTGTATGGCGCAGGTTTCAATTCGCTAAGTTTCTTTTTCGCTATTTCCATTCTTAATCCCCCTGTTTCAAGATTACTACACGAAACAAAATTAGTCAAGCCCACCATTCAATCGTGACCGCACCCTTGTGTATCTCCGCGACCACGTAGTGCTCCTCGCATCCCGACGCGTCCACGACAACACCTTCTACCTTCGTTGTGTCTTTCTCCTGTGAAAGAATGTTTTTCACAACTAAGATTCTTCCTCCCTCAAGCTCTATGATCTCCTCCATGCTCCTACCTCCCTTCAGAAACGGGAGAGCGAAGCGCTCTCCCGTCAATGCGCGAACGCTTTTCTAAGTTTTTCAACCCTTTCCGCGTTCATTAGGCAAACGCCATCCTCGACGCGAATCCACGTGAGTTTCTTCCAGCCAAAGTACATTTTCACAAGTCGCAACACCTCTCGCCATTCTTCCCGTGTCATCTTCTTCGCCTCGTGAAACAGTGTCCTACTCCCATTCGCCGTCACGTAAATCTTCATGCTTCCACCTCCCGTTCAAGCTTGCGAATATCCGCTTCAGCCACGAGCGTGATGCTAACGTTTCTAAGATTCTTGATCTCGTACACATATCCGTTGCTGGATGTATAGAATGGCACCACGCTGGCTAAAGCGGTTAGGTAATCGCGAGCCTCTTCGATTGTTTCAAACACAACACATATTTTGTCATCGCGAATTGTCTTTGTCATTCTCACTCACCTCCCTGCTCATTCTTCCTCTTCTTCTTCAATTTTCGCTCCCACCGCGTGGAGCTGGTCAACATGGTTCAAATACGCTTCGACAAGCTCAAGAATCGTTCTTTTCAAAACAGGTTTCCTGTTTGAAAACTTGTACAGATGCAACAACACTATGAGCGTTTTCAGTTGCGTGCGCGGGTTTTTGTTCTGAATTCTTCTCACAAGCTGAGCTACACGAAGATTGTCAAACTCCTCTGTGTAGAGCACTTTTCCGTTCGCGTCGACGACCTCGACAGTTGCGATTATCCCGCGTGGCGTCTTTTCAATCCGCGTCGCGATCTTCATCGTCATCCCTCCTTTCTACGCACAAAAGCGCCATGATAAACATACCAAGCAACACGCCTAAGAGTATTAGCCCAAAACCTACTACGATGCTCATCCTTCCTCACCTCCCTCTTTCTCAGCCTTCTCAAGGATGTACTGCCACAAATCTTCATCCTCAATCTGCCAAATCTCTACACCGTACTCTGCAAGCGCAATTCTGTTAGCCTTCTCATACAAACTTTCCATGCCTCTTCCCTCCCTTTCTAACCCGTTTCTAACTTTTCTAACCCGCCGTGGCATGGCAGGTGTTTCTAACCCGCGCGTGGTGCGAGCTTCCGATAGATTCCTCATGTTTCTAACTTTTCTAATCTTTCTAATCTCTATTAGAAGTGAGAAAAGCTCTTTAGAAGCTTTTCTCACTTCTAATTCTATATATTTTTCATATAATATAGGGAGGTTAGAAACGCACGCAAGTCCGCATGAGAAGCGGCTTTGCGTTTCTAACCCGTTCCTAACGTTTCTAATCTCACCCATGTATAGCCCTCCATTTGCCGCGTGAGACATTCTCTGCTAAGCCTTGTTTCTTGAGTTCTGATAGAGCGTTCCAGATGACTTGCTGAGACGCGCCGATGAGCTTAGCCAGATCCGCGGGACTCATTTCGCCCTCTTCGAGGAGCAAAGAATAGACGACGTCCCTCACAGTGTTACCTGTCACGTTTGTTTTCAATTCTGCGTCTGCTCTGGAGATGAATGCGAACCCATCCTGCCAGAGCACTTTCAAACCCAACGGCTCGTGGTACCCAAAATTGGACTTGCGGTTGTAGAGCGCGTAGATGAAAGTTTTTTCGTCGGTTGGAGATCGCCAGAATTTGAGTTCCCACGTCATTCGCGCGAGGTTTTCGAAGAAGACGGAGCCAATCGGCATAGCTCCATCGTCTTTTTCTTTGTGCGCTTTTGAAACATGCGAGATGATTAACACAGTTACACCCATATCTGTGAGTTTACGCACCTCGCCGAAGAAGCGGATCACGTTCGCCGAATCGATGAGATCTCCTCCCGACGCTAACGCCGCC
>Ga0072500_186906_pt1 | contig 19343 bp, 17 predicted proteins | sample GBScelen77Swater_FD_63803 | JGI IMG/M metagenome (GOLD analysis project Ga0072500, IMG submission 63803) | Hot spring microbial communities from Great Boiling Spring, Nevada - cellulolytic enrichment S 77C v2 (version 2) | ecosystem: Environmental > Aquatic > Thermal springs > Hot (42-90C) ...
AATACTATATTGTTCGATCCTTGATGATAATTTCTATTTTGATAATAATATTGATTTCAATTTTTTTCTGGATCGATCATGATCAAAATATTATACATAAGCGAATCACAATACCTGAGAATGCAACACGATTCCTACATTGGGCGACAGTAAGTGGTCAGCTTCACGAGCAGTGGAATCCACTTATCGGCAACGGCTTGAGGAGCACCCAAATATTGCTCGGTGGGAAATATAGTCACTCTACCTACCTGGATGTCTTATTTGAGACGGGTCTGATCGGGTTTAGCCTATGGGTGTTAATTTTGGGCTTTATTGCTGTAATCTCTTTCCAGCAAATACGAAGGGTAAATGATGCTCTCATCCCTTGGGTTTATGCATTCGTATTTCTATTTATCTACTTTTTCTCATTTTCCCTGCTATACCATCCTTTTGTATGGATGGTTATGGGCGTACTTGTCAATCAACACAACCCACCGTGTGGAGCACATGTAGTTGGTTTGAGCAACGACAGGAAGGTATCATGAGGGAAAATGCGAATCATTGAAGTTATCTTTTGGTTATCATTAGGGTTATCCGTATATATCCAGATAGGCTATCCTTTTCTGTTGCTAATACTATCTTTTGTGATAATTATAATTAAAAAGAATGGTTTTTATTCATTGTGTGAAAAAGCTAATGCGTATTTACCGAAGGTTTCTATTATCGTTGCAGCCTATAATGAGGAAAAAATAATTAGAGAAAAATTAGAAAATACAATGCAAATAGAATATCCTAAAGAGAAACTGGAGATTGTCGTCTTCTCCGATGCATCCACCGATCGAACCGATGAAATCGTGAACCAATACGCGCCACAAGGGGTTCGGCTCATTCGTGTGGAGGGACGGAAAGGCAAAACCTATTGTCAAGATGTCGCTGTTCAGCAAGCAACAGGCGATATCCTGATTTTCACTGATGCCGACGCAATGTTAGAACCTGACGCGGTGCGCCAGTTAGTGCGGCATTTTGTTGATCCCTCGGTGGGTTGTGTTGCTGCCCAAGTACGCTATGTGGATGAGGGGGGTGAGTCATGGTACCAGCGGTATGAGACGGTGTTATTTAAGTTAGAAAGTGCAGTTACATCCCCAGTAGGTGCTTTTGGACCGCTATACGCCATCAGGCACGACCTTCATGAGCCTATCCCGCCACAAATGCAGGAAGATTTAGTGCGTCCTTTGCTGGTTGTCTATCGTCGGCATCGAATCGTCTTTGCACCGGAGGTGATTGCTTGGCTACGCTCCACCACCAGTGTTGAAGGTGAGCGGCGTCGCCGAGTGCGAATGGTGGCTCGTGCCGTTTACAGCTTACTTCACTATGCCCCCATGCGCGCGCTGTTTAATCCGTTTCGGTATGGCTTTTTTGCGATTCAAATGTGGTCTCATCGCATTTTACGCTGGCTGCACGGGCTTTTTCTCGCTGTAATGCTGGTTTGCTGCGGGGTGCTTGCTCTGAAAAGTAATCTATACCTAATTCTAACCATCGCTCAACTGGTGGGATACGCTATGGCATTAGTGGGGTACCTGACAGAAAAGCGATTCGGTAGAAAGGCTCCATTTCTGCTCCATCTTGCTTACTACTATGTAGCGGCTCAAATCGCGATGTTGCAGGGCTTCTGGCTTGGATTGAGAGGCAGTTCGTTTACCACTTGGAAACCGATTCGCTAAGAGCCGTTCAAAGGTAGGTACACTATTTCACAGGGAGAACAGGGGCTATATGGAGATGTCTGAGGTGGAGCGTATCCGCGCCGTTTATAAAAGGCGTGAGGCGATGACAAAACATCGCTATAACCCGCTTGATCCGGGCGCGTTCTATCTAACGACCAGCCGTGATAGAAGCTTGGTGCGGACACTGCGCCTTTATTTGGAGCAATCCGCCCTCTCACTAACTGAACTGCGCATCTTGGACATCGGCTGTGGAACAGGAGATGTTCTGAGACGCTTGGTCTTATGGGGAGCACGCCCCACGAATTTGGCTGGTGTCGATGTACTGGAAGAAAGCATTCAGAAAGCGAAGATGCTTAGCCCTAACATCTGCTTTGCGATAGCCGACGCGCAGAACCTGCCTTTCAAAGATGAAACCTGGGATCTGGTGCTGCTTTTTATGGTCATCAGCTCTGTGCTAAACTCCGATATCCAGGCTCGGATTGCCTCGGAAGCACTGCGCGTGCTCAAACCGCATGGCGCCATTCTCTGGTACGATTTCTGGATTAACCCCATCAATCCCGACACGGTAGGGATTACGCCCACGCGTGTGCGGCAGCTTTTTCCGGGATGCCGTCTGTTGCTGAAGCGCACCACTTTAGTGCCTCCATTGGCACGCCGCTTGGCTCGGATTTCCTGGACGCTTTGCTGGATGTTGGAATCGCTCCCGTTTCTGCGCACCCACTACATGGGGTTAATTTACAAGGGAAGGGAGGCACACTGAAGCCATGCAAATCGCTCGACGCGCTCACTTTCTGCCCTACTTCCTACCCCTGCTCGATGAGCAGGAGGAGCAGGCGGTGCTGGAGGTGTTGCGTAGCGGATGGCTGACCACAGGACCAAAGGTGAAGCAGTTCGAAGAGGAGTTTGCCCGCTACACGGGCGCCTCCCATGCCGTCGCCGTCAACTCCTGCACGGCGGCAATGCATCTGGTGCTTGCCGCTTGGGGCATTAGACATGGCGATGAGGTCATCACCACGCCGCTCACCTTCTGCGCCACGCTCGAAGTGATCGAGTATGTGGGCGCAACACCTGTGCTGGTCGATATCGCCCCTGCCACCGCCAATATCGACCCGAACCGCATCGAGGACGCCATTACCCCCCGCACGCGCGTCTTGCTGCCCGTGCATTACGGCGGGCTGCCGTGCGATATGGACGCCATCATGCAAATTGCTGCCCACCACAACCTGTGGGTGCTGGAGGACGCAGCGCACGCGGTTGGCGCCGAATACAAGGGGCGCAAAATCGGCACAATCGGACACGCCACCGCCTTCTCCTTCTACGCTACCAAGAATCTCACCACAGGCGAAGGCGGCATAATCACCACCTACGACGCCGATTTGGCTGACCAGTGCCGCATCTTGAGCCTGCATGGCATCAGTCGCGACGCATGGAAACGCTACACAGCAGCAGGAACATGGTACTACGAGGTGCAGACGCTGGGCTATAAGTATAACATGACCGACCTTCAGGCGGCACTGGGCATCTGCCAGCTACGCAAGCTGGACGCGATGAACGCCCGCCGGCAGCAGATTGCGGCTCGGTATCATGCCGCCTTTGCCGAGATGGATTTCCTGACACCTTTCCCAACAGACCTACCCACCGACCGCACCCATGTGTGGCACCTCTACACCATCTTGCTGAATCTCGACGCGCTGCGTATCGATCGGGCGCAGTTTATCGAGGAGCTGAAGGCACGCAATATCGGCACCAGTGTGCATTTCATCCCCATTCACTACCATCCCCACTATGCGCGTTATGGCTGGCAGCGGGGTCAGTTCCCGAACGCCGAGCATTATTACGAGCGCACCCTCTCTCTGCCCCTCTATCCCGCCATGAGCGACCAAGATGTTGATGATGTGATCGAGGCGGTGTACGATGTAGGTAGACAGTGGCGAAGATGAGAGTTTGCTTTAGACTCTACGATCTGATTAAGCGAATTTTCGATTGCTTGGTAGCGGCGTTGGGGCTGATTCTGTCGCTGCCGTTGATGGCGGTGATAGCCCTGCTGATTAAACTCGACTCGCCGGGTAGCGTCTTCTTTGCACATGAGCGGGTTGGACGGCATGGGCGCAAGTTCAAGGTGCTGAAGTTTCGCACGATGGTTCAGGACGCGCCGAAATTGGGCGGCGCCATCACCGCTGGGCACGACCCGCGCATCACCCGAATCGGTCGCCTGCTGCGCGCCACTAAGCTGGACGAACTGCCCCAACTCTGGAATGTCCTCAAGGGTGAAATGAGCCTTGTCGGACCGCGTCCTGAAGTAGAAAGGTATGTGCAACTCTGGGAGCCTGAACTGCGTGAACTGGTGCTAAGCGTGCGCCCTGGCATCACAGGGCTGACCCAGATTCGCTATCGCCACGAGGAACGCCTGCTGGCACAGCAACCTGACCCCGAAAAGTATTACCGTGAAGTGTTGCTGCCCCTCAAGCTGGCATCCGATGCTGAGTATGTGCGCCGTCGCTCGCTCCTGTTTGATTTTTATCTTCTACTGCGCACCTTTGTTGCCCTTTTCCAGCGGGAGTAAACCGCTATGAAGCGAACAGATAAACATGGTGGGCTGTGAAGAGGTTGCCTATGGCGGTTGGCAGCGGTGTGTGCGCCTCTCGGATGGCAAGCAGGAGCTGATTGCGACCACGCAGGTCGGTCCGCGGATCATTCGGCTGGGTTTTGTGGGTGAGCCGAATCTGTTCTGGGAGCATCCCATCCAGCGGGGCAAGACGGGTGGGAATGAGTGGCGCATTTACGGCGGGCATCGGCTCTGGCACGCGCCCGAACATCCCATCCGCACCTATGTACCCGATAATGACCCCATCGAGTGGGAGTGGGACGGCACACAGTTGCTGCTGCGTCAGCCCACCGAACCAGTCACGGGCATTCAGAAAGAGATAGTCATCCGTTGGCAGGATGGACAGATCGAGGTGAAGCATCGACTTATCAACCGCAATCTGTGGGCGGTGCGTCTGGCGGCGTGGGCGCTAAGCGTGATGCGTCCTGGCGGTGTCGCGCTCATTCCTCAAGAGCCATATCGTCCCCACCCTGACGCGCTGCTACCTGTGCGCCGAATCGCGCTGTGGGCGTACACCGACATGAGCGACCCACGCCTGCACTGGGGCAAACGGCTGATTCAGGTACATCAGACCCCACACGCCACCGCACCACTCAAAATCGGCGTCAGCAACACGCTGGGCTGGATGGCTTATCGATTAGGCGAGACGGTGTTCGTCAAGCAGTATGATTTCGAACCCGAAGCGGAGTATCCCGATCTGGGCTGCAACGCGGAGGTGTTCACCAACGCCGAGATGCTGGAGCTGGAAACGCTCTCCCCGATGACCCTGCTACAACCCGACGGTGTGCTGGAACACACAGAGCGATGGTCACTGCACAGAATTGGCGGGCAGGTGGATGATGAGACAATGTTTCAAATCCTCCTTTAGAGGGGCTTATCCCACCTCAAGGGTATGCCAAGTGCCGTCTTGATAGAGGATGGTACCGTCCACCATCGTGAGGGCGACATCCTCGCTGCGGGCAATAAGCACCAACGCCGCGTAGGGATCTGGCATCTGGTGGAAGGCGAGACGGTTCGTGCGCACCGCAATTATATCGGCGCGTTTGCCCACATCGAGCGAGCCAATCTGGTCGTCCACGCCCAGACTGCGCGCGCCTTCCAGCGTGGCAATCGCCACCCATTCGCGCCAGCTGGGTTGCGCCGTGTAGGCGTGGGCGCGCTGCATGAGCGCGCCGAAGCGCATCTCCTCAAACAGGTCGAAGCTGCCGCTGCTGACCACGCTGTCGGTTCCCAACCCAATTCGCACACCTCGACGGCGCAGCTCATAAATGGGAGCTACTCCTGTAAGCAAGCGGGCGTTAGAGCGGGGGCAGTGCGCCACCGAGGCGCCCGAATCGGCAATCAAGCGTATCTCATACGGCTCCACCCGCACGCAATGCACCAGCTGGGTAGACTCGCCCAGCACCTTCGCCTGATGGAGGTACTCAACGGGCGGCACACGCGGATGCAGATAATCGATGCCGCGCTGGGCAAACATCTCCGCAAAGGCTCCCGAGCCGGAGCGGGTCAGGGCAACCTCTTCCGACGACTCGGCAGCATGGAGGCTAAGCGGTAGGTTTTCCTGCTGGGCGAACTGCTTCACCGCCTTCAGCAAGCTATCGCGCACGGTGTAGACCGCGTGGGGGGCAACACCGAGCGAGAGACGCGTCTCCGCCTCGTATTTCCGCACCGTCTGGCGCAGCGCGTCCAGCTGTTCGCGCAGGCGGTTCAGCACGGTTTCATCGTCGGGTTCTTTACCGATGCCGAACACCTCTTGATAAATGCGTCCACGCAGACCTGCCCGGGCAAGGGCTTCAGCGCTCACACCCGAATCGGTGTGATCGGCAACAAAGGTGATGCCGCTGGCGATACACTCGGCAGCCCCCCGCATCGCCGAGGGGAGCCACTGCTCGGCAGGTGTTTGGGCTTTCAGTTCCACCAGTCCGCGAATCCACGCAAAGAAGGGCACACGGTCGTTCTGCCAACGCAGGGCGGTGTATTCCAGATGGGCGTGCGCGTTCACCAACCCTGGCATCAGAATCGCGTCGCCCAGATCCAGCACATCGTTCGCCTTGCGCGAGCTGCTCTGAGCCCGCACCTCCACAATCTGCCCGTTTTCAATCACTACCTCGCCGTCTGGCAGAGGCTCCCGACTAATCGGAAGTACCCAGTTCGCCCGCAGGATCAGAGAGGTGTGTACCATGCCCGCCACATCTCGTCCAGCGTGATGTTTTTCACATGCAGGTCGGCAAACAAGCAGTTATAGCGGTAGCCCGGGTCAGGTGGGTATTCAGGCGAGAACCAGCTTTTACTACCGTGCCACTTGCCACTGCCATCAAAAAGCAAGTTGATTTGAGCGCTATACTGAAAGCTGCCCACTCGCATCAGGCGGAAGGCAATCTCGGTGCGAAAGAGATAGCTGGTGCCGTATCGCTCATAGGAGGAAGGGCGCGTGTCGAACGGCTCGCCGGTGAAATCCTGAATCGTGTAGCCTATATCGGCGGGGCAACGCCAGATCTCGCGACTCTTCTGATAGGGTTGCAGCACCTCGTGCAGCATCGGCATGTAGGGGATCCACTGCTGCCATTCAGGATAGTCACGCCAGATTTGGGGGGTGTATTTGTCGGTGGGGTCGACCGCAAAGGGGTACAGGTCGTCGTGGTCGGTGGCGTACATCTCGATGGACATCCCGATTTGGCGCAGGTTGGACAGGCATTGGCTTTGGCGTGCTTTGGCGCGTGCGGTGGCAAAGACGGGAAAGAGCAGCGCCGCCAAAATCGCAATAATCGCAATCACCACCAGCAACTCAATCAAGGTAAAGCCAGCGCGTTTCATCATTCAGCACCCACTGCCATGATACCTGATAAGGTACAATCTCTCCGACATGTCAGACTGGTCCGACAAGTCAGAGAGGTTGGATGGCTGGAGGTTTTCTCGATGCATCGGCATGCAGGCAGGGTTCATTGGCTGGTGTGGCTCTTTATTGGGATTGTGGTGATTTTTGCGGTGGTTGCACTTGCGCCAGTGATGGCGGAACTGCGGCGACCACCCTATCAGCGTCCCGCCGATGAGTTCATCCGCGCCTTGGCACAGAACCGATTCGCAGCAGCAGAGCGCGTGGTCGACAAAGCGTCGCTCCCTAAGGAGAAGCAGGACATCAAAAAGAGCTGGCAAGAGCGTCAACAGTACGGCTGGGGCAATGTCACCTCCGTAGAGCTGGTGGAGGTTATTCGCGCGCCTGCGGAGCTGAAGCACCCGCGCGCTGCCGAGAGCTGGCGCATCCAGTACCATGTGCAGGGCGATTTGAACTACGGCACCGCACTGGTCTATGTCGCCCCTACCAACGGCGGCTGGAAAGTGGTCGATTACGAGTTTCGATAAAGACATTTTTGTGCGGACATCATCAATCCGCTCCCTCACCAGAAACGGTGAGGGAGCTTTTTTCGATTGGCAACCTTTTCATCCATGCTCATTGCCTGCCTGGATTGGCTCGAAGTCGTGTAACGAGTTTGTAACGAAGGCGATGTGGTGATGAGGTATTAATATAATGAGGTTGCTAAACGGCAACCCTTTACGACCAAGCACGATGGAGGTATGACCATGAGAGGAATTAGGGGACACATTTGGGGCATATTAACGATGGGATGGCTGAGCTGTGCCATAGGGTTGGCGCAGTCCTCCTTTGTCAGCGAGATTACCGTTCCCGACTATGGGAAAGCACGGGTAGAAGCGTTTATTCCGCCGCGTTACTGGCCGGCGAATTACATCGATGCTCTGTTATCCGTTGATATCGATAATTCTGGCAACAAAAAGTTGTTGGGTGCGCGTCTTGCGTTGGATGGCACCCTAATTGACGCAAAATGGGTTGGATCAAGCTTTCTCTACTTCAAGAAAATGGAATACTTACCAGATGGTAGGTTGCTGATTTGCACATCCGACTGGTTTGGAGTAATTGACCCGGAAAATCCCGGATCGCGCTGGGCAAAACGCACTGGTCTTCACACGGCAACTGTGGGCAGAGATGCAGATGGCAACTTGGTGATAGCAGTCTTGCAGTGGGTGGGCGCATGGCGGGTTTTGATTTTCGATCCAGATGGTACTTTTGTTAGAGCTTTTAAATTACCTTACGTTAGCTTCCCTGATATAGGGAATTTTGATAGTGCAACCATGTTCCATACATCGTGCTGTCAAACCTCAACACAAATCTTAGTTTACGATCCAAGCGGAAACCATTTTATACTGACATCTTCAGGAGGAGGAGACTTTGGTAATAAGCATATCGTTGTATATGCCTTCACGGCAGAGGGCGACATTCATTGGATATCGGGTATAGCAGGTGCGGGAAGCGATGGTGGCTGCACACGGGGAGATACTATCGGAGCGTTTTCTGCTGGTGATGGTTCCATTCTGATCTTTTCGACTTGTTATAATAACATCTATCTTTATCGCATCAACACCAACAATGGATACTTGGTTGAAACGCCCGTTGTGCTTGGAGGAGAGTCGTCTTTCCTTTTGTATCCTATGCAGACGATGAACTATGGTTCAGTTCTTGGCTATGTAAGTGACAGCGGCAGCTTTGGCACGCTTTTCACCGATAGGAGTGGCTGGAGGCTCAGGGGGCCCAAAGCGAAGCTGTTTGCCATGGCGACGACAACAGCCACATCACCCGTGAGGCGGCTGTGGGTATTAGGAGGAAGCGATTCGAGGGACAACAATCCCGCCGCTTTATTAGCATTTATCGATATCGATAGCTGGGCGGAATATCCGTTCAGTTTTTACCCATGTTTTGAATCCCTTCTCCCAGACGTTCCCTATCCTTTGCAAGCCGTTTTGAACAGGGTTACTACAGCATCCGTGCAACCACCTGACAATTCGCCTCCTGACTACTACAATTTCCCCATCGAGGATGCTCGGATCCAAGTAACGCAACGCTGTGTTGTATGCGTGCCATCCGATGGGGATGTTGACGGAAATGGCTGTGTAGATGATGCCGATTTGCTGGCGGTGCTTTTCGCTTTCGGAAGCGAAGGACCGAATCCAGCAGATGTAAGCTGTGACGGAGTGGTGGATGATGCGGACCTGCTCATCGTCCTCTTCAACTTCGGCACGGGTTGTTAGAACTCAGATGGAGGTGGAAAAGCAATGCGACGGCTGAAAACGCAGGTTGGGACTAAAACGCAGATGGAGGTGAAGACCATGCGGCAACTGAAGATACGAGATTGGCTGCTCAAAGGTATTGGAATCAGCCTGATTGGCTGGCTATCGCTCTCTCAAGCCATTAGTTATGAGACGCGCACCATTCAAGCGGAGACGATGAGAGTGTACCAAGGCAACGTCTCCCTACGGTATTCGTACAATAATGTAGGGCGGTATGGGATGTGGATTCATCTGAGTGACATTAATCCTCATGCGACCCTCTATACATCCATTCGTTTCTTACCTCCGGGGCAGTACAAAATCTTCATGCGCATTCCAGAACCACTAGAACCAAATGGCTCTGTAGACATCACTGTCCGTCTGAGTCACTCGGAGGTGATAGTTTCTCCGACTGAGGTTAGTTTTCTCTTGGGTGATTGCGTAAAAGCAGGTGATGTATATCAAGCTCCTGTGAATATCAATACGTCGCATCCCTACGATGTGCTGACTTTACAATTCTCTCTCCCATCTGAATCAACCACAATATTAATAGACTGGATTTTGATAACCAATGACCCTGCGATTGTGATACGAGATGGTGATCCATGTAGTGATGGCGACCAAAATGTGTTTGTACGCGTTTCCGATCCACCAACGCCGCGATTGATCCCTGTAGGTACCACGAACGCTTTTCCGAATTCCAGCTTCGAGGCAGGAGATGTCTACTGGCAAGGAGGCTATCAGGCGGATTATCAGATTTTCAGCTCAATGATTGATGATACACACGCCTACCACGGGCGAAGAAGCTTGAAGCTTATGATGTTCATGCCTCGAAATTACCCCAGTAACGCTTCACCACCGTATACTATCAGCTTTGGAGGGAACACCTTTGGTTCCCCTGAGCTATGGGGGTTCGAGGTTACACCAGGACATACCTACACCTTTAGCTTTTGGGTGTATTCCCTGTCAAATGTGAGCGTACGACTTTTTGTTACCTATACAGATTTGGATTCAGGTTGTGATACCCAGCAACAGGACTCCCCAACCTTTACTGTGTCTCCTGGTAGTTGGCAGCAGGTCTTCATTTCATCTGGTGCTCCCTTAGATTATAGGCGCCCTATAGCAACCGTTTCATTTAATGTGTGGGGAGATGCTGATGATGCAACCTCCATGCTGCCTGTATGGATCGACGCGATACAGTTTCATGAGGGGAATTCACCGTTGCCGTATAAGCCTGCTCGCCCTCTGGAGGCAGGGTTGTACTTCGCGCAGCCGGGCAATGTAGTTATCGACGATTTCGAGGATAGCCAGATAAGGCTGTATGTGTGGAAAGAATCAGCTTCGGTTCGAGGATACTTTGAGTATCAGGTCTATGACTTCTTCAACCGCCTGATAGCAAGTGATAGGGTAGATCTGTCCGGGTTACCAGCAGGTTCTCATGACCGGCCATTTGTTGGTGATTTACCACGCGGCTGGTTCGAGGTGCACTATCGCACCGTTATTGAGGGACAGCCTGTGCCTGAATTCAGCCGTACCCACTTTACAGTGGTGCCATCTGCTACAGGTGATACGCTAATTGGTGGATATGGTGTGACCGGACCAATCGCCTTGAAAATCTATGACCTCTCCGCTCTGCGCTGGCAAAACCTGTACTCGGCATCGAACTTTATCCAATACTGGGAGGATGTAGAGCCAAGTGATGATACTTGGAAGCTGTATGAGCATCGGATCCAGTGGGCAAAGGATCAGGGCATTAATCTCATCTTCACCTTTGCCACGGGTTCAGCTGCCACTTCAACTGTGCCCGGATGGGCACGCCGCGGAACGGTTACCAATGCTGCTGACTGCGACAATCCTATCTTTGATGATTCTTATGACCCGAACCTTCATATTTGGCACCGAACCGAGGGTAATCAAGGCGAGTATTTCAGCATCATCGATTGGCAGGACTATGTTCGCAAGATGGTTGGAACCTACAAGTTCGGGATCAAGTATTGGCAGGTGATTGACGAGCCCATGTCAGGTTATTGTCCTAAGGAGTATATCAAGTTGTTGAAAGCGACCTACGAAGCCGCCAAAGCCGAAGATTCCAGTGCCATCATCTTGGCTTCACCTCACGGAAGGCTCCGCGACCTACTCATGGTGGACCTCGATTCGAACGGGGTACCCGACCTGAATCAGTACTGCGATGGTGTCTATGAATATGTAGGGCGTGATCGCTCCTATGCCTACTTTGTGCGGCTCTGGGCACTGTTGAACCGAAAAAAGTTGTTGGCAGTCGAGTACTTCGCTATGCGATCAGGTTGGCAAGATCTCTTCCGGGGTACCAACTACCCAAGCGATATTGGCAACTTCAAAGGGTATACCCTTAGGACTCTTCGGGATGTTGCCATCAATGCTCTCCAAAGTCTGACTTGGTCTGGAGCGGAACGCTATCTGGTATACGATATGCGCTTCCCTGGCAGTATTGGATGGTCTACTTGTTTTGAGCCTGACGGCACATGGAAACCGAGCGGCTCGCTGTTGGCATGTATGAGTGCCATTCTGGCAAACTATGTTGGTGTTGACGAGTTAGGTACTGGTGGTGACACTTTGCGCGCTTTCTGGTTCCGCTCGCGCACTGGCTCCACCTCGCTGTTTGCCGTTATATCCACAGGTGCATCTCCGTGGGAGCCAAAAGGCGAGTTGCGATGGATCACCCTTCCATCCTCATCTTTCACTGCGTTGGATGCGTTTGGCAATCCGGCGCCGCGTAATGGAAATCGCGTCCTTATCGGCGGGTTGCCGACCTATATCATCGTGTCGCGTGCCAACGAAACGGTCTTCAAGCGTGCCTTGATTCAACAATCACTTGCCAAGCCTGAGCGGGCATATCAGGTGTTAGGCAGCTGGATTGATTGGCGCGGCGACCGTTTCGTGTTGGTCACCCGGTTAAGGAACAATACGCCCTGGTCATTTTATGGGGATGCCTATGTGTTTCCTCACTGGGAGCCAAATTCCACTTATCACCTGTACAACTATACCCCTGTATATACGCGTTCCTGGTATGCTAACACGGCTATTGTTCGAGATATCTCCATTGCTCCGGGTGGTGTAGTTGATATTGAGTTCCCGCTGGAGTATGGATACGATGCATTGTACAAGAATCCGGCTCTCAACCTGTACTACCCGCTCTATTTCTGGTTAGTACCATCGGACTTCACTATCCTGCCCTTCGGTGAAGTCTATACCTCACTGTTCTGGTTCTGATTTGTTGCAACCTCTTCTTGCCTCAAAAGGGGAGCCATAGCTCCCCTTTTAGGCTTTTTAGAGGTGGTTGGCAGATGCCATCCGCAGAAACGCCTGCACTTGAGGATGATCGGCGTGCTGAATCGTCTCTGGCGTGCCTTCCAGCAGAATCTGCCCCTCGCTCATCATCAGCACGCGGTCGGCAGTGCGAAACACGCTCACCACATCGTGGGAGACAATCACGGCAGTCAACCCCAGCTCCTGATTGAGGCGGCGGATGAGCATGTCGATCTGATAGGCGTTCACGGGGTCCAGCCCGCTGGTCGGCTCGTCGAACAGCACGATATGGGGATCCAGCGCCAGGGCGCGCGCCAGCCCGACCCGTTTGCGCATGCCACCTGAAAGCTGCGACGGATAGAGATGTTCGACGCCCTCCAAACCGACCCAAGCGAGCCGTTCGCGCACAATCCGCTCCAGCTCGGCACGCGCCAGCCGCCGATGACGCACCAACCCGAACGCTACATTCTCAAACACGGTGAGATAGTCGAACAGCGCAGCATATTGGAACACGATACCCAGCCGCAGCCGCAGGGGCATCTTCTCACGCTCGCTCAATGGCACGATATTAATCCCCTCGATACGCACCTCGCCCGCTGTGGGCTGCAGCAACCCGGCGATGCATTTGAGCAGGGTGGTCTTGCCGCAACCAGAGGGTCCCATAATTGCCACAATCTCGCCGGGCTGCACCTGCATATCGATGCCCTGCAGAATGGTGCGTCCATTTACCCGATAGACCAACTGGCACAGCTCAATAGCGGGGGTCATCGCTTTGCAAAGAGCGCGTCGGCAAGAAAGTAGTTCGCCACGAAAATTAGCACCATCGAAAGCACCACAGCGCGCGTGGTGGCATGCCCGACACCGACCGCGCCGCCCCGTGCACCCAAGCCCTGCTGACAACTGACCATCATCACAATCACGGCGAACACCACCGTCTTAATCAGCCCGCCGATGAGGTCAAATGGCTCGGTAAACAGCTGTATCGAACGAAAGTAGATCGAGGCAGGCACACCGAGTGCCGAGGCGACCGCCAACCCGCCCAGAATGCCCGCAAAGTTCGCCACCACACCAAGCAACGGGAACATCACGAGGCTTGCCAGCAAGCGAGGCACTACCAGATACTGAATCGGACTGACGCCGAGCGCACGCAGCGCATCGATCTGCTCGGTGATTTTCATCGTGCCTAACTGGGCAGCAATCGCGGAGCCACAGCGCGCCGTGACCATGATGCCCGTGAGGATCGGGGCAATCTCGCGCGTCATCGCCACGCTGAGCGCACCGCCCACAAAGCCGCTACCGCCCACCCGCAGCAGCAGCGAAGTGCTGTAAAGCGTGATGACCGCCCCAGCGAAGCTGCTGGTGAGCGCAACAATCGGCACAGAAGTTGCACCGATAAACGCCATTTGGTGCAGGCATTCCCGCCCCTCGAAGCGACCCAGCAACAGGTTGCGCAGGGTGGCGACGAGCAGCACACCGATTGCGCCGATGAACTCCAGCACGGCGCGTATCACCGATGGCTGCTCCGGCGCGCCCTCATCCGTCCAGACCAGCTCCTCGCGCATGCAGTAAAACTATACCCACTTATGGAATGCCAAGCCCATAGCGGGCAAAAACCAGCGTGACGAGCAGCACCGTGAGAATAGAGGCGATGTTAAGCGCGAAACCTACCCGCGCCATCTCGGTGATGCGAATCTCGCCTGAAGCGAAGACGATGGCATTCGGCGGCGTGGCAATCGGCAACATAAACGCCGCCGAGGCGCCAATTCCCACTGGGATGGTCAGCAGGCGCGGATCGATACCCAGCCCATCTGCCACCGCGCCCATAATCGGCAGGAAGGTAGCGGCAACCGCCGTGTTCGAAGTAATCTCGGTCAGGAAAATAATCAGAGCTGCCACCGCCAGAATCAACAGCCACACCTCGACCCCTTGCAGTCCCTTCACGCTTTCACCAATCCAGCGTGCCAGTCCCGTGCTTTCGAACGCGCCCGCCAACGCAAGCCCACCCCCGAACAGAAGCAACACACCCCACGGAATGCTTACAGCGGTCTGCCAATCCAGTACGGGCTGATGGGGTGCACGCTGGGCAGGCAGTAGGAAAAGCAGCAAAGCGGCTACAATCGCAATTGTGCTATCGGATAGGGGCAATCCCAGCCGCTCCTGCAAGGGCTGACGCACCAGCCAGCCCACGACCGCCATGATAAACACCAGCAGCACCATCTTCTCGCCCAGTCCCATCGGCTCACGCCGCGTCAGATACTCTTTCAACCAAACATCCAGCGCGGAAAAGTGCAACTTTCGGAGCTTAAATTGAACAACTGTCAGCCAGAACCAAGTGAAGGGCAGCATCAACGCAACAAACGGCAGCCCAATCCAGAGCCAGCGGGTCATGTCCAGCGGTAAGCCGTGCGTGTCGCGCAGGTAGCCTGCGAGCAGCGCATTTGGTGCTGTGCCGATGAGAGTGCCTACACCTCCTATCGAAGCCGAATAGGCGATTCCCAGCATCAGGGCTGTGCCAAAAGCACGCTCGACCTGCACCGTGCCAACTCCACGCACCCACTGCAGCACTGATAGCCCCACGGCATACATCAGCATCGCAGTGGATGTGTTATTAATCCACATCGACAGGAGCGCTGTGGCGAGCATAAAGCCCCCTACCAGCCGTGAGGGGCTGCTCCCCATCCGCCGAATGACCAGCAACGCCACGCGACGATGCAGTCCCCAACGCTCCATCGAAGCGGCAATCAGGAAGCCACCCAGAAACAGAAAAATAATTGGGTCAGCGTAGCGTGCAGCGGTCGCCTTCTCCTCCATAATGCCCACGAGAGGCATCCACACCAACGGCAGCAGTGCGGTAGCGGGAATCGGGATTATCTCGGTGAACCACCAGAGCGCCATCCATAGCGTCAAGCCTACCAATCGCCACGCGCTTGGCGAAAGCCCAGCAGGTGGGTCGATGAAAACGGGTAGAAGCGCCAGTGTGGGTCCCAGCAGCAGGATAGGCAGCCGCGTCCATCGGCTCGGTGTGCGGTTCTCCTCCATCGGCATTTAGGTTCGCTGGCGCAGGGGCATCTCCTATCGAGCAAGCCACCACCAGACCCACGGCACGCTGAACAGAAAGCTGTCGAACCGATCCAGCACGCCGCCATGCCCGGGCAGGATGCCCCCGAAATCTTTCAGCCCTATCGCGCGTTTGAGTGACGATTCGAACAGGTCGCCCAGCTGCCCCAGGATGCCCACTCCTGCCCCTATGAGTGCCGCTTTCCATAAGGGGAGTGCCAGCCAGCTGCCGCCCGCCATCCCAACCAGCAGGCAGCAAAGGAAGTTTGCCAGCGCGCCTTCCCAGCTTTTGGAGGGGCTAAGCATCGGGGCGAGCCGATGACGCCCCAGCCCCCTGCCCACAAAGTACGCCATCGAGTCGCCGAGCCAGAGCATCGCCATCAGCCAAAGCAGTTTCAGCGCGCCACGCTCCACTTGCCAGTTGCCCAGATTCACCCCCTCGAAATCGGCGCGCACCAGCACGCCGAACGCCATCAGCCAGCCAACATAGAGCGCGGCGAACAGCCCTAACCCCAAGTTATATGCCGCTGCTCGCGCCGGATGACGCCACGCTTGAGCCAGCTCCCACAGGAAGCCGATACCCAACGCCAGCAGCAGCGAGAGTTCCAGTGCGAAATCGCCAGAGGCGCGTGTTATCAGAGGCAGCAGCGCGCCCCACACAAGCAGCAGAGGGTTCGGCACGATGCGCGGCGTGGTGGTGAAGGCACGGCTCGCACGAGCAAACTCCCACAACCCTATCGCCGCCAAAAGGCTTAGCGCAGTCGCCAACAGCCAGCCGCCAGGTGCCAGAATCGCAATTAAGAAAAGCGGGATGCCCACCAGGGCGGTCGCAACACGCACGCTAAGCATTCGGCGTGATCGATTGCGAATCGGCAGGCGATGCGGGCGTGTTGGTCGCACCTTCGGTGCTGCCTTCGCGGTGATTGATGGAGTTAGTGGGTGGGGGCACCCAGCGCACATAGAGGGTTAAGCCTTCCACACGCTCCACCTGCACATACTCGTCTTCCTCGATGGGCGGATCCAGTGCGATAGCTCGCCAGAGCGCGCCATCCACAAACACCATGCCCTCCGGGTTCAGCTTGGCGCGCACGCGTCCCACCTGCCCAATCAGTCGCTCCCAGCCGCTCTCCTTGCGTCGAAACTGCGCGCGCACACCCGAATAGGCAATCCAGACGAACATCCCTGTGGTCAGCGCGGTCATCGTGCCCACCAGCCAGAGGCTCACCCGCAACACGGGCGAATCTGCCTGAAACAGAATCAGCGAGCCAATGGCGAACGACACAATCGCGCCCGCCGTCAGAATCCCGTGCGACGGCGTGAACAGCTCCGCAATAAAGAGCGCAAACGCCAACAGGATTAGCGCCACGCCCAGCGCGTTCAGCGGCAGCACCGAAGCGGCATAGAGCGCCAGCAGCAGCGAGATGATGCCCACCACGCCCGGCAGCGTCGCCCCCGGATTCTGCAACTCAAAAAGCAGCCCGTACACGCCCAGCAGCATCAGGATATAAAACACATTTGGGTGCGCCAAGAAGGTCAGCAGTGACTCGCGCCATGTCTTCGGAATCTCCTGCGTGGGCGCGTTTTTCGTGCGCAGGGTCAGCACCGCCCCGTTGGTGAGGGTCACTTTGCGCCCGTCGATCTGGCGCAGTAGGTCGCCCATGTCGGTAGCGATCAGATCGATCACCTTATAGCGTTGGGCTTCCTCTTCTGGAATGGAGGCAGCTTCCGTCACGGCTTTGACCACCCACTCCTCGTTGCGTCCCCGCTGACGCGCTAAGGTGCGAGCGTAGGCGATGGTGTCGTTCAGCACCTTGCGCTTCAGGTCTTTGGGGATTTCCTGCCCGTCCCCCGCCACGGGGGTCGCGGCGCCAATATTGGTGCCGGGCGCCATCGCCGCAACATGAGCAGCAATCGTGATGAAGACCCCCGCTGAGCCTGCCCGCGCTCCCGATGGCGACACATAGACCACCGTCGGGATGGTGGCGTTCAGCAGCGCCATCGTGATGTCGCGTGTCGACTGGAGTTCGCCGCCGGGGGTGTCCAGCAGCACCACGAACGCCGCGGCACGCTTCGCCTGCGCCTCCTGCAACGCCCGAATCAGGTAATCCGCTGAGGCGCGATGCACAATCTCTTTGAAATGGATGTAATAGACGGTCGGCTTTTTGCTGTCCGCCCACGCCCCCATCCCAAGTAAGGCGAGTAGCAGCACCAGCCCGCCCCATATACGCTTACTGCGCATTCTGATTCACCCCATCAAGATTATACCTTATGGGGGTACAATCCAAACAGGTGAGAGCATGGCGCCAATAGCACCGTTCCAGTTAGAGGGGCGAGAGCCATCGCCACCCGTGTCGCGCCTCAAAATCACGCGCGAGATGTATTATCGCCTGGCAGAGCTGGGCTTTTTTGAGGGCAAGCGGGTGGAACTCATCGAGGGTGAGGTGATCGAAATGTCGCCTGTAAGTCCACGCCATTTCGCTTCGGGTGATCGCATTCAAAAATTGTTCAATACCCTTTTCGGCGAAGATTACTGGGTTCGGTTTCAAGGACCCCTTGCCCTTGGCGACAGCGAGCCACAACCCGATATTGCTGTGGTAGAAGGCACGCCAGAGATGTATCAAGAGAAACATCCCGACAAAGCCGTGCTGGTGGTGGAGATCTCCGATGCAACTCTGCAGTATGACCGCAGCTATAAGCTAAGCCTGTATGCCCGTGCGGGCATCCCCGAATACTGGATTGTGAACCTCAAGGAGCAACTGTTGGAGATTTACCGTGACCCTATTCCTTTAGAGGGGATACCCTTCGGATACGGCTACAGAATACGCGAGATTCGGCGTCCGGATGAGACAATAAGCCCCCTCATCAAACCCGATGCGACGATTGCCGTCAGTGAGCTGCTGCGATAGCGAAGCGGTAGGAAAAAGCGCGTGATTCACGAAACCTCTCCTTTGTATGGGGAGGTTGCAAATAACGATGAGAATGCTGTTAGGTTGGCTTGGTGCGCTGTGGCTCGCCACAAGTCTGATGGCGCAACCTTCGGCAGTGGAGTCGATGCTGCGCGATGCGTTCCCGGTGTCGCAATTGAAGCCCGGTATGAAGGGCTACGGGTTGACGGTGTTCAAGGGCACGCAGATTGCGCGCTTCGATGTGGAGATTGTGGGCGTGTTGGAGAACGCCAACTTCGGGCGACCGCTGGTGCTGATTAAAATGAGAGGTGGTCCCATCACGGAGCGTCAAGCGAACATTATTGCGGGCATGAGCGGCAGCCCCATCTTTATCAACGGCAAGATTTTGGGGGCAATCGCCTACGGTTTCGCCTTTCCGCGTGAAGCGCACGGGCTGGTGACCCCGCTGGAAGATATGCTGACCACTTTTGACCCACGGCTCAATCGTCCTGCAGCGAGTTTAGCCACGCCACGCGTGGTGCGTCAGCCGATTCGGATAGGGGGGTAGCGGTATGCGGGTGTGCATATCGGGCTGAACCCGCCGGCGTCGCCTAATCTGGCGTGGGCACGCCCTCTCATGCCGCCTCTGATGGTCAGTGGACTATCGCCCCGAGCGCTGGAGCGCCTGCGCAA
>Ga0072500_142558_pt1 | contig 19320 bp, 20 predicted proteins | sample GBScelen77Swater_FD_63803 | JGI IMG/M metagenome (GOLD analysis project Ga0072500, IMG submission 63803) | Hot spring microbial communities from Great Boiling Spring, Nevada - cellulolytic enrichment S 77C v2 (version 2) | ecosystem: Environmental > Aquatic > Thermal springs > Hot (42-90C) ...
CCGGGCAGACCCCGCCCGGGCGGAGGCGGCGGGCCCCCTGGGCGAGGGCCTCGTCCTGGCGGCCCTGGGGGGCGAAGGCCGCCAGCACTAGGGCCTCCAGCAGCCACTCCCCGGGAAGGGCGTTTCCAGGAAACCCCTTCAGCGAGGCCACGGGGGCGTAGGTCAGTAGCTCCACAACGATCTCCCAAAAAGGGAGCGGAACGGGTTCCGCCCCCAAGGGCTTTAGTAGCTCACTTCCACGTAGCGGGTGGCCACGGGGCGGTTCATGGCCTCCACGGCCTCCAGAAGGGCGAGGCCCGCCTCGTTGAGGCTGTTCTGGCCCACGTAGCCCAGGGCCTTGGCCATCTCTAAGGCATCGGCGAAGGCCTCACCGGAAAGCCCCGAGCGCTTCTGGGCCTCAGCTAGGTTGCGGGGAAGGATGCGCACACGGCGCTCCTTCACGTAGAGGGTACCCACCTCCTTGAGGGCCTGGAGAACCCGCACCAGAAGGGGCGTCACCGGGAAGCCGGCGCCCACCGGTACCCCGGACAGGGCCTTGTCCAGGAGAACGCCGGCCTCGGTTTCCACGATGTTGCCATCGGGGAGGACCTCAACGAGCCTTCTCGCCTCCAGCTTGTTGAGGGCCCAGAGAACGCGGGCCTCGGAGCCGGCCTCTTTCTTCAGGGCCTCCACCAGCTCGGGGACGGTCATGCCCCGCTCGGGGATGGCCCGGAACACCAGGTGCTCAAACCGGGTGAGGAAAGGCAGGCGCCGGACCTTCTCCGCCAGGTCGGCGTAAAGGTAGCCGCGGCGTGTGGGCTCGGCGCTTCCGGCCAGCCCCTCGGCCTGGGCCTTCTGGTACCAGGCCAGGTTGGGGGCGGCGAAGCGCTTCCTGGGGGTGGTGATGGCCTTGACCGCGGGAGCGCTTACCTCTTTGGCCCCGTCCTCCAGCACCATCTGGCCGTAAGGGGTGAGGGCGAAGACCTCCTGGCCCTTCTCGTCCTCCTGGCTCTGGATGAGGTTGAAGCCCTCCAGGCTGTGGAGATCGGCCCTTAGGTCAAAGTTCTCGTCGTACCAGCGGGCCAGGTCCTTGGCCTCCTGGAAGCGCTTGGCGATGAGCCGGAACTTCTCCGGCATCTCCTCCAGTTTGCGCCCGTACTTCTCAAGAAGGGCCTTGTACTCCTTCTCTCGCCGGTCAATCATCTCCCGGCGCAGGCGCTCAAAGGTGGGCCGCTCCTCGGGGTTGGCCTTAGCCTTCTCCCAGAGCTCCTGGATGGCCCTCAGGGTGGATGTCTCCTCCTCGGTCAGGTCAAAGGCCGCTGGCAGGCCCTCGGGCCGGTCCCGGAAGAGGCGCAGGGCCTCGAGGGCCCACTCCCCGGCGGGCAGAAGCTCCCCCGCAGGCCCCACGTAGCCCAGGGCCTGGAGGGCGGTCAGGCCCGCCTGGGTGGCCTGGCCGCTGTCCACGTAGTCGGCCAAGGCCAAAAGGATGTCTTCCGTCAGGACATCCCCTTCCCCATACCCCCCCAGGGTGAGGGCCCGCTTGACGGCCTGTCCCAAGGCGGTGAAGGCGAAGACTTCGCTCTGGGGCACGGAGTAGGCGATGAGGCGCATGGCCTCCAGGAGGTGCTCCTTTTCCTCAGGGGTGGAAAGGCGGGCGCTTTCCGCCGGGCCCAGGGGAAGCTTGCGGATAACCTCGGCGAGCTCGGCGTCCACCTCCAGCCCGGGGTCCGCCGCCCGGTAGATCTCCAGGGCCCGCCGCCCCTGCTCCGTGAGGGCCACGTACTCCTTCTTGCGCTCCCGGTCCCAGACCCTGGCCGCAAGCCCCCGGCTCATGAGGGGTTCTATGCCCTCAGGACCCACCCGGCCCGCCCGCTCGGCGGCCTCCAGCATGGCCACCACCTCGGAGCCCAGGAAGCGGAAGCCCTCCTCCCAAGCCTCGGGGGGTCTCAGCCCCCAGGCCTCGCGGACCACCAGGTCCCCGGCCACCTCCTCTTCCTCTTCGGCGTAGGGCTTGGGGCCCAGGGCGTAGAGTTCCCTGAGGAGGTAGGCCAGCTCCCGGCCCAAATAGGTGGGCACCAAACGCACCGGGGAAGCGAAGCGCAAAAGGCCCATCAGCTCAAGCTCCCGGGCCGTGGCCTCGTCCACCTCCTCCAGAGGAGTAAAGGGAAGGTTCCGCTCCTCGTCCTTCAAAAGGCGCTCTAGGGCGATAGCGTGCTTTTTCTTGATGACCATGGTCTCCTCCTTTAGTCCAAAGCCGCCAGAAGCTTGTCCACGTTCTCCGCCAGGCCCACGTCAAAGAGGCGGATGGTGGGCAGAAGCCAGGTAACCACGTAGCGGTCCTCGCCGTCCTTGTTTTCGCCGAAGTAAACCAAGGTGAAGCGGCCCACGCCCCCGTGCTTCTTGATAACGTCCTGGGCCTCCCGCAGGGCCCGGCGCATCTTGGGGGGCAGAGCCTCAAAGGGGTAGGCCTTGCCGGCCTCCCCGTTTTTCTGGATGAACTCCGTGGTGAGCCCGGAGGAGTGGAAGGCTTCCAGGAGCTTCCCGTAGCCCCGCTTCTTGAAGAAGGCCAGAAGAAGCTCGGCGGCGGGCAGGGTGAAGAGGACCGTCTCGTCCCCCACGTCGGTGCGGTGCAGGCCCCGGATGACCCCGCGGCGGTCCTCGAGGGTCACCTCAATGAAGAGCTTTTCCTTGGGGCCCAGCTCCTTCACCAGCTCCCGCACTTCAAAGATCTCCCCCCGCTCCTCAAAGGTGTCCCCGGGTTCGTACCCCTTTTCCGTGGGGGTCACAAAGATGGCCTCAGCCCCACCCCTCAGCCCGCGAACCAGGTCAAACCCCCAGGACTTCAGGGCCTTGAGGGGCACCTCCAGTTCCGTGGGGATTTCCCCCCAGCGCTCGCGAACGAAGGTGTTCAGGGCCACCTGGTGCTTGGCCAATAGCTCCTCTGCCGTCAGCTTGCTGGCGCGTTTTTTCATCCAAACCTCCAAAGACCGCCAGACCCCATGGCCCAGCGCTGGTTCATGCTACAAAAAAGACCCTGTTTTGTCAATGGATTTGCTAATCCTATACTCAATCTTTAGCCCCACCCGCTTCCCCTAAGGCCTCCCAACCCTCTAAACTGCCTATATGCAGCACCGCATCCCCGTGGAAGAGCTGGGCCCCAAAGGCCAGGTCATGGCCCACGCCATTGAGGCCTGCGTGCACTGCGGCTTCTGCCTGCCCACCTGCCCCACCTACGTGGTCCTCCAGGAGGAGATGGACTCCCCCCGGGGGCGGATCTTCCTCATGAAGGAGGTGCTGGAAGGAAGCCTGCCCCTGGAGGAGGCCCTCCCCTTCCTGGACCGCTGCCTGGCCTGCCAGGCCTGCGTCACCGCCTGCCCCAGCGGGGTGCCCTACGGGGAGCTCATCGCCACTTTCCGGCTTTGGAGCGAGGAAAAGCGCCACCGCTACCCCCTGGAAAAGGCCTACCGCCTGGCCCTCCTCCGCACCCTCCCCTACCCAGGCCGCTTCCGGCCCCTGGCGGAGCTTGGGGTAAGGCTGAAGCCTCTCCTGAACCCCCTCCCCCTGCCCAAGGCCCTGAAGGCCCCCATCGCCCTCCTCCCGGACCGCCTGGAAAAGGAGGAGCCCTACCAGGAGGTCTACCCCGCCAAAGGGGAAAGGCGGGCGCGGGTGGGCCTCCTCCTGGGATGCGCCCAGAGGGTCCTAAGGCCCTCCATCAACCGGGCCACCATAAGGGTCCTCCAGGAAAACGGGGTGGAGGTCCTGGCCCTGAAGGAGCAGGTCTGCTGCGGGGCCCTAAACCTCCACGCCGGGGACGAGGAGGGGGCGAGGACCCTGGCCAGGCGGAACCTTCAGGCCTTCCGCGCGGTGGACTACGTCATCACCAACGCCGCCGGGTGCGGCTCGGGGATGAAGGAGTACCCCCTTCTCTTCCTGGGGGAGCCCGAGGAAGAGGAGGCCAAGCGCCTGGCCGCCAAGGTGAAGGACCTTTCCGTGATCCTGGACGAGCTGGGCTTCCTTCCCCCCCCTCCCCTCAAAAGGCCCCTGAAGGTGGCCTACCACGACGCCTGCCACCTGGCCCACGCCCAGGGGGTGCGGGAGGCCCCGAGGAGGCTTCTCCAGATGGCGGGGGTGGAGGTCCTGGAGCCCAGGGAGTGGGAGCTTTGCTGTGGGAGCGCCGGCACCTACAACCTCTTCCAGCCGGAGATCGCCGAGGCCCTGGGGCGGAGGAAGGCGGAAAACCTGAAGGCCACCGGGGCCGACCTGGTGGCCACGGGCAACATCGGCTGCCTCACCCAGATCCAGGCCTACCTGGACATTCCCGTCCTCCACACCGCCGAGCTTTTGGCCCTCCTCTACGAGGGGAGGGAGCCTATAGCTTGACGTGCATACCTTTGTACAGCCACGCTTAAGGCATGGCCCTCACCATCCGCAACCGGGAGGCGGAGCGCCTGGCGGAGGAGGTGGCCCGCCTCGCCGGGGAGACCAAGACCGAGGCCGTAAGGAAGGCCCTGGAGATGCGCCTTAGGGAGGTCCAGAGGAAGCGAAACTTTGACCGGGTGATCCGCTTCCTGGAGGAGGAGGTCTGGCCCCAGATCCCGCCGGAGCTTTTGGGGAAAGGTATCGCCAAGGAAGAGATGGATGAGCTTTGGGAGGACTGGTGGAGACCCTGGTCAAGGAACTCGGTTTGGGGGTGGTTCCCTTTACCGAAGCCCACGACCGAGAAGCCGTAAGAGCCTACGCCCGCTACGGCAAAGGCCGTCATCCCGCCCGCCTACACCTCGAGGACTGCCTGAGCTACGCCTTGGCCCGGGCGGAGGGGAAGCCCCTCCTCTACAAGGGCCAGGACTTTGACGGGACGGACCTGGCGTGGAAGCCCTCCTGAAGGAAGCCTTTTTTCACGCCCTGAAGGCCACGGACCCCTACCGCCTGACCCAAAGGGCCCTCCCCCCCTGGCGGCCGGACCTGATCCTGGCGGTGGGCAAGGCCGCGGCCCCCATGCTGAAGGCCGCCCTGGACCGCTACGGGGAGGTCCCCTACCACCTCACCCTGCCCCAAGGCCAAGACCCCCTGGGCCTTAAGGCCCGCTTCGCCCGCCACCCCGTGCCCGACGAGGGGAGCCTGAAGGCGGCGGAGGAGGTCCTCGCCCTCCTCCAAGGGCTTTCCCCCAGGGCCCGGGTCCTGGCCCTGGTCTCCGGGGGCGGGAGCGCCCTCTGGTGCGCCCCCCTGGGCATCTCCCTGGAGGAGAAAAGGGCCCTCACCGAGGCCCTCCTGAGAAGCGGGGCGGGCATCGGGGAGGTGAACGCCGTGCGCAAGCACCTCTCCCGCATCAAGGGGGGCAGGGCCCTCCTGGCCACGAAGGCCCGGGTCCACGCCCTCCTCCTCTCCGACGTGCCCGGGGACGACCCCAGCGTCATCGCCTCCGGGCCCTTCCACCCCGACCCCAGCACCTACGGGGAGGCCCTTTCCGTCCTGGACCGGTATGGCCTGGCCTTCCCCAAGGCCCGGGGAGCGCTCCTTAAGGGGCTAAGGGGGGAGGTGCCGGAGACCCTGAAGCCCAGCGACCCCGCCCTGAAGCGGCTTTCCTGGCGGATGGCGGGGCGGAACCTAGACCTCCTCAAAGCGGCCCAGGGGTTCCTGCGGGAACGAGGCCACCGGGCGGTCATCCTCTCCGACCGCTTTGGCGGCGAGGCCCGGGACCTGGCCCGCTTCCAGGCCGAGCTGGTGGAAACCATCCGCGCCCACGGGGTGCCCTTCAGAAAGCCCCTTTTCCTCCTTTCCGGGGGGGAGGCCCAGGTGCGGGTGGAAGGAGGAGGAAGGGGTGGGCGGAACCTGGAGTTCCTCCTGGCCCTCTACGCCCACCTGAAGGCCCCCCTCCACGCCCTGGCCGCCGACTCCGACGGCCTGGACGGCCCTAGCGGCGCCGCCGGAGCCCTCCTCACCCCAAAGGTGTGGGCCAGGGGCCTGGACCCCAGGCCCTACCTGGAGGAGAACGACAGCCTGGCCTTCTTCCAGGAAGCCGGCACCCTCCTCATCACCGGGCCCACGGGCACCAACCTCAACGACTTCCGCCTCCTTTTCGTAGACTGAAGGGGTGGGGTACCCGAGGCTTAGGCCGGCCCTCGAGGCCATCCCGCATGTAATCCCGGCAAAGAAGATCGTCCTCACTGGGGGCCAGGCCCGCCCGGAAAGCGGCTACGGCCTTTTGGCGGCGCCCCAGGGGGCAGACAAGCTGGCTGAGCTCCACTTAGCCCCAGGCCAGCTCAAGAAGGGCTTCGCTGTGGCTCTGGCGGTGGCCCACCCCGCCGATGGCTATGCCTCCCGGGTCGCCATCTACCCCGAGGCCCTCAAACGCGGCGAGGCGCGCTATGCCGCCTGACCCGGAAGGCCCTCAGGTCCTGGCCTGGGTTGAGAGGCTTTTTCAAGATGGCTAGCCTCTACGTCCACGTCCCCTTCTGCCCCACGATCTGCCCCTACTGCGACTTCCACGTGGTGCGCCGGGGCGGGGCCTGGGTGGAGGCTTACCTGAAGCGCCTGGCGGAGGAGGCCCAGGCCCTGCACCAGGCCTACCCAAAGCCCCTTTCCACCCTCTACCTAGGCGGAGGCACGCCCAGCTACCTCAGGGACCGGGAGCTTTTGGCCCTCTTCGGAAGCCTCCCCTGGCGGCTTCAGGAAGGGGCGGAGGTGACCCTCGAGGCCAACCCGGGAACCCTTTCCCCGGCAAGGCTCGCCCTCCTCAAGGACCTGGGGGTGAACCGCCTCTCCCTGGGAGTCCAGAGCTTCCAGGACGGGGTCCTCCGCTTCCTGGGCCGGGCCCACGGCAGAAGGGGAGCCCTTAGAGCGGTGGAGATGGCCCAGGAGGCGGGCTTTCGGGTCTCCCTAGACCTCATCCTGGGCCTGCCCATGCAGGACGTGGAAAAGGACCTCCAGGAGGCGGCCCTCCTGGGCGTGGGCCACATCTCCGCCTACACCCTCCAGGTGGAAAAGGGGACCCCTTTCGCCCTTATGGGCCTCCAGGAAGACCCCGAGCGGGAGGCCTGGGCCATGGAGCGGGCGGAGGAGGTTTTGGGGGAGGCGGGGCTTTTCCGCTATGAGGTCTCCAACTTCGCCAAGGAAGGGGAGGAGGCCCGGCACAACCTGGTCTACTGGCGGGCGGGGTTCTGGCTGGCCCTGGGCCCCGCCGCCACCGGGCAGTACCCTGGGGAAGGCCCCGCCTACGCCCTCCGGCGCACCAACCCCCCCCTCCCCCGCTGGCTTTTGGGCGAGGCCCCCAAGGAGGAGGCCCTAAGCCCCCTGGAACACGCCAAGGAGGCCCTGATGCTGGGGCTGAGGCTCAGGGAGGGAGTGGACGTGGGCGAGGTGGAAAGGCGCACGGGCCTTCCCCTCTGGCCCGTCCTGGAGGCCAAGGCCCAGGCCCTGGCCCAGGAGGGGCTCCTCTTGGTGGAAGGAAAGCGCCTAAGGCCCACAAGGAAGGGCCTCGCCCTCCTCCACGCCGTGGTGCTTTCCCTCTGGGAGGCCCTTTAGGCGAAGGCCAAGGCCTCCCGGGCCCGGTCGGCCAGGGCGAAGAAGCGCTCCTTGGTGAGGGGAAGCTTCCCCGTGACCAGGCCCTTGCCCGGCTCGTAGTGGGCGTGGAGGTGGATGTGGGCCCGAGGGAGGCGGAGGCCGATGCGCTTCAGCCTGGCGTGCCGGGGGGAGACGTCGGCCAGGAGGAAGGGCTCCCCTAGGGCATCGGAAAGGGAAGCGGTCATGATGGTGGTGGGGAGGTCGTAGGGCCGCTCCATGCGGTAGATGAAGTCGGGGAAGTCCGCCTCTTTCTCAAAGCGGACCCCCTTTTCCCGGGCGTATTCCCGCATCCAGCCTAAAAGCTCCACCCAGGCCTCGTAGAGTTGGCGCTCGTGGGAGGCACCCATGGCCTGAGTATACAAGGGCAAGGCCCCGGGGGTTCCCGGGGCCCCTTGGTGGGCGCGAGTGGACTTGAACCACCGACCCCTACCGTGTCAAGGTAGTGCTCTGGCCACCTGAGCTACGCGCCCGCGTCTTGGAGGCGCCGGCCGGATTCGAACCGGCGAATGGAGGTTTTGCAGACCTCTGCCTTACCACTTGGCTACGGCGCCAAGCCGTAAGGTATGGTAGCACGCCCCGGCAAAGCCTGTCAAGAAACGCCCTTCCCAAGGCAAAAGTGCTATGATGCCTGGGAATGGGCGAGGTCTTCGTGCGCCTCCGGCGGGGCCGCTGGCCTCTTTCCAAAGGGCTTCTGGTGGAAGCCCTTCTGCCCCTGGGCGTCCCCCTCGAGGCCGCCCAGGCGGTGGCCCACACCGTGGAGGAGCGCCTCAAGGCGGGGAGGCGGACCCAGGTCTCCCCCCGGGTCCTCCGCCGGGTCTTCCTGGAGGAGGTGGCCCGGGCTCTGGGCCCGGAGGTGGCGGAGAGGCTTTCCCGCCAGACCCTCCCCTTTGAGGAGATCCTGGTAACGGAGGGCAGGAAAAAGCGGCCCTTCTCCAAGGGCCTCCTGGCCCGAAGCCTGGAGGAGGCGGGGCTTTCCTTAAAGGAGGCCCACCACCTGGCCAAGGCGGTGGAGCGCCGCCTAAGGGAGGAGGGGGTCAGAGTCATCCCCGCCCGCCGCCTCGAGGCCCTGGTGGCCCAGGAGCTGGAAAGGCTGAAGGGCAAGGCGGCCCGAAGGCGGTACCTCCAGCGCCAGGCCTTCGCCGGGGAGCTCTTCGTGGAGGAGGAGGGCGGCGAGCCCAAGATGCCCTTCTCCAAGGGGATTCTGGCCCAGTCCCTCATGGGCATCGGGCTTTCGCCGGAAAAGGCCTACCGCCTGGCCCGGGAGCTGGAAGCGGAGCTCCGCCAGGAAGGCAAACGGGTCATCCGCCGCAGCGACCTCAGGGCGAGGGTGCACCAGGCCCTCCTCAAGGAGGCGGGAGAGGAGATGGCCCGGCGCTACCTGCTCCTGAGAAGGCTAAGAAGGAGCGCCCGCCCCGTCCACATCCTGATCGGAGGGGTGACGGGGGTGGGCAAGAGCGTCCTGGCCTCGGCCCTGGCCTACCGGCTCGGCATCACCCACATCGTCCCCTCGGACGCGGTGCGGGAGGTCTTCCGGGCCACCCTTTCCAAGGACCTCCTCCCCACCCTGCACCAGTCCACCTTTGAGGCCTGGAAGGCCCTCCTTCCCGAGATCAGCCTGGGGGAGGAGAGCCACGAGGAAAGGGTCATGCGGGGCTTTTTGGACCAGGTGATGAAGGTGGCCGTGGGCCTCAGGGCCATCCAGGAAAGGAGCGCCCTGGAGGGCACTTCCATCGTTCTGGAAGGGGTCCACGTGGTGCCCCGCTACCTGGAGCACCCCCACCAGGACAAGGTCCTCACGGTGCCCATGCTGGTGGTCCTCCAGGACGAGAGGCTCCACCGGGACCGCTTCCTCCTGCGGGACCGGGAGACGGGCCACGCCCGGCCCCAGGAGAAGTACTTGGCCCACTTCGCCGAGATCCGCCTCATCCAGGAGCACCTTCTCCTCTGGGCCCAGGAGGAGGGCATACCCACCATCCCCGGGGAGGACCTGGACGAGGCAGTGGAGAAGGCCCTCGAGGTCCTGGTGGCCTACCTGGAGGCGGAGGAGGCGGCCCGTGCTTGAGGCCCTAGGCTTCCTCCTCCTCCTCGCCCTGGCCTTCCGGCTGGAAAAAAGCCTCCCCCTGGCCGCCTTGGGGGTGTGGCTCAACCTCCTCTGGTTCGTCTACCAGAACGAGTGGGGCTCGGGCTGGCTGGCCTACCTGCGGGGCCTGGGTATGGGCTTCTTCCTGGCGGCGGGCTACGGCAGGCCGGGGTTGGCCTGGGCCCTCACCCCCTGGCCCCTCCTCCTCTACCTGCGCCTGGACGTGCGGGAGTTTACCCTCTACCTCCCCGCCCTGGGGGAGGGGATGCTCTTGGGAGCCCTCCTCTACCTGGCAGGCTTCCGCAGGCGGTAGGCCAGGTAGGGAAGCCCCACCCCGAGGAGGCCCCCCAGGAGGAAGGGGAGGAGGTGGCCGTAAAAAAGCTGAAGGAGGAGCAAAAGGGCGAAAAGCCCCAGGAAGAAGGGCACGGGGAAGGGCTTCTCCCCGTAGGCCAGGGCGGCCCCCCCCAGGGCCAGGCCCAGGGCCAGGGCGATCCCCTCTTGGGAAGGGCGGAGCCAGAGGAAGCAGATGTAAAGGGCCACGCCCAAGAGGGAGAGGGCTTGGGAAAGACGGTTCGGGTCCATCAATCCTTCACCAGGCGGGCCACCAAAAGCTGGGAGAGGACCAGGGCCACCCCGCCCCAGGCCACCTGGGGCTCCCGGCCCAAAAAGCCCATGGCCGCGGAGAAAACCCCGGCCACCAAGAAAAAGGGCACGTACCTGGGGTTCACGGTGAGGCCCAAAACGAAGGCCACGAGAAACCCCGCCACGCCTGGAGGGAGGCTGGCCCCAAGGACCAGGAAGAAGAGCATGAGGCCGATGGTGATGGCCCCCGCCAGGTAGTAGGCCCCGGGGAAGGGCTCCTTGCGCTTCTTGCGGGCATCCTTGGCCTCGGACATGGCCCAAGCTTATCACAGGAGGCCCGAGGCCCGGGCCACCGCCTCGAGGGTGGCGGGAACGGGCTCGGGAAGCGCGGCCACCTTCTCGGCGGTGGCGGGGTCCTTGAGCCCGTGGCCGGTGAGGGTGAGGACCAGGGTGGCCCCCTCCTCCAGGCGGCCCTCCCTTAGAAGCCGCCACACCCCCGCCAGGCTGGCGGCGCTGGCGGGCTCCACGAAGAGCCCCTCCTCCCGGGCCAAATACCGGTAGGCCTCCAGGATCTCCTCGTCGCTGACCGCCTCAATGAGCCCCCCCGACTCCTCCTTGGCCCGGATGGCCCCCTCCCAGCTGGCCGGGTTGCCGATGCGGATGGCGGTGGCGAGGGTCTCCGGCTTCTCCACCGGGCGCCCCAGAACCAAAGGGGCGGCCCCCGCCGCCTGGAAGCCCAGCATCCGGGGGAGCCTTTGGGCCTTCCCCAGGGCGAAGTACTCCTTGTAGCCCATCCAGTGGGCGGTGATGTTGCCGGCGTTGCCCACGGGGAGGGCGTGGTAGTGGGGTGCGTCCCCCAGCTCGTCCACCACCTCAAAGGCCAGGGTCTTCTGGCCCTCGAGGCGGTGGGGGTTCACGGAGTTCACCAGGGCCACGGGGAAGCGCTCCGTGAGCTCCCGCGTGAGGCGCAGAGCGTCGTCAAAGTTCCCCTCCACCTGGACGATCCTGGCCCCGTGGACCAGGCTCTGGGCCACCTTGCCTAAGGCCACGTACCCCGCGGGCAGGATCACGATGGAGAGGATCCCCGCCCTGGCGGCGTAGGCGGCGGCGGAGGCGGCGGTGTTCCCCGTGCTGGCGCAGGCCACCGCCTTGGCCCCGGCCTCCAGGGCCTTGGAAACGGCCAGGGTCATCCCCCGGTCCTTGAAGCTTCCCGTGGGGTTCAGGCCCTCGTACTTGGCGTAGATCTGAACCCTCCGCCTCCTGGCCTCCTCGGGGCCCTTCAGGGGGATGAGGGGGGTGGAGCCCTCCAGGAGGGAGACCACCGGGGTGTTGAGGGATACCGGCAGAAAGGCGCGGTAGCGCTCAATCAGGGGCAGGCGCATGGGAATATGCTCGGGGATACCGGGTTAGGGGTCAAGGGGTGGGGCGAAGCCGGGAAGCCCAGGGGGACCTCCACCGATTCCTCAAAGGGCTCCCCGCCCGAAATCCACCCCCTTTCCGCAAGGGCCCACCAGAACCTCCAGGGCCGTATTTCTTAGGTAAAGCCCGGCCTTCTCCCTCCTCAAAGACCGGACCCTGGCGCTCAGGCGCTGTAGTAGGGGCTTACCCTCATCCCACCTCGGGGAAGGGAGCGCCCTCCGAGGGCGGGGCCTTTTTGCGGGAAGCGGGCAGGTGCCCGGGAGCCCCGGAAAGGAAGCGGAAGAGGTCAGCGAGGAGGCCGCTCGCCGTGGCCCCGCCCCCCGCCCCAGGCCCGGTGACGAAGACCTCCCCCAGGGGGGCGGTGCGGACGAAGAGGGCGTTCCCCTGGGCCCGGGCCAGGGGGTGATCCTGGGGAAGGCGCACGGGGGCCACCCGGGCCCGCCACCCTCCTTCCTCCCCGTAGAGGCTCGCCACCAGGCGCACCCTCTCTCCCCGGGCCTCGGCCTCCTTCAGGGCCTCGGGGGTAAGGCCCTGGATGCCCCTGGCCTCCACCTGGGCGAAGGGGAAGCCTGGGTCCACCAGGAGGCGGACCAGGAGGGTGAGCTTGTGGGCGGCGTCTATGCCCGCCACGTCCAGGGTGGGGTCGGCCTCGGCGTAGCCCAGGCGCTGGGCCTCCCTTAGGGCCTCTTCATAGGTCCTCCCCTTTTCCATCTCCTGGAGGATGTAGAGGGTGGTGCCGTTCAGGATGCCGTGGAGCTCCACAAGTTCGCTCCCCCTGAGGGTTTCCAGGAAGGAGAGGGCGGGAGTGCCCGCCATGACACTGGCCTCGTGGTAGATGAGGCCCTCCTCGGCGAAGGGCCTGAGCCTCTCCCAGGCCTCGGCCAGGAGGGCCTTGTTGGCGGTGATGAGGGGAATGCCCGCCTCGAGGGCCGGGAGGACCAGCTTCAGAGGGGCCTCCACCCCCCCCATGGCCTCCACCACCACATCGGCCTCGAGGAGGTCAAAGGGCTCCGTGCGGAGAAGCGCCTCGGGGATGGGCCTGGGCTTCGCCCTTTCCCGCACCAGAACCCCCAGGAACCTGGGAACGAAGCCCATGGCGGCCAGGTCCTCCTGCCGCTCCAGGACCAGGGTGTAAAAGGCGCTCCCCACCGTCCCCCCACCCAGGAGAGCGATCTTCAAGGGTTCCATGGCGGGATTATATCGGCCTCTAAACTGAGGAAATGAAGGACCTTCTGGAGGAGGCCGCCAGGGCGAGGGGCTTCTTTACCGCCTGGGCTCCCCTGAGCCCCCTCCCTGGGGCCGAGGGGCGCTTCCTGGCTTGGCTGGAGGCGGGAAGGCACGGGGGGATGGCCTACCTGGCCAAGGGCAAAGAGGAGCGCTTCCGGCCCTGGGAGCGCTTTCCCTGGGCCAAAAGCGCCCTCCTCCTCTTCGCCCCCTACGCCTATGGGGACCCGGGGAAGCCCCCTGGGGGCCTAAGGGTGGGCCTTGTGGCCCGCTACGCCTGGACGCGGGATTACCACCTCCTGCTGGGAGAGGAGCTTAGGAGCCTGGAAGGCCTGGCCCGGAGCCTGGGCGTGGAGGCCAGGGGCTACGTGGACCACGGCCCCCTTCCCGAGAGGTCCCTGGCGGTCCTCTCCGGGGCGGGCTGGGTGGGGAAAAGCGGCATGTTCCTCTCCCAGGCCTTCGGGGTGCACGCCTTTATAGGGGTCCTCCTCACCTCTTTGCAGGTGGAGGCCCCTCCCCTCCACCCCTCCCGATGCGGCGCCTGCGCCCGCTGCCTCCCGGCCTGCCCCACCGGGGCCCTCCTGGGGGACGGCACCCTGGACGCCCGCCTTTGCGTGAGCTACCTGACGGTGGAGCACAAGGACTTCATCCCCCCAAACCTCTGGCCGGGGATGGGGGCCTGGCTTTTGGGGTGCGATCTCTGCCAGGAGGTCTGCCCCTGGACCCGGTTTGGCCAGGTGTGGCCGGGGTTTAGGCCGGAGCCCGAGCTGGCCCACCCGGACCTCCTGGACTTCTTCCGCCTCTCGGGGCGGGCCTTCGCCAAAAAGTACGCGGGCACCGCCTTCTTGCGCCCCGGACGGGCCCGCATGGCCCGGAACGCCCTCATCGTCCTGAGCAACCTGGGCCTGGGGGAGTCCCTGATGGCGGAGGCGGCCCACGACCCAAGCCCCCTGGTGCGGCGCACCGCCCTCCACGCCCTCTTCCGGGCGGGAAGGCCCCTCGAGGGCTTCCTCAAGGACCCCGACCCGCTGGTCCGGGCCGAGGCCCTAGCCCTCCTTGGGGAAGCGCCCGGTGCGGTAGACCTTCTCCAAAATGGGAGGAAGCCCCCAGGCCTTCAGGTCAAAGAGGAGGGGACCCAGGTCGTAGGGGACCTTGAGGAAGCGGGCCTCGAGGGTGTCCGTGTCCAGGACGAGGGCGTCGGCCCCGGGCTCCCCCGAGAGGCTTAGGCCCACGCTCCCGGGATCGGCCACGAGCCCCGCCCCCACCCGCCTGGCCAGGGGCAGGTGCCGCCCCCCAAGGAGGAGGATGTCGGCCCGGTACTGGGAGAGAAGCTCCAAGAAGTCCTTGGCGGGGCCCAGGAGGTCCAATTGCTCCTCGGGCTTTCCGGGCTCGCCGTGGAAGGCCACAAGCCGCCTTTCCCCATAGGCCTTGCGGTGGGAAAGGCGCAGGGAGCGGAGGTAGGCGAGCTCCCGCTCAGAAAGCTGGGCCCGGGTCCACGCCAGGGTGGCCTTCCCCACCCCCTCGGGCAGGGTGCCGGGCAGGGGGTAGGCCACCCGGAGGTCCCAGGCCCCGGCGATGGCGGGAAGCCCCTCTTTCCAAATCTTCTGGATGACCTGCTTGGGATGGGGCCCGTAGCCCACCAGGTCCCCCAGGACCAGGACCTCCTCCACCCCCTCCCCCCGGAGGGCCTCCAAAGCCGCCTCCAGGGCGGGGAGGTTGGCGTGGATGTCGGAGATCACACCCAGGCGCACGCCCCCATTCTTCCACGCCCCCCGCCAAAACCGCGTGAAAACTTTGGACCAAGCCCGTATGGTGGAAGGGTGCGGCCCCTCCTTCTGGGCCTCCTCCTGGCCCTCACCCTCCCCCCCTTCCCCTTTGGGCCCCTGGCCCCCCTGGTCCTGGCCTTTCTCCTGAAGGGGGGGTTTCGGGCAGGCTTCCTCGTGGGCCTGGGGTTCTGGAGCCTCCACCTCCTCTGGCTTCCCCAAAGCTTCGCCCAAAACTTCGGCCCCTGGGGGGCGGTGCCCTTTTTGCCTCTGGTCCTCCTCAAGGCCCTCAGTTTCGGCCTCCTCTTCGCCCTCACCCCCACGCCCCTCTCCCGGGTGGGGGGGTGGGTCCTCCTGGAGTGGCTTTCGGAGCAGGGGGAGCTGGCCTTCCCCTGGGGCCTTCTGGGCTACGCCCTCCTCGAGGCCCCGGGGCGGGTCCTGGCCGCCTGGGGCGGGGTCTACCTCCTCTCCCTCCTGGTCCTCCTCTTCGCCTGGGGCCTGGAAAGGCGAAGGTGGTACCTTCTCCTCCCCTGGGCCCTCCTCTGGCTCCTCCCCCTCCCCGAGGCCAGGCCCCAGCAGGAGGCCCTCCTGGTCCAGGGGAACATCAATCCCCTCAGGAAGTTCCAGGGGGAGCTGGACGAGGCGGTCTACCTGCGGCTCACGGCGGAGGGGCTTGGGGCCCACCCCGAGGCGGACCTGGTGGTCTGGCCCGAGACCGCCGTCTGGCGCATCCCGGAAGGGGTGGACGGGGTCCTTCAGGGCCGCCCTCTCCTCACCGGGCTCAACCTCTTTGGCCCCAACCGGGCGGTCCTCTACCAAGAGGGCCGGGTCCTGGCCCACTACGACAAGACCCGGCTGGTGCCCTTCGGAGAGCGCTTCCCCTTCCGGGAGGCCCTGGGGGGGGTCTACGCCTTCTTCTTCCGGGCCATGGGCCTGGGGGAGCTCGCGGACCGCGCCCCGGGGGCGGGGCTCAGGCCCCTGGGGCCTTTTGGGGCCATGATCTGCTACGAGTCCGTCTTCCCCAGCGTGGCCCGGGGGCTTGTGCGGGAGGGAGCCGAGGTCCTGGTCCTCCTCACCAACGACGCCTGGTACGGCCCCTCTTTTGGCGGCAGGCAGCACTTCGCCCTGGGCCGCCTCCGGGCGGTGGAGACGGGGCGCTGGCTCTTAAGGGCGGGGAACGACGGCATCACCGCCAGCGTAGACCCCTACGGGAGGGTGGTGGCCGCCATCCCCCCGCACCAAGAAGGCTACCTCCTGGCCCCCTACGCCCTCCTCTCGGGCAAGACCCCCTATACGCGCCTGGGGGACTGGGCCGTAGGGGTGGCGTTGACCTTCTTCCTCCTGGGGCTTATCCTTAGGGTGCGTCTGCCGGGGTGGCGGAATCGGTAGACGCGGCAGACTCAAAATCTGCTGCCCGCAAGGGCGTGCGGGTTCGAGTCCCGCCCCCGGCACCAGAAGGCCCCCTCCGGGGGGCCTAGGCTTTGTCCCAGAGGGCCAGGACGTAGCCCTCTTCCAAGAGGAGGCGGGGCGGGCTCCCCAGGGCCTCCAGGAAGAGGGCCTCGAGGCTTTCCGGGGAAAACCTCCTGGCGAGGGGCGGGCCCACCGCCTCCTCCCTATAGGGCCACTCCAGCACCGCCACCCGCCGGGCCACCCGGGCGGCCTCCTTCAGGGCCTTTTCCGCCTCCAGGTGGTGGAGGGAAAGGCCGAAGAAGGCGAGGTCAAAGCTCGCTTCGGGAAAGGGGAGGCTCTCCGCCTTGGCCTCCACGAAGCGGGCCCCCTTCACCTTGGCCCGGGCCACCTCCAACCGGTCCGCCCGGGGGTCCACCCCCACGGCGAAAAGCCCCAGCTCGGCGAAGGCCTCGGCGAAAACCCCGGTCCCGGTGCCGATGTCCAGGGCGCTTTTGGCCTCCAGGCCCTCGAGGGCCTCCTCGGCGATCCGGGATGGGGGAAAGCGCAGGAGGCGATCCGGCTTGCGGAAGGGGTCTTTGGCCTCGCAGGCGTTGGTGAGGAGGGCCCACATGACCAGGCCCCCCTCCTCCGAGGCGGAAAGAAAGGCTTCCTTCAGGGCCTGGAAGACCCCCTCCTCTTCCCCGGAAAGCTCCGAGTGGGTGGGAAAGACCCGGTAGTCCAGGCCGCTTCCCTCCAGGGCCAAAAGAGCCTTCTCCACCGCCTTGTAGTCCCCCTGGAGGAGGGGGTAAAGGGCGAAGAGGGCCTTCACCATCTCCCCAAGTATAGGGCGGGGCGGTTCCCCGCCCGCCTCCCCGCGGCCTCGGCCTCGGGGAAGGGCGGGGCGGCCTCCGGGGCCAGGTGGACCGCCCCCGCCTCCGCTTCGGGAGGCCCCAGGAGGGCCAAGAGGTCCTCCCGGGAGAGGAAGCGGGCCTGGGTCCAGGGGAGGACCCCCTTTTCCGAAAGCCTCCGGTAGAGGGCGGCCCAGGGGGAGAGGGCCTCGAGGATCCCCACGAGGAGGGCCCCTCCGGGCTTAAGGACCCTCCTAGCCTCGGAAAGGGCCTTCTCCACGTCCTCCACGAACTCCAGCACGGTGAAGAGGAGGACCACGTCAAAACTCCCTTCGGGAAAGGGCAACGCCTCCCCTCGGCCCGCCACCCAGACCGCCTCCGGGGCCCGGGCCTCCCCCAGGCGGCGCATGGCCTCCGAGGGCTCGAGGCCCACCTTCTTGGGGTAAGGGAGGCGCCTGAGCCAGTACCCCGTGCCCGCCCCCACCTCAAGAAGGCTTTCCCCCGGGGGAAGGAGGCGGAGGAGGGCCCTTTCCTCCTCGGCGATCACATAGGCCCCCAGGGGGGTTTCGTACCAGGCCTCGTAGGCCTCGGCGAGGGGGGCGAAGGGGTCCACGCCCCTAGTCTAGCCGCACCACCACGCCCTCGTCGGGTCTTAAGAGAAGCCTCTCCTCCACCCCCTCCTCCCGGTCCAGGTGGGTGGAGAGGACCACCCGCCCCCCTCTGGGGAGGTCCAGGGCCTTCTCCTTGTCCGTGAGGTTCAGGGCCACCAGCCAGCCCTCCCCCCGGAAATAGGCGTAGACCCCCTCCCTCGCCCGGTGGGTGCGGTAGGCCCCGTAAAGGAGCCCGGGGTCCTTCCGGAGGGCGATGAGGCGCCGCACCAGGTTCAGCATGGACCGGGGGTCCTTTTCCTGAAGGGCCACGTTGCGATGGGGGTAGTCGGGGTTCACGGGAAGCCAGGGCTCCCGGGTGGAGAAGCCCGCGTAAGGGGAAGCGTCCCACTGCATGGGGGTGCGCTCGGGGTCCCGCCCCGGGGGGAGGCCGTGCTCCCCCAGGCGGCCCTTCTGGCGGAGGGCGGCCGGGTCCTGGACCCTTTCCCAGGGGATCTCCCCGTTCACCATGCCGATCTCGTCCCCGTAGTACCAGGTGGGGGTGCCCCGCAGGGTGAAGAGGAGCATGGCCGCCACCCGGGCCTGGGCCTCCCCCAGGCGGGAGGCGAGCCGGGGCTGGTCGTGGTTGCCGAGGACCCAGTTGGGCCAGTCCCAGGGGGTGAGGAGGCTCTCGTACTCCTCCACGATCCGGGAGAGGTTCTCGGGCCGCCAGTCGGGAAGCCCCTGGGTGACGAGACTGAAGTTGAAGGGGAGGTGGCATCCCGCGGCGTAGTAGCGCACCAGGCGGGAGAGGGGCAGGTAGATCTCCCCCACCATGACCCGCTCCCGCCCGGGCTCGGAGAACTGGTCCAGCACAAAGCGCATCTCCCGCACGTAGGCGTAGGTCTCGGGCTGGTCCTCGGTGTAAAGGTGCTCGTGCCGGGCCCTGTCGGGTAGGCCCGGACGGAAGGTGGAGCTTCCCGGCTCGTCGCGGAAGAGGGGGTCCTTGCCCAAGATCCAAAGGGTGTCTACCCGGAAGCCATCCACCCCCAGGCGAAGCCAGAAGCGCATGGCCTCGTGGATGGCCTCCCGCACCTCGGGGTTGCGCCAGTTGAGGTCGGGCTGCTCGGGGAGGAACAGGTGGAGGTAGTACTGGCCGGTCCGCTCGTCTAGGGTCCAGGCGGGACCGCCGAAGAAGCTCTGCCAGTTGTTGGGGGGGCCGCCATCCGGCCCCGGGTCCGCCCAGACGTACCAGTTCCGCTTGGGGTTATCCCGGGAGGAGCGGGACTCCAAGAACCAAGGGTGCTGGTCTGAGGTGTGGTTGGGGACCAGGTCTATGAGGACCCGAAGCCCCAGGGCGTGGGCCTCGGCGAGGAGGGCCTTGAAGTCCTCGAGGGTGCCGAAGATGGGGTCCACCTCCGTGTAGTCGGCCACGTCGTAGCCGAAGTCCTTCATGGGGCTTTTGTAGAAGGGGGAAAGCCAGAGGGCGTCCACGCCCAGGTTCTTCAGGTAGGGAAGCCGCCGCCGCACGCCCTCTAAGTCCCCGATGCCGTCCCCGTTCGTGTCCTGGAAGCTCCGGGGGTAGATCTGGTAGATGACCGCCTCTTTCCACCACATGGCCCGAGTCTACCCCAGGGGCCGGCCATCTGGAAAGGCTTCCACACCCGTGGCCTGCTAAAGCCCCCAGCGTTCCGCCTTCTCAGGCTTCTTCCACAAATACGAAGCGGGGAACCTCCTGGTCCCCTACCCGCACCTTCTCCAGGAAGTGGCCCAAAGGGCGCGCCCAGTACCCTCTTTCCCCGTAGAGGGCCTGGTAGACCACCAGAACCTCCTCGGTTTCCGAGTGGCGGGCCAGGAAGAGGACCCGGTAAAGCCCCCCCCTTGTAGTG
>Ga0072500_144622_pt1 | contig 19298 bp, 18 predicted proteins | sample GBScelen77Swater_FD_63803 | JGI IMG/M metagenome (GOLD analysis project Ga0072500, IMG submission 63803) | Hot spring microbial communities from Great Boiling Spring, Nevada - cellulolytic enrichment S 77C v2 (version 2) | ecosystem: Environmental > Aquatic > Thermal springs > Hot (42-90C) ...
CAGATACACTATCAGATAATTCTATCGATTCCCTAAAAAATCCTTCTTACTCTGAAATAAAAACCATTTGTGATAATTTGATTTTTAACTTCTGCACAAAGGAATTAAATTTTACCCCCAACAAAATTATAATATCCTACGGATTTGGAGAATTTAATAGGACAAAATTTCAAGGAAATGCTATGGATTTTTATTATAAAGTATTTCAAGAACTTTCCTTCTATTTTGCCGAATTATTGGCTGAAATGGAATCAAAAGAAATTGAAGTTATTTTTGATGCAACACATGGAATAAACTACACCACAATTTTAACTTATAGGAGTTTAAGAGAAATACTTGAAATTCTCGCTTACGCTTATGATGTAAAATTGAAAGTTTTAAATTCAGACCCATTTTTTGGAAGAGCAGTGGTATCTAAACTAAATATAAATGTTATAGAGGAAAGCAAAATTTTGCCAGGAATTTCAGTTTATAACAGCAATAAAAGACCCATTGAACCCTGCGTTTTTCTTGAAGGTAAAGATAAAAAAGAATTGGGTCAAAATATTCCTAACTTTTTTAAGCAAATCTCTTATAACAGAGATGAAATTTTAGTTTTCCTCGGTTCTTTCCTTTTTGCCCTTCCTGTTTTTGTGTTAAGTTATATGATAAGTTCAAAAGACATCAAGCAAAAAATCGAAAAAATTTCAAATGAATTTGAAAATTTTATAGTTTTAAATTCCTCAGGAAAGTTAGAGATTTTAAGAAAATTTGAATTTGAGGAGAACTTTTCAAATCTTGTAAAAGCATTTTTAATAAGCGCAATTTTAGAAAAATTAGGATTTAAAAAACTTTTTGATATTCAACTTTCTGAAGTTGAAAAATTAAAAGAAGAAATTTTTAAAAACCTTCCAGTAGAAAGCAACAGAATTGATAAAGAAATACATGATATAAAAAATCTGCAAAATATAACCCAAGATTATCAAGTTTATTCTTCCATTTTAAACAAAAATCTTTCAAAAATTGACAAAAGGAACTTTTTTGCCCACGCAGGATTTGAACATAATGCTATAGAATTGAAGAAACAGAACAATGAAGTATACGTGAGGATTTACAATGAAAATAAAAATCAAGCTGAGAGTTTGATAATTGGGAATTTACCCCAAATTTAGGATTAATTAAGAATAAATGATTTGGCAGATTCCGTGAATCATAATGAAGACAATACAAGCGAGAGGAAACATATTTTAATAGTTGTAGCGGGTTTGACGCCGGGGATAATTACTGAGACGCTTCAGTTTTTGACTTTTGCTGAGCCTGGCAAAACATTGACCTATGATGATTTAAAAAATAGGAGGGTTAGGTTGAAAATTTCTGAGGTTTTTGTTTTGACGACTTCAAAAGGGCGGAAGATGATTATTGACGAGCTTATTGAAAGTGGATGCTTTAAAAAGTTTTGCGATGAGTTTGGGATAAATTGGATAAAGTTTGATGAAAACAGTATAATTGTCCTAAAGGATACAAATGGGAGGGAAATTGAGGATATAATAACGGTTGAAGAAAATCAGGGTGCTGCAAATATGCTTTTTGATTTTATCCGTCAAAAGTTGAAAGATGAAAGTGTAATTGTTCATTGTTCAATCGCTGGGGGAAGAAAAAGTATGGATGTTTATTCGGCATTTGCATTCCAATTTTATGGCAAGGGTGAGGATAAAATGTATCATGTCATTGTCAACAGTCCCTTTGATGACCCTAACTTAAAGGGTAAAGATGGGGGTAGATTTCTTTACATTCCTATTGAGGAAGTGACTTTTGTAAGGTTGTCGGATAAGTCAGAACATACTTCAAGGGGAGCTGAAATTACGCTTTATGAAATTCCGTATGTTCATTTAAGGAACAAACTTAAGAACATATTGCCGTCAGATAAAAGTTATGATGAACTTGTTAAAATAGCTCAGCGTGAGATTGATTTAACTTTGATTCAGCCCCATCTTTATGTTGATGTTAAACGTGGTGATGTTAAGGTCAATGATTGGGCTTTGGAGCTAAAACCGACGGAGCTTTTTATTTATCTTTACTTTGTGTTCAGCAGGAAGCTGTGTAAGCGCAATCATAGAAAAATTTTATGCTCGTTTTGTTTTCCAGAGTTTGAAGAAGTTAATAATTTGAAGATCAGGAAGTTTAGAAACCAAAGACCCTTGTCCAAGGCATTAGGCGTAATTGAGAAAAATTTTGGAGTGATGAGCAGGGAGGTGAAAACAATAAAGCATTGGATTGATAGTGGTATCCCAAGACAAAGTTTAAGCGATAAAATTTCCGACATCAATAAGAAGATAGAGAGCGTTGTTCCAATTCCAAATGTTGATTTGGTTAAGATCAAAAATAAAGGTAAATATGGCAAGCCAAGATATGGGATAGAGCTTGACTCGGGGAGGATTGAAATTTTGAGGTGAGAACTATATAGTTAGCAAACTACATAGTTTTTAATTTTTGTGTTGAATTTGATACAAAAGGTTTGTTAATTTTAACAAAGGATTTAAAATAAAGCGGGTTAGCTATGGATATGGACATTGACAAATTAACGAGGGCAGTTGCTGTTTCAGCTCTTTTTCACGATATAGGTAAATTTTGGCAGAGGGCGGTAAAGGGGGATGAAGGATTGTCTTTGGAGACGAAAAAGCTTGAGGGGGAATTGTGCCCTGATTGGGGGAGGTATAGGCATGTGTTATGGACGAGTGAATTTTTTGAACAGTTCGGAGCACTCTTTCCGATTGATGTTTCTGAAAGTTTGACCGGAGATGCTCTTGACAATGTTAAAAATCTTGCGTCAAGGCATCATGCGCCGAAGTCGCCTCTTCAGGTCATAGTTCAACAGGCGGATTGGTTAAGCAGTGGTATGGATAGGACAAAGGCAGAGGATTTGAAAGATGAGGAAAGCGGAACTTTTAGAGAAAAGAGATTAATTTCTGTTTTCAGTGGAATTGGTAGTGGAAGCAAGGGTAAAAGGTGGGTTTATAATTTGACATCGCTAAAGCCAGATGAAAGTGTTTTTCCTTTTCAAGAAGAAAAGATGAGTGATTTAACGGGGGAATATAAAAAACTTTGGGATGATTTTATTGAGGAGTTCAAATTGCTTGGTGTTTTAAGGGACAATTTTAATGTTTGGATTGCTTCGGCGCTTTCTTTGCTTGAAAAGTATGCCTGGTGTATCCCGAGTTCAACTATGGATGTGCCAGATGTATCTCTTTATGATCATTTGAGGACAACATGTGCGATTGCGGCGGCGCTTCTGAGATATCATTTTGAAACGGGGACACTTGATAAAATTGAGGATATAAAGGATAGGGACAGAAAGAAGTTTATTTTTATAAATGGTGATGTAAGCGGGATACAGGATTTCATCTATATGCTTTCGGTGACAAATGTGAAGGGGGCAAGCAGAATATTGAGAGCGAGGTCGTTTTATATCTATGCATTCACTGAAGGGATTATAAGTTACATTTTAAAGGAGATCGGTCTTCTGCCAGCGTCATGTATAATGAATGCAGGTGGTAGGTTTATAATTTTGGCGCCAAATGTTGAGTCGGTGAGGAACAAAATGGAGAAACTTTCTAAGGAGATATCGCTTTGGTTTTATGACGAGTTTAGCGCTGTTTTATCGCTTAATATCTCATATGATGTTGAAATTTCAGGTAATGATTTGATGCGTGAAAATTTCAGTAAAACTCTCATAAGAGTTCAGGATTCAGTTGAGGAGAGAAAAAAGAAGAAATTTATAGATATACTTAAAGAAGGGGCAAGGGGTTTTACATTTGATGATTTGTTTGAGGGCTTGCGTAGGGATGGGCATTGTAGATATTGTGGGACATATCCAGCGGTTGAGGAAATTGAGGATGAGGAAGGTGAAGCGATAAAAGTATGTCGCAAATGTAAAAGTTTTGTTGATATTGGGCGGTGGTTGACAGAAGTTGATGTGATTTCATATGCAGGTGTTAACTTGGGACTAGGCGTTCCAATTCTCAGGGGAAAGGTTTATTTAAATTTTCATAAACTAAGCGAGGTAAACATAGCGAAGTATGGTGATAAAATTTATCATCTTGAAATGTTGAGGTATTTTCCTGGTTTTATATATCCAGTGAAATTTATCGCAAATTATGTTCCGAGATGGGCTAACGAGGAAAGGTCAATTTATGAAGAGGTCAGGGAGCTTAAGCAGGATTGGGAAGAGGCGATGGGACGAACTAAAACTTTTGGTGAAATCGCAAAGATGGGAACGCTTGATAGTGATGGCGAAGGGAAGCCGATGCTTGGTGTGTTAAAGGCGGATGTGGATAACCTTGGAAAGATTTTTTCTGTGGAGTTTTCAAAGAATATGAGCATATCAAAGTATGTGACTTTAAGTAGAAGTTTTGATTTTTATTTCAGCGCTTTTTTGGATGAACTTGTAAGAGAAAAGTATAGAAATATCTATGTGGTTTACTCGGGTGGAGATGACCTTCTTTTTGTTGGGGAATGGAAGGAAATTTTTGAGTTCGCCGTTGAAATGTATAAAAAATTTAGAAAATATACGACGGAGAATGAAGATATAACTTTAAGCGCTGGGATAGCGCTTATAGGTCCGAAATATCCCGTCAACAGGGGAGCAGTTATGGCGGATGAGTTTCTTGAGAGAGCAAAAAGTTTTAAAGAGAATGGAAAGATTGTGAAAGATAGTTTGACGATTTTTAATACAACCGTTAGATGGGGATTTCTTTTGGATGAGCTAATCAAATGGAGGGATATGCTTGAGGGGTGGTTGATTTCAAAGGATTCAAATGTTAAGACGACTTTTTTGCATAGATTATTAACCTATCAAAGGATGGCGAAGAGGTATTATGAGGATGGAGATATAGAAGGATTGAGGTTCACATACCTTTTGAGGTACGATGTCGCAAGAAATTTAGTTGAGATAAAAGATGGGAAGATAGTCAAGGGTAGAGAAGAAAGGGATAAGTTGTTTGAGTTGGTTGAGAACAATTTGAGGGATAAGTATAGGAAGTTGTGGCTTGGTTTGAGAATACCGATTTCTTATGTGATTTATAAATACAGGGGTAAAAAAATAAAAAGGGAGGCGTAAAAATGGCGGAGCAAAAGTATTTCCTTAGGAAGGCTGAAACTGGGGAATGGGTGATCAAAGAGGAATTGGTGACTAAGGAAGCTGAGAAGATAGCGGATGAGCTTGTTGGAAATAACCCAAGAAAGCCAGATTTAAAAAGTTCGCAGTTAAGGAAGTTTTATATGGAGGTCAAAGCGCTTGAGGATAGGGTCAAGGCAGAAAAATTTGATAAAATAAAGCCACTTGTAAAGATGCTAAAAGTTAAAGTGAATTATCAAAAAGGGAGAGGGTTAGTTCCCCCAAAATTTGTTGATTTCATAACCAAATGTATTGATAATGTAAATGATGAGAATGATTTTAAAGCTTTTGTAACACATTTTGAGGCGGTAGTTGGCTATTATTATGGGAAAGCTGAAAAGTTTGATTAAAAATAAAAACAAGGGGTTAATGCCATGAAACTTTTAAAGTATAAGGTTATAACAGGGGAAATTGAACTTCTCACAGGGCTTCACATTGGTGGTAGCAGTGATATAATTGAAATCGGTGGGATGGATAACCCAGTTTTAAAGCATCCGATCACGGGAGAACCATATATTCCAGGTTCGTCTTTAAAAGGGAAAATGAGAAGTTTATTGGAGCTTGTATTTGGAAAAGTAAATAATGATGGCGATGTTCATAAATGTAAAGATTTATATTGTGAAATTTGTCGGGTGTTTGGAACTTCGCCGGAAAAGGAGTTTGAGGAAATTGCAAAAAAACGTGGACCGACGAGAGTTATCTTTAGAGATGCATTTATAAGCGATGATTATAAAAAGGAGATGAGAGAGAAGGGGTTGACGGTTTATGATATAATTGAGGAAAAGACGGAAAATAATTTGAACAGGATTACCGCAAAAGCAAATCCGCGCAGGCTTGAAAGGGTTGTACCTGGGGTTAGGTTTAGTTTTGAGATAGTTTATAGGGTTTTTGATACGGGTGATGATGGGAAGTTGGATGAGAAATTGTTTGAGATAATTCAACAGGGGATGAAATTACTTGAGCTTGATTGTCTTGGTGGATATGGAAGCAGAGGGAGTGGGAAGATAAAATTTATCGTTAGACCTGATCAAATTAGAGAATACAAACCAGAGGAATTAAAACTTGAAGTTGAGGTTTAATTATGAAGACATTCAGAGTGAAGTTTAAAGTGTTAAGTCCTGTTATAACGCCATTTCAATCTGATACGATATGGGGGCATATTGCTTGGGCGTGTTATTATATATGGGGTGAGAAGGGATGTAAGGATTTCATTCAAGCACATAAAAATGGAAACCCGACGCTTGTATCAAATGCATATCCAGATGGATTTTTGCCTGTTCCTCACATTCCGCTGGTTGGTAAAGATGGTGAGATAGTTGAAAGGGAAATTTTCAAGAAGCTAAAAAAGCGAAATTTGATGAGAATTGAAAATTTTGAAAAGGTAAAGGATGGTTTAAGCCCTGATAAGTTGTTTGAGGTTTTAAAGGAGGAGGTGTCGGATGAAAGGTTTGTTATAGGTAAGGTGGTGACAGAGACGATCTTGCGCAATAAAATAGATCGTTTGATATTTACGACTGCTGAAGTGGGTGAATTGTTCGCAACCGATGAGACATTTTATGATTTAAATATGCCGATGTGGTTTGCAATCAAGACGGAATTTTTTAACAAGGGGGAGATTGAAACAATCTTAAGATGCGTTGAGCTGAATGGTTTTGGAGCTGATGCTTCAGTTGGAAGGGGTCGGATAAAGTTTATTGAAATTACCGAGCAAGGACTTCCTGAGGCAAGTGATGGAAATGCTTTTATGTCTATTTCAAATTTTATCCCTGCCGGAGATGAATTTGTGGAGTTTGAAGATGCTTGGTATAAATTATTTACGAAGTTTCCAAAAGCGGGTGGTCATTTTGCTTTGATTGATCCATTTAAAAAACCGCTTCTTTTCTTTGAGGCGGGCTCTGTTTTTAAGGTCAGCAAGGTGAAGGATCACTATGGATGTTTGATTGAAAATGTGCATTCAAATAAAGACATTGTTCAGTATGCTTACGCATTTCCGATAAAAGTTAAGTTGGAGGTTTAAAAATGGCAGAGTACAAACAGGTTTTGAAAGTTTTATATCGCATAATAACCCCAATTCACATAGGCATGGGTGCGGATATAAGTCCATTTGAGTATGTGATTAAGGATGGGAATTTTTATAGGATTGAGTCGGATGATTTAATCTCCGGGTTAAGTGAGGAGCAGTTGAAGAGATTCTATAGCTACATTGAGAGCAACAATTTGATCGGCTTGAGGAATGTGATACTTGAAAACTTCAATGAGAGTTATGCGAAGTATAAAATTAGCGTCACGAGGTCAGTTGTTGAAAAGTATGATAAAAGTATAAATGATGTGAGAAATCAACTTTTGATTTCACCTTTCATTAGAAGCGTTTCGGATTTTAGGCCATATCTTCCTGGCAGTTCAATTAAAGGTGCGATAAGGACGGCGATAATTAATGATGCTGTTCAGAATGAGATTAAAAAAATTGGACGACATAAATTGAAAGAGTTTCAGAAAAAGTTATTTGACAAAAAGGGGCATTGGGAGCTTGAATTAGTTGGTGCGATTGTTAAGACCAGAGGTGGTGAGCGTTCCGACGCAAAGCGTGATCCTTTTAGGGTTTTGAAAGTTTCAGATGTTTATTTATCGGATGAATTTTTCCATGTCGGTGAAGTTTTGAACGCAAGTGTTAATGAGAGGCGAGGTAGAGTTGAAACAGTGGGGATACAGATGTTTAAAGAGGTTCTCCTTGGAGAGGTTAATTTAAGCAAGCCAGTTGAGTTTGAAGGGGAGATAAGAATTGACGAAATTTTAAGTGAAGCTAAATATAAAGGCATAGAAACAGAGGATCGGATTGAGAAGTGGATTCCGATGGCTTTGTCAAAGGATTATATAATCAAAACTTGTAATGATTTTTATCTTAATGAGTTTAAGCGTGAAAGAGAATTTTTTGAGTTTGCCGTTGATATGCATGATGTCCTTGATAAAATTGGCAAAATTTTAAGTCCATCAAAAGATGAGTTTGTGATAAGGGTTGGGAGGTTCAGTGGTGTTACAGCGGTGACTGTGAATGAAATTCGTAAGCCACATAATAAAAAGTGGGGTAATACGAAAAATCTTTTTGAGGGGAAGTTCCCGATGGGATGGGTTAAGGTGAAATTTTTAAGTTAAAAACAAAATTTTGGTGAAAAGATGAAAAAAGAATTTCATATAATCAATGTCGGGAATTCGCTTTTGACGAACTATCAGAGGGAGATAAAAAACAGCGCATCGCATGCGGATAACGAATATTGGAGAAATATGATTGATGATGTCAAATTTATGGAAGATATTTATCAGTTTTTATCATCAAATCCGGAAAAAAACAGCGCTGAGTTGAACACATTTTTAAAGGTTGTAAGGGGGAAAGTTCCTTCAAATGTTGAGGTTTATCTTTCTGGGACGAACACTTATTCAAATGAAATATGTCTTCGCACTATTGCAGAGTTTTTGAAGAAACAAAGTTATAGAATTTATGATAATCCAACTTTTCCTGCTTATTTTGTGGAAGCGCAATTTTATGATGATAGGTATGCGAGGGATGAATTTGCCAAGGGGGTTGCAGAGATGCTTGATAGATTTATTTATCTTGTGTTGAAGAAGAAAGAAGAAGGATATGATGTTTACATCAATCCGACAGGTGGGTTGAAGGCACATGTTATAGCTTGTGCGCTTGCTGGTTTTCTAACGGGTTGCAAAGTTTATTATATGAATGAGGAATTCAAAGAGGTCGTGTTTTTGCCCGAGCTTTTCTATTTGCCCAAGGGAAGGGAGGTGGATTTATTAAAGCTTCTTTCGGACAAGGTCCCGAGGAGTGGGTCTGAGTATAATAAACTTAAGAGTAATTATACAGATGAGATTGATAGGTTGAATCTTTATGGACTCATTGAGGTGGAGAAAGATGAGAATGGAAGGGATTATAGGATAAGGATAACAAATAGAGGTCTTCATTTTTTGAATTTGACAGGGGGATGAGATTATGAAAAATATTTTGATCTCTATCCTTGGTTCAACACCGCAAATTTTAACTGAAACGCTTTGGTGTTTGAAGGTTCAGAAGGGAATTGACATTGACGAGATCATTGTGATAACTACTTCGTTTGGGAAAAGATTGATAATTGAGGGTAGGGGGGATTTACCCCCATTGCTTGGGAAAGATGGTGTGTTTGAAAAATTTTGTAAGGAGTTTAAAACACGTCCGAAATTTACCGAAAAAAACATACTGGTTATAAGGGATAGAGAAGGCAACGAACTTGATGATATCCGTGATAGTGTTCATAATGAATGTGCTTCTGATTTTATAACAAGTGTGATAAGGGAATTTTCAAAAAGAGATGATGTTGTGCTTCATTGTTCGGTTGCTGGTGGGAGGAAAACTATGTCGGTTTTTGCTGGGCTTGCTATGGCACTTGTTGGTAGAAAGCAAGACCGTCTTTACCATGTTCTTGTTTCGCCTCCAGAGGTTGAAGGCAATCCGAAATTCTTTTACAAACCGAAAAAGCCAGAATTTATAGAGATAGGAAAGGGTAAAAAAATAAATACTGATGAAGTTAAGATAACGCTTGCTGAGATTCCTTTTTTGAGGTTGGGAGAGAAGTATAGAAATGTATTTCCAGATGAGATAAGTTATACAGAACTTGTTGAAAGGATTCAAAATTACGAAGATTTTAGCGAGCCGATTGTAAAAGTTGATACTGATGAAGTTAAGATCGTAGGCAAGAGTAAAAGTTTGAAAAACGCTCTCAGGGATCTTGAAAAGTATGCGAAGAGCAAGGTCAAAAGTGTTCTTTTGATTGGAGAGACGGGCACGGGGAAAGAACTTTTTGCAAGGTATCTTGCAAAGATGTATGGTAAAAGTTTTACAGCTGTAAATTGCGCATCTATCCCGGTAAATTTACTTGAGTCGGAATTGTTCGGTCATGTCAAGGGTGCTTTCACTGGCGCTAATAGAGATAAAAAGGGAATTTTTGAGGAGTGTGACGGTGGGATTGTTTTCCTTGATGAGATAAACAAGACGACAGCAGAATTTCAGAGCAAACTTTTAAGATTTCTTGAGTCAGGAGAGGTAAGAAGAATTGGAAGCAATGAGGTGAAAAAAGTTGATGTTGTTTTAGTTATCGCTTTGAACGAAGAGCCAGATAAATGGTTGGACAGAGGGGCGTTGCCTGATTTTTACAATCGCATATCAAGACATAAAGTTAGAATACCGCCATTGAGGGAAAGAAAAGAGGATATACCGCTTTTAGTGAAGTATTTCGTAGATAAGTATTCGCGTGAGCATGGCAAGAGCATCAAAGGAATTTCAAATGAAGTTATGAGAATGTTAGTTGCTTATGATTGGAGGGTTGGAAATGTGCGGGAGTTGGAAAATTACATTGCCGATATGGTAGCAAGAGCTGATGAGGATGAGACGATATTATCAAATCTACCTGATGACTTTGAAGAGAACATCAAGTCGCAGAATAGAGTGATTGGAGAAATGATACATCAGGTGACCGGAGGTAATGTTGTTGATTTACCGCTTTGCGAATTTGAAAAGCTTTATATTGAATATCAGCTTATGAAAAACGATTGGAATATTAGTAAAACTGCTAAGGTTTTGAAAATCCCAAGAACTACGCTTTACGATAAGATTAAAAAACTTGGCATATCAAGATAGCCCTTCCTATTTTTTAATGTTGGAATACCGACAGGTGTCGCCACGCCGACGTCGGAATACCGACAATATCAGATCTTTTATCAAAAATTTAATTGAAAATCAATTGGTAAAGGTTTTGGCACAGTTTTTGAAAATAAAGATTTAAAGGGCGGGGGTCCTGATGGGGGGTTAAAAATCAAAAAGGAGGAAAAATCATGAGGTTAAAAACAATTGAAGAACTTTTTAAGTTGCCTTTACCTATCATATTAATTCTGATTGGATTGGCGATGCTTGATGGAAAGTTGAAATTGATTGTTGAGGATGAGTTAAATAATGAGTTGGGTAGTAAGGAATTTGATGCTTGAGTTTTAGTCAAAAAAATTTAAATTTAAGGAGGTGAAAAAAGTGAGGTTTACATCCCATGCGTTAAGGAGAATAAATCAGCGTAGGATAAGTGACGAGATGATTGAACTTGCTTTAAAGTACGGTTGTGTGCTTTACAATGGTGGTGCAAAATTTATATTCGTCAGGAAAAAAGATATACCTGAGGATATGCCGAGATCAATTGCTGAAAGAGTTGAAGGCATTGTGATCGTTATGAACCCAATTGATGGGACGATTTTGACCGTTTATAAGAATAAAAATGCTTTGAAAGAAATAAAGCGCAAGCTCAAGCGCTATGAGGGTAGAACGCCAAGAAGAAAATACAAATTAAGTGAGGTGCTCTGAGATGTCAGTGATATTTTCACTTACAGGTAATCCTTTTGTTGATGCAGGGATATACGTTATATCTGAACTTGCTGGAAAAAGAATTGAAAATATTGAGGTGGCTGATTTAAAGAGGTTATATCCGAAGATTATTGATGTTTATTTCACTGAAGCTTGGAAGGGAAATCTTTATTCGATCTTTCCGAATCATCCGGTGACACATAACACTGGGAATCCAAGGCGTTATAAAGAGTTTTTGGAAGCGTTGCTTGGTGATATTAAACCGATTAGTGATTTCGGTAGTTGTGTTGCCTGTGGTAGGAGGGATAAAAGCATTGCTGGAGGAAGATATGGAATTGGAAAACATCTTGTTCCGTTAACTGGCTCAGCTGATTTTGTTAATTTTTTCCCTAATGCGACGCTTGGGCTTGAAATGTGTTCGGCTTGTCTTTTTGCAATTCAGTTTATGCCAATATTTTTACATCGTTGTGGTGGCAAGTTTTTGCTTATACATTCAAACTCTGAAAAGGTTATGCGGTATTGGGCTAAAAATTGTGTCGCCGATTTTAACAGGCAAATAGCATTAGGTAATTTTACTGGCTGTTATTCAAACGACATAAATGACCCTGTGAATTCTTTTTTCAAAAGCGTTGAGGATATGATAGTGAAATACGATGAGGATTGGATTAATGAGGATGTTTTTATAAGGTTTTATTATTTCAGCAATTATGGGCAGAGCCCGTTTGTTGAGGTTTTTGATATTCCGACGCCTGTTTTTAGGTTTCTTGCTTATGTGAAGCAGGTTGATGCTTATTCTGAATGGAAAGATCTTGTGGGCAGGGCTTCTGGTAAGCGAAGGAATGAAGTTTATGTCAAGTTATTAGATGGAGAAAGCATAATCAGATATTTTTTCAAAAACGATCGTGAAATTTTCGGTAATTGGAATCTTTTAAAATTTTATCTAAAGGAGGTGAGAGAAATGGAGGAAAGAAGGATCAACGCAATAAGGGAATTTGCTGACAGGATAGCAGGTTTGATTCGTCTTCTTGATGATGATAAGCGACTTTCTCAGCTGGAGAGGGTGGAGGATTATGCTGGGTTTAGGAATGTGTTGAGGTTTCTTGCTAAGGATGCTATAAGATTTGGATTAAATGAGCCGTTGATTAAGTTTGACGAGTATGTGAATTTGATTTTGCCTGATGGGGCTTTGGGATGGAATGAAGTTAGGGATTTGTTGCTCTTCAGGATTTATGAGGTTTTGCATAGTTGGTTAAAAGAACGAGAGGTTGAGAAGGAGGAATAATTTTTTAAACTTAAAAATAACAGGAGGTGAAAAAACGCCATGCTTATGGCAACCGGCTACATTTTAATTGAAGCGCCGCATTCGGCGTTAAACAATGCTGGGACTGATGTAAGTGAAAGGACTGAGAATATCGTCCGTGTGAAAGCGATAAGGAAGGGTAGGGAAATTTATCCATATGTTTCAGCTCAGGCGTGGAGATACTGGTGGAGGATGACATTGAAGGAAAAATTTGGTTGGGAGCTATCGCCTGTGATTCGGGAGGAAAAAATAGCTTTTACGAATGCCGATCCTTTCAAGTATCCTGATGATGATATCTTCGGATATATGAGGGCTGTTAAAGAGGGGAAGAAGGACAGGACTGTCACTCGTGTGTCGCCTTTGAAATGTTCCCCACTTGTCTCTGTGTTAAGTTCTGAGCCAGTTCAAGATTTTGGAGTGATGGCGAGGCAGGGAGACCCAGTGCCGTATGAGCATGAGTTTTATTCAACGGTGCTTCAAGGAATTTTCTCGCTTGATATTTCGCGGGCTGGCGTTTTTTACACGCTGAGCCAAGCGGGATTTAAAAACATTGATGAAGATTTACTTAAAGAGAGCATCTCTAACTCTGGAGCGAAGAAGATCGGTGATGTTTATATCCTTCCGTCAGATGTTAGAGCGAAGAGATGTTATGAGACAGTTCTTGCGCTTGCTTACATTTATGGTGGGGCGAAACAGACGCAACATTTAACGGATGTAGTCCCGAGGTTGGTGTTACTTGCTATCGTTGAGGGTGGAAATCATATCTTTATGAACCTCTCCTATGAGGACAATGGTGAAGTCAGGTTCAACTTTGATGCGTTTGAGAAAACGGTTAAGGATTATGCTGACATAATTCGTTCGGATATTTATGTTGGCATACACCCGGGATTTCTTGATGGATTGGATGAAGAATTTAGAAAGCGGTTTAAAGATTTAAATCTTGGTGACAAAAAGAAGATAGTGATATCAACGCCGAAGCAGGCGATAGAGGAATTTGCCGAGCTTGTGAAAAATGTTGTCGCTTCAATGTAAAAATTTGCCGGGCTTTTGCCCGGCTTTTCAAAAATAAAACTTAAATTGAAAATGGAAGTTTTAAGAGTAAAAATAACGGGTATAACATCTTCTTTTAGAAGTCCGTTTTTTATTTCTGGTGCCCAGCCAACACTTGAAGTTCCACCGCCGAGCACGATTCTTGGGGTTATTTCAGCAGTAGTGGGAAAAATAGTTAAGCCAAGTGAGATATGCTTCGGTTATGTTTTTCTTCACAAAGGAAAAGGGGAAGACTTGGAGCTGATTTATGAGTTGAGCTTGAAGGTTAAATTTGAGGCAAAGTCAAATGTTGTTAAGCGGGAGTTTTTGACATTACCCGAGCTATATCTTTACATCTCAAATGTTGATTTTGAAGTTTACTTTAAGAGGCCTGAGTTTCCCATTTTACTTGGTCGGACGCAAGAACTGGCGAAGATTGAAGAGATTAAAAGAATAGAGATTGAAAAATCTTCACCAGTTAGATTTGGTCGGACGATTGTTCCGTTTAATTTTAAAGGTGTTGCAGGACCAATTATCGCTTTGCCGATGTATTTTGATTATAGTCCGAACGGAGCAAGAAGAGGGAAAGATATTCAACCATTTGTCATTTTGAACAGGTTTATAAATTATGAAATTGAGCCGTTGTGGTTTGATCAAGAAAAAAATTGGGGGATATACTTCTATGGGGAAAGTTAAATTCGTTTTCGTTTTTCTTCTCGTTTTAAATTCTGAGATATTTTCGCAGGTAGCAGTTGAAGTGGTTGACAATGCTGAAGATATGGTTGGGCAGAGATTGGTGTTTAAGGTGAAGGAAGAATTTGCTAACTCAAGTATGTTTAGATTGACTTATAAGGACGAATCAAGGGTTCAAGTTATAATCTTGACGATGGATAGATTTAAAGGGAATAGCTTTCAGGAAAACCTTTCAACTATGTATGCTGTTATATGGGTTATTAAAGATGAAAAACTTGTATTGCCGATTTATCTCAATAGCACCATAGGTTTTGCTGGTTCGTGGGTTTTGGATGAAACTGCTGAATCGATAGTTGCGAATACTGAAAAATTGATCAGCACCATTGTTAAGTTGCTTCAACCAAAGGAAGATTGATATGTGGAAGATACTGGCTAAGACATCGCCTGAAAAGACGCTCTATGATCACATCGTTGATGTGCTTGGAGTTTTGTCCCAGCTGATTAAGATTTACCCGAGGGTTCCAGATAGAGTTGGTTTTCCTGAGTTTTGGGACTATGTTTTTTATGCTTTGTATCTTCATGACTTTGGAAAAGCTGCAGAGGGTTTTCAGAGAAGTTTAAGTGAAGGTAAAAAATGGGGTTATAGGCATGAGATTTTATCTGCTGGTTTTGTTTCACTTCTTGATTATGATGATGAGATCAAAAAGATAATTGCTCTTGGGATCGTATCACATCATTGGGAGCTTGATAATTTGAAGGAAAGGTATTCAACACTTGTTGATGGGAAGCCTGGGGTAGAGAATTATCAAAATGCGCTTATTGAGTTGGAGGATAATTTTGGTGAGCTTGTTCAGCTTATGAAGATGATACCGGATTTAAGCAAGAGGTTCATTGGAAAGGAACTTGGCAATTTCAATTTGCCGAGTTCGGTTGATGAACTTATTGATGTGTTCAAGTTTGCAATAAAATGGTATTTACGCCTGTGTGATGACGGGCTTGATGACAGAATGAGGAATGCTTTGATCCTGATGCGTGGTTTCGTTTTGAACTGTGATCATATCGCATCGGCTGGTGATATTAAAATACCTTTGTTGGAAAGGAAAATCTCAGAAATTATCAAATTTAATTTTTTTAGGGATGTTCAGATTGAAGCGGGTCGTAAGGAAGGAAGTTTAATTTTGATAGCGCCGACTGGTTATGGTAAAACGGAGGCGTCTCTTTTTTGGGTTGAAAGAAATCAGAATGAGAATTTCACAAGGAGGGTGTTTTATATTTTGCCTTACACTGCGAGCATAAATGATATGTTCAAAAGGTTTGTGAATTATTTTGGGGAAGGATTAGTTGGAATGAGACATCACAGAGCGGGGTATTTTATTTATCAAAGTTTCAGGGATAGGGGTTACTCTCCGGAGGAGGCAAAAAAGTTTTCGCTTGCGTTCATTGACCTTAACAAAAAAATTTATTCACAATTTAAGATAATGACTCATCTTCAGCTCATAAAGGAGGCATTTGGAGTTTCAGGATTTGAAATGCGTTTAGCCGAAATAGTTGATGGGCTTGTCATAGTTGATGAGGTTCATTCTTATGATGCGAGGACGATAGCTCTTCTTTCTGAAACATTGAAGATTTTAAAGAAGGACTTCGGGGTTGATGTCCTGATTATGTCTGCTACATTTCCAAAGTTTTTGAGGGAAATTTTTGAACCAATAGCTAGTTCAATTGTGATGGCAAGTGAAGAAAATTTAAGGTCGGTTTCAAGGCACACGATAAATTTAATTGATGATTTCATACTTAATGGTCTTGACAGGATAAAGCGGGAGATTTCAAGCGGGAAAAGAGTTTTGGTTGTGTGTAATACTGTCAAAAGAGCACAGGAAATTTACGGACAGTTAAAGGGTGATGCGATCGGAGGAGCTAAACTTATACATTCAAGGTTCGCATTGATAGACAGAGAGAAAATTGAAAGAGATTTAAGAAAGGCTCAACTTCTCGTTGGGACTCAAGCTATTGAGGTCTCACTTGACATTGATTTTGATGTTTTATTCACCGACATAGCCCCGATTGATAGATTAATTCAAAGGGCTGGTCGTGTTAATAGACGGGGGAGGTTGTCTTCAGCTGATGTTTTTGTGTTTTGCCAATATCAAGATGAGGATAAAAAAATTTATGATAAAGAATTGATTGAGAGGACGAAAAAGGAACTTGAAGGGATAAGAAAGATTAGCGAATTTGATGTCATTGATCTTGTTGAGAGAGTTTATTGTGATGGGTTTAGCGAGAAACAAAGGAAAATTTTTAACGATACAGTGGAGAGTTTTAAAAGATTGAGGGGGAGTGTATTACCGATGTTAAATAATAAAGTGAATGAAGATGATTTTTACAGATTGGTCAAATCTGTTGAGGTTGTGCCTTATGTTTATGAGGAAGAATATGTTAAGTTGATTGAAGAGAAAAGATATTTTGAGGCGATAAGATATTTCTTACCGCTTGCGTTTGTTCAGTTTTTTAAGCTTCGTAAGAACGGTCAAATTTATGAGCATAGCAAAACATTATTTTGTAGGGCTATGTATGATGAGGAGTTAGGGCTTCTGACAGATGAATTTGAAACAAACATACTTGAATGAGATGATATACGAGAATCCGAGAATAACCGGGGTGATGGTGAATTATTATTTTCATTGCAAGAGACAGCTTTGGTTTTTCGCAAATCATATTGAAATGGAGCATAACTCTGATTTTGTTGAGATAGGTAAAATTTTAAGTGAAATTTTTTACAGGGATAAGGAGAAGGATTTGAAGATTGATGATACAATTGCAATTGATTGGTTTGACTACAGGGACGGGGTAGTTCATGAGGTTAAGAAGTCGGACTCATTTGAAGAGGGGCATATCTGGCAGGTTAAGTATTATCTTTTTTATTTGAGAAATAAAGGGGTTGGGGCAAAAGGGAGAATAAATTATCCAAAGTTGAGGAAAACAATTGATGTTGAGCTCTTGGATGGAGATTTTGAGATGATGAATGACATTTTGAATGATATCCTTAAGATAGTTCGTCAAGATAAGCCACCGGCAAAAATAGAGAAGAGTAAATGCAGGGGTTGCAGTTATTTCCAGCTTTGTTGGAGTGAAAATTAAATTTTTTAAGGGGTTATGCCAAAGCCGTATTATATTTTTTCGTCTGGAATTTTAAGGAGAAGGGATAACACTATTTATTTTGAACCTATTGGTGAGGAGGTTGCTGATGATGAAGTTTTATGCTTTGTTGGTTATCCAGAGGTTGAAGATAATGGGGCGGTTAAGCGAAAACCGATTCCGGTTGAGGATATTGAGGCGATTTATGTTTTTGGGGAGCTCACATTTAACACAAAGTTTTTCAATTTTCTTTCACAGAACAACATAGTGCTTCATGTTTTCAATCGCTTTGGATTTTATTCGGGTAGTTTCTACCCGCGTGAATTTTTGAACTCGGGAAGATTGCTTGTCAAACAGGTGGAGCACTATCTTGATTATGACCTTAGGGTTGAGATAGCTAAAAAGTTTGTTGATGGAGCATCTTTTAATATGTTGAAGAATTTGAAGTCCTATGTTGATGAACGGACAGAATTGGAAGTTTTTATTGAGATGGTTGAAAATGAGAGAGTAAAGATTGATTGTATTGATGAGATAAATGATTTGATGACTCTTGAGGCGCGTATAAGGAGTGCATATTACAAGGGGTGGGGTTATATTATTGATGATGAATTTTTTGATTTTGGGAAAAGGACAAAGAGACCGCCCGAGAACGCTGTTAATTGCTTGATATCTTTTGGGAATTCAATGCTTTATACTATGGTGCTTGGTGAGATATATAAGACGCAGTTGAATCCGACAATAAGTTATCTCCACGAGCCGATGGAGAGAAGATTTTCGCTTGCTCTTGACATTGCTGAAGTTTTTAAACCTGTTATCGTGGACAGATTGATCTTTAAGCTTATAAATCGTGGGCAAATAAGGGAGGAACATTTCGTCAGTGAGTTGAATTATTGCTATTTGAATGAAGAGGGAAGAAAAGTTTTTGTCAGGGAGCTTAATGATTTTGTTGAAAGCACGGTCAAGCATAGAACTCTTGGTCGGAATATATCTTACAAGGGTCTGATACGGTTGGAATGTTATAAGTTAATTAAGCATCTATTCGGCGATGAGGAGTATAAGCCGTTTAAAGTTTGGTGGGTTTAGTCAATTAAAATTTATTTTTAAGCCATGTATTACATAGTTGTCTATGATGTTGAACAAAAGCGTGTTTCCAAGGTTTGCAAATTTTTGAGGAGGTATCTTCATTGGGTTCAGAATTCCGTTTTTGAGGGTGAGCTGACAGAGGGCAAATTTATGGAGATGAAGTTTAAGCTTATGCAAATTATTGATCCTAAGGTTGATTCGGTAGTTATTTATACGCTTGATTTTAGATGGCGAGGTAGGGAGATCATAGGTGTTGATAAAAACAGAGTTGATATTTTTGTGTAGTTGCTTTTTGTGGTTTTTGTTGCCCTCCCTATTTTGGGAGGGTTTTTTATTTTATTGGGTTTTTGCAGAGAACCTAGTGAAGAAGTTAACACAGGGATTTTGCGAAAACTGATTGAAATTCAAGTAAAAAGTCCGTCTCTGACACAATCTATGACAAGTTGTCAGGGAGGTTCTCTGCAAAATCGGGGGTTAAAGTTAACACTTTGGGACTTGACTTTTGGTGAAAAAGTTATTATATT
>Ga0072500_173912_pt1 | contig 19181 bp, 24 predicted proteins | sample GBScelen77Swater_FD_63803 | JGI IMG/M metagenome (GOLD analysis project Ga0072500, IMG submission 63803) | Hot spring microbial communities from Great Boiling Spring, Nevada - cellulolytic enrichment S 77C v2 (version 2) | ecosystem: Environmental > Aquatic > Thermal springs > Hot (42-90C) ...
CTACGACGGGGGTTGAGGTGCCTGGCGGGGAAGGGGGGCGGGGGAACGCACACTTCGTTACCCCCACCCGCCAGGCCCCCCGCTTCGCCGAGGCCGGGGAGGAGGGGGAGAAAAGAAGGCTCCGCCTGGAGCTCATGCTCATCGCCGATGTGGGCCTGGTGGGCTACCCCAATGCCGGCAAGTCCAGCCTCCTCCGGGCCACCACCCACGCCCATCCCAAGGTGGCCCCCTACCCCTTCACCACCTTAAGCCCCCACCTGGGGGTGGCGGAGCTTTCGGAGGAGGCCCGCTTCACCCTGGCGGACATCCCGGGGATCATAGAGGGGGCCAGCCAGGGAAAGGGCCTGGGCCTCGAGTTCCTCCGGCACATCGCCCGCACCCGGGTTCTCCTTTACGTCCTGGACACCACGGAGGCTCCCCTGGAAACCCTTCGCACCCTGCGCAAGGAGGTGGGGGCCTACGATCCAGGCCTTCTCCGTCGGCCGAGCCTCATCGCCCTCAATAAAATAGACCTCCTCTCTGAGGAGGAGGTGGCCGCCAGGGTGGCGGAGCTTTCCCAGGAGGGCCTTCCCGTCCTCCCGGTGAGCGCCCTTACCGGAGAGGGGGTGCCGGAGCTTTTGGAGGCTCTCTACGCCTTGGTCCAGGCCGCTCCCACCCCGGAACTCCCCAAGCCCGCACCCCGCAGGGAGGTCCGGGCGGGGGTGGAGGTGGTGCCCCTGGAGGAGGGGGTGTACGAGGTGCGGGCCCCGGAGGTGGAGCGCTACCTTAAGCGCCTCAAGGGGGACCTGGGCGAGGCCGCAGGCTACCTGCAGGAGGTCTTCAAGCGCCACGGGGTGGAGGCCGCCCTCAGGGCCAAGGGGGTGCGGGCTGGGGACGTGGTGCGCATCGGCGGCCTGGAGTTTGAGTACATCCCGGAGGTGTAGGTGCGCCTGGGCCTCTTCGGCGGCAGCTTTGACCCCATCCACCTGGGCCACCTCATCGCCGCCAGAGAGGCGGCGGCGGCTTTGGGCCTGGACCGGGTCCTCTTCGTGGTGGCCGCCCGCCCCCCCCACAAGACCCCCGTGGCTCCCCCGGAGGCCCGCTACGAAATGGTCCTCCTGGCCACCGCCGAGGAAAGGCGGTTTTTCGCCTCCAGGCTGGAGCTGGACCGCCCGGGCCCGAGCTACACCATAGACACCCTCCTTGAGGCCCGTAGGCTCTTCCCCGAGGACGAGCTTTTCTTCATCACTGGGGCCGACGCCTACCGGGACATCCTCACCTGGAAGGAGGGAGGAAGGCTTCACGAGCTCGCCACCCTGGTGGCCGTGGCCCGGCCCGGCTACCCCCTGGAGGATTTCCCCGTGCCCGTGGTGCCCCTCCTGGTGCCCGAGGTGGGCATCTCCAGCTCCGAGATCCGGAAGAGGCTCGCCCAGGGGAAAAGCGTGCGCTTCTGGGTGCCGCGCCCCGTGGAGGTGTACCTTGAAAAACACGGCCTTTACCGATAGCCTGGCGGAAAAGGTGAGGAGCCGGGTCCGGCCCGAGCGTTTCGCCCACATCCTGAGGGTGGCTGCCCTGGCCAAGGAGATCGCCGAGCGGAACGGCCTGGACGGGGAGAGGGCCTACCTGGCGGGCCTCCTGCACGACGCCGCCCGGGACCTGCCCGAGGAGGAGCTCCTGGCCCTGGCCCCGCCCGAGAACGAGGTGGAGAGGGCCCACCCCCTCTCCCTCCACGGCCGGGCGGCCCGCCGCCTGGCGGAGGCGTGGGGGGTGGGGGACCAGGAGGTCCTCGAGGCCATAGAAGGCCACGTCTACGGCGTAGACCCCAGGAATGGCATCGGCGTGGCCCTATACATCGCCGACATCTCCGAGCCGGGCCGGGGGGTCAACGGGGAGATCCGGGACCTGGCCCTTTCGGGGAAGCTCTGGGAGGCCTACCGCCTGGCGGTGGAAAACAAGGTCAACTACCTGCGGCACAAGGGCGTGCCCATCCACCCCAGGACCCTCGAGGTGTACCATAGCCTGGCCCATGCGCCCTAGGCTTTCCTTCCTCCTCCTAAGCCTGGCCCTTTTCGCCCTGGGGGTGGTCCTTTCCCTGCCCCGGGACCCCGGGGAGGAGAACCTCCGCCCCAGGCGGCTTGGGCCCCTTCCCGAGCTGGGGGTGGTGGTGGCCGCCCGGGACATTGAGTACTGCGGCTACCACACCCCGTGCGGGCCGGGTAGCCGCACGGACACGATCTTCTACCTGCGCCTTCTGGGAGGGGAGGTCAAGGGGGTGGCTATCCCTAGGGACCTCTATAGCCCCGTGGCCGGGGGCAAAATCAACGCCGCCTACGCCCGGGGGGGCGCGGAGCTTTTAAAGCGGGCGGTGGAGGAGGCCACGGGCCTTCTGGCGGAGAGGCACCTGATCCTCACCCTGGAAAGCGTGGCCCGGGTCATAGACGCCGTGGGGGGGGTGGAGGTGGTCCTGGAGAGGCCCATGCGCTACACGGACCGGGCCGCCCGGCTCTTCATTGACTTCCCCGCAGGCCCCCTTCACCTCACGGGGGAGGAGGCCGTCAAGTACATGCGCTTCCGCCACGATGCCCTGGGGGACTACGCCCGCCTGGACCGCATCAAGGAGGTGATGGGCCAGGTCCTGAGAAAGGCGCAGAACCCCGCCACCTGGCCCGCCCTCACCCTAGCCCTCAAGGAGGTCTGGCGGGAGCTGGACACGGACCTCGCCCTGGAGGAGGTCCTGCCCCACCTGCCCGCCCTGAGGGGCCTCCGGCTCTCCCTGGTCACCCTGCCCACCCGGGAGGGGCCGGGCACCTTCCTGTACGTGGATGAGGCCGCCAAAAGCGCCTTCCTTGCTGCCTTCTTCGGCGCGGCCACTCCCGCCACCCCGCCCCAGGTGGAGGTGCGCCTCAAAGGCCTTCCCGAACTCCTTTCCTGGGCCCAGGCCTTTTTGGCCGTAGAGGGCATCCAGGCCGGGGCCGAGGTGGCGGAGGTGGCGAAAAGCGGGGTCTACACCAAAGACCCGGAGGCCGGGGCCTACTTCGCCGACCTCTTCCACCTCCCCCTCCTGGCTCCCCACGGACCCGTGCCGGGGGTGGTGGTGGAGCTGGGCCGGGACCTGCTACAATGAGCCTTAGATGGTGAAGACCAAGGAGGCTTTGGACCTGGTGGGGCGCATCAAGGACATCCTTTGGGAAAAGAAGGCGGAAGGCGTGGTGGCCCTGGACCTGAGGAGGGTCTCGGAGAGCCTGGACTACTTCGTCCTGGCCACGGCCACCAGCACCCCCCACCTTCAGGCCCTGGAGCGGCACCTGGAGGAGAAGCTGAAGGAGGAGGGGCTCCGTCCCCGGCCCACGGAGGGGCAGAGCCCCCGCTGGGTGGTCCTGGACTACGGGGAGGTGGTGGTTCACCTCATGACCCGGGAGGCCCGGGACTACTACGACCTCGAGGGCTTCTGGGCCGACGCGGAGAGGATTTAGCCCGCCTCACTTGAGGCGGGGCGGGGCCAAAGGCCCCATGATGAACCGCTGGAAGACCAGGTAAAACCCCAGGTAAACCAGGAGCTGGAACCAGAAGCTTTCCGCCACCTTTAGGCCCAGGGCCCCCAGGAGGAGGATCAGGGCCACGGCTCCCATCATGACCAGGCTGGTGCGGAGGAAAACCCCGGGGAAGTACCGGAGGGCCTCCCGGAAGGTCTTGGGACGCCTCTCCTCCCACTCCTTCAGGGCCTTCTTCTTGAGCTTTTCCTCGCGCTTCTTCTTGCCCACGGGGAAAGTATACTGAGCTCCGTGAAGCTGGCGCGCACCGTGGCCGAGCTCAAGGCCGCCCTGCCCCGGGAAGGGGTGGGCTTTGTCCCCACCATGGGCTACCTCCACCGGGGGCATCTGGCCCTGGTGGAGAGGGCCCGGAGGGAAAACCCCTTCGTGGTGGTCTCCATCTTCGTTAATCCCCTCCAGTTTGGCCCCGGGGAGGACTACCACCGCTACCCCCGGGACCTGGAGCGGGACGCCACCCTCCTTAAGGAGGCGGGGGTGGACCTCCTCTTCGCCCCGGGGGTAGAGGAGATGTACCCCCAGGGCTTCGCCACCCGGGTCCAGGTGGAGGGCCCCCTCGCCGCTCTTTGGGAGGGGGAGGTGCGCCCCGGCCACTTCCAGGGGGTGGCCACGGTGGTGGCCCGCCTCTTCCTGCTGGTGGGGCCCGAGCGGGCCTACTTTGGGGAGAAGGACTCCCAGCAGCTTCTCGTGATCCGCAAGATGGTGCGGGACCTGGGCTTTCCCCTCGAGGTGGTGGGGGTGCCCACGGTGCGGGAGGAGGACGGCCTGGCCCTTTCCAGCCGCAACGTCTACCTCTCCCCGGAAACCCGCAAAAAGGCCTCCGTCCTCTACCGGGCCCTTTTGGCCATGCGGGAGGCCGCCCGCTCGGGGGGCGGGGTGGCGGAGGCCTTGGAGGCGGGGGAGAAAGTCCTAAAGGAGGTGCCCGAGTTCCGCCCCGACTACCTGGCCATCGTCCACCCCGAGACCCTCCTGCCCCTTTCCCGCTTCCTCCCCGGGGCCCGGGGTCTTTTGGCGGGGCGGTTTCCCGAGGCGCGCCTCATTGACAACCTGGAGGTCTACCCATGAGCGAGGCCTTTTCCCAGGAGGGCAGGCAGAGCCTGGTGGAGATGTTGAAGGCCATGGTCCAGGCCCGGGCCTCGGACATCCACCTCCAGGCGGGGGCCCCGCCCACCATCCGGGTGGACGGGAAGCTCAGGCCCTTCACAAACCGCCCCCTCACCCCCAAGGACACCGAGGCCATCGCCAAAGCCCTCCTCACCCCCGAGCAGCTGGAGGAGCTGGAATACCGCAAGGAGATGGACTTCGCCTACACCATCCCCGGGGTGGCCCGCTTCCGCTGCAACCTCCTCAGGCAGCGGGGAAGCTTTGGCCTGGTGATGCGGGTGGTCTCCGAGGTCATCCCCAGCTTTGAGGCCCTGGGCCTCCCCCGGGAGACCCTCGAGGGCCTGGCGGCCAAGGAGCGGGGCCTCATCCTGGTCACCGGGCCCACGGGGAGCGGCAAGAGCACCACCCTGGCGGCCATCATTGACCACATCAACCTCCACTACGCCAAAAACATCATCACCATTGAGGACCCCATAGAGTTTCTGCACCGGCACAAGAAGAGCCTGGTGGTCCAGCGGGAGGTGGGCCTGGACACGGACAGCTTTTACTCCGGGGTCAAGTACGCCATGCGCCAGGACCCGGACGTGATCCTCATTGGGGAGATGCGGGACAAGGAGACGGTGGAGGCGGCCCTCATGGCGGCCCAGACCGGCCACCTGGTCCTCTCCACCCTGCACACCCTGGACGCCTGGCGCACCATCAACCGCATCATTGAGTTCTTCCCCCTGCACGAGCACCAGCAGGTGCGCATTCTCCTGGCCGAGTCCCTCCTCGGCATCCTCTCCCAGCGGCTCCTCCCCCGGGCGGACGGGGCGGGGCGGGTCCTGGCCCTGGAGGTCCTCATCGCCACCCCCTTTGTGCGGGAGCTCATCAAGGACGAGGACAAGACCCCCCAGATCAAGGAGGCCATGATGGAGGGGGGCATCCACGGGATGCGCACCTTTGACCAGCACCTGGTGGAGCTCTACAAGGAGGGCCTCATCTCCCTGGAGGACGCCCTATCCGCCGCCACCAGCCCCCACGAGTTCCGGCTCCTCCTCACCAAGGCCACGGGCCAGGCCTACTGAGTTTCCACGCTTCCATAAGGACCCGGGTATAATCCGGGCCGGAGGTGCTTATGCTGGTCACGGGTCTGGAGATCCTGAAGCGGGCGCGGGAAGAGGGCTATGGGGTGGGGGCCTTCAACGTGAACAACATGGAGTTCCTCCAGGCGGTCCTCGAGGCCGCCGAGGAGCAAAGGAGCCCCGTCATCCTGGCCCTTTCCGAGGGGGCCATGAAGTACGGGGGGCGGGCCCTCACCCTCATGGCCGTGGAGCTGGCCAAGGAGGCCCGGGTGCCGGTGGCCGTGCACCTGGACCACGGCAGTAGCTACGAGAGCGTGCTAAGGGCCCTCCGGGCGGGCTTCACCAGCGTCATGATAGACAAGTCCCACGAGGACTTTGAGACGAACGTACGGGAGACCCGGCGGGTGGTGGAGGCGGCCCACGCCGTGGGGGTCACGGTGGAGGCGGAGCTGGGGCGGCTTGCGGGCATTGAGGAGCACGTGGCCGTGGACGAGAAGGACGCCCTCCTCACCAACCCCGAGGAGGCCCGCATCTTCATGGAAAGAACGGGGGCCGACTACCTGGCGGTGGCCATCGGCACCAGCCACGGGGCCTACAAGGGGAAGGGCCGGCCCTTCATTGACCACCCCCGGCTGGAAAGGATCGCCAAGCTGGTGTCCGCTCCTTTGGTCCTCCACGGGGCCAGCGCCGTGCCCCCGGAGCTGGGGGAGCGCTTCCGGGCCTCGGGGGGCGAGATCGGCGAGGCGGCGGGAATCCACCCCGAGGACATCAGGAAGGCCATCTCCCTGGGCGTCGCCAAGATCAACACCGACACCGACCTGCGCCTGGCCTTCACCGCCCTCATCCGGGAAACCCTCAACAAAAACCCCAAAGAGTTTGACCCCCGGAAGTACCTGGGCCCCGCCCGGGAGGCGGTGAAGGAGGTGGTCAAAAGCCGGATGGAGCTTTTTGGCTCCGCGGGCAAAGCTTGAGTACCCCACCCCAGGGAAGGCCCCAAAAAGTCCTTCCCCGGCCCCAGCGGGGGCCTCTCATGTTGCAAAAGCCTGGGCACTTAGCTCCAGGGAATCCGTACCCCAGGGAAGGCCAAGGGCTCGGCCTCTTCCCCGGGTAGGAGGATGCGGTGCTCCGTGTACACCCCGGCCTTGGGCGTTCGGTAGACGTGGAGGCGGTTGGCCCTGAGGTCCAGGATCCAGACCTCGGGGATGCCCGCCTCGGCGTAGAGGGGAAGCTTTTGGCCTTGGTCGTGGTCCAGGCTGGTTTCCGCCACCTCCAGGAGGAGGAGGATGTCCTCGGAGGTGGGGAGGGTTTCCCCGTAATCCCTGGGGCGAAGGAGGGCCAGGTCCGGCTGGGGCTCGGAGTGGGGGGGGAGGCGGATGGGGTTCTGGGGCCAGACCACGGCCCGGTCCCTCAGGGCCTCTGTGAAAAGCCGGGTTAGACGGGCCACGCTCCAGGCGTGCTTGGGGCCGATGGGGCTCATCTGGTAGACCTCCCCCTTTAGAAGCTCCACATTCCGTACCCCGCGGAAGCGCTCCTCGTACTCCTCCAGGCCGAACCGGTACCGGGTGGCCATGCCCTTAGCGTAGCATGGGCCCATGAACCCCGTGCGCTTCATCCAGGCCAAGCGGGACGGCCTCGCCCACACCCAAGAGGAGATGGCGGCCTTCCTCCTGGGCTACCTCAAGGACGAGGTCCCCGATTACCAGGTTGCCGCCTGGCTCATGGCCGTCTTCTTCCGGGGGCTTTCCCCGGAGGAGACCCTCTGGCTCACGGAGATTATGGCCCGTTCGGGGAAGGTCCTGGACCTCTCCCACCTCCCCCACCCCGTGGACAAGCACTCCTCCGGGGGGGTGGGGGACAAGACCACCCTGGTGGTGGCTCCCATCTTGGCGGCCAGCGGGTGCACGGTGGCCAAGATGTCGGGCCGGGGCCTGGCCCACACCGGGGGGACCATTGACAAGCTGGAGTCCATCCCCGGCTGGCGGGGGGAGATGACGGAGGCGGAGTTCTTGGAAAGGGCGAGGCGGGTGGGCCTGGTGATCGCCGCCCAGAGCCAGGACCTGGCTCCCCTGGACGGGAGGCTCTACGCCCTGAGGGACGTGACCGCCACCGTGGAGAGCCTTCCCCTCATCGCCAGCTCCATTATGAGCAAGAAGCTGGCCGCCGGGGCCAGGAGCATCGTCCTGGACGTGAAGGTGGGCAAGGGGGCCTTCATGAAGACCCTCGAGGCCGCAAGGGCCCTGGCGGAGGCCATGGTGGCCATCGGGAAGGGGGCTTCGCGCCGGGTGCGGGCCCTCCTCACCAGCATGGAGGCCCCCCTGGGAAGGGCGGTGGGGAACGCCCTGGAGGTGCGGGAGGCCATTCTGGCCCTCAAGGGGGAGGGGCCGGCGGACCTCCTGGAGGTGGCCCTGGCCCTGGCGGAGGAGGCCCTGAAGCTGGAGGAGCTGGACCCTGGCCTGGCCCGGAAGGCCCTGGAGGAGGGGAAGGCCCTGGAGAAGTTCCAGGCCTTCCTCGAGGCCCAGGGGGGGGACCCCAGGGTGGTGGAGGACCTCTCCCTGCTTCCTTTGGGGGAGGAGCTTCCCCTCCTCTCCCGGGAAGCGGGGGTGGTCCAGGAGGTGGACGCCCTCAAGGTGGGCCTCGCCGTCTTGGCCCTGGGCGGGGGAAGGCGGAAGAAGGGGGAGGCCATAGACCACGGGGTGGGGGTAGAGCTCCTTAAAAAGCCCGGGGACCGGGTGGAGCGGGGGGAGGCCCTGGCCCTGGTCTATCACCGGAGCCGGGGCCTGGAGGAGGCCCTGCTTCACCTCCAGGGGGCCTTCCGCCTGGGGGAGAGGGCCGAGCCCCTGCCCCTGGTCCTGGGCAGGGTCTAGGGTATACTCCTTGGGGATGAAAAGGCGGCCTGCCCGCTACACCCTTCTCCTCACCCGAAGCGGGGGGGGAAGCCGGGCCCTTTCCCTTCCCGGCTGGGTCCTGGCCCTTTTCCTGGCCTTCCTGGCCCTGTGGAGCGGGGCCAACCTCTACTTCTGGCACCGGGCCCGGGAGGTCCGGGCCCTGGAGGCCCGGATCCAGGCCCTTTCGGAGGAGGCCAGGCGGCTATCCCTGGCCCTCGAGGCGGAGAGGGCCAAAAACGGGGCCCTCTCCCAAGAGGCGGTGCGCACCAAAAAGGAGCTGGAGGCTCTGAAGAAGGCCATAGACGAGCTCCGCCGCCGGGCGGGGCTTTCCCCCATCAACGCCCTTCCCGTGCGCCACCAGGAGGGGCCCAAGGGGGGCGGGGCCATGGAGGGATGGGCCGAGGTGCGGGCCGCGGTCCTGGACCTAAAGAACCAGCTTGGGGAGCTCACCCCCGCCCTGGAGCGCACCCTGGAGATAGAGCGGAGCCTGCCCGCGGGGCTTCCCCTTAGGCGCCACGAGGGCGTTACCTCCTTCTTCGGCATGCGGAAAAACCCCTTCGGCCGGGGCATGGAGTTCCACGATGGCCTGGACTTCGCCGCCCCGTACGGGACGCCCGTGCACGCCACGGGCTCGGGGGTGGTGGCCCGGGCGGGGTGGATGGGGCCTTACGGCCTCGCCGTTCTCCTGGAGCACGCTGGCGGCTACCAGACCCTCTACGGCCACCTCTCCCGCCTGGCTGTGCGCCCCGGGGATCGGGTGGAGCGGGGGCGGGTCCTGGGCTACGTGGGCTCCACGGGCCGCTCCACGGGCCCCCACCTGCACTACAGCGTCTACCGCCGGGGCGTGGCCGTGGACCCCAGGCCCTACCTGGACCCCGGCTGGGCTTCCCGTTAGAATGGGGCGGATGCTGGGAAAAAGGGAGCGCGTCCTTACCTATCTGGGTCCGGAAACCGAGGTCCTGGGGGACCTCAAGGCCAAGGGCCAGGTGCGCCTGGACGGCCTGGTGCGGGGCTCCATTCTGGTGGAGGGGGAGCTGGAGGTGGGCCGCACGGGCCGGGTGGAGGGGGAAAGGATTGAGGCCAAGGCCGTCCAGGTGCACGGGGAGGTCAAGGCGGACCTGGTGGCGGAGAAGGTCTTCCTGGCCAAGACGGCCCGCCTCACGGGCAACATCCGGGCCCAGGCCCTGGAGGTGGAGGCGGGGGCGGTCTTTGTGGGCCAGAGCGTGGCTGGGGAGACCCGGGCCCTCGAGGCCCCCAAGGAGGCGTGAATGGCCCTAGAAAGGCTTTTCCGAAGGAGGCGGCCCAGCGGGGAGAACCGGGACATCCCCGAGCTTTGGACCAAGTGCGAGGCCTGCGGGGCCCAGCTCTACAAAAAGGAGTTCCGGGAGAACCTCTACGTCTGCCCCAAGTGCGGCCACCACCACCGCATGCCCGCCCAGGAGCGGGTGGAGGTCCTGGCCGACGCCGGGACCTTCCAGGAGACCACCCGCCTGAGGCCCCTGGACCCCCTGGGCTTCGTGGACACCAAGCCCTACACGGAAAGGCTCAAGGCCTACCAGGAGGAGACGGGGCGGCCCGACGCCATCCTGGGGGGCACGTGCGCCATCGGGGGGGTGCCCTCGGTGCTCCTGGTCATGGACTACGCCTTCGCCGGGGGGTCCATGGGGAGCGTGGTGGGGGAGGAGATCGCCCGGGGGGCGGAGCGGGCGGTGGAGGAGGGGCGGGCTTTGGTGATCGTGGCCGCCTCCGGGGGCGCCAGGATGCAGGAGGCCGCCCTCTCCCTCATGCAGATGGCCAAGACGGTGATGAGCCTGGACCTCCTCTGGGCCAAGCGCCTCCCCTACGTCTCCGTCCTCACCGACCCCACCACCGGCGGGGTGACGGCCAGCTTCGCCGCCTTGGCCGACGTCATTTTCGCCGAGCCTGGGGCCTTGATCGGCTTCGCCGGGCCCAGGGTCATCCGGCAGACCATCCGCCAGGAGCTCCCCGAGGGCTTCCAGCGCTCGGAGTTCCTCCTCAAGCACGGCCTGGTGGACCGGGTCACGGACCGCAGAAAGCTGAAGGCAGAGCTGGTCCAGGCCCTCCGCCACCTGCACCCGGGAGTCCCCTATGGCGCTGGAGTTTGAAAAGCCCATCCAGGAGCTGGAAAGGCGGATCCAGGAGCTTAGGGAGACCGCCAGGACCACGGGGGTGGACCTGGAGCAGGAGATCCGCCTCCTGGAGGAGCGCCTGGCCCGGCTCAAGAAGGAGACCTACGAGAACCTCACCCCCTGGCAGCGGGTCCAGCTGGCCCGGGCCCCCGGGCGGCCCACCACCCTGGACGTGCTGGAGAAGGCCTTCCAGGACTTTTTGGAGCTCCACGGGGACCGGGCCTTCGCCGACGACCCCGCCATCGTGGGGGGGCTCGCCTACCTGGAGGGGCAAAAGGTGGTGGTGGTGGGCCACCAGAAGGGGCGGGACACCAAGGAAAACCTACAGCGCAACTTCGGCATGCCCCACCCCGAGGGGTACCGCAAAGCCATGCGCCTCATGGACCTGGCGGACCGCTTCGGCTACCCCTTCCTGAGCTTCATTGACACCCCGGGGGCCTACCCTGGGGTTTCCGCCGAGGAGCGGGGCCAGGCCTGGGTCATCGCCCAGAGCATCCAGAGGATGAGCCGCCTTCGGGTCCCCGCCATCGCCCTCATCCTGGGGGAGGGGGGGAGCGGGGGAGCTTTGGCCATCGCCGTGGCCAACCGGGTCCTCATCATGGAAAACGCCTGGTACTCCGTGATCAGCCCCGAGTCCTGCGCCGCCATCCTCTGGCGGGACGCCAAGGAGGCCCCCAAGGCCGCCGAGGCGCTGAAGCTCACCGCCAAGGACCTCCTGGCCCTGAGGGTGGTGGACGCCGTGGTCCCCGAGCCCGAGGGTGGGGCCCACAAGGACCCAGAGGCCGCCATCCGGAACATCAAGGAGGCCCTCCTGAAGACTCTGGAGGAGCTTAAGGGTCTATCCCCGGAAGCCCTCTACCAGGACCGCTACCGCCGCTTCCGCGCTCTAGGGGCCTTCGCCGAGCCTTAAGGTTCCTTGGGTTTCTTCCCTCAGGATTTTCACACCCAGGCTTTAGCCTGGGGGTGGAGGTGAGGGATATGCGGAAGCTCCTTTTGGCGGCGATGGGTCTGGGAATGGCCCTGGCCCAGCAGTTGAGTCCTCAGGGCATCATCATCAATCCAATGCCCACGGACCTAGCGGTGAGGGTGTGGGTGGACAAGGACCCCGCCAAGCGGGGGAACGCCCTTTACCAGATCGGGGAGCCCATCTCCATCTACGTGAGCGTCAACCAGGACGCCTACGTCTACCTCTTCAACATCAACGCCGACGGGCGCATTGACCCCATCCTGCCCAACGCTTACGAGCGGGAAAACTTCCTAAGGGCGGGGGAGACCCGGCGCTACCCCCCGGCGGGGGCCCGCTACCGCTACACGGTGACCGGGCCGGAGGGGGAGGACCGCATCCTGGCGGTGGCCAGCAAGCGTCCCCTTTCCCTCCAGGAGATCCTGGACGTGGAAAGGAACCAGGTCCGGGTCCAGGGGGCCGAGGGGCTGGCAAAGGCCCTCTCCATCGTCATTGAGCCCCTGCCTCCCAGGGACTGGGTCACGGACGTGGCCCGCTACTACGTGGGCCGCGTCAGCGCCCCGCCTCCCACCCCGGCCCAGGCTACCCTGGTGGTGGACTCGAGGCCCACCGGGGCCGAGGTCTACCTGGATGGCCGCCTCCAGGGCCGCACCCCCCTCACCCTTTCCGTGAACCCGGGGCGGCACGAGGTGGAGCTCAGGCTTCCCGGCTACCAGCCCTACAAGGCCACGGTGAACCCCAAGCCTGGCGAGAGGGTCCAGGTCTTCGCCCAGCTGGTCCCCGAGCCCCGGCGGGGCACCTTGAGCGTGGCCTCCACGCCCTCGGGGGCCGAGGTCTACGTGGACGGAGCCCTTAGGGGCCGCACGCCTCTTTCCCTGAGCCTTCCCGAGGGGCGGTATGGGGTGGAGGTCCGCCTCTCCGGCTACGAGCCCTATAGGGCCACGGTCCAGGTGCGCCGCGGGGAGACCACGAGGCTGGAGGTGCGCCTCAACCCCATCCCCAGGACGGGGACCCTTTACCTGGAGTCCAGCCCCTCGGGGGCGGAGGTCTACCTGGAGGGCCGCCTCCAGGGCCGCACCCCCTTGCGCCTCACCCTGAACGAGGGCACCTACCGGGTGGAGCTTCGCCTCCCCGGCCACGAGCCCTACCAGGCCACGGTCCGGGTGGAGCGGGGCCGGGAGACGCGGCTATCCGCCAGCCTTAGGCCCCTCCGCACCGGGGAGCTCTACCTGGAGGCCAGGCCTGAAGGGGCGGAGGTCTACATAGACGGCCGCCTGGTAGGCCGCTCCCCCCTTCGGGTGAGCCTCGAGGCGGGCCTGCGCGAGGTCAGGGTGGTGGCCCCCGGGTACGGGGAGTACCGGGCCATGGTGGAGGTGCGCCCCGGGGAGAGCGTGCGCCTTCTGGTGGAGCTCGTCCCCGTGCGGGCCACCCTGGAGCTTTACCTCAACGTGGAGGCCCGGGTCTTCCTGGACGGGGAGGAGGTGGGGGGGGCCAGGGACGGGTACCTGCGCCTGGAGGCCCCCTTCGGGGAGCACGAGCTCACCCTGGTGGCCCCCGGCTACCGCACCCTGGTCCAGACCATCCGGGTCACGGGGAACCAGGTCCTGAGGCTGGAGCTCAGGCCCCTCTAGGTTCCCTCCCGGGGAATCCCCGGCCCCGCGGGGCCGGGGTTGTGCCGAAGTAGCATGGGGGCATGGAGGCCATTGTCCTGGGAGGCGGGCGGGAGGCTTGGGCGGAAAAGTACGGGGTGGGGAGCAAAGCCCTGGTCCCCTTTAGGGGCAGGCCTATGGCGGAGTGGGTGCTGGAGGCCCTGGTGGGGGCGGGCCTGAGCGTGGTCTACGTGGGGGAGAACCCGGGGCTTTCCCCCGCCCCTAGGCTCACCCTCGAGGACCAAGGAAGCCTCCTCGCCAACCTCGAGGCCACCCTGGCCCACGTGGAGGGCCGGGTTCTGGTGGCCACCGCGGACATCCCCCACCTGACCCCGGAGGCGGTGCGCTTTGTGCTGGAGAAGGCCCCGGAGGCGGCCCTGGTCTACCCCATCGTGCCCAAGGAGGCGGTGGAGGCCCGTTTTCCAGGAAACCGCCGCACCTACGCCAGGCTGAAGGAGGGCACCTTCACCGGGGGAAACCTCCTCCTCCTGGACCAGGCCCTCTTCTTCCAGGCCCTGCCCCTGGCCAAAAAGGTGGTGGCCCTCCGGAAAAAGCCCCTCGCCCTGGCCCGCCTCATCGGCCTGGACATCCTCCTCAAGCTCCTTTTGGGCAGGCTCTCCCTAGGGGAGCTGGAGGCCCGGGCGAAGCGGGTCCTGGGGGTGGAGGCCCGGGCCCTCATCACCCCTTACCCCGAGGTGGGGGTGGATGTGGACCGGGAGGAGGACCTGGTAAGCTAGGCCCATGCGCACGGTGAAGGAACTCCGCCTGGCGGGGCTTTTCGCCTACCTGGGAGCGCTGGTTCTGGCCCTCCTCTTCTCCTTGCTGGTGCACTACCTCCTGGGAGGGGAGGGGAGGCTCGGTTGGGGAAGCTTCAACTTTTACGGGCTGCTGGAGGGCCTGGTCTTTCTTTTGGTCTTCACCTTCACCCTCTACGTGGCCCAGAGGGCGGTGCGGGTCCCCTGCACCACCCTCCTCACCGCCGGGCTCCTGGGGCCCACGCCCGCCTACCGCCTGGCCAAGCCCCTGCCCCAGGTGGAGGCCCTCGAGGCCTACGAGGGGCGGGGGGTGGCTCTTTTGGCGCAGGAGGGGAGGCCCATCGGGCTTCTTGGACTTTCCGACGGGATTTTGCCCCTGGAGGAGGTCCAGAGCGTGGAGGCGGAGGTGGCGGTGAGCGAGCTCTACCCCCTCTTCTTCCGCCAGCCCCTGGTCCTGGTGGTTCGGGGAGAGGAGGTCTTGGGGGCCATCTTCCGGGAGGCCTTTTACCGCCTGGCCCCTTGACAGGGAGCGTCCTGGCCTAAAATAGGGGGGAGCGGTTGCTCGGGAGGTGAAGGATGCCGCACGTGATCTGTGAGCCCTGCATCGGCGTGAAGGACCAGTCCTGCGTGGAGGTCTGCCCCGTGGAGTGCATCTACGACGGGGGGGACCAGTTCTACATCCACCCGGAGGAGTGCATTGACTGCGGGGCCTGCGTGCCCGCCTGCCCGGTGAACGCCATCTTCCCCGAGGAAGACGTTCCCGAGCAGTGGAAGTCCTACATTGAGAAGAACCGCAAGCTGGCCGGTCTAGAGTAACCCTTCCTCCGGCCCCGCCCTCAGAGCGCGCACGTACCAGCTCACGGCGGGGCCGCCGTCCTTTACGTGCCGGAAGCCTTCCTTTAAGAAAAAGTCCTTGGCCCGGGGGTTCTGGCCGTAGACCACGGCGTAGAGGCGCTCCACGCCCGCCAGGTGCCCCATGAGGTGGCGGAGGGCCCTCTGCCCCAGACCCTGCCCCTGGCGGTCCTCCCGGATGAGGAGGAGGCTCAGGGTGGCGTCCCCTTCTTCGGGGTAGTGGAGCTTGTAGTCCAGGTAGCCTACGGCCTCCTCTTCCTGGAAGAGGAGAAAGGCCCGGCGGCGGGGGTCCTGCTCCAGGGTGTGGAGGTCCCGGAGGACGTCCTCGAGGCTCGGAGGCTCCATGCCGATGAGGGCGAAGTAGCCGGGGCTCTTCAGGAAGAGCTCTTGGAGGAGAGCGGCGTCCGCAAGCTTTACCGGGCGAAAGCTTAAGGTTTGGGTCCGCATCGCCCCCATGCTACCCGGCCTTCCCTGAGAAAGGGGTGAAGAAAAAACCGCCCCGGGCTCTACCGGGGCGGCCTTCAGAGGCTTTTACCTGCGGGCCGGCTCCACCACGGTGACGTTCACCGCCTGGGGGCCCTTGCCGTTCTTGCCCGGCTCCACGTCAAAGGTGACGATGTCGCCCTCGTTCAGGGTGCGGAACCCCTTGGCGTTGATGGCGCTGAAGTGGACGAAGACGTCCGTGTCCCCCTCGCGCTCAATGAAGCCGTAGCCCTTCTCCGCGTTGAACCACTTGACCCGACCCTTCTGCATACCGCTCCTTCTTCTTCCGAGCCCTCGCTCGTATCCGGGGTCTTAGGGGTTGCTTTAGACCCGTGGGGCCACCCTAAAGCCACCCGGAATGCCTCACTATACCACGGGGGAGCTATTTGCGGAAGAACCCCTTGAGCCTCTCCCAGAACCCCTCGGGGGCCACGGGCTCCCCCACTTCCTCGGCGTAGGCCCGAAGGAGCTCCTTGGCTCTAGAGGAAAGCCTTTTGGGCACGGAGAGCTCCACCTCCACCCGTAAGGTGCCCCGCCCTCCCGGGTAGGGGAGGCCCTCCCCGGGAAGCTCAAAGACCTCCCCGTGCCCGGTGCCCGGGGGGATGTCCAGGGGGATGGGGCCCTTTAGGCCTGGCACCTCCACCCGGGTCCCCAGGGCGGCCTGGGCCAGGCCCAGCTTGAGGCGGTAGACCAGGTCGGCTCCCCGGCGTTCCAGGTGGGGATGGGGCTTGATCCGTAGGCGCACGTAGAGGTCCCCGGGGCCGCCGGGGCCCAGGTTGCCGTAGCCCGGCACCCGGAGGAGCTGCCCCTCGTCCATGCCGGGGGGGATCCGCACCCGGACCCGCTCCTCCCGGGCCACCCGGCCCCGGCCCCGGCAGGTGGGGCAGGCCTCGGCCAGGAGGAAGCCCTGGCCCTTGCAGTGGGGGCAGGCGGTGCGGTTGACTACCGTGCCGAAAAAGCCCCGGTGGTAGCTCTCCACCACCCCCCTTCCCCCGCAGGTGGGGCAGGCCACCCGTCTTCCCCCCTGGCCCCCGCAGGCCTCGCAGGGGACCAGGCGGCTGTAGGCCACCTCCACCTCCTTCCCCTCCAGGAGGTCTAGAAGCTCCACCTCCACTACCGCCTCGAGGTCCTCCCCCCTGGGGGCCACGGGCCCCCGCCGGAAGCCGAAGACCTGGGCGAAGAGGTCAAAGAGGTCCTCCTCCCGGAAGCTCTGGCCTTCCAGAAGCCCCCGGTCGTACTGGGCCCGCTTCTCGGGGTCGGAGAGGACGGCGTAGGCCTCGTTGATCTCCTTGAAGCGCTCCTCTATGGCCTTGTCCCCGGGGTGGCGGTCGGGGTGGTACTCCCGGGCCAGCTTGCGGTAAGCCCGCTTGATCTCCTCCTGGGTGGCCTCCCGGCTCACCCCCAGGATGGCGTAGTAGTCCTTCATCCACCTAGCACTTTACAAGGGATGGCCCCTTTGCTAAAGTACCCGGTAATGAGGCTCCTGCGAGCTATCCGGTAGGGGGCCCCTTCCTTCGGGAAGGGCCCCCCCGGGTTTGCCCGCGGGGGCCTAAGCTTTTGGGAGGCTTGGCATGCTGCTCTTGACCCCTGGACCCACCCCCATCCCGGAACGCGTGCAGAAGGCTCTCCTCCGCCCCATGCGGGGGCACCTGGACCCCGAGGTCCTGGCGCTGAACCGGGCCATCCAAGAAAGGCTAAAAGCCCTCTTTGACCCCGGGGAAGGGGCTTTGGTGGCCGCTTTGGCGGGCTCGGGGAGCCTGGGCATGGAGGCGGGGCTGGCCAACCTGGACCGGGGTCCGGTGCTGGTCCTGGTGAACGGGGCCTTCTCCCAGAGGGTGGCGGAGATGGCCCAGCTCCACGGCCTCGAGCCCACGGTCCTGGAGTTTCCCCCAGGCGAGGCCGTGGACCCGGAAAGGGTGGCGAAGGAGCTCCGGCGCAAGCGCTACCGCATGGTGGCCTTGGTTCACGGGGAGACCTCCACTGGGGTCCTGAACCCCGCCCCCGCCATCGGGGCCCTGGCCCAGGAGGCCGGGGCCCTCTTTTTTCTGGACGCCGTGACCACCTTGGGGATGCTCCCCTTCTCCATGCGGGCCATGGGGGTGGACTACGCCTTCACGGGAAGCCAGAAGTGCCTCTCCGCCCCCCCGGGCCTGGCCCCCATCGCCCTGAGCCAGGAGGGGCGCAAGGCCTTCACGGGGAGGCGGGGCTGGTACCTGGACCTCGCCCGGGTGGCGGAGCACTGGGAGCGAGGGGGCTACCACCACACCACCCCGGTCCTCCTCCACTACGCCCTCCTCGAGGCCTTGGACCTGGCCCTGGAGGAGGGGGTGGAGGCCCGGGAAAGGCGGGCCCGGGAGACCTACGCCTGGCTTCTGGAGGAGCTTGGGAAGCGGGGTTTCCGCCCCTACCCCAAGGAAAGCCCCCTCCCCACGGTCCTGGTGGTGCGCCCGCCTGAGGGGGTGGAGGCGGACCGGCTGGTGAGGGCCCTCTACGCCCAGGGGGTGGCCGTGGCCGGGGGGATCGGCCCCACCCGGGGGCAGGTGCTCCGGCTGGGCCTCATGGGGGAAGGGGCCAGGAAGGCCCTTTACCAGACCTTCCTCGAGGCCCTGGACCGGGTTTTGGCCCTAGCCTAGAAAAAATAGGCGTAGACCAGGGCCAGGACCATGCGGTAGTAGGCGAAGGGCCGGAAGCCGAAGCGCTCCACGAAGGAGAGCATCCAGCGGACCGTGAGGAGGGCGCTCACGAGGGCGGCCAAAAAGCCCAGGAGGAGAAGCTCCCATCCCCCTTCCGGCACCTGGTGGCCCGACTTGAGGAGGTCGTAGCCCACGGCCACCAGCATGGTGGGGAGGGCCAGGAGGAAGCTGAACTCCGCCGCCGCCTTGCGCCTCAAACCCAGAAGAAGCCCCCCCAGGATGGTGGCCCCGCTTCGGCTGGTCCCGGGGAAGAGGGCGGCCAGGCCCTGGAAGAACCCGATCCAGGCCGCCTTGAGGAGGGGAAGCTCCCGCACGTCCTCGTGGCGGGCCCGCTCGGCCAGGCGGTCGGCCAGGAGGAGGACCAGGCCCACAAAGAAGAGGAAGAAGACCACGATCCCGTCGTTCCCCAGGATGACCCCCTTGATGAGGGGGTAGAGGAGGAGGCCCATGACCCCCGTGGGCACGAAGGCCACCCCGATGCGTAGCCAAAGGGCCCGGTCCACCAGGAAGCGCTTCCCGTAAAGGAGGAGGATGGCCAGGATGGCCCCCAGCTGGATGGCGATGAGGAAGGTCTTGAGGAAGGCGTCCTCTTCAATGGGCAGGCCCAAGAGGTGGAAGAGGAGGGTGAGGTGGCCGGTGGAGGAGACGGGCAAAAACTCCGTGAGCCCCTCCACCACCCCCAAAAGAAGGGCTTCCCAAGCGCTCATGGGGGGCATGCTACCATGGGAAGGGTGGAGGTTTCCGTCCTGATCCCCGCCGCGGGCAACGGGGAGCGGCTTGGCCTGGGGCCCAAGGCCTTCCTTTCCGTGGGGGGTAGGACCCTTTTGGAGTGGGCCCTCCTCCCCTTTAGGGAGGCCTCGGAGGTCCTGGTGGCCCTGCCTCCCGGGGCTGAGCCCCCCAGGGGCCTGAGGGCCACCTTTTTGGAGGGGGGGAGGACCCGGCAGGAGTCCGTGTACCGACTCCTGGAGGCGGCGAGCCTTCCGCTGGTCCTGGTCCACGACGTGGCCCGTCCCTTCGTGAGCCGGAAGCTGGGGGAGCGGGGCGCGTAATACCTC
>Ga0072500_140369_pt1 | contig 19139 bp, 20 predicted proteins | sample GBScelen77Swater_FD_63803 | JGI IMG/M metagenome (GOLD analysis project Ga0072500, IMG submission 63803) | Hot spring microbial communities from Great Boiling Spring, Nevada - cellulolytic enrichment S 77C v2 (version 2) | ecosystem: Environmental > Aquatic > Thermal springs > Hot (42-90C) ...
GCTGTGTGGACCAACTGGCCAACAGAAAAGAATCCGTACGCTGTCCCGATAGGATGGAACGGCTGGTGGCAGCTTACGGGAATCAAGACACTCTTTGGCATCGAAGCAAAGTAAAATGATGACCCCGCCCCTCGGGGCGGGGCTTTAAAAAAAGAAGGAGGTAGGAGTCTTGAGAAAGTATCTTACAAAGAAGATCCTGATCTACATCTTGACCTTCTTTTTCGCCGTTACAATCGACTGGGCTATTCCTCGATTCATGCCGGGAAACCCCATCAATTTTCTGATTTCCAGGTTCGCTGGACTTCCAGATTCTGTCAAGGTTCTTCAAAGCTACTTCACTCAGGCTTTTGGTCTCGACAAACCCCTCTGGGAGCAGTACGTCAATTTCTGGAAAGCACTTTTCAGAGGAGACCTTGGTATAAGCATCTACATGTATCCTCAACCCGTTGCGAAGGTGATAGCTCGTGCTTTGCCTTACTCGCTGGTGGTGCTTCTTCCGGCCGTTCTTCTGAGTTTTGCGATAGGGAACAGGTTTGGAGCTTTCGTTGCGAGGAAGAAGAGACTCGATAACTTTGCACTGCCTGTTTTTTACACCCTGACAGCGTCTCCTTATTTCTGGTTTGGTATTCTTCTTGCCTGGATATTCGGTGTGGTTATACCTCTGTTTCCCCTTGCAGGTGCTTACAGCTTTGGAATAACACCGTCATTTTCCTGGAATTTCATACTCGATTTTCTACACCACTGGGTACTTCCGTTTGGTTCTCTGTTCCTCGTAATGCTCGGGGGCTGGGCAATAGGTATGAGAAACATGATCATCTATGAGCTGGAAGCGAATTATTCCAGATACCTCGAAGCACTCGGATCTTCTCAAAGGCTCATCAGAAGATACGCCTACAGGAACGCCATCCTCCCACAGGTCACGGGTCTTGCCATTCAGCTCGGAACGGTTGTGGCGGGGGCTCTGACGACGGAAATCGTCTTTTCCTATCCTGGTATAGGGTACATCCTCATGCAGGGAATTTTGAACCAGGATTATTTCCTGATTCAGGGATGTTTCTTGTTCATCATCCTTGGTGTTCTTCTTGCCAACTTCCTCGTTGATATCTTCTATATGATCATAGATCCCAGAATCAGAAAATCCTATTCGGGAGAGGTTTGATAGCCATGACGAGAAAAGAATTCGTCCATTTCTTCTTGAAGAATAAAAAGGTCATCTTTGCCATATGTGTGTACGCTGGGTTGATCATCCTGGCTTTGGTAGGACCTTATCTTTCCCCTTATAAAGATCCCCTTGCTTTTGTGGGACCTGGATATCAACCTCCGAGCAAAGAACACTGGCTCGGAACCAACACTTTCGGTCAGGATATCTTCACACAGCTCGTCTATGGTCTTCGAAGTTCCTTGTTTGTGGGACTTCTTGGTGGAACATTGGCGACAGTTATTGGGCTTCTTATAGGTTTCGTTGCAGGATACAAAGGTGGATGGTTTGACGAAATCCTCATGATGTTCACGAACATCCTCATGGTGATACCAACACTTGCGCTTCTCATCATCATAGCTGCTTATCTTCCCTATAGAGGAGTGTTCATTGAGAGTATCATCATTGGTTTCACAGCCTGGCCCTGGACCGCAAGAGCAGTGAGGGCTCAGACGCTCTCATTGAAAACAAGAGAGTTCGTCGATCTTGCAAGAATCACCGCGAGGAAACCCATGAAGATAATTTTCGGTGAGATCATGCCCAACATGATGTCCTACGTTTTCATGGTGTTCATTCTCCAGTTCGGTGGTGCCATTCTCGCAGCTACGGGACTCGACTTCATCGGTCTTGGCCCGACAAGAGGTATCTCCCTCGGAATCATGATGCAGCAGGCAACCCTTTGGAACGCTATACAACTTGGCATGTGGTGGTGGGCGATCACTCCCGGTGCGGTGATCACCCTCATGGTTGCGACCCTTTACGTTATGAATGCTGGTCTTGACGAAGTCTTCAATCCTAAACTCAGGGAGATGTGATAGGCGTGGCTGAAGTGGTACTGGATGTCAGAGATCTGAGAATTTACTACAGAACCCTTTACGGCTACGTGAAAGCCGTCGATGGGGTGAGTTTCGATATAAAGAGAGGAGAAATTCTTGGGATTGCGGGTGAATCCGGCTGTGGAAAATCCACTCTGGGAAACGGCTTGATCCTTTTGAAACCCCCTATGAAGTACATGGGTGGAGAAGCGATCCTCGATGGAAAGAACATCATGGCACTATCTCCAAAAGAGCTCAGGAAGGTGAGGTACGGGAAGATCTCCATCATACCACAGTACGCCATGGATGCTATGAACCCGACGAAGAAGATAAAACAGATCATAGACGACCTTCTGCACGAACACGGAGAGAGTTTTGAGAGGAAAAAGGATCTAATTGAAGAGAGACTCGAGATCGTCAACCTTGGGAAGAAAGTTCTCAACATGTATCCGATCGAACTCTCTGGAGGAATGAAACAGAGAATGGTGATGGTGATCTCCACGTTGATGAATCCCGATGTCCTCATAGCCGATGAGATCACATCGGCTTTAGACGTGAGTTCTCAGAGATCGGTTATACAGATGCTCTATGAGATGAGAGAAAAGAAAATCATGGGATCACTCGCGTTCATAACACACGACCTCTCGGTTCTTTATCAGATCGCAGACAAAGTGATGGTGCTCTACGCGGGAAGAGTGGCGGAAATCTCTCCAATGGCAGACATCGTTCAGGAGCCCCTTCACCCTTACACTAAGATGCTTCTTTCCTCGCTTCCAAAGATAGGTGTCAGATACTCCCAGACGAAGCTCAAAGGAATTCCAGGGTATCCACCCAGTCTCCTCAACATAGGACCAGGATGCAGATTCAGAGACAGGTGTCCTTATGCGTTCGAAAAGTGTGAACAGGATCCGCCAGTGTTCGACGTTGACGGGAGAAAAGTCTCATGCTGGCTCTTCGAAAGAGGTGATGTAAATTGAGTCTTCTGAAGGTTCAAAATTTGACGAAGGAGTTCCCTCTGGGTTTCTTCGGTAAAGAAAGGCTCAAAGCGGTTGATGACGTTTCCTTTGAAATAGAACGGTCCAGGATCGTATCTCTCATAGGAGAGAGCGGAAGTGGAAAAACCACCGTGGGTAAACTCATCCTGAAACTCATAAGGCCTTCATCGGGTCAGATACTGGTCAATGGAAGGGATATAACCCAAATAAAGGGAAAAGAACTCAGAGAATATTACAGAAAAGTACAAGGGGTCTTTCAGGATCCGTTCTCATCTTTCAACCCTATATACAAAATAGACAGGGTTCTCAACATGGTGTTTGAGGAATTTTTCCCGGACACCCCTGATTCTGAAAGAAAGACCAGAATGGAAGAAGTGATCGCTTCAGTTGGGATGAACCCTCGCGAGATCTTAGGGAAGTACCCGCATCAGCTCAGCGGAGGACAACTGCAGAGAATTCTCATCGCGAGAACGCTCCTTCTCGACGTGGAACTTCTGATAGCCGACGAAATCATCAGCATGCTCGACGCTTCAACGAGGGTGGACATATTGAATCTTCTCGGTGATCTGCGTGAGAGAGGAATGTCCGTTATCTTTATCACACACGACCTTTCACTTGGATATTACATCAGCGACGAGACTTTCATCATGTACAGGGGTAACATAGTGGAGATGGGAGACACCGAGAAGGTTTTTCACAACCCGATTCATCCTTATACGAAAATGCTTCTCGAATCCGTTCCGGAGATAGACAGAAAGTGGGATCTCAGCAAGAGATTCGTTCCAGAGCTTGTCTCTTCATCCAACGCACCATGCAAGTACTACGACAGGTGTCCTATAAGGGATGAGAAGTGTCTCGTCCAAAAGCCGGAGATGGTAGAGGTAGAGAAGAACCATAAAGTACTCTGTCTGAAGGCAGGGGATTGAAGTGCCCTCTATCAAAGATGTAGCAAGGCTCGCTGGTGTTTCTATAGCAACTGTTTCGCGCGTGATAAATGGTTATGATAACGTCTCGGAAGAGACGAGAAAGAGAGTAATCGACGCCATCAGAAAGCTCAATTATCACCCTGTGTACGCTGTGAAGGGGGCTGTTTTAAAGAGAACCATCGGGGTTCTCGTTCCCAATTTCGGTGGCTTTCACTACAACGAGATATTGACGGGCATAGAAAAAGAAGCGATAAAGAGAGACTTCACCCTCATGATTTCAACAACACTTCACAGAACCTCCGTGGAGCTGGAAAGACTGGAAGTTTTCTTTGCAAAGAGAGTAGATGGTATCATAGTTTGCTCGTCAAAGAAGGACGAAGAACAGCTTGAAAGATTGATAAAGAGTGCCATTCCAGTCGTTGTGGTGGACAGGGAAGAACCAGAAATCAGGCTCGACAACGTTGGCATCGACAACTACGCCGCTGGTAGAATGTGTGCAAAGTACCTTCTGGAAAAGGGGCACAGAAAGGTACTCCTTTTGAAGGGTAGAAAAGACATTTATTCTTTTTCCGACAGAGAAAGAGGTTTCATAGATTACAGCACAAGACACGGAATAGACGTGAAAGTCACACCGTGCGGTTATTTTGCCGAACACGGCTACCACGCGGTGGAAAGGTACCTGAAAAAACACGGCAGGGATTTCACTGCGATCTTTGCAATAAACGATCTTTCGGCCTTCGGTGCGCTCAAGGCACTACACGATCTCGGTGTACTCGTTCCCGATGAAGTTTCTGTCATGGGATTCGACGACGATCCAATATCAAGCTACACCATTCCTCCACTCACCACGGTGAGGCAACCGAGGGAAGAGATGGGAAGAGTGGCCTTTGAGATTCTTTACGAGAGACTTTCTGGAAAAAAAGGCGTTGCACGAAGAGTCGTTCTACCCGTTGAGATCGTTGAGAGAGAATCCGTTAAACAGTTATAAAAGCCCCTCCGGAGAGGGGCTTTTTCATTTTTCCTTTCTCAGGTACATGTCTATCCCTTTTGCCGCGGCGTATCCATCTGCAATACCGTGAATGATATCCGGTCCGTGAACGATGTCTCCTCCTGCAAACAACCATTCCACAGAGGTCTGATTGTACTCGTTTGTTTTGATTCTTCCTCTGAAAAATTCGAGTTTGCTTCGTATTTCTTCGGGTAAGTAGGAATAATCTGGTGCCTGTCCAATCGCTTCTACGACCATGTCCGCTTCTACAAAGATTTGTTCTTTTTCGTCAAACTGTGGATTGAACCGTCCTTCGCCGTCGAACACACTGACACATTTTTTGAATTTCACACCTTTTATCCTGTCGTTCTCTATCACGACTTCCATCGGTCCCCATCCTGGATTTATGACGATACCCTCTTCGAGAGCCTCTTCTATTTCTTCCATATCAGCCGGCATGTCCTCGAAGCATCCTTCAAGTGAAAGCACCTGAACGTTCACCCTTCCGTACTCCATGAACTGAAGTCTTGCCATCGACCTGGAGATATCCATCGCGACGTTTCCTCCACCGATGACAACGAGTCTCTCTGGGACCGGTGGCTTTGGACCATCTCCCCTCAGGTAGTCCCTTATCATCTTGAGCAAGGGGAGTGCCTGTTTCACATCTGGGTGATCGGTCCCCGGAACACCCGTTGACCTTCCAAGACCGAAGCCTGTTGCAAGAAAGACAACATCGTGTCTCTTTCTGACATCTTCGAAAGACACATCCTGGACGACTCTCGTGTTGAGTAGAATTTTCACCCCGAGCGCCTCGATGAATGCGATATCCTTGTCCAGCGCTTCATCGGGAAGTCGGTATTTTGGAATACCGTACCTCATCACACCACCAGGTTTTGATTCCGATTCGTATATGGTAACATCGTATCCCATGGTGGCAAGAAAGTAGGCTGCGGCGAGCCCAGCGGGACCCGATCCTATGATTCCCACACTCTTTCCTTTTCTCTCCGGTTTTATGTCCAGGATCTCTCCGTATCTCTCGAGAGGAATGCTGTCCACTATGTACCTTTTCAACCACTGAATCGCAACGGGTTCTCCTCTGACTCCCACAGAACAGGCGGTTTCACACCTGTGAGTACAGACCCTTCCACAGACCATTGAGAGAGGATTCGTTCTGTAGAGCCATCTCAGTCCTTCTTCCAGATTGTCCTCGTACACGGATTTTATGTACTGGGGTATGTCCATGTGTTCGGGACAGGTGTAGGTACACACACCGCACTCCACACACCTGGCGGCCTCCTGCATGGCCTGTTCTCTACTGTATCCTTTCACGATTTCTATGAAAGATTTGATCCTGACTTCCGGTGGTTCCACGGGCATTTCTATTCTTTCGAGATCGAGCAGCTCAGAGTTCTCATCCCTCACCCAGCCGAGGGGTGCCTTTCCAAATTCGTAGAGACCTTTTTTCGCGTTCAATCCCTTATCCGTTGGCATAAAGATGAAGTCTTCCGGATCTTCCGAGATGTGGATGTATTCCCTCGTCATCTTGAGTGAACCCGTTGTGCAGATGTCAACGCAGAGCGCACAGAAAGAACACCTGCCGTAATCTATGACGGGTCTTTGCGGAAGTTTTCCATCTTCTTGAGTGAGATCCGGGACCTCCACCATGGTTATGGCATCGGTTGGGCAGATCTTTGCGCATGTACCGCACCCTATGCACTTTCCCCAGTCGTTCACGTGGAATCCTCTGTATCTTTCCGAAGCTTCTCTCCTGATTTTGTTTGGAACCTCTATTGTAACCGGTTTTCTGACAAGAAATTTCCATGCCTTCAGAGGAGCAAAGAAATCCTTTTCTGGTAGCTTCTGGACTGCCATTTTTCTCACCCCTCACCTGTCTATTTCAGGTGCGCAGACGTCCATCGTAGCGAGCCAGATGGGGACGTCTTCTATTCTCGTTCCTGGAAGGTACTTTTCTATTCCGTAGAGTCCCTGAGGATAAGAAGCTCCCCTCACCGCCACTCTGTAGGGTTTGTTTTTTCCATCGGAGACGACGAAGAATCCGTATTCGCCTCTCGTCGATTCCACATGCGCGTAAGCCATACCCTTTGGAACGATTCTTCTGAGACCGTTCCCACGACCGATAGGAACGTTAACTCTGTCAGCCTGTGGCATCTTCTCCAGAGCCTGTCTGATGATTTTTATACTCTGAGGTATCTCTTTGAACTTCAGATAGACCCTGCTGAAAGCGTCTCCGTCTGTTGCCGTTGGAACCTCAAACTCCACCCTGTCGTAGAACAGGTAAGGATCCACCTTCCTTATGTCGTACTCCACGCCAGTGGCTCTCAAACCAACGCCGGTGACCCCCATCTCCACAGCCTGTTCTCTTGTGAGAATGAGTCTTCCCCTGAGCCTCGAATGGACGATCCTGTTTTTGAAGATCAGGTTTTCATAATCGGGCAGTCTTGACTCTATGTAGTCGAGTGTCTTCCAGATCATTTCTTCAATTTTTGGTGTCATGTTCTTTCTCACACCGCCGGGAATGATGTACATATGGTACACTCTCGCACCGCTCAGTGCCTCGAATATATCGAGAATTCTGTCCCTATCGGCCACTCCCCAGTGAGACGCCGTGTACAGTCCGAGGGGACCTCCTATTCCTCCAACGGTCCAGATGTGATTCGCTATCCTTGCAAGTTCCAGAACGATCATCCGTATCCACTGGGCCCTTTCTGGAACTTCGACCTTTGCTATCTTCTCGATTGCCATAGCGTAGCATATTTCGTTGATGTCCGGCTCGGGAACACAGATTCTCGGTATGAGTGAGATGTTGGAATACCAGTAACGCCTTTCCATGAGTTTTTCAAATCCTCTGTGAAGAAAACCAGGTACAGGTCTTGCCTTCTTTACGATGTCTCCCTCCACGTACATGTGAACGGAGAAATTTCCGTGCATTCCCGGGTGATTCGGCCCGAAAAAGAGTTTCGTTTCACCCATTGATCTCACCTCTGAATATCTTTTTCGCCTCGTCTATCACGTCTTTCTGGTACTCCCTTCCGGGGAATTTTCTTCTGGAGTACTCGAGAGGATCGAAGTCCTTTCTGAGGGGTGGTTTGTCGTCCCAGAGTTCCAGGAAAAGCGGTTTCATATCCTCGTTTCCAGAGAACTTCACGCCGAAGAACTCGTGGATTTCTCTCTCGTAGAACCTCGCAACAGGCCATATTTCCTTTACTGTTACGAACTGCGGATTGTTTCTGTCTATCCTCGTTGTAACGATGAATTTCCCGCCGTCTTTCCACGAGAAGAGGATGTACACCAGCTCGAACTGACTGTCCTCGATCCAGTCTATGCAGGTCATCAACGAAAGGTGAGAGTATCCAAGAGATTTCAACGTTTCCAGCACGGCAATAACTCTATCCGGTGCGACGGACAGCTTCACTTCCCTTTCGTCTATTTCTTCGACCTCTGGCCGGAAAACTTCCAGAGTTTTCAACGCATCACTCATGGAATTCGTCATGCACATACACCTCCCCGAGGGAGCGGATCTGATTCTGTTTGTACCACTCGTAGTTCTCCCTGTACCTTTTCCAGCCGTCCGCTTCACCTTTTCTGATCTTTTCCATCAGGTAGTTGAAGGCCTCAAGAATTGCTTCTGGCCTTGGCATGCAGCCGGCTATATACACATCGACGGGTATGTAGTAATCGAGCCTGTTCACCGTTGCGTAGGAGTCGAAGTATATACCACCGTTTATGGTGCAGCTTCCAAAGCCCACGACGTACTTTGGATCGGGCATCTGTTCGTACGTGTATATCACTCTCCTGAGGGTCTTCGTGTTCAGGTATCCTGTGATGAGAAGGATATCGGCCTGCCTCGGCGTTGCCATGGGAGCTATGCCGAACCTTTCCATGTCGAATCTCGAGGTCATGGAAGGTGGTAGCTCGACGGCACCACATCCGGTACAGTAATGGAGCATCCATATGGAACGCGATCTTAGATTGTCTGCTATTCTTTCCCAGATGCTTCTTTCTTTCATCGGATCACCTCCTCAGAGTGTCAAACCGAGCACCACAAAGAGCGCGTTCAAAAAGGCAAGTCCAAGAGGAACACCCCAGTAGAACTTCAGCATCTGTTCTATTCTGAACCTCGGAAGAACAGAAGAGATGAGAACTGCTACGACCCAGACGGTCACGAATTTCACGAGGAACCAGCCGAGGCTCCCACCACCGAGAAACACGTTCACAAAGAGGGAGATTTCCACGAACAGTGAGAAGTCATGCATGATCTGAAGAAGACCGAGATACTTTCCAGACAGTTCCACCATGGGACCGGAGGCTATTTCAGCGGGAGCGATAGCGATGTCGAAGGGTTTCTTTCCCATCATTCCGATGAGTGAGATGAACGCCACAATTGCACCAAGAGGCATACTGAACAGGTTCCATTTCTCTCCTTGAAAGGTTATCAACTGGTGTATCGACGCGGTTTTATAGTTGAATATGACGGATGCCATAACAACCAGGAACGGTAGTTCGTAGCCGAGCATCTGTGTGAGCGCCCTGCTTATACCTATGGAAGCCCAGGGGTTTCCGCTTCCCACCATTCCCATCGCCATGCCGAGGGCACCAACGGTGAACAGGTACGTGATCACGAAGAAGTTATCTGTGTTTGGGAACGGAGTCCATTTCAAGGAGCCGAGAGGCATGAGCATGGCCGTTGCGACGGATCCTCCGAGTGCCATCAGGACTCCAAAATCGAAGACCCAACCGTTGCTGAAGGGATGTTTCGACAGCGCCTTGAAGACATCTATGAAGTTCTGGTACCAGGGAGGTCCTATTCTCCTCTGGACCCTCGCGACTATTTTCCTTGCGATTCCCTCAAGAGATAGAACGAGAAAGAAGGCAAGAACGAGGTTGAACAGTGCTTTTATCATCCTCTCACCACCTCACCCAGAATACGAGAAGTAGAGTCACAACAACCCAGAAAGTGTAAGCCGAGGAGGAAGGTTCGAAGAACCAGCTGTGTATCCATTCTCCAGCGTCGTGGAACAGCTTCCCGAACATTTTGAGGAGTTTCTCCCACGATGGATGTTTTTCGTACATTCTTTCAAAACCTGCGTAGAATTTCGTGTTGTAGTGGTAGAGATCTGGATTGTATATGAACTCTCCGCCCGTGTAGATGTTGATGGGCGTTCCCTCCTCCCTGTGAGGTGCCAGAAGGTCCACTTTCTTTGGCCTTGGAAAGAGAGAGTAAAGGATGTAAGCAACGATGAAGCCCACAAGAAATAGACCGAAGACGAGCACGGGATTCCAGCTTCCCGCGAATCCCTTCACAAGCCAGTTCTCCGGATCAGATATTTTGAATGAAGGTGCGACATCCAGATCCACCCTGATTTTTTCGATCGCCTGGAGAATGGGGAAAGGCCATACACCCAGAAAGAAACTGATGAGAACAAGAAGAACCATGGGTGTCAGCATCACAGCGGGGGCTTCTTTCACGTCCCTGTACTTTCTGGGAAGCTGTCCCAGGAACACCCCTGCAAGTGGCCTGAAGACGTATAGGAAAGATCCTATCGATCCAAAGAATGCCAAGAAAGCGGTTATGAACATACCCTTTCTGACCAGTGCCTGGTAGATCATCCACTTCGAGATGAAGCCACTCATCGGAGGAATTCCGGCAAGAGAGATGATGGAGAAGAGATAAACCAGGAAAGTAACGGGCATTTTGTGGATCAGACCACCCATTTCGCTGATCTTCTGTGTTTTCGTTCTGTAAATGACCGCAGCGAAAGCCATGAATATAACCGCAGAAGCGACTGCGTGGTTGAAGATGTGGAACATTCCTCCTTCGAAGCCCAGTGGATCCATGGTGCCGATTCCTATCAGGATGTAACCTCCGTTCGCAACCGAGGAATAAGCCATGAGCATCTTCATATCGTCCTGCTTTATTGCCATGAGTGTTCCTATCACGATCGACACGTTTCCAAGAGCGATGAGGATGTAATTTGGAAGAGGGATTCCCGAATAAACGGTGACTTCTGAGAAGACTTTCAAGGAAGGTATAACGGAGAGAACGAGTAAAAAGATGTAGTTTCCGAGTTTGATGAACTGTCCGGAAAGTACTGAAGAAAACGCATTTGGTGCAAGACCATGAGTCTCTCTAAGCCAGATGTGTAATGGAAATATTCCACTTTTTGCTATACCGGCCGCGCTCAAGAGCAAAAACACAGCCATTTTGAACCCTATCGAAGTGTCGTTGAGCATACCCTGTGCTATGCCGTGTATGTTCAACGTTCCATATCTCTGATACGCGAGAAACGTTCCGTAGAGGAAAGCGTACGTTCCCACAGCACTCATGACCGCGTATACAACAACTGCTTTTCGTGCCTCTTTCTTTTCCATGGGAACGATCAGTAGCGAAGAGAGAACTGCTATCTCCCAGAAAACGTAGAGCGTGATGAGATCAGCAGCCATGAAGACACCGAGTGATCCCGCCGTTACCATGAGCAGGAACATATTGTAGCTTGCTCGATACTTTTGAGTCTCAAGCCACTTCGTGGAAAAGAGCATCACGGACACAATCACCAGAAGACTGACAAAAGAGAAATAGAAAGATACGTTTGTCCATTCAAACTGGATATTTAAACCGAACAGGTCCAGCTTCTCAAAAGTGCCCACCTTCAATGTGAAGACGTACAGAATAGTGAAGAGCCCTGCCAGAAAATTCAGAAGCGCTCCCATTTTCCAGCTCATCTTCGAGACGAGGTAGATGAAAATGGAAAGTGTGAGGAGAACTAATGGGAGAAGACCCAGTGCCACGTCACATCCCTCCCTTCACCGCAGAAAAGACACCGTTCACATAACTTTCTGTGTCCAGAAGGGCTTTTGCCATCTTTTGTGTTCCTTCAAGAAACACATCGGGCTGCAGAAAGACGACAACGAGAAGGATCGCGAGGGCAAAAGAGAAAAACCCGATCGTGAGAGGTACTTTCGATCTTTCCTCAAAGGTTTCTTCTTCGAACCAGAGTCTCACGTTCCATCTGATCACGTATCCAACCTCAATGGCTGTAGCTATGAGAAGCACAGCCGGAAACAGGAAATCTTTCGTTGAGAAAGCTTCCATGATCATCCTGATCTTGCTCTGAAAGCCTGCGAACATTGGAAACCCTACCAGAGAAAACGTGGCCATGCTGAAAGAAATTCCAAGCAATTTGTGTTTTCTGAAAACTCCATTCAGATCTCTGTAACTGTAAACCAGAAAACCTGCCACGAGAAAGATCACGAACTTCGCTATAACATCGTTCGTGAGATGAAAATACGCAAGATTCAAGGCATTTTCCGTTCCCTTAGATATCATCGCAGCCACAACTCCGGCTTGTGCAACACTCGAATAAGCGAAAGTTCTCAACAGTCTGGACTCTCTGAGAGCCGCCATTTCACCGGTCAGGATCGTAACGAGGGAGAGAACGTACAGAGTGTTCAATCCACTGCCATGGAATACCGTTCCAAAGAGTCTTCCGAGCATATAAAGAGCAGCGAACGAAACGGCCGTTCCGAGAACGATCGGAGAGACCTCGTTTCCACCATAAACTCCGGGGACCCATCCGTTCAACGGGAACAGTTTCGCCTCAACTCCAAGACCGATCGTGTAAAGCATGGTCACCGCAAGTAGAGAGCTTCCAGAAAGTCCAACCATTGCGATGTGCGCCATATTCAAACTTCCCGTTGCGCCGTAGGCGAAGATTGTTGCCAGAAGATAGAACGATCCAGCAATGCCACCGAGTATCAGGTATTTGTAAGCGTTGTAGAAATTTTCTCTCTTCGCGGCTGTCGTGACCGCCGTTATCGTGATTATTTCCATGAAGACGAACGAGTTGAAGAGATCTCCCGTCAGAACGAATCCGTTCGTGGCCCCCAGAAGGAGCATGAGAGAGGTTTCGTATCCTTTCTTTGTCTCCACCGGAAGAGACGAAACCATTAAAAAGATGAGATTCACGATCAAAGCAGCGTAAAAACTGGCATCGTCCAGAACGAGGTTTATACCAAACGGCGGTTTCCAGTTTCCCATGGCATGAATCTCCACGACGCCCGGAAACCACTTGCTGAGAACTACGATCACGTTGAACAGAGCCACCAGCGAGAACAGAACATCTGACGCCTTTTTCCAGAAAAGCGAAACGAAAGCCGCGAGGAGTGGCACAGCCACGAGCAGGCTGATCATTCTTTCACTCCCTTCATCTCTTCGAGATCAAGTGAGGAGTGTTTTTCTTTGATCCGAACGAGAAGAGAAGCTCCGAGTGCCAGCACACCAACACCTATGACGATCGCTGTGAGAACGAGAGCCTGTGGTAGAGGGTCAACGAAGTTCAGCGAGAAGTTCATGACTCTGTCTGTGTATATGGGTGCGTCTCCTTCTCTGTAACCAAGCGCTATTATGAACAGGTTAACAGCCGTATCGATGATTGTGAGTGAGACGAGATGCTTGAAGAGATTTTTTTGCGTGAGCAAGCCGTAAATTCCTATTCCTGCGAGGAGAATGGATATCACATAGATCATCTCGAATCACTCTCCCTTCCGGTGTATCTCTGATATAACTCCGGAGAGTTCCGATCCGACTTTGAGACCGATGATGATGTAAACAACGGGAACCACACCGGCACTGAAGAGATCTCCTACTCTTCCCGTAGACAGAAAGTTGTAAAGGAAAGCACCGCCGGTGAGCAGACCGATCAATCCCACAAGAACGTAGAGAGCACCCATCGATCCTTCGAGAAGCTTTGCTCTTCCTTCGTTCAATGTGAATTCTTCGTTCGAGAGATATAAAAGCAGAATCGCTGCGGCTATGACGGTACCTCCGGGAAATCCACCACCGGGTGAGAGGTGGCCGTGAACGAATATGTAAACACCGAACATCAGGATCAAAGGCAGAAGGATTCCTGTGCTCACCTTGAGAATGAAATTCGGCTCTCTTCTGTATTTCATCCTCCTGCTTCCTCGAAGGATCGTTCCCACACCGATGGCAGCGGCAAGAAGCACAGTCACTTCTCCCAGAGTGTCGAAAGATCTGTAGTTGACGACAATTGATGTCACCACGTTGGCACTTCCGTCTTCTAAATTCGATTCGCCGTATATTCTTCTTTCAGAAGGTACTTGCAAGTTTCCCTCGATCCATTTTCTGGAATCAACGGTGTTTACATCCTTCGCCAGGTAATGAACGGAGACTCTTCTGGAGAGATCGATCTTTCCAAATGGTTCCAAAGTGGTGATGAACGAAAGCATCACGTAGACGAACGCGGCCGATATAAGAATGGCGAAGAATCTTCTCATCTTTCATCATCCTTTCCCATTTTGAAGAGTGTGATGAGAAGAACAGCCGTTGTGAGACCCGCGCCAACCGATGCTTCCGTTATGGCAACATCGGGAGCTTTCATGATGATGAAAAGAAACACCGAAAGGAGACTGAGCGATGAGAAGGCTATGACGCTGTCCAGAATTTTTCTCGCTTCAACTGCAAAGAAAGCGGCGATCAGCATCATACCTCCAGTCAGCCATATCAGCAGATTCATCCTTCATCACCACCTTTGTATTCGTCGATGACCGTGCACTCACACGGTTTCACACCAGAAAGGTAAGAAGCTCGAGCCAGCACAGAACTTCCAACAGGATTTGTAAGAGCGATGAACGCGATGATAACGATGGCTTTCAAAAGAAATTCCGGTTTTGCGATGCCGATTCCCAACACGGTTGAGAAGGTTCCAAGAGTCGTGGCCTTGGTACCCGCCTGGAGTCTGTTGTAAACGTCCGGCATTCTGAAAACACCGAGACCTCCGAGAAAGTAGAAAAACGCTCCTATCGCTATCAGCACCTCTCCGATAACCTCGTTCATTTTCTCCCCTCCAGATAGCGGGATACGATGATCGTCTCCAGAAAAGAAAGAAGGGCGTAAACAAGGGCGATATCCAGATAAATTGCTCTGTCGAAGACGTAGGCGAGGAAGACTATGAGTCCTGTCAGCATAACGTTCATCGTATCGAGAGCCGCTACTCTGTCAGAGGAGGTGGGACCTATTATTACCCTGATGAATGAAAGCAGAACACCGGCTCCAACGAGAACGAAGAACAGCAAACTCATTCGAACACCCCCTTGATGAGTCTTTCGAATTTTCCGGAAATGTATCTTTCTTTCTCTTCGGTGGATTTCACTTCGATCCAGTGGACGAAAATCCTGTCGTCTTTCACATCTACACTGAGCGTTCCAGGGGTGAGGGTTATGCTGTTGGCAAGAAAGAGGCGGGAAGCATCTTTTTTCAGATTCGTTTTTAATTCAACGAAGCCCGGTTTGAGCGGAAGGCGTGGATTCAAGACCCTCAATGCAACATCGATGTTGGCTTTCACCATCTCTATGATAAAGATGGGAAGGAACATCACCGCGTACCGGACGATCCTCAGTGGTAGTTTCGCATCGAATCTGATACCGTGGTACTTTCGAAAAATCAAAGACACGGCTAGAGAAACCACGATTCCTGCGAGTAGTTCCGAGTAGGAAAACCTGGTGATCACGAGCCACAATATCAAACTCGTCAGAAAAACGCTCACTCATCACACCTCCTCGGGATTGAAAGAGAAAGTTTTCACAATCACAACACAAGAGTAATTTTACTCTTCTGAATCAATAATGTCAACCTAATTAGTAGAGATAAAAAACAGTTTCGAAGAGAACGAAGAGGGAAATTTAGACCAAAAGAGTCCAGATTATGTAAACGAAACACAGAAATATTCATTTTTTTGCTGTAAAAGTCGATCTCAAGAAATTATTTGGAAATAACATCGAAAATCTCCTCGGGATATCGTTTGACATCGCGGTAACTTTCACGGTAACGTTTACGTATGGTAATATCTATCTGGATGGTATTGGAACACTCGATATCTAAGGAGGTGAAGGTGGTATGAAAAAATTTCTGGTGATCGCTTTGCTTGTCGTTTCCCTCGTTGTCCTCGCTCAGCCGAAACTCACCATCTGGTGCTCTGAGAAGCAGGTCGATATCCTTCAAAAACTCGGAGAGGAGTTCAAGGCAAAGTACGGCGTAGAGGTTGAAGTGCAGTACGTGAACTTCCAAGACATCAAGTCCAAGTTCCTCACAGCAGCTCCTGAAGGACAGGGTGCGGATATCATCGTTGGAGCACACGACTGGGTAGGTGAGCTCGCAGTCAACGGTTTGATCGAACCCATTCCGAACTTCAGTGATCTGAAGAACTTCTATGAAACTGCCCTCAACGCGTTCTCTTACGGTGGAAAACTCTACGGTATTCCCTACGCCATGGAAGCAATAGCACTCATCTACAACAAGGACTACGTTCCTGAACCCCCAAAGACCATGGACGAACTCATAGAGACAGCAAAACAGATCGATGAAGAATTTGGAGGAGAAGTGAGAGGTTTCATCACCTCAGCGGCCGAGTTTTACTACATTGCTCCTTTCATTTTCGGATACGGTGGATACGTATTCAAACAGACAGAGAAAGGACTGGATGTCAACGATATTGGACTGGCCAACGAAGGAGCCATCAAGGGTGTGAAGCTCCTCAAAAGGATGGTCGATGAGGGAATACTGGATCCCAGTGACAACTATCAGATCATGGATTCCATGTTCAGGGAAGGCCAGGCGGCAATGATCATCAACGGACCGTGGGCCGTTAAGGCGTACAAGGATGCAGGAATAGACTACGGTGTAGCCCCGATCCCCGATCTGGAACCTGGCGTTCCTGCAAGACCTTTCGTTGGAGTCCAGGGTTTCATGGTGAACGCAAAATCCCCAAACAAACTCCTTGCCATCGAATTCCTGACTAGCTTCATTGCAAAAAGGGAAACGATGTACAGGATCTACCTTGGAGACCCAAGACTTCCATCCAGAAAAGACGTGCTCGAACTTGTGAAGGACAATCCAGACGTGGTTGGTTTCACACTGAGCGCAGCCAACGGTATTCCAATGCCCAACGTTCCACAGATGGCCGCTGTCTGGGCCGCTATGAATGATGCGCTCAACCTCGTTGTGAACGGAAAAGCAACGGTCGAAGAAGCGCTCAAAAACGCCGTCGAAAGAATCAAAGCCCAGATTCAGTAACATAAAATTTTACGGGGCTGGGTTCCCAGCCCCTTCCACACATTCAGGGAGGGAAAACAGTGAAAAACATCGTTAAATTGTTTCTCTGGTTTCTTCTTGCCATTCTGAACATCGCTCTCTTCTGGGCTGGTGTTTTTCTTTTCCAGAACGAGTATTACGAACTTTCGATAGTGCTTTTCTCTCTGTTGGTTCTAATAGATTTCTTCATTATCAACCCAAAGGGATATCCTTACAGATACACCATACCTGCTCTTGTTCTGCTTTTTGTTCTTGTACTCTATCCGATATACTTCACCTTCAAAGTGGCGTTCACCAATTATGGAACAGGCCACTTCATGTCGAGACAGGAAGCTATAGAGAGACTTCTCTATGACCCAAATTTTTCTTATGTGGTAGATTCGACTCCTGTTTCATATAAGGTGTTCGTGGTGTACAACGGTCTCTCTCCTACTGATGACTTCCTAATACTTTTCAAAACGCGAGATACCATTTTCCTTGGTGAAAGACCGAAACCAGTTGTTGCACGAGGTCAGGAGGTCCTCCTGAGTCAGTTCAATCTGGTGCCGATCACAGGTGAAACGATCTCACTGAACGGCGACACCTTCAGGATCGTTCCATGGCCTGCGGATCTCTCGGAGATCAATCTTGTAGTCCGTGCTGAGAAGACCTACAAGAGCTTCTACTCACCCGATGACGAGATTCTGAGGTTGAATGCACCTTACTTCAAGAGCAGAATAGCTCAAAGCTATTTGGTGAACGCAGAATACGTGCTTCCCGATGGAAAAAAATTAGCTCTGAGAATTGCTCCAGATGGAGAATGGAGATTCATGTACGTGGAGAGACTCTACAGATTGGCTTACAAAGAGATATACGACGGTGGAAAAATGAAGATAACGACCACAGTGGTGAACAATCTCACTGGAAGAGAATTGGTAGAACGTGAAGGTGCTTTCTACGATGTGGACGAAAATGGGAACGAGACGTTCCTTGTTGGATTCATAGATTTTGTGGGATGGAAAAACTTCCTGAGGATCGTTAAAGATCCGAAGGTTTCCGGTCCTTTCTTCAGAATATTTCTTTGGACTTTTGTGTGGGCTGTCCTCAGTGTGGTCCTTTCCCTCGCTGTGGGACTTCCATTTGCGCTCGTTTTGAACAACTCAAGACTCAAGGGAAGAAACCTCTACAGAACACTTCTGATCATTCCCTGGGCCATTCCAGTTTTCATTTCGGCTCTGGTCTGGCGCAATGGACTTCTGAACGAGTCTTACGGTGTGATCAACAAGTTCCTTTTGCCTCTCTTCGGTCTTGAACCATTAAGATGGTTCAACGATCCTTTCTGGGCACGTGTGGGGGTCCTTCTCGTCAACGTCTGGCTCACGTTTCCGTACATGATGACGATCTCACTCGGTGCCCTTCAGAGCGTTCCACCAGAGCTCTACGAGGTAGCGGCAATAGACGGTGCAGGAAGATTCAGGAGATTCGTACACATCACCTTCCCACTCCTTATGACCATCATTGCACCACTCCTCGTGAGCAGTTTCGCCTTCAGTTTCAACAACTTCACAATCATATACCTGATCACGGGTGGTGGGCCTCCAATTCCTAACTCGACCACTCCAACAGGATACACGGATATTTTGATCTCTTACGTCTACAAACTGGCGTTTGAAGGTGGTCAGGGACAGGACTTCGGTTTTGCCAGTGCCATTTCAATACTCATCTTCTTCCTCGTCGGCGGAATCAGCTTCGTGAACTTCAAGCTGTCTGGTGCATTCGAAGAGGTGAGCAGATAATGGTGCAGAGAAGAGGAAATATCTTTACACACATCTTTCTCATTTTCATAATTGCGGTGATTCTGTTTCCCGTTGTCTGGGTAGTAACAACGTCTCTCAGAAGAGATGAAGCAGCCTTTTCCTCAAAACTGTTCACGTCACGATTGACTCTGCAACATTACAGGGATCTTGTGGCACCTGAAAAGAATCTTCCCTTTCTCGTGCAGGATCTCCAGGCAATGATTTCAAAGGTAAAACCTTACGATACCTGGTCTGAAGAGGAACTCAGGGACGCTGTAAAGATTTCTATCGAAAAAGTGAAAACCTATCTGTCAG
>Ga0072500_141370_pt1 | contig 19024 bp, 12 predicted proteins | sample GBScelen77Swater_FD_63803 | JGI IMG/M metagenome (GOLD analysis project Ga0072500, IMG submission 63803) | Hot spring microbial communities from Great Boiling Spring, Nevada - cellulolytic enrichment S 77C v2 (version 2) | ecosystem: Environmental > Aquatic > Thermal springs > Hot (42-90C) ...
ACAATCTCAGGGTACCGTCTGGCAGAAGCTTCACAGCGCTTTCTTTCCATATGAACGGCAGATAGCGTTTTTTCTTGTGGGGAGGTTTTGCATCTTGATTCTTTTTGGCTGCTTTGAAGTATCCTTTGAGGGCTTGAAAGTAGAGCTGAACAAATGCCTGCTTTGAATGGACGTGGATTTTGATGTTTTCTGCCCAGCGGAGGATGTATTTGTCTGCGGTGGGCCAGGACAGCCAGAAGCCTTTCTTTTGGTGTATCTTTTGCACGAGAGACATCGTTTTGTTGTAGATTCTCGCTGCGGTGCGGTTGAGTTCTTCGCATATTTGATTCAAATGTCCTGGTACAGCGAGTTTGTAGGTTCGTATCACACGTCTTGACATTCCTCGATGTACCTCCTGATAGTTTCTTCAGAGGCATTACCAGCTGTTCCAACGTAGTAACTTCGAGCCCAAAGGCCCTCTTTGGTTCTAAGCTCTGGAAATTTCTCCAGCAGTTTCCTCGCTGAAACACCCTTGAATAGGTTTGCTATCTCAGCCGGTGAAAATCTTGGAGGCGCCGATACAAACAAATGAACATGATCAGGCTGAATAGAGAGGGCCAGTATTTCTATTCCGTGTTGTTTTGCTGTGTTGCGGAGTATTCGTTCAAGTTCTTCAGCTATGGAGCCGACCAGGATTTTTCTGCGGTATTTAGGTATCCACGCAAAATGATAGTTCAGATTATAATGACTCCACCTTGTCTTCTTGATATGCATACCTATCACCCCATTCAATTATATCATAAGATAATTAACACCACAACAAACCTATCCCCCTGAAGGGGAATAGCTTGCGTGGTTGGGGTTCTGTCACAGTTTCATGGTTATCAAAAGAATGAGGAAAATTACTCAAAAGTCTCTCCAGGAGTGTTTCAACAGATATCACACCGGTCACGTTTCCCTCGTCGTCCGTGATCACCTTGCTCACGGAAAACAAAAGCTCTTTTGTTTTGAACTCCCTGTAGGGAATCCCACCGGTGGGTTTAGGTCGGGATTCGAGGGCGGCTCTGTACCAGGGTCTTACTCTTGGATCGTATCCTTCTGCGGGTTCGTAATCGTTGATCAGAAGAAGTCCATTCTCGTATCCCGAGTACAGATAGTATATATCTCTGTCTGCCTCCTGGAAAATTCTGTAGATTTCCAACACTTTTCGTCTTTCCTCATCGGTCAGATAAGGTGCATATCGTACTTCAGGAATGCGGCTCAAAACATCAACAACATAGAATTTTCTGAAATATCCGTTTATGAAGGACGTCACAGTATTGTTCACGTTTCTTATGAAATCACGGGCAGTTTTTATTCCGGAAAAGTAAAGCTGAAAGATACTCAGAACACATATCACAACAAATGCAACGATAAGAGCTATTGTTATCTTCCAGAAAAGTTCTTTTTTAAGAGAACTCATCTTTTCCCCCACTATCTTCTTTGGATTTTCCAACACATTATATTATACATAAAGGGGCCTTTCAGGCCCCTTTCAGATCCTTTCATCTCTTCAGATAATGTTTCCGCATCTCTTCGTTTTCTGGAAGTGCGAGGATCTCCTCGATCACCTTTTCTACCTGTTCATCGCTCTTTGTCCTTGGATCTCTGTAGAGAAGTTCTTTTATGATCCTTATGTCACCCGTTAGAAACGCCTCCAGAGCCATTTCCATCCTCATGATTCTGGGTCTCAGGTAGTACTTGACCACGCGATCTGGAAGCGGTGGTTCGATCTTCTCGGGATGGATTCCGTTCTTGTCCACAAGGGCTGGGACTTCAACAACCACGTCATCGTCTATTCCGTGAATGATACCTTTATTTGGTATGTTCACCACGAATCTTGCCTTGTTATCGTTCAGCAGCGCATCGATGAATGGGATGTGCTGCTCTCCACTCTTTCTTTCTGGATCGAGAATTTTCTCCACTTCGAGCACAAACTGCTTTTCTGAGAGGTCTTTCCCCAGAACACTTCCAAGGTCGGAGAGCCTCACGGACGGATTTTCTTTGATGAACTTTGCCACCTTCTTTGTGATCTCCGTGACCTTTCCAAGCGTGTCTTGGTACCATTTCCAGCCTATTTCAGAATCTGCTCCTCCCCAGGGTTCACCGTACCACTTCTTCTTGGTTTCAAGATCCCTGTGGTACCTCCACGAAGAGTTTCTCACGGTGTCACCGATGGGCATCACACCGTAGAATCTGTACATGTCTATCGCGGCGGGAGAGAGCTGGTCGTTGAAGGGGTTCTCTGGTTTCCAATCTTTTGATTTTTCCTCGATCCACTTGTCAAGGAGGGGATACGCGTTCCCCCCGTTGTATCTGAACCTATTCAGCCAGATACCGTGGTTCACTCCTGCGACCTGCCAATCTACTTTTTCTTCTTCCAGCCCCAGTTTCTCTACGATCTCCATCACGCCGTAGTGTCCATGGCAGAATCCCACTGCCTTTATGGGAACCGTTCTTGTCACAAGGGTTGTTCCCTCGAAAACGGGGTTCGCTGCCTGCAAGTACCAGGCTTTTGGGGAGAGCTTCTCTATCTTCCTTGCTATGTCAACGAAGTACTTGAGCTGGTTGTAGTTGGAGAAGGTGTAGTAGTCGGAGACCATGTTAAACTCCTGAGCGTCTATTCCTCTGTAGTAGCCGTATTTCTCACCGATCTGTCTGACCTTCTCCAAGTAGGTATGGCCACCCACCATCGCTGTGTTTATCACAAAATCCGCGTCGATGATGACGTCATCTAAATTCATGGTTTTTTCGAATTTCAGATCCGCTCCCACTTCTTCAACGTATTTTTTCGCGATGGTCAGAATAGCGTCGAGTCTTTCTTCGTCGATATCCATGAGGGTGACCGTGCTGCCAGAGAGTCCCGGCGTTTTGCAAAGATCACTCACAAGCCTCAGAGAAAACACCGCGCTCCCCGCACCGATGATACCGATCTTCACAGATGGCATAAAAACACCTCCCTGTATTTCGTATCCACCAGTTACAACTATATACTTTCCGAACGTTTTTTCCATGAATTCAAACGCTTCTTAAAAAATTAAAAGGCTGGCCGGAAGCCAGCCGGAATCTTCAATGAATTTTTTCAAACTCTCTTGTACAATCTGTACTTACCCACTCTCAGATCCTCGGGCTTGAGAATTCTGAAAGATCTCGCTGGAAGGGGAAGCTTCACAACCCCGCCGTCAACGTGGAATCTTTCTCCGCTGAACACATCGACAAGGGGAGTGGTGTTCATAATTTTCCCGTCGGGAATGGAGAGAACCAGCACCTTCTCTTCTCCTGGGTTCACCACCACGATGGTGTTTTGAAGAGGATGAGGAGCCTTTCTGAGAAACGCGAGAGGTGAGTCGTTCAGCAAGACAAACTCTCCAAAGCGCAAACCTGGATCCGTCCTTCTCAGTCTGATCATCTTCTTGTAGAACTCGAACAGATCAACATCCCATTTCTCTCTGTTCCATTCCATGGTGGCACGACACTCTGGATCTTCTCCACCTGTGAGACCTATCTCTGTTCCATAGTAAACGAGCGGAACACCGGGATAAGTGAACTGAAGAACTACAGCGAGTTTTCTCAGGTCTCTGTCGGGAACCATTGTGGCGAGTCTCGGGGTGTCGTGACTGTCAAGCATGTTCCAGCAACCGAATATGTTCTTCGTCTCCCTGTAAGCTCTTTCCAGGTGAAAACCTATGGAATCCGTCTCGCCGTTCACATAGCTCAGCACGAGGTTTCTGAAGTTGTAGTTCATCAGACCATCAACCATATCCCATCCTGCCGGGTAAGTCCATATCTCACTCACGAGGTACTTTTCCGCTGAGAACTCTTTCACTTTCATGTTGATCCACAGGTTGACGGTAGGTCCAAGATCGTGGCCACAATCCAGCCTCCAACCGTCTATCCCCAGTTTCAAGTAGTGCTCGACAACTTTCAAAATGTATTCCTTCACTTCTTCGACTTCCACGTTCAGTTCGGGAAGGCTTCCAACGTCGAACCACGATCTGTGCCTATCTTTGTAAAGGAAAAATCTGTTCACGTACTCTGGATCGTTTCTCTTCGCTTTTTTGAACCACGGATGCTGACTCCCAACGTGGTTGAAAACACCATCGAGTATGAGTTTCATGTTCCTCTCATGGAGAACCCTCAAAAGGTGCAGAAAAGCCCTCTTTCCACCGAACTGTGGATCCACTCTGAAGTAATCGATTGTGTCGTACTTGTGATTGGTATCGGACAAAAAGATAGGAGTGAGGTACAGAACGTTGATTCCAAGTTCTTCAAAATAATCGACCTTCTCGGCTATTCCCCACAGATCTCCTCCGTAGAAGATCTTCACGTGCTGAGCACCGGGAAGTTTGCGGGGAGGAACTCCCCACTTCTCTATGACTCCTCCCCGCTTCAGGTACAGATCCTTTTTGTCTTCCACCGTTTTTCCCTTTCCGATGAAGAATCTATCTGGAAAGATCTGATACACGACACTGTCGTAAACCCAAGACGGCATCGGGTACATCATCCTTTCACCGATCCTTTCGTGAGTCCACCCACTATGTACTTCTGGAGGGACAGGAAGAGTATCACCATCGGTGTCATACCGAGGAGAGCGGCAGCCGTGAAAAGGCCCCACTCTGTTTCATAAGCACCCGTTGAGAACGTCCAAAGACCGAGAGCGTAGGTGTAGTTTTTCACATCCTGAAGAATGATCCTTGCAAGGACGAACTCGTTGAACGTCCCGATGAAGGTGAGTATCACTATGACCGTGAGGATCGGAAGAGCGAGTGGAACGACTATCTTGTAGAAGGTCTGGAATCTGGTTGCACCGTCGATCATAGCAGCCTCTTCTAGAGACGAAGGAATGGTGTCGTAGAATCCCTTTATGAGGTACATGTTGTAAGCTATGTTACCGAGATAAGCGAATATCAAGCCTCCGAGAGAATCCAGTCCCAAGAATGGAAGGAACTGACCGATGAGCTTCAAAAGACCGTATATTGCAACCATGTACATAATGGCTGGGAACATCTGAATGAGAAGAAGAGCCATGATTCCGTACTGCCTTCCCCAGAATCTCATTCTGCTGAACGGATAGGCCGCCAGGGCACAAACAGCCGTGGTGATGAGTGAAACAAGGCCTGCAACGATCACCGAGTTCATGACCCATCTGAGGAAGTAATGTTTTGTCTTCTGTTCCCATATCTGTGCGAGCCTGTAGAGATCTCCATCGATCTTTTTGAGATCGGACTTCAATTCCTTCAAAGGAATGGTGTCCATCAGAGTTCCTGCCTTTCTCGAAGCCACTGCTGTGTTCGTGAGAACTTCTTGAACGAAGTTCATCTTCACAAGGTCGTACAGCATTTCAAGGTGCTCAGAGGAAACGTAAAGTCCTTTGAAGGAAAGATCGAGAAGATTCGAATAACTTCCCTTGAAGTCATCGAGGATATTCTGAGCTTTTTCAACGATTTCCACAGCGTTTTTGTAACCTGTTTCTACCCTTCTGTTCAGATCTCTGTAGTCTTCTATCCAGGAGAGCTTCGCTGCCAGTTTTCTTATCTTTCCGATGAAATCGTCTCCTCCGTACTCCGACACATAGCTACTTACAAAGTCCTTGAGAGTCTTGTATATCGAAAGAAGCTTCATCTGCGCGGCGCTGTTGAAAGATTTCATATCTTCAAGAGAATCGATTCTGCTCTGGATCTGATGGTTGAAGATCTTGAGATCCAGATACATCTTCGCCGAAGAAATTTCTTTCTCTTTCTCAGAGAGGGAGGATCTCACATTGTTCAAGCTTTTCTCTAGGCCATCGAGTTTTGCTGTTAGTACCACGATTTCGTTTTCTATATCTTTCAAATCCTTTATCTTCTGAACGAAATCGTCGATTCCGTCGCTCACTTTCTCTACAATTCCTTCAACAATAGGAACTGTCTCTTCAAAAGATTGAACAAAGCTTCCATAGAGGGCTTTTTTGGAAATGTCACCATCTTCGCTTACCACATTGTTTATCTCTTCTAAAGAACTCTTCATGGCAAAGATCTTTTCTGAGAGATCCGAAAGATCTGAAAAAGCAGAGATTTTGTTGTAGAGAGTGTTGAGTTCGGACAGGAGTTTTTCGAGTGAAGATTTCAATTTTGAGTCTTCATAAGGGAAAGCAGTTTCCACTTTACTGTTTCTGACACTGTGCACCATATCTTTGAGTTTGACGAGAACTTCGCTCACGGAATCGATGTCAGGCTTCAAAACCTCGAGTACTTTTTGTTTTTCCAAGATTTCTTTTTCAAGGGTTTCCTTCTGCTTCTCAAGGACGGCTATTTCTCTCTGAAGGGTTTCAATTTCACCTTCGAGTTTTTCAATTTCTTTCATGAACGTTCCTACCTCTTTCTCGTAAACCAGTCCAAGTTCAGAAAGAGCATCGTTCAGAGTGTCCTGATTCTCAACGCTGTAACCCACTACTTTCTCGATCACGTCCTTCAAAGCCTGAAATTCAGCACTTCTAAAGTTTTTACCCTTCAATATTTCATAGAGTGCAACAGCGATCCTCTGTGAATCGGGCAATGGGGTTTTATCCATCTGCTCCTGAGTCAATTTCTTTGCCTCTTCCAGAACATCTTTTGTGTAAGACAACACATCGGAGAACCTCTGGGAAAGCGTCTCTTCTATTTTCGAATTTCTCGCGTTGACATCCTCCAAAAGATTCTTCGTTTCAGCGAGGTAATTTTCAAATCTTCTGATTCGATCTTCGATGAGACGGTCTGCTTTCTCTCTGGAAACGTTGTCGAAAGGTTCCACTCTGGAAACGAGGTTCTGCATCTCCTGTATGAGAACGGGAAGGTTTTTTTCAGGGACCACTAGATCTTTGTAGTGCTGAAGGGTGAGACGAGACGAGAAGAGTTTCGGGGAGAAAGCCGCCTCATCCCTCCTGAAAGAGGTAGAAACAACCCAAACGATGGGAAAGAGAACCACAACAACAAGAAGTGTTAGAAGAGCATACGTGAGCCATCTATTCTTTTTTCTCACCATCATTCACTCACCTCTTCAAACGCACCAGAGAGTTTGAAGTTCACAAAGCTGATTCCTCCAACGAGGAAGAATATGATGATGGATATGGCGCTGGCAAAACCAAAGTCCTGCCCCCTTCCTCCTTCAAACGCGAGTTTGTAAACGTAGGAGATCAGAATGTCTGTGTGACCAACGGGAGTCGTGGTTCCAGCCATTGCGGGACCTCCACCGGTGAGCAGATATATGTTCACAAAGTTGTTGAAGTTGAAAGCAAAACTTCCGACCAACAGAGGAGCCACAGTGGTCATCAGAAGCGGAAACGTGATAGTCCAGAATCTCCTCCATTTTCCAGCACCATCGATCGCAGCGGCTTCGTAGAGCTCCTCTGGAATGCTCTGCAAAGCTCCGAGTGAGACGGCCATCATGTACGGAAATCCCAGCCACGTGTTGACGGTGAGAACTGCGACCTTCGCCCAGAACGGATCGTTGAACCACTTCACCGGATCCAATCCCAAGAACGGAAGAACAAATCGGTTGAGAATTCCATAAGTCTCGTTGAACATCCCGTTTCTCCAGACGAGAACGGAAATGAAAGCTGGCACAGCCCATGGAATAATGAGTAACGTCCTGTACACGTTCTTTCCCTTCAGTGTTTTATCGTTTAAAACGAGAGCGAGGGAAAGACCTATCGCGAACGTGAAAAGAACGCTGAGGGCTGCCCAGGTGAACGTCCAGGTGAAAACCTTGAAAAAAGGACCAGCGATCTTCGGATCGGTGAATATCCTGGAGAAGTTCTTGAAACCAATGTATTCCATGTATCCAATCACGAAAAATTCCCTTCCATTTTCATCGTAATCGTAAAAAGCACCTTCCCTTTCAACGAGATGCCTTCCAGTGAGATTGTTCTTCACCACAAGTTTCGTTGTTATCCTTCCGTTTTCGAGGGATTCTTCGAAAGACAGAGAATAAAGCCTCTTCACCGGATAAAAGTTCCATTCCCCATTTTCACCTATTCTGAACATGTAGCTTTGATCCTCGAGCCAAAACTCCGCCCTGTTGAGATACTTCTGAACCACATTTACCTTGAAGAAAGGTTCGTACCTCTTCAGGGAAACCTCTTCAGGTGAGTAAAGCGGTTTGTAAATTTTACCGTCTGAATAGACGGCGTTCACCTCTTTTATGGAAGCGGGCCAGGGGACTATTTCATAAACCTTTCCATTCACTTCGGCGGTTCCATCCTTCACGGGAAAAAGAGTTGACTCTCTCAAAAGGACTTCTTTCCCACTCCTCTTTGCGACAACGGGGCGCTCCGCGATGTAGATGTTCCCATCTTTCTCGAAGAGAACAACAAAATCCTCGGTAGGATTCAGACCATCGAACACGGAGAAGACCATGTATTCAACAGGTTCAGCGTTCTCTGGAACATAAGTGTAATTCGGGTCGAAAAGGATTCTCTCGATGGCCTCTTGTTTCGTCATGAGGTGTCCTGTTCCATAATTGGTGAACGCAACCTTCACAGTGAAATATATAGGATAGAGAACGAGCACAAAAAGTAATATCAAAGCGGGAATGGTGTATCTGTAAGGGTAAGCCTTCGGATTGAAAATGAAGTAATCTATGAGTACGAGAAGCGTGAGAAGAACGATTCCAAGTTCATAATACGAATTTTGAAACAGAAAAATCCCTGCCCAGACCATTCCTGCGTTGAATACAGCGAGAAACAATATCAAAAAGATTTTGAGAAGCCCTTTCACAGCGATCAGACCTCCCTGAATTTTTAAAAGAGGGGGGAAAGTCCCCCTCTTCTTTGACTATATCACAATGGCGTCACTTTGAATTATTCTTCTATCTGCGACTTGATCTTCTCCACAGCTTCTTTGAGAGCCTCTTCAACGCTAGCCTGACCGTTGATAATGATGCTGAGAGCGTCTCCCATGGCAGACCAGACAGGAGCCATTTCTGGCACGTTTGGCATCGGTGTTCCCATGGAAGCACTCTGAGTGAACGCAACAACATCGGGATTGTCTTTGACGAGTTCGAGAACATCTTTTCTCGCAGGAAGTCTTGGATCTGCGAGGTATATCTTGTACATGGTCTCTTTTCTCGCAATGAAGTTCGTGAGAAATTCCATGGCGATCACTTTGTTTGGAGACTTGGCGTTGATCATGAATCCCTGAACACCAACGAATGGTTTGGCAGGAACACCCGGTTCGAGCTCAGGAATGGGAGCAACTCCGTAGTTTATACCCGCGTCTTTGTAAGATTTTATAGCCCAAGGTCCGTTGATGATCATAGCTGCAAGACCTTCTTTGAACATTGAATCCATCGTTCCGTAATTGTCACCCGGGGTGAGAACACCTTCATCGATCATTCTCTTTATGAGTTTCGCTCCTTTGATTGCTCCTTCATTTGCAAGTCCAATGTCTGTCACGTCGAGTCCCTGAGGTGTTTCCTTGAAGACGTATCCTCCGTAACCCAGGATGAACGGCGCAGAGAAGTAGAAGTTGGCGACATCGTAGATGAAACCTCTGACCTCTCCTCCGTATTCCTCATCTATCTGTTTTGCTTTTTCTATGAGTTCATCCATGGTCTTAGGAACAGCATCAACGTAGTCCTTGTTGTAGATGAGAGCAACCGCTTCCATGGCGTACGGTACTCCGTAGAGTCTTCCACCGTAAGAGAAAGCTTTGAGAGCCGTGTCATAGAAATTCTTCAGATCAGAGAAGTTGGGAATGGGTTCGATCAAACCGTTGACGGCGAGTTCTCCTACCCAGTCGTGTGCTCCAACAATGATGTCTGCACCCTGTCCCTGTGGAGCCGCCGTCAGGAATTTGGATTTGATGCTTCCAAAATCAACGTACTGAACTTCAACAGGAATTCCATACTTTGCCTTGAATTCTTCCCCGAGTTTCTGGAGGATGTCAACCTGCTTTTCGGAACACCAGATGGTGAGTTTTGTTTGAGCTAACACCAGGGCAGAAATCACAACAAGCATTAAAACGAGCAGTCTCTTCACCATGGACACCTCCTTTGGATTACAAAGAGTTTACTGTCAGAAAATTCACAAAATGTTTCACTAAGGATTTTAACACCGAATTTTCGTGATGTCAATCTGGATTCGAATCGGTGTTTTTAAATTATTCATCAACCGTTTCATTCAGAAATATCGAAATTCCGTTAACCCTATTGACACGTTGTGAATTGGGTGTTAATATAAACAGACGGATTTGTGTTAATTTATTGATTGTGGAATGTTTCGAAAAGAGGAGTGGAGGTTGTGAAGAAGACTTTTTTACTGCTTGCTCTGGTATTTTTACTCTTCCTCACCTCCTGCTTTCAAACGTCTATGAGTCAATCCCTCGTTTCAAGTAATCCACATTCAAACAGCACAAACACAGGTGATTCAGCCTCCAACCTTTCTATTAATGAAGTAAAATACCCCGTCGTCTACGAAATTTTCATTCGCTCCTTTTACGACAGCGACGGAGATGGTGTGGGAGACATAAACGGTGTTTCTCAGAAAGTTGACTATCTGAGGAAACTCGGCATTGACGCTGTGTGGTTTATGCCCTTCAACGAGGCTGTTTCATACCATGGATACGACATAACAGACTACTACAACGTCGAGAAAGACTACGGCACCATGGAAGATCTCGAAAACATGATCCAGGTGCTCCATGAGAACGGAATAAAGGTAATAATGGATCTCGTGATCAACCACACATCCGATGAGCATCCCTGGTTCAAAGACGCCGTGGAAAACACGACCAGCTCTCCGTACTGGGACTACTACATAATGAGTCTTGAAGATCATTCTGGTCAGGATCACTGGCACTGGAAGATCAACTCAAAGGGTCAAAAAGTCTGGTATTTCGGACTTTTTGGCTATAACATGCCGGATCTGAACCACGACAGTCAGAAAGTGAGAGAAGAAGTAAAGAAAATCGTGGATTTCTGGATTTCCAAAGGTGTTGATGGATTCAGAATAGATGCTGCAAAGCACATATATGGCTGGTCCTGGGACGATGGGATACAGGAGTCGGCCGAATATTTTGAATGGTTCAGAGATTATGTGCTTTCCAAAAAGCCCGATGCCATACTTGTGGGAGAGGTGTTCAGCGGAAACACGTACGATCTTTCTCTATATCCAATTCCCGTTTTCAATTTCGCCCTCATGTACAGTATAAGGAACTACCCAGAAGGGCAGGATGGAATGATAGAAAACAACTGGGTTGAGGAGTCTTTCCTGTTTCTTGAGAATCACGATCTCCACAGGTTCTTCTCCCATCTTCAAGAACATTACAAAAAGTTCTCCGAGTCCGACTACGAATTCATCAAAAAACGTGCTGCTCTCTGGTATTTTCTGATATTCACACTGAAAGGATCTCCTGTTATCTACTACGGCGGTGAAATTGGAACGAGAGGTTTCAAGTGGCACGGTCCTGTATATGACGAGCCGGTGAGAGAGCCGATGCAGTGGTACGCAAGCGGTACAGGAGAAGGCCAAACTTTCTGGACAAAAGAAGTCTACGAAAACGCGGGGATAATCTTTGGGAACGCTCATGTTGACGGATGCATCTATGACGATCCTTACGACGGCTTCTCCGTCGAAGAACAGGAAAACGATCCGAAGAGTCTTTTGAATTTCATCAGATTCATTCTCAACTTCAGAAAAGATCACGACGCCATTTTGAATGGAGATCAAACGATCTTCAGGGACTGGAAAAACCTCATAGCTTTCTACAGAGAATCCCCCGATGAGAAGCTGCTGGTGGTCTTGAATCCGGACCCTGTCTGGAAAAACAACTTCACTTTTGAAGAAAACATGACGATGATTCTCGAGGTAGATTTTGAAAACTTCATCTGGAACGAATCAAACGCGTCTTTTTCAGCGGGTGAATCCTTCACTGTGGATCCCATGAAAGCGTACATTTTCAAAAAGTGAGGAGGTGCGAAAATGAAAAAACTCTTCCTGGTTTTGGCGGTCTTATCTCTTGTTCTTTACGGATGTCTGAGAACACCACCTGTCGTCAAAGATATGGTCACCACCGATGGTTCTCTCAGCGACTGGGGAAGCAAGATCAAGGAAGACGCAGCAGATGATTCCAAATGGGGAGCTGACAACGAGCTTTTGAAGGCAGGTTTGCTCTTCGATGGTGCAAACATCTACATCGCCGGTGAATATGTGATAGGAGGCGATGGAAACGTTAATGTCTTTCTTGTTTTGATCGATCTTGTCGGTGTGACCGGAGCTCAGACAGTCTCCTACACGGGTTTGAACGATGGAAACAGAAACTTCACAAACCCCAACGGCGACATAGATCTCATCGTTGAAGTGAATCAGAGCAACGAATACAAAGTCTGGAGAGTGTCTCAGGATGGAAGCCTCACAGATATCACCGACCAAGTGACCGCCCAGTTTGGAACTGGATCTACAATAGCAGAACTCAAGATCCCAATCTCCGAACAAGTTAACCAGGTGAAAGCTGTCTTCGCCATCAGCGGTGGAACGGGTGGCGGAAATCAGTGGGTAGGAGACTTCTATCCAAATCAGCCAGACCACGATTCGGCGGAAAATGGTGGTATTCCACAGCCAGCACCTGTTGTGAATTTCGTTGTTTGCGACAAAGAAGGTAACGTGAGTGAGGAAATAAACCAGACCTCTGAACCGGAGCAGCCCACTGAAAGTGTGATTGTTGTAGACGGAGATCTGAGCGATTTTGGAACCCCTGTGGCAACAAGCACGAATCCTGGCGGTGGAAATGGAGCAAATCTGTACCGGCTCTACGTGACCTACGATGCGACGTACCTCTACATAGGATTCGATACTCAAAACTCCGGATCCTGGGATGTTGCCTATGGAATAGGTATCGACACAAAACCCAGCGGTTACACAGGAGACAGCGATGCGTGGGGAAGAAAGATAAGCTTCGGCGCTGATTATGCGGTAGATTACGAGATCTACTTCTGGTGGGCCGGGGGGTCAGGTCTTGATAGTAACAACTTCTGCGAATGGAACGGTTTAGACTGGAATTATAGATCAATAGCTGATGCTGGAGGAACGTTCGATTACACCGGTGACACTAGTAGTGGACTTCAAACGATGGAAATAGCGATTCCATGGTCTGCCATTGGAGGAAAACAGGACGTGGCTTTGATCGTTTGGATAACAGGTGGTAGTGGTTCGGCTGTAGACAGCATTCCTGATGATGATTCTACAATTGATAATGCCGACGAATGGAATGACTCTGATACTTTCACGAATCTCTATCTTCTCCAAGTGAACTGAGGAGGTGATCTCCTTGAAAAAGATAATCCCAGCTCTTTTGTTGATTACGTTTCTTTCTGGATGTATGACACTGCTCAATATAAAGCTTCCGGACGGTGTTTATGTGATAGGAGATTTCTCAAACGGTGTGCCGAGCTCCGAATACAAAATGGCGCTTCAGGGTGATTTCTACACCCTGGAGCTTCCTTCTTCCGTTTTGAGCTTTGAAAATGACATCGCCTGGTATCAGGTTGTGGTTGTTGAAAACGGAAAACCAGTGAAGACCACTTCCGAGATTCCTCTGTGGAAACAGCTCGTTGGAGCCACCGTCACCATATACGCAACACCGAACCTGATGGAAAACGACACAGCAAAGGGAGTGGGAGACTCTGAGAAAGAAACACCTCCCTGGTACTGCGCCGGAGATTTCAACAACTGGACGCTCGAAGAGATGACCTACCAAGATGGAAAGTTTGTTTTGAACACAGGCCGCACCGTCTCTTCCGGTGAAACGATACAATACAAAATCGCAAGAAACACCGACTGGACTCCTTACGAAGAACAGTTCGATGGAACCAGTTACGAAGCCGGATACGGTAAAAACGCCACCTTCACCGCGGACAAAGACGGAACTTTCGTCATAGAATTCGATCCGAAAACGAGCACACTTCAAGCCTATGTGGAGTGAGGTGAGGAATATGAAAAAACTCGCTGTTTTGATAATGTGTCTTCTTGCGTTTTCTTACGTGTTCTCCTTTTCGCCAACGGGTTCTCTCAAGGTGGGTTACTCCTACGATCTGGAAAACCAGAGCGGATCCAGCTACACTGAGCTGTACCTCTCGGGGAACAGTCTTTCCGGCGATTTCACAACCAAAGATTTGAAACTCGACTCCGGATACATCGCCCTCGATACAGACCTGGTGGATCTCAAAGCCTACTACAATAGAGTCTTTGGATCTACAGGTGACTGGCTTGGAATCTACAGCTTCAACGACTCTAGAAATGGACTTGAAATTGAGCTTTTCGGTTTCAGAGGTGTGACCACAGGAGATGTTTCTTATCTCCAGTACCGAGGAAATCTTTCGAATTTCTACTTCAGCGCGATGCTCGGGAAACGCTCCACAGTGAACGACATGTACTTCGATTTCAACTGGGAACCGGGCCTCAGGTATTTTGGAGAATTCGGTGTGAGTTATGAGAACGAGGAAAAGATAGGATCAAACAATTTCTTCTACATGTTTGGTATTTCAACCGCAGACTGGAAACACGGAGTGAAACTCACCGGAGTAGGTTCAGAAACATACCTTGACTACTGTGACTACGTGAACGACAACGATCTCGAAGGTGAGATACTCGCAAACCTCTGGACGACATTCGGCGACTTCAAGCTTTGGTTCGATTACAAATTCACATCGAAGACTCCCAAATACGGTGTCGAGTACTCTTCCGGTGATGTCTGGTTCAAGGCCTGGAAGGAAGGAACGAAATTCGATTCTGACATTCTCAACTGGGATGACTTCGGAATGGAAATTGGAAAGAACTTCAGCTTCATTGGCTTCAATGGAAAGATCTCTTACAAGTTCGGCAAACCCGCCCACGATTCCACAAGCGCGATGGGTGAGGTATTTTACGCGGAACTGTGGAAAAACTTCGGCAGTGTCAACTTCTTCGCCAAGTGGCAGTATCTGAACACTCTCTACACAGAGGCGTACACAGCCTACTACGAGCTGAAGTTCACGGATGAAAAGTCCGAGTTCAAACTCTCTCTTGGCGATGGCGATTTCTCCAGCCAGATAAACTTTGTCAAGAAAATCTCTCTTGAATATTCAACGTGGTGGTAAGGAGGTGTCTAAGGTATGAAAAAACTTCTCATTCTCTCTGTGCTTTTGCTGAGTGCCTTCGTATTTTCTGATGTCTTTGTAGAAAACGGAAAAGTGATTTTCACCTTCGAGTGGGAAGGAGCCAAGGTGGTGTACCTCGCAGGAACCTTCAACAACTGGAATCCCACAGCGCTTCCAATGGAAGAAGTGGAACCCGGTCTCTGGAGAGCAGAGCTCGAACTCGAACCCGGAACGTATCAATACAAATACGTGATAGATGGAACTACGTGGAAAGAAGATCCCAACGCACCCGGATACGTGGACGATGGTTTCGGAGGCTACAACGGAATATTCACACTGGTGGAAAAAGACGGAGAGCTTTTCATCGTTGGTCCTCAGAAGAAAGAAGAATCAAAGAAATACGAGCCTAACCCCGACAGGGAAGACACCATCTTTGTCGAAGACGGTATAGTGGTTCTCAAATACTACAATCCCGAAGCGGAATTCGTAACCATAGCTGGAAGTTTCAACAACTGGAACGCAGAAGAAATAGAGATGTACCCACTTGGAGACGGATGGTGGGAAGGAGTACTGGAACTTGGTCCCGGAGTGTATGAATACAAGTTCGTTGTGAACGGTGAAGAGTGGGTAACCGACCCCAACGCCTTCGCTTTCGCCGATGACGGTTTTGGAGGAAAGAACGGTGTTTTCGAAGTTTATGAAGAAAACGGAGAACTGAAGGTAAAATCTCCCATCGAGGAAACTGTCCAAGAAGAGACTTCAGAAGAAGCACCCGAAGTCGCTCAGCAAGAAACCGCAGAAGCCGAACCAGAAGAGGTTGAAAAATCCGAGCTGAAAGAAGGACTCAGCGTGGAAGACGGTTTTGTTGTCTTCGCCGTTAGAAAGCCAGAAGCTTCCGAGGCTTACGTTGCGGGAAGTTTCAACAACTGGAGCACTACAGCGAATCCAATGGAAAAAGAAGGGAACCTCTGGGTGGCAAGAATCAAGCTCAATCCTGGCACTTATCAGTACAAGTACGTCTTCACGATAGCGGGAAATCAGGTCTGGCAAGAAGATCCCAACGCGCCTTCCTATGTCCCGGATGGATTCGGTGGAAAAAACGGCGCTTTCATGCTCTCTGAAGAGGATGGAAAACTCGTCATAAAACCACTGGAACAGAAATCTGAGAGTGAGACTCCGTTCTTCGGGAAATACTCCATTGATCTGACTTACAAATACGCAACGGATACCTTCCTCAAATCTCTCGAAAGCTCCCATGAACTCACTCTCGGTGTAAAAACCGACTTCTTGAAAGCAACCTTGAATTTCAAACCGGAAGGCTCTTTCTTGGACAGCGCGAACATAAAGGTGGAAAAGGACGGCTTCGAGGTTTTCGGACACTACAACGTGGCATCTCTGGTGGAAGGGAAGCCCTACGAAGAATGGTTCGCCGAAACAGGCTTTGGTCTCGGTATTTCTTTCCTTTCCTACAAGTTCACAGCTGATGTCGCTTTTGACACAAACGCGGAAAAGGAAAGATTTTTGATAGGAGTTTCGGGAGAGAATTTCGGTACCTACTTTGGAAGTAATTACTTGCTTGGGATAGAAAAAATAGACCTCGCAGGTTTCTTATCCTTTGATCTTCTTGGAGCAAAAACAACCGTCTGGACCGGTTTAATCTTTGCCAAGCCCGTTCTCTACTTTGTGAACCTCGAAGTCGATTCGGACAACTTCGATGTCAACTACCTGTACTATGAAAAAACATCTTCAGAAGACAAAGGATTTCTCAAAGCAAGCATTGATCTCTTCAACCTGGAACTCTACGGGGATTACAATTTCAACAACAAAACGTATACGGTAAGCGCAGGGTACGTTTTCGATGACACCTATGTCCTCGGATTGGCCTACAGATACGGAGACTACGACAACTTTGAAAACGACCCCGACAAAATAACCGTCTTTGGGGAGCTCAGAAACGAATTCGCAAGCGCAAAACTTGGAGTAACTTACGACGCATACAAGAACATCTATCTGGATTTCCAAGGTGAAGTCAACTTCTGATTGTGAGGTGATTCAAGGTGAAGACTAAACTCTGGTTGTTACTTGTTCTCCTCCTTTCCGCTTTGATATTCTCAGAAACCACCATCGTAGTCCACTATCACAGATACGATGGAAAATACGATGGATGGAATCTCTGGATATGGCCCGTGGAGCCTGTGTCTCAGGAAGGGAAAGCTTATCAGTTCACAGGTGAGGATGATTTTGGTAAAGTAGCAGTAGTGAAATTACCAATGGATCTTACAAAGGTGGGGATCATAGTGAGGCTGAACGAGTGGCAGGCAAAAGACGTGGCAAAAGACAGGTTCATAGAGATAAAAGACGGAAAGGCTGAAGTGTGGATACTCCAGGGAGTGGAAGAGATTTTCTACGAAAAACCAGACACATCTCCCAGAATCTTCTTCGCACAGGCAAGGTCGAACAAGGTGATCGAGGCTTTTCTGACCAATCCTGTGGATACGAAAAAGAAAGAACTCTTCAAGGTTACTGTTGACGGAAAAGAGATTCCCGTCTCAAGAGTGGAAAAGGCCGATCCCACGGACATAGACGTGACGAACTACGTGAGAATCGTCCTTTCTGAATCCCTGAAAGAAGAAGACCTCAGAAAAGACGTGGAACTGATCATAGAAGGTTACAAACCGGCAAGAGTCATCATGATGGAGATCCTGGACGACTACTATTACGATGGAGAGCTCGGAGCCGTATATTCTCCAGAGAAGACGATATTCAGAGTCTGGTCCCCCGTTTCTAAGTGGGTAAAGGTGCTTCTCTTCAAAAACGGAGAAGACACAGAACCGTACCAGGTTGTGAACATGGAATACAAGGGAAACGGGGTCTGGGAAGCGGTTGTTGAAGGCGATCTCGACGGAGTGTTCTACCTCTATCAGCTGGAAAACTACGGAAAGATCAGAACAACCGTCGATCCTTATTCGAAAGCGGTTTACGCAAACAGCAAAAAGAGCGCCGTTGTGAATCTTGCCAGGACAAACCCAGAAGGATGGGAAAACGACAGGGGACCGAAAATCGAAGGATACGAAGACGCGATAATCTACGAAATACACATAGCGGACATCACAGGACTCAAAAACTCCGGGGTAAAAAACAAAGGCCTCTATCTCGGGCTCACCGAAGAAAACACGAAAGGACCGGGCGGTGTGACAACAGGCCTTTCGCACCTCGTAGAACTCGGTGTTACACACGTTCATATACTTCCTTTCTTCGATTTCTACACAGGTGACGAACTCGATAAAGATTTCGAGAAGTACTACAACTGGGGTTACGATCCTTACCTGTTCATGGTTCCGGAGGGCAGATACTCAACCGATCCCAAAAACCCACACACGAGAATCAGAGAAGTCAAAGAAATGGTCAAAGCCCTTCACAAACACGGTATAGGTGTGATTATGGACATGGTGTTCCCTCACACCTACGGTATAGGCGAACTCTCTGCGTTCGATCAGACGGTGCCGTACTACTTCTACAGAATCGACAAGACAGGTGCCTATTTGAACGAAAGCGGATGTGGTAACGTCATCGCAAGCGAAAGACCCATGATGAGAAAATTCATAGTCGATACCGTCACCTACTGGGTAAAGGAGTATCACATAGACGGATTCAGGTTCGATCAGATGGGTCTCATCGACAAAAAGACAATGCTCGAAGTCGAAAGAGCTCTTCATAAAATCGATCCAACTATCATTCTCTACGGCGAACCGTGGGGTGGATGGGGAGCACCGATCAGGTTTGGAAAGAGCGATGTCGCCGGCACACACGTGGCAGCTTTCAACGATGAGTTCAGAGACGCAATAAGGGGTTCCGTGTTCAACCCGAGCGTCAAGGGATTCGTCATGGGAGGATACGGAAAGGAAACCAAGATCAAAAG
>Ga0072500_172256_pt1 | contig 19000 bp, 19 predicted proteins | sample GBScelen77Swater_FD_63803 | JGI IMG/M metagenome (GOLD analysis project Ga0072500, IMG submission 63803) | Hot spring microbial communities from Great Boiling Spring, Nevada - cellulolytic enrichment S 77C v2 (version 2) | ecosystem: Environmental > Aquatic > Thermal springs > Hot (42-90C) ...
TAATAAATGATATTTATATATTAAAGACTTTTTATGTGATAAGACTTTATCGTAGGCTATAAATTAACTTATTTAGATAATAGTGATTAGATATAAACAATAAGTATAATTATTAGAAAGGCCACTAATGGCTATTCTAACGGTAGCCATTATCTTAATAGGAACAGACACATACATACTCGCTGAAGTACAATTAGACCTGCAGAAGCCAACAGATCCGACTCCTCTCGCCATAAATGGCAAGGGCCTCTTTGGGTGGTTCATTGGTTCCCCATCGATTCGGGTTACATATGTAAGACCATTGGAGAAAGATACAATACCAGTGAGAAACCAGTACAAGCAATGCTAACACCATTACTCTTAAGTTAACAGAGCCTTATCATTCTGTTATACAATCTACTTCTTATTATCTCTTCTTTTATACTAATAGCCCTCTTATCATTGTAAATAATATCATAGACTCTATATAATACATCTGAAGCATGATCGTAACCTATCTCTACTATCCTCCTATAAGTCTCTAATGAGTGCTTATGTATTATCTTGCCTAGGCTTAGCCTCTTACCTCTTATATCATCAACTACATCTTTAGGCAGAAGATTAGCATCTATTCTACTCCTTGCTATTATTATAGGCTCATCATCACATGATATGCTAACCTCCCTCTCTATTACTCCATCCTTATACTCTACTTGTCTAATAACTCTTATCTTTACATTAGCATCAACTATTATACTTAATATCTGTTCTACAGTACCTATCTCTGCTAATAGTATCTTCTCTGCAGTGCTTAACCTTACTCCTGTTAAGCCCTCTAACTCCTTTATTCTTGATAATATATCAAAGTCTATATCCCTTAATACTACCATGATCAAGTCCCTATAATAGCATATTATACTTTAGTGTAAGCATTATCATAGTTGCTACTATCGTACCTAGACTTAGTAACTTTAGTATACTCTCATATCTTTGAATTTTAATTACATGATCTCTATTATTATAATCCTCGCTACGCTTCAACTCCTTGTATGTCCTAGATATCCTTATCTCTGTATATGCTACTAACGCTGTTACAGTAGATGCTAGTAATGCATTTAAAGATATGTTATTAGTCTGCATCACATAACCTGCTATCAATGGTAATGCACCCCATGATATACTAAATGAGATATTGTTATGGAATAAACCTTTAAACCACTCTAAGTTGTATGCTAATAGAAAGAACCCTTCTAGAACAGCTATTATAGATAGCAAGGGCACATATGATAGTATGTAATATATGCCTATAGCATATGCTAATGCTATACTTGTTAATGCTAATACAATTAAAAGCCTATAGCCTAGTATATCTCCCCATGGTTTACGCTTAGAGCCTATAGCATCTAGTGCATGTGCACCTACTCCTAATGCTAAAGAGTATATTATTGATATGGCTAATACCCTATCCCAGTATACCATCTCAGCAAGAATTGACCCTATTATTGTAAAGGATACACACATACCAGTGTATGGTAGGAAGAGCATGCCTATTAATGCCCTAAACCTTAGAGATCCAAACTTTGGTACAAACCACTCATTTAATCTAGTATCCATAATTATATATCTGAAGGACAAAATAAAAATTTTCTTTACAATAAATAGATGAAAGGTTGATTAATATTACAGTATTTCTAGTTTTACAATCATTAGAATTATGAGAGTATTGGTTACTGGGACAAACGGATTCATAGGTAAAGAGCTTGTTAAACATCTAATCTCTAAGTATGATGTCTTATGCTTAGTTAGAAGCAATAATGCAGCAGATACGCTAAAGAGTAAAGGGTTAGAATGTATAGTAGCAGATATAACAGATAGAGAAGGCATTATAGACTCATTAAAAGGTATAGATGTTGAGGCTGTATTCCACCTTGCTGCACTTAACCCATTAGTAAGAGGTAAGGATAAGCATTACAGGGTTAACATAGAGGGTATGAGGAATCTTGTAGATGCTTTATCAAATACCAATGTTAAGGCAGTTGTATATGCTCAAGGCTTAGGAGTCTATGGAGATGTTAAAGGTTCATTGATAGATGAGCATAGTAGTTACAATCCTAGTAATTGGTTCACAAGGATGAGGAGTGATGCAGAGCATATCCTTATAGATGCTGGTAAGAGATATGGCTTTAGCGTAAAGATAGCAGTACTTGGTGATGTATATGGTAATGGGGGATGGTTTAAGAGTATAGTTATTGATAGGCTTAAGAATGGTACATTTAGGATACCTGGATCTGGTAACTACTACAGGTGCTTTGTTCATGTTTATGATGTTGCTAGAGCATTGGATGCTATTCTAAGCAAGTGTTATGATAAGGTTATAGTATGTGATGATGAACCATGTATCTTCAAGGACTTCATATACTATACTGCAGATATGTTAAGAGTTAAGAGACCATCAAGTGTTCCATTGTTCATAGCAAGGCTCTTCTTAGGCTCAAGCATAGTAGATACCTTAACAGCATCTGTAAGGGCAAGGAATGATAGGCTTAGATCGTTCTTTGCTCTTAAGTATCCTAACTATAAGGTAGGAGTTAAAGAGGTTATAGATGAGATATGCTCTACTTTCTAGCCCTAGCATATACTATTGCTGAGGTTCCAAGGGTAAGGTATCTACAATTTATACAAGTAAAACCGTTAGCATTAAGCTCGTATAACACATCATCTACCCATCTGCTCTCTGCTATTACCCTATCAAGTTCATAGAATATACTCCTCCACTCCTTAGCGAATAAGCCTACAAACTTGAGTATTAAGAAGTAAAAGTGCCATAGATATCTAACTACAATGCATCTAGGATATACAAAGTCATGTAATATAATTATACCATTATCCTTCAATACTCTCTTGCACTCCCTTATAAGCAATTTAGCATTAACATACTTTGGTAGATACGATGCTGTTACAACATCAAATGCATTATCCTTGAAAGGTATATACTCTGCATCAGCATTAACAAACTCTACATTAACATGTAATTGCTTCTTCTTTTTATATGCTACAATTAAGTTCTTGTAAATTATATCAAGCCCATATACTCTATCTGCCTTATCAGTAAGAAGTAGGGTTAGTATTCCAGTACCACATGCAAGATCTAAAACATCGCATGTCTTTGGAACCAACTTTACAATCTCTCTCTTCCATAAAGTATCATTATAGAATGTAGTTATTCTTACAACTATATCGTATGTTAAATATACATGCTTGAAGAATCTTAGTGCTATTGCCTTCTTACCATCTCTATGTTCATTCATATTAACATCTTTTACTATTTATCTTTGATTCCTCTAATTAACCTATAAGCTATGAATATAGTTAGTGTTAATGAACTGATGATAATAGTTGCTTGTAAGTTATTATTGTTGGTTATTTTATTATCATATTCTTTAGTAGCATTACTATCCTTAATAACAGTTAAGCTAGCTTTACCATACCAATCATTATACAAGATAACATCTACAGCATTTAATCTACTATCAATATCATAAATATTACACATGTAATGTTCAAGCATATCTCTGCAGTATAACTCTGACTCATAGTAGGAATCATTCACATATATACTAGTTATCTTGCCAAACCTCTTATCTACTATCAAATCTAAACTATCAGTTAATCTTGCCTTCACAAGTCTATAATTATCATCATCTATGTTCACAATTATCTTATAGTCTTTATAGAATGAGTATGTAGGCTCATAGTATACCTTTGTTAGATCTCCTACTTTAACATTTATGATGTAAGGGGTTGGCACATCTAATGCTATATGTAATGGTATATCAAGAGGAGATCCATAATCACGTATCATATAATTAGGTATATAATGAGATGTATAATTAACCCTCATCTTTACATATCCTAAACCATAACCAACATTATCCTTGCTATACATATCATCCATAAGCATCTCAGCAAACTTTTCATGTTTACTATCATGTATAACCTTTGATCTTAAATAATCATGTAAATAATAATCATGATTATACATTGGTATCAAAGAAATGCTTACAGGAATATCCTTAATATTACCATGAGAGTCATATACTTGAACCTCTAATATATTTGAGAACTTTACAGCTGGATACATATATACTACATTAGAGAGTATTAGGTTATCATGCCCTCCAAAGTGCTTAGAATACAACCTTATATTCAATGCTATACTAGAGTATTTATGTTTTAAGACTTCATCTTGTATGTTGTAAGAGAATACTAACTTACCATAACCTTCTTTATCAAATAGAAGTGTATTACTCTCTTTATTATAATGATCAGCTATTGCATATTTTAGCATCAATGAGCCTTTATCTATCTCTTTACCATCAGTAAGATTAAACATATAAGCAATAGTATTATACTCATTAGCATTTATCTTACTCCTTCTTAGTTCATGTATTAATCCATCATTATCTTTGCTGCCATGATAATGTAATGCTAATGCTACATCCTTTGCATAAGCCCATTCACCATTACTATTAAGTACTAGATAAGCATATACATGGTATACTGGATCATATCTTACCACCTCTGCATCTATGCTAGCATATGTGTAGCCTATCACCTTATCTATGTTGATAAGGGTTATCTTGTATATTATCTTATGCTTGCCTAACATTGAGTTATCCCTTGCTATGTAAACATTTACTCCATCGTTGTAACCAAAGTGTAAATAGTCAACTGCTCTATAATTATCGTTAATGAGGATATGATTACATGTTATTTTACTACAAGTGTACTCGTAATCATGAAACAGATCATGCTCTTTACTAACTATTGCTTTTAGCGTGCCTATCCTATCATCTTTAAACCTGTAATATATACTATGGACTATTGCTATTGGATCATTGATATAGTATGTGCCATCTTTGTTAACTGTAATGAATCCATCATAATCGTATAGGTAAACTTTGCTTAACTTAATATCTATATTAGATTCTATAACTTTATATATGTATATAGTCTTATTTATATAAGTATTTGAATAGCAGATCTTATTCTCATACATAAAGCATACCGTATGCTTTATACTCTGATTGAATACAAATCTGTACACTCCTTGCGCAGTAGAATCTATCTCTAGCACCCCATCTGTTTTTGATCCTATTATGCTAGCATCTTCCACATCAATCCAGTAGTAATAGTCTGAGCATGATTCATACTCACTTATTACTTCCTTGTATCCATGCTCTATAACGTACCTGAATGCATCTCCAGCATAGTATGTACCATCTGGATTGTTTCTAATGCTACCATTGTAATAAGCACTTAATATGGTAATTGTTGCATGAAGATTGCATGGGTTAGATGAGTAAGATGATACAATATTGATCGGATTCTGTGAAGAAGTATTAGTAAAGATAGTATCACTACCGTATGAGTATGCCTGATCATAGATACACAATCCTATATACATGAGTGTTATCAAAGGTATAATTGTTATTATCTTTGAACCTATGCTCACATAATAGATTTATTTACAATAAAAGGCTATACCTATTCTGTTCATTTATTACGCTTATCATCATTAGAATCTTCATCTATATGTATTGTTAGATCTATTATCTCAAAGTTTGGATTTGGTAATATTATATTATGCATTATGCCTAATCTCTCTCTATTAACATCTCTATCCCTTATGATGGACTTTAACTCATCTGCATTTGCAATCTTGCTTATACCTCCTCTCTCCCTTATCTGCTCTAACCAATAGTATAGGTTTGTTAATGGCCTCTTATCATCTGCCTTTGCTATGTTCATTATATGTTCACCAAATGTCTTCCCAAAGATCTCCTCTTTTCCTTTGAGTATCTCATCTGGTAACTTGAAGTACCTATTAGCAAATCTTGTTAAAGCCTCATACTCTTGCTTATCGTACATGCTCTTTATTGTATAGAACCACCTGTTAACATCCTTAATATTAACATCATGCAACGGATTCTTTAATGCATAGTATGCTATTGAACCTTCTATCAATGAGCCTGCAAAATTTCTAACAAGTTCCATAGCATTATCCTTTGCTTCATCACTTGCTATGCTTAATGTACTCCTTGCTGCATTATCTGTGAACCTACTTATACTTGGTATACCTAGTGCTTCTGTAGTAGGTCTTAACGATGTTAGTAAACCTCCTATAGTACCAGCTGCTAAACCTGATAATACTGATCTACCCATCATTCTTATCCCACTAGCACTTGTAACTGCTCTAGCAAGCTCCAATGCAGTAGGTTCTCTACCAAGTGTTGCACCTAAGCCAGAAGATATTGTACTTATACCAGTTATGGCTCCCTTAGCAACACCTGCAACCGAGCCACTTGCTAGAAGTATGCTTGATACACCAGCACCAGTTACCCATGCACTAAGTGATGTAACTAAAGAACCTAACATAGGTGCAAGGAGTGTAGGGAAATACACTGCTAAAGATGCTATAGCAACACTAGCTATCCATAACTGTAGATGATCAAGATTAGAACCAGATAGGTAAGCACTACCAGCAGCAACTGTTAGACTTGAGAGGATTGGTGCTATACTTAAACCTATAAGTGTATTTAATAGTATATCACTTATCCTCTTTAAGAACGGTATAAGTGAGAGCATAAGTATTATTGGTAAACCTATTATTAGCACTGCTGTTAATACTATCCTTATCGTACCTATGAGGTATAGGCTTACCATTAGCATAAAGGCTATCATCGATTTGAATACACTCATGAATACATCCACAAATAACCTCTCAGATAACTTGCTAGGATCGAGTAACTCGAATGGATCTGGTATGCTTGGGGTACTTATAGCAGATATGTTCTCCCAAAGGTACCTAACCTTCTCATTAGCCCTTGTAGGGTTATCTGGACTAAGTATATACTTACTAAACTCTTCTATCATATATGCTACATTATCCCAGATTATGGGGAAAGCAAATAACAGTATAACTAGTAGCATGCTCTTTGAGATTATCATACTTGCTGTGTTCCTAGCCAATATATTGAACTGTTCAAGCATTAACGATATACCTGCTAGAGTTATAGCCATAGCAAGGATATAGAATGAGGTATCTCTAAAGAATACGTACATTGTAATATTCGCATTATTGTTTGTAGATTCTAACTTTGGCATTGTAATAGCAATATCAATAAACGTATTTCCTATACTATTTACTATACCAATACTTAAACCTATTAATGCTATTACTGCTACTATTGCTATAACTGTAAGTAAACCAGCACTTAACCCAAATACCATCCATATAACAATAGATAATTAATAAGAATAGTTATACTATTATGGTTGTTAACTATTTACTTAAGGCTAACTTGTCATGTATATATTTAATTGTTATTACTTGTGTAAATACAAGTCTCCCATCAACAATAACCTTTAGCATACGTGTATCTCCTTTTGCATTATAATGGTTAACCTTATGTACATCTGATTTGAATGATATTAGTGTTTCTACCTCGCCCTTTGAATCAGATACTATACTTGCTATATGATCATCATCCAAATATATTGTTGCGAGTTTACCTGCTAATGCTAACCCATCCTTATTTACTAATCGTAACTTTAATCTTATAGGTTCTCTGTTAACTATAAGTATCTCTTGCTTATTATTGTAATTATCTTTCTCATAGGTTTGTTTATATCTATTTAGCATGTTTTTCTTTATATTACTAATAATTGTTATATTCATCATATTTGATTGCTGTATATAGCTTAACTGATCATATAACAATAAAGTTATGTATCTTACTAATGGATAAATCTTGTAAATAGTCATATAAATTATTAGGTTGTATAATAGTTCATCAAGACTTAACGATCTGTATCTGTACATAGAAAATAGCAATGCTATTGATAATGATATAATTGTTACAAATATATCTCTGCTAGAGAATGTTAATATTAATGCTATACCTATTATACACATCTGTCTAATACTTACTCTACCTATAAATGGCATATCAAAGACTGGCTGATTCCATACCTCTATATCATCAAACCACAGTATCTTCATTCATAAATTAAATATAATTATTAATAGGCCATCTGTGTTGTCAACGATTAGATCCAAAATAAATGGATTTATTAGTTGATTTAACACGTATAGTATCTGAACCTCATATTTGATATGAAAGCATCTATATGCAGTAACCCAGTCAGACATGCTGTTATAGCACTAGCCTCTATGCTTAAGGTTCTTAAGAATATGAACGGTATGAATGATATGAATACTAATTCTATAAGCAGATGTACGGTTATACCAGCAAATATTCCTAACCTACCTGCTATATATGCAAATAACCTATTCGTTTCATACCTTGTATCCTTGCTATATCTTATTGTACTTAATGCATCTAGCAGGTATGCAAATGCCCAGAAAATAAAGAATAATGGTATCAGAGTATCTTCTATATCTGGCCTTATTAAAAAATAAGCCAAGAGAAGTGCAAATACAATGGCATCTATCTTCTTTAATATCAGAGTTTTATCACCCCTGCTATGACTCCTATTGTTATTATTGCTCCTCCAAAGTACCTTGTTAATGTGAATATCATCATTACTCTGTCAACTAAAGTAGTAGGTATATTGCTTTGTGGTTTCGCTATATCTATTCCAGTTATCCATGCGGTTATCTCTGGAGCAGCAAATACTATCAATCCTGCTACTATTGCTGTTATAACTATCCTTAGCCATCTTACTCTCTCCTCTTCAGTTAACTCTCCTAACATCATTGAATAAAGGCTTTATTAAAAACCATCTTGTTAAGCTGATGGATAAGAGGTACAGATGGTATGAGTTAAAGCTATACAGTAGTTTTAATGATGGGACAGATGAGATACTTAACTTACTATATAGAGTTGATGAATTTGCAGTGTTTATTATACGTAAAGAAGGGAAGACTAGGATACTTCTTATGGCAGATGATGCTAATAGCATTCATTTCTTTAATATAAAGAACTCTGAGGTTGAAGAACTTGAATGGATACCATTGCTAAAATACAGGTATGTAAACTGCTACAAGAGCAGAATACATTATGCGATACCTATAGTACAAGAAGTTAGACCAACTATATTATACGATCTTCTGGAGCAGTTAAATGATGAGTGCGTATTTGCATGTTATGCAAAATATACTGATAAATCTTATGATATAAGTAAGTGGATAATGAAGAAGGAATATGGAGATAATCTAAGCATGATATTATCAAGTTTACTTAAGAACAGTAATGGAAGGAAGAGAACATCTCCTTTCATGCAAGGCATTATAGAAAAAGCAAAGTGGAAGATGAGGCTAAAACACTTTGCTACGGTTATTGCTTTAGCATCAAACAAGAGTAATACATTGCATCTGTTAGAGAGTGTATTGCCTAAGGAGTTGATAGCATATAAACATTTTAAGGATTATAATATTGTAGAGGTTATGAATTATGATGTAGCAAAAAATGCATGTATCTTAAGTGATATAGAATTAGCAAATATAGTAGCATTACCCAAGGACGTATCATTACTTAGATTATCAACCCCAACAAGAGTTAAAACGTTCACTAATGGCATAGTTATTGATCGAATTGATGATAATATAGATCTTAATCTAATCCAATGAACCCAAATAAGTATGACTTTATATATGATGAGGTATGGTAAATAAATCTGGTGTAGATATAATAGGCTTTAGTCATGATGGCAAGGCGTATGCTATACCTAGCATGTATAGAGTTCATACAGCAATATTTGGTGAGACGGGTTCAGGTAAGAGCGAGACTATGAAGTTACTCATCTTACAGTGTATAAAGAGAAGAGAAGGATTCATATTGATTGATCCGCATGGTAAGCTTGCTAGAGAGATTTTAGCATTAATACCTACTCATTTATGTAACAACGTTATCTATATAAATCCTGCAACCGCTTTATGGTTTAAAAGAGTAATCAAGATTAATCCATTATACTTTGATAATATAGAAGAAAAGTATGTAACTGTTGCATCTTTCATAAATGTACTTAAGAATCTGTATAGCGATTCATGGGGCGATAGGCTAGAAACTATATTAAGGAATGCATTGAATCTTTTAATATCTAGAAGTAAAAATATTACATTAAAGGATCTTAGAGCATTGATAACAAATCAAGAGCTAAGGAACTCTATACTTAGGGACATTACTGATCTTGATACATTATACTTTTGGTATGAGATATTTGAGAAGAATTACAAAAAGGAATCTATTGGGGTAGTATACAATAAACTAGATAAAATATTATCAACTCCTTTAGCAATGGTAATGCTAGAAGATAGCAATAGATCAAGTATAAGTATTACTCATATTATTAGAGAGAATAAGTTCGTTATAGTAGATCTTGCTAGCATAGCATCAGATGATATAGTAGCATTCTTGGGTTCAATAATTATACATATGTTATATGTTGAGGCTAGAAAGAGTATTGATTTCCCATTTAACAACAACACTATTGGCATTACAAATAATGTCTTTAATCTCTTCATAGACGAGGCTCATCTATTTCACTCATTTGCTATAAGAGAAGTACTTAATACTTTAAGAAAGTTTAATATTAAGGTTACATTAGCAACCCAGAGCGTAAATGCGTTCAATAAGGATATAGCAGAAGAGCTATTATCTTTATGTAGAACTATAATATGCTTCAGATGTGATTTAAGAACTGCTATGCTAGTCAAGGACCTGATGCCTATAAGTAAAGAGGAACTTGTATCATTACCGTTACATACATTTGCATTTTATACACAAGCAGATCCCCCTATAAGAGGTATTGCATTAAGCAAGAGTATAATTCCTAAAGAATATTATAGATGGATAAAAGCTGCTAAAAACAGCGTTAATATATATGGAGATAATGTTACTATTGAATATAAGAATAGCAATTATAATACAAACGAATATAGAAGTAATTACTATAATATTAAAGCAACAAATGATGATAAGAAGATCATATTATAAAAATAAGTAAAATTTTGCTACATCATATTATCAATTGGTGTCGTTGAAAATACTTTTAACTCCTCCTCTGTTGGTAATATATGAATCCTTAGTCTATGACTTCTAGTTAAGAGTAATGCATCACCTTTAGTAAATGATACAAGCATATCTCTCTCCTTATTTGATAGCTGTAATGCTTCAGCTATCTTAATGGATGCTAGTTCATTGTTCCTTAACAGTATCTTTGTATCACTGTTATCTAATAATGCTCTACCGTACTCATTAGCAATAACATCTTCTGGCCTTTGTGTAATAAATATGAAGATTACATTAAGCTTCCTTCCAAGCCTTGCTATTAGATTGATGAATTTTGCACTTGAAGGCATGTTAAATAACATCCATCCCTCATCAATAAGTATCATCTTTGGGGTACTCTTCTTCATGGCATTAACCTCATTCCATACCTTTGCTAATGTTAGTAAGAGTAAAGTTGATAACATATTAGAAGAATGTACATTCTTAAGTGAGATTATTGTTTTATTAGTTATTGCTTTATTGCCAGAGAAGATCATTGAATTACTTGCAAGTATATCAGCAAGATATTTCTTTGCATTACTACTTAAACACTCATACAATCTAAATATGTTATCAATATTATTCTCTACTATAACCTTAGTAATCTCTTTCCTTACAAGTAAAGGAGCCATGATTATATCTGATATAATCTCAGCAGCATCTATACCCTTAAATAATCTTAGAGGATCTAATCCTAGCTTATTACTTTCATTGTTATCATCCCTTATATCTATAACATTAAATGATACGTAATCTGCAATATTTATATACTCTCCTTGTGGATCTATAACAAATGCATATAAATCTGGAATTTTCTCTAGCATTCTAGAGAGGATTAGTTTTGCTGTTAATGATTTTCCATATCCAGATGCTGCAAGTATTATTATATTATAATTATCCCTTAATGAATAATCATAGATGACTGGAGAACCTGTAAGCATATTTATACCAAGCATGATACCATTGGGCAATTCTACCATCTCACTACTAACAAATGGATAGAGTATACTCATGCTACCCAACTCAATTATTAAGTGCTTATACTTACCATCTAATATATCCTTCTGTTTACCTATCACTGCATCAAATGCTGTATATTGCTTAGCATTTCTAATGAAATTCTTGCTCTTTAAATCAAGTTCATCTTTACTGTTAGCATTTATAACAGCTGTAACTGCTACTTTAAATAACTTTGTTTCATGTTTTTCTAATGCTTGTAGAGTATGTTCAGAGATCTCAGCCTTATATGATAATGAATTATACCTTGTTGCTGCGGCATTTATCAGTGTATTATATCTTCTCATTTTACTTAAAGCTAGTTCTTGTTTCATAGGAGCTATATGGATTATAAGTTCATTACATAACTTTGCAATATTGCTTATCCATGCTATATCGGCATCAGATGGAAGTCTATATAACATAAAACATCTAACAAATCTAGGTCCTTCCCCTTTATTATCTATAATTAAATATGTTAATCTCTCTCTTAAATTAATATCGTTAATAGCATTCAGTACTCTAGCATACTCATAGCCAAGCATATCTAGTATATATTCTAATGGTTCACTACTCATTAGTAATGTTCTTGTTAATGGTAACTTTTCATTCATTCCTTTAAAATTTATCTCTACGCTATCTTTAATTATCTTTAGTATTAATGGTCTTTCTATCCAATTCAGTAGATGTAGGAATCTTGTAATAATATTCTTTTGCATATCTTCATGTAATGAGAGTAAGTCTATAGGCTTTATCTCATAGACGTAGTTAAATCCCATAAGCATATGGTTCACCATTAAGATCAGATATCTTCATTATATGCTTATACAATGAAAGTATATCATTATGAAACTTGTTTAGTATACAATATGTTTTATCATTTAGTATTATACAATTGCTATCATAAGAATATATGCATAGATTCATGTTGTAAAGCTTTCTAATCTGCTTTAATAAATATTCTTTATTATAGAAATGTAATAAAGATTCCAACTCTTTTCTCATAAGCGGTACTATCCATCTTGCTCCATTATTAACTGACTTATGATAGTTATTGTATAATAATGCTAATATAGCAAGTTGTAATGGATTAATATTAAGTATATAACATAAGAGTAACCATCTACCATGATCTGTAAGGCATAGATAATGTCTTTTATTAGAATCTTTATATTCATTAACTTTGATTAAACCTTTATTTATCAGTTTACATATTATGGTAGATACTTTATGCTTATATTTCTTATCATTACAATCATTTATTATTACATTTAATAATTCTTTCCTATCCTTTTCTTCAAACCCTATATATCTTAATATATCAGTGATTAATTTTGCATTACTTCTAAACCTCCATTTTAGCTTTATTATGCTATTCATTCTCCATCAGCAGTGTATAATCACTCAACTGTAAGTATTGCAATCTTACCCTTAAGGAATGGTAATAACTCAATTATTTTATAAGCGTCAACTACATGCCATCTAGGTTTATGTGAATTTAATCCAAGTAGTTCAACAACATCATTAGGCACGATATGAATTAATGAATCATTACTTCCTTTAATAACTATAAGATCTTTATGTTCTTCAACCTCGTTTATTGTATACCCTTTACTACTCTTGGCACTTACTGCATATATCTTACCGCATTTGCAAGTAAAAGTATTCATTAACTCACCCTTATAATATTGAACCTTCCTATCTTTCTTTATTATATTATTGATGTTTATATAAGAAATCTCATTATCTATAGCACTCTTCATACTAATATCTCTTGATTTAAGTATTTTTATAAATGAGAGCATTCTATCATAATCTTGATAAGAGAATACATCTTCTCTATCTTCTATGTTAATGAATGCAAAATCAACCGCACGCTCTTGTAATTCCTCATCTTCTAATTCAGATACAAGTACTATAATATAGTATGGTATCTGTGGAACCCTAGCAAACCTTTGTCTTAGTATATCTAAATAGTAGGCAAGTCTTGTGTATGCTCTACCCTTAATCCTATCTAATCTTTTTATTATCTTTAACATTGTTTCGTCTAAACCGAGACTGTTAATATCCTTGTTATGATGCTTTAAAGCCTCATACAGCTTTAGTATGTTTAGTGATGATCTGATGTTAAGCCTTATATGCCATAATTGTGCTTCTTCCTTACTCTTTAACTCTATTACATATGCCTTTACACTATCAATGTTAGCAAGTTTATGAGCCTCTACTCTAGCATAACCATCTAGTATATAGTATTCATCATTTACCTTTGCAACTACTATTGGTTGCAATTCTTCACCTCTCTTTAATGCTTCACTCATACTTTTTATCGTTGGTATAGTTGATAAAGTTACTATATGATCTAAATAATTAAGGTTCTTAATATTAATACTAGCAAGCAAGAGCAAGCACCTCCTTAAGGTTAGCCTTGGTTAACAGCATGGATACCTTTACAGCTCTAGCCTTTACTCTATCATCATCACTCAGTAATGTAAGGTAGAACTGCATGGCATCTTTATCGTTACATTTATAAACTCTATCTAGAAAGTTTGATATCAACTTATCAAGTGTAGGCAAGCGTACCCTAGAATATATTGATGCTACTATATCAATAAGAAGATCTTTATTGTATTGTTTATACGAGTACTTCTTACATGTAAAGTATATTGCTAACGTTGCTATCTCTGCATTACTTATACCTAGATACTTTGTTAACTTTTTATAGTTCTTCCAACACTCAATTGCAATGTATCTTGGTAATTCTAGTTTATCGCATAGATTTGAGAACAGCGATAATTCATCATTGAAATTATGAATATAATTACTTGTATAGTTACTCTTGCTTCCTATGCTTACCATATTGTAAAGGTTAAGCTCACTCGCAGTAGTATAGTTATCATAGCTTATATTATCATATCCTAGTACTGTTCCACACTTAGGGCATACTATCTCGTTATTATCAGAGTATAGAACCTTGTTATTACACACAACACATCTACATGTACCTAATTGTACCAACTGTTCCATATTATTAGTTAAAAATATGATTATTTAAACTTTACTTACTTATTGGGACAAAGTATAAGTATGAGAACATATTATAATGTACTATGCGTAAAGGATACACTCAGATAGTGTTAAAGGAGGAAGAGAGTAAGAAGTTGGAGGAGTTTATAAAGAAGCACGATAAGTTCAAGGGCAGGACATTCAGCAATGCAGCAAAGACAATACTCTTTGAGTACATAGAATACTATGAGCATCTTAGAAGATATGGACCCTTCTTAAAGTTAATAGGCACAGATAGCAATGTATCATTCATATATGATTATATGATAGATAGGATAGTAGAGGTTGAGATAAAGGATAGAGTACTATACTGTAGGCATTGCTCAAGGAGCGATTGCTTACATGTAGGGTTCTTATTTGCTGTACCAGAGATATGTGCTTCTTTAACTAATAGAGGGATCAAGCAACCAAATATTAGAGAAGAGGAATAACAGTAAACTAATGGTATAACTGGGGTGATTGGTATAGTATCCTATCTAAAGATATTCTGTATAAATATAATAAAGGGGTGTAATGCGTTGATTGAAGATGCTAACTATTCTAATGATGGGTTAAGGTTAAAGGAGAGGATCATACTACTTAATAGACTAATACCAGAGTTAGATATCCCTGAGTATTATGAGTTTAGAGTAAAGGTAATAAGATACTTGGAGCAGGAAGGTTTACCTATTACAGATATTAACATAAATTCACTTGCAAAGATACTTAGTGATGAGCAGTTAGAGAGGTTGCTCATGTTATCAATACATAAGGACCTGGTATTTAGAGGTAATTACTATACATTCACAAATGGTATATTACAACATAGAAGTTCATGGGATAAACTGAAAGATGATATCATGTGTATAATCATGCATGTATATGGTAGGAGAGCATATGCTATATTTAAGGCATTGTTGGAGTTTGAGCATGCAAGTACATCAGCAATAGCATCATTTGCAAGTAGGTTTTATGGTGAGAGGATGCAGAATACTGAGGTAGATGAGATACTAAGAGATATGAGGGATAGATGGAAGATAGTATATAACCCAAGCATTAAGAGAGGTATAGATAATAACAACAATGGTAACAACTATGGTAAGGGTATGTTATGGGCTTTACTTGAAGAGGTTAAACCATTGGTGCAAGAGATTATAAACTCAATAAGCATTCCTAGATTAAGCACTAGAGATGCTTATGCTGAGTTTGAGGAGATACTTAGAATGGAGAATGAGTTTAGATCTTACTTGCTTAACCTTGTGAAGAATAGATTGGAGGATGTTATTAGATTTGGAAAGAACTTTAACGTTAGTGTATTGATAAAGCATCTAAATGAATTATTTGGTATTCTATACTTTGATCCATTACTTGCTATAGCACAGCAATACTCACTCTCAGATACTAGTATAGTTAGTAGTAACAATACTAGAGTACTAGGCACAGGATTCAATTTAGCATTATTTGGTGACTCTGGTAGCGGGAAGACATTCACGATCAAGGATCTTATACTAGGGGCTGAGGAGCATAGTGTACCAGCATATGGTCTGCCTGGTATTAATAGATATTGTGGGGGAGTAACACCAGCCAAGTTCATTGCTATTGGAGAGGCATATGAGGGTAGGAGGTTCAACTTCATAGTAACTGAGTTCAATGAGTGGTTCAAGTACAAAGGTATGGTTGAGCCATTGAAGATAGCAATGGAGAGGGGTATTATAAGGTATGAGACAAAGTCTTATAGCGTTAGGGCTTACAAGTTTACCTCTTTCTTCTCAGTGAACTATAATACAATCATATCTAGCAATGGTTACAAGGTTACCATCGAGGACCCAAACTTCAAGGCTATAGAGGATAGAATGCTCTGTAGGCTACATAGGCTTACAAAGGATAAGTACTATGAACTAGCAAAGAGGCAGAGAGAACTTATGAAAGGTTTGATGCAAGAGAAGATGTTAGAGATGGCATATTCGATTAGAGACCATCTAACTCTTGTTTATGCTATACAGATAAGAGACTCTATTGTAAGGGATGGATTTAATGCTAAGGATATCATGGTTGATGATAGTGTAATTGAAAGAATAGAATGTGCATCAAGGTTAATACTTGATAGTATGAGTGAGGATAGAGTACCATTCTCTATAAGGCTTGAGAAGAAGGCATTACAGTTAGCATCCACCCTATCTTTACTTAAATTCTTCATAACAGATTCTGATATAATAACTATAGATGATAACTCACTTGCCATAGCGTTAAGGTTCTTTGTAGAGGAGGCATGGATGAGATCAAGTAATGCATTCGATTTAAACTATGTTATGCGAAGGTTAGATATAGATTGTTATTGAGAAAATTAACAATTAATCAAGTATAATCATCATAGATAAGCCAATATATATTTAAGTACATCTTTATTAGCTGCTGCTATATAAGATAACCTTTTACCAATATCCAGTTTTACATCTAACTCATTAGCATTATCATCTACTATTACACCTCCAGCTTCTTTAAGTATAAGGTAAGCAGCAGCTATATCTGTAACCCTAATCTTACCCCTTATATCTATGTAAGCATCTAAGAGCCCACTTGCAATAAAGCAGAGTTCTAATGCATTTGAGCCAAGTTGTCTTACATGATTTGCCTTAGATAGTATATGCCTTAACCTATCAAGCTTGCCTTCATCTATACCAGATACATTTACTCCAATAACATAACCCTTACCAGTATTACTAGATAAGCCATGCTCAAGCCTTGAGTTGTTCATATATGCACCATTACCCTTTATAGCATAATATATATCCCCATTTGGTATATCTATTACTGCAGCATACTTTACACTGCTTAAAGTATCTGACTCAGCATATGCTATTGAGCATGAGTATATAGGCAAACCCCTTAATGCATTAGTAGTACCATCTATTGCATCTAGCACAAATATACCATCCTCATATTTATTTGCATCATCAGCAAGGTTAACTAAACCAGCCTCTTCACTGAGTAAACTGCATTGCATACCATACCTCTTTATAACCTCTATTGCTTTACTCTCAGCAACTAGATCTATCTTCCTTGCTATATCTCCCCCAGCACCTATACCATAAGCCTCGTTAGCCTCCTTCTTGCTTAACTTTGTAACCTCCTCTCTTACACTGTAACATATCTCTTTAAGTAATCTCATAATATCCATAAAAAGAGATCTCTACTAGCAGTAATAAAAACTAAACTAATTATTATAGTTTATAATAATTCTTTAGAATGTTTAAATAAGTAGGTGAGAGAGAAGATAATATGCAGTATGAGATCATAGTTGTAGGTGGTGGTATAGCAGGATTATCTGCTGCTATGTTTGCATCAAGGCAAGGGGTTAATACTTTGGTTATCTCACAGGATCTAGGGGGACAACTTAATCTAATACCAAAGCTTGAGAACTACCCTGGGATAATTCTTACAAGTGGTGAGTTACTTGCAAGAACACTAGAGCAGCAAGTATTAACATATGGAGGACAGATTATCTATGATAAGGTTGAGATCATAAATGAGTTAGAAGACTCTTTATTTCAGGTTAAGACCAGTAGTGATAAGGTGTATGAATGCAAGGCATTGATACTTGCAATAGGTAAAGTACCTAGGGAGTTAGGAGTAGAGAATGAGAAGCGGTTCATGAACAGAGGTTTATCTTACTGTACAAAATGTGATGCTCCATTCTATCAGGGTAGGGTAGTTGCTACAACAGGCGTAGGTAATTACCTTGTTGAATCAGCATTATTACTTAGTAGATTTGCAAAGGAGGTTTACGTAATATATAGAACAAGCAAGATGGCTGGGGATAAGGATATGATATCTGCATTAGAGAAGATGGATAATGTTAAGTATATACCCAACAGTGAGATAGTAGGTTTAGAAGGTAACTTAAACCT
>Ga0072500_125043_pt1 | contig 18829 bp, 22 predicted proteins | sample GBScelen77Swater_FD_63803 | JGI IMG/M metagenome (GOLD analysis project Ga0072500, IMG submission 63803) | Hot spring microbial communities from Great Boiling Spring, Nevada - cellulolytic enrichment S 77C v2 (version 2) | ecosystem: Environmental > Aquatic > Thermal springs > Hot (42-90C) ...
GTCCTCTCTGGTATAAGTATTGCACCATCTATAGTATCGTTCATCTTTGCTCTATAGCATCTTACCCCACCATATGTTCTCTTACCATCACTGAACCCTTCTATAATTATTGGGGGATACTTTGTAATCTCTTGCTTAGCATCTATATACATCTTATCTAACTTTATGTTAAGTGTACCAGGGTATGGATCAAATCCTAGCCTGTTTATGAACTGTAGCCTATATCCATTCAAGGACATGTAATAGCTACCTTCACCCATCCCTTTCACTACAGTACCAACTAGTTCTATAACCTTAACAGGTTCTACCACCGCCTTAAGTTTCATGAATAGGTTATATACCTCTCTATAGCCCTTCTCTGTAACTTTGATGGAGAAGCCTTGTCCATACCTCATCCTCTTTATGTAACCATTGCTCTCCAACTCTAGTAGATGCTTAGAAGCTGCCTGTTGAGATCTACCTATGCTATTAGCAAGCTCTGTAGTAGTTATATTAACATAGTTACTTCTAGCACCTCTAAGCAGTAACTCTATAAGTGTCATTAGCATATGCATCTTTACCTTGTCATTATACTTGTTACTACTCATACAAGCCCTAACTGGTTGAATGTTAGTATCTTAATATTATGGGTATTGCTTATGTCTGCTATTCTATGCCCTATTATATACTCTACACCAGCATTTGATGCTGCATCAAGTAAGCGTTGGGTAACTATACCATCAAGCATAACATACTTTATACCTTTCTCAGATTGAAGCCTCTGTACTATCTCACTAACAGGTACCCTGAACCTTTCCTGCATAGATTCATCCAATGCAACTGCCTCCAGTGTCTCATTTATAATTGAGAATACCTCCTTTACTTTACTTAATAACGTATCATCTATAGCAGGACGGTGTACAAGCTCCATCCTCTCTCTATATCTATCCCTAACACTTAATGCTCCCCCTCTACTCTTATCATCCCTTATACCCTCATACTCTCTACCCTCAACCTTAGCCTCAAGTACCTCGCCTCTACTCCTCCTCTCCTTTAACATATCCTCACTAGGGATTGCATACTTTAGAATATCTTGTATCTCAAGCGGTGTAAGGTCCTCAACCTCCCTGTTCTGTGGGGCTCTAACCACCTTATCTATCTTTACTGTATTCTGTAACTCCCTTAGTATAAGATCTGCTGCCCTATCACCATCCAAGAATGCTACAACATAACTCTTCTCCTTACATAACTTTACAACAGATTCAGGTATCTTTGCACCCTCTATAGCAATAGCATTATCATAACCTGCTCTAAGCAGGTTTATCACATCTGCCCTACCCTCAACTAGTATTATCCAATCAGACTCAAATACCCCTTCACCACATGCAAGATGCTCTTTACCATAGGTAGTTAACTTTGCTGGTTTTACTGCTTCATATATATCTCTTAGCATAGCCTCAGACTCACTTATACTCCTGGTTGCCCATTCCTGAACTATCTTCTTTGCTCTATCAACTATCATCTTTTTCTTAATCTCTCTAACATCCTCTATAGTTGATAGAGCAAACTTTGCGTTAAATGGTCCTACCTTATCTATTGTCTCAATAGCAGCTGCTATTAAAGCAGCTGTACTTATATCAGTGCTCATAGGTATCACTACCTCTCCACTACTCCTGTTGCCCTTAACATCTAGAGTAACCTCTATCCTTCCTACCTTGGAGGTTCTCTGTAACTCATTCAAGTTCATCTCTGGACCTAGCAGACCCTCTGTCTGCCCAAACAAGGCTCCTATTATATCAGCCTTCTCAACTATTCCATCTACATCAAACTTTATCTTTACATTATACTTTACAACCCCTGAATTAGGCATGCAATTCTCTCCTCTTTAGTATAATAAAGAAGATTGCTATAGTAGATATATAAGTGTTGCAATAATATTAGTTGTGAAAGATAAGTATGATTTAGCTATTATAGGGTGTGGTATAGTTGGATTAATGATAGCGTATAAGTTATCATTAATAAATAGAAATAAAGACAGAAGAGGTAATAGATGTATATCATGTATATGCATAGATAAGGAGAGTAGTATAGCTAAACATGCTAGTAGTAGGAACTCTGGTGTTATCCACTCTGGAATACATGCTAAGCCTAATACATTAAAGGCTAGGTTATGTGTTAGGGGTAATGAACTCATGTATAAACTATGTGATGCTCTTAATATACCATATAGAAGAGGCGGGATGCTCATAGTTCCTAGTAATAATGATGAGAGCGGGTTAAGTGAGCTAGAGAGGAGGGCAAGAGCAAACTCAGTTAAGTATGAGATAGTTCATAAAGATAGGATAAAGGTATTAGAGCCTTATGCAAAGGCTAGCGTAGGGATATATGTGCCTAATGCTGGTGTAACAGATGCATATACTGTTGCATATGCTGTTTATAGCAAAGCATTGGAGAGTGGGATTGAGTTCATCTTCAATAGCAAGGTTATAGGCATTGATGAGTATAGGAATGGGTTTAAACTAATAGTTAATGATAATAAGCATACAATTAATGCTAGAATGGTTATAAATAGTGCTGGTCTGTATGCTGATGAGATAGCCATGTTAATAGGCCTTAATAAGTACAAGATATATCCATGCCTTGGGGAGTACTATATAATAAAAGGTAAACCTTACCTAGTAAACTCTTTAATATATCCTATACCAACGTTTGATTACAGAGGGATAGGCATACATCTAACAAAGAGGTTGGATGGTAGTATAAGTATTGGGCCTAATGCTATATACCTTTCAAGCAAAGATGATGTGCATATGAGTAGCATGGATGAGTTCTATCAGCATGCATCTATGTTAGTAGAAGGGGTAAGTAAAGAAGATCTAGTATATGGATACTCTGGCATAAGAGCAAGGCTTGTAGAGCATGGTAGCAAGGAAGAACCAGACTTTGTTATAGAAGAGTATCCTTACAACTTCATCCATCTCATTGGTATAGAGTCCCCAGGGTTCACCTCTTCTCCAGCAATAGCAGAGTACCTGTTAGATATGTTAATGGATAGACTCATTTAGATTGATTGTATATAATCTATTACATTATTATTATTGTTGATATACTCCTTGTATATTACAAGCTCCTCTACACTCCTTATCTTACCTCTTGTTATCTCAACCAACCTTTTCTTATAGAATAGATTAATCCTTCTTCTATTTGATATCATGCTAACAATTCTTTGAGTAAGATACCTACCTTTGCTATCCATATCTAACAATAGTATAACCTCCTTAGAATGCTGTATATTATATACAAGCCTACTTAAACTCCTACAACTATTAAGCATTATAACATTACCATAGAAGCCTAGAGTTGTTAATGCTATAACATCCTTCTTACCCTCAACTACTACAACAGCACCATTGCTAGACTTATAATTAAGCATCTCTATGAACTCCTTTAACTCCTCTACCTCATCCTGCTCTATTCTATGCACTATGTAGAATTACATTCTAGCGATTTAAATATTATTACTGTAAACCTTATATCTTAAAGAGAGTAAGATATGTTATGTTATTTGAACTGTACAGCGATGCTTTAAAGAGAAGAGATAGCATAATTAGTAAGATAAATAGCAATAGAGAGTGTATATTTAAAGATGCTGAGAAGAGATGGGTAACCTATGAGCCAAGGGTAACAGAATCTAGGCTTGCTGGGATAGATAGTAGTTTTAACTACAGAAGGTACAAGGGCTTCTACCTTTATGCTATTGCAGGAGTATCAATAACTAGTAAAGGTGATTTAATAGTTAATCCAATAGTTAAACTTGATGTAGAGAAGTTAATGTATGATAAGGGTAGAGGCTATATAAGCCCAAGGAACATACTGCTTGTAAGGTGTATGAAGATTGAGTATGAGTTAGCAAAGAGAAGTGCTAAAGAGGTTGATGATATAGACTTCTTACTTATAGATGGTTCTCTACTTGCAAGGTTCTATGATCAAAGGTTTAAGCAGTACTATAACGATGATATAAAAAGTTTATCTGATTACTATAAAGATCTTTTGCGTAGTGATAATATAATATTTGTAGCAAAGAACTCTGAGAGTAACTCTATACTAAATGGTAGTCTAGCAGATATATACTACTTTAGCAAGGGAACATCTAAGCCTGGGTATGCTTATGAGTATCAAAGGATAAATGATGAAGAGATAACTGTAGCATATGTAAGGTTAAGATCATGCACACCTATAATAAAGGTTGAGATCCCTAGCAAGAAGGATGAGAAGGAGATAATGGAAATAATTGATATTCTTGCATCGGAGAGTATATCAGGCTATCCTTACGTGCTTAGATTAGCACATGAGAGGTGTAAGATAAGTGATGATGATATGAGTAGGATAGAGGATATGATAGGATTAAGCATAGAGGAAGGGGATAGGGAGGTATTGGATGAATGAGCAGTAATAATAGTATAAAGGATGATAAGCCATTAGGATTCATAGTTGGAGAATCTTATCCATACAGATTCTCATTTATAGCATACAGGCCAGTTAGTGTTGGAGAATATGTTGTAGTAACAACTAACGATAGCAGGAGGATACTTGGGCTTGTTGAGAACTCATCCATAAAGAGCAGTATACTTGCAAATGTTAACAACTATCTTGCAGCATATGAAGGCAAGAGGATAGCAGAGATGAACGAGAGGGATAAGAGTTATCAAGCAACTGTAAGGGTCTTAGGTTATATAGATGATCTTGCTAAGGGTATAGTTACCATACCTAGCACTCCCCCAGAGCCTGGTAGCGCTGTGCTAGAAGCTAGCATTGATGACCTTAAGGTATTCTCAGTTAATGATTACAGATGGGCAAGTATAGGGACACTGCTAAGGAATAGCAAGGTTAAGGTTTATGTTAACATAGATAAGATAGCAAGCAGACACCTTGCCATATTATCTGTAACAGGTGGAGGTAAATCAAATCTATTAGCATTGATAGCAAAGAGGGTTGCTGAGAGGCATGGTACAATGGTTATATTCGATTACCATGGGGAGTATAATGATCTAAGCATAAGTAATGTGAATAGTATAAAGGCAAGGATAAACCCTAGGTTCATACATGATGCTGATGAGTTAGCAGATCTACTTGAGGTTAAGGAGAGTGCTAGTGTGCAAAGAGATATCATCAGTAAGGCTCTAACAGATGATGTTAGACATGCTGAGGACTTTTGGAGTGCATTAAGGGCAAGTATAGATAACATTAAGGGCATAGAAGAAGGTAAGCAATCTAGTAAGAGGAATCCACAGATAATAAGGGCTTGTGAGAGGCTTCAGAGTATAATAGATAGTGCAGTAAGAAGGTTAGGCTCACTCTTTGATACAAGTAGTAATGAGCCTTTGAATCTGCTAAGACCCAATATGATAAACATACTAGATATGATAGAGTTCTCTGAGAAGCAGGCTGATGTTGCAATATCATACTATCTAGAGGAGATACTAGAGGATAGGAAGAGGGCTGAGAGGGTAAAGAGATTAGATAGAAGTCAGGATAGTGGTGAGAGTGAGAGGGTAAGGTTTACAAGCCCTGTTATATGTGCTATAGAGGAAGCACATGTATTCCTTCCAAGCAAGGTAGATGTATATACTGATACCAAATACATAGCAAGTAAGATAGCAAGGGAGGGGAGGAAGTTTGGGGTCTCTCTAATAATAGTATCCCAGAGACCAAGGAGGCTTGATCCTGATGTGCTTAGCCAGATGGGCTCATTGGCTATACTTAGGCTTACCAATCCAGAGGACCAGAGGTATATAAACGAATCTAGTGAGATAGTTAGTAGAGAGTTGCTGGAGTATCTACCATCCTTGAATGTGGGTGAGGCTATACTCGTTGGGCAGTGGGTTAACATACCATCCATAGTTAAGATAGAGAAGGTTGAGGAGAAGAGGGCAGGGGAGGATATAAGTGCTGTAGATGAGTGGAGGGATAGATATAGATATAATAGCATTGCAAGAGAAGACACTAAGGAGTTGATAGGCGATTATTAATAATCTTATATATTATGAAATGGTATAGGAGTAGGGTTAGGTATATACACATCTGGCAATGCTATGCCAAGTATAACAGATACTATCCATGCAAGTACTATGAAGAGTATGAAGGAGAGTACTGTAATACCTAGAGCCCTTAACCAACCAGTATTGAACATGCGCTTATATACCCATAACCATGCTATAGGTGCTACAATCAATGCTAAAAGTATAGATGCCATGCCTATCCTATCTATAAGTAAGAGTGAACCTATAACTATTGCAAAGTATAGCAATGGTGCTATTAGGCTAGCAAGCATGGCAGTAGTAAACCTTATCCTACCCATAGTTAGCACTCTAGCAGAGATGTACACAGGTATGGATAATATTATCCAAGCAACAATCACTACTGTTAAGGATAGTATGATGGTTATAAACCCTAAACCTATATCTGTTATCATTTTATGCTATCTGCTTAATTAAGCAAGATAAATAAGTATTTGTATCTACATTAATCAAACTCTTAAACCGCTAACATTCTTATCCTCAAAACTTAGTATCTCAAAGTTTAGACCAAGCCCCTTAGCGTATCTGTAAGCCTCAAGTATCTCTTCCTTGCTAGGGAGTCTAGCCAACTCCTTGTAGTATGGATCATACTTTGGTGAGTATGGATCACATAGATTATCTGGATAGTATTGATCCATTATATTTATAGGAACATCTTTCATATTCTCTGCAATCCAATCCAATACAGGCTTTGTACAACACTCAACATGACTAGGCATTATAAGATGCCTTATAACCATATCCTCATCCCACTCATAAACCATCTTAATGTTCCTAGTTACGGTCTCCCAGTACCATGGTGTCCTTGCTATTGAGAGTGCACATCTCCCTTGCCCAAACTTAAGGTCTGGTAACCAGACATCCATAAGTAATCTTAGTATCTTCAACGCTTCATTACTCATGAAGAAGTTAGAGTTCCATAACTGTGGTGCATTAAACTCTCCTTCATACAAAGCATTATTTACATCCCTCCTCCACCTTCCTTTATCTGCATTGATTAAAGTATAAGATGCATCCCTGATATCTTTAGAATATAAATCAAGTAGGCTTATAGCCTCTACTATTGTATGTAAATGTATAGTTGGTTCGCCACCAACCCAGTTTATATTATGGCAGCCTTCCAACCTTAACTGCCATACCATAAGTGCAAGTGAATCTGGTGTTACAGGTATACCATTGTACCTATCAGTACTTATATCACTGTTTTGACAGAATGCACACCTCATGTTACAACTTGTAAAGAATATAGTACCAGAACCATTAACCCCTCTAAATATAATCTCTTCTCCTAGATGATGGAAGTAACTGCTAACCCTTGAGATGCTATCTAACTTACATGCTCCATACTTTGTTGCCTTGGTTCTATCAACTCTACAGTTCCATCTACAGAAGTTACAATGCCTTAGCATACGCTTAGTTAACTCTACGCATAGATCCATGAGTGATGGTCTTGCCTTGGTTAGATCTGAGAGTCTAATATCCTTCCTTAATATTCTATATTTGACCTTTAAGAACTCTTCAGTTAAACGTTCAAGTTCATGCCATAGTTCATCCTCGCTAGAGTCATTAAGGTTTACTGACTCATCTAATCTTATACGCTTACATATAAGGTATTTTGCTGGCATAGTATTTGTAGATACAGCGTAGTACCATGGCAATCTATCCTTTAATCTGCTCCATACCAATAGGTCTTTAAAATGTGGTTTAGAGATACCAACCAATCTAATATTTTTAAAACGAGGAATAATATAATTATTGTTATATTACTGATGTTGCTTAACATTTATCTATAATAATATTGTACAGCAAGTATTTGAGTGTTATAATCTTGTTCTCTTACTTGCCCTCTATCATGTTACACACTTAATCCATTTCAAGCTGGGTCTATCATATTGTGATGTTCTACTATAGCAAGATTGTTTAGAACTTACCATTAAACACAAGGTTTGCTTCTCCCCTTCTCATAATAGCAAAGGACACATTTTTAAACCCATTACCCATGAGCTTACATGTGGATATACTACTCAAGGATATAATGGTAAGGAAGGTGATAACAATAGATCCAGATAAGACAGCAAGGGATGCAGCAAGGCTTATGGCAGATAACAACATAAGCAGTGTAATAGTCATGAAGGGGGATGAGATAGTTGGTATAGTAACAGAGAGGGATCTTGTAAGGAAGGTATGTGCAAACGATATACCTAGTAGTAAGGTTAACATAGTTAGCGTTATGAGTGCACCAGTTATAACAGCAGAGTCTGATCTTCCTATAGAGGCTGCAGTACAGAGGATGTTCAATAATAGGATAAGGAGGCTTCCTGTAGTTGAGAACGGTAAACTAGTAGGCATAGTTACTATATCAGATATAGCAAAGCATATGCGTACAAAATGGCTTATAGAGAAGATATTTGATGATAAGTAACAGCAAGTATCTGAATAAGATTGATTGGTAGTGTACCTTTACAGAGGATTCTGCTATTAACCTCACAACCCATAAAGTTAAAAAGTACCTACTAATATTTAGATGCATGGCAAGTAACAAGACCAAACCAAGGAAGAATAGATTGATGAAGAAGACTAAGCAGAACTCTGCTGTTCCACTCTGGGTTATACTAAAGACAAATAGAAGGGTTAGGAGGAATCCACAGCAACGTAATTGGAGGAGAAGTAGTGTAGATGTGGGATAGATAATGATGTATCATTACAAATAATAAATTAAATATAATTATCTGTTGAGATAAAGGGGTGTATATGGTATGAGCAAGGAGGAAGGGGTAGAGGAGAGGGTGTATACCATAAACCTTGGCAAGGTTACACTTGCACCAGATAATAGAAGAGCAAAGAGGGCAATAAACATGATAAGAGAGTTTGCAATTAGGCATGTGAAGAGTGAAGAAGTTAAGATAGATGAGGAGTTGAACGAGATTATATGGAGTAGAGGTATAAGAAGCCCACCTAGGAAGATAAGGGTTATAATAAGTAAGGATGTATCTGGGGTAGTTACAGTTAAACCGTATATACAGAAGGGGGAGGGAGAGAATAAATAAATAGATTGCAATATTCTGATATTAAAAATTAAGTACATTAAGGTTTATTATTTTATTGTGTGTCAAGTATATCTGCTTTGGGAGCCAAGAAGTTTATCCTCCTATGCGTACCATCACAGTAAGGCTTGTTGTTACTACCGCCACACCTGCATAGTGCTGAGTGAGTCTTACCATCAACCTCTACTATATAAGGACCATTCTCAACAGCATGTATCTTTATCTTTGTCATTGGGGAAAGATATCAATTGATATATTTAATTCTTATTAATCCGACTCTGTTAACTTAAGAACAAGTAACACTAAATCACTAAATTATACTATGCTATCAATACGTAATAGAACCCCATATACACTCAAGATATATGCCATATACTTGTACTATTCGGCATTAAGATAGATTTAAGCAAATTCATAACAAAACTTATGGACGGTGGTTAAGTTAACAGAACCATTAATTCTAATCATTATAAATAAATTAGTCTGTACTGCTACTATTTTTTATGAGTATGTCCTCACACGCCTTACATACTTCCTTATCTATATTATCCTCTATACTATGATGGATATCACATATTAGCATGCTCTGCCTTATGTAATTAAGCAGACCTATATACTTAGCCATTGTAGATGGTAAGAATGCCTTATTACTAGCCAACTCCCTACTTATCTCATCTATCCTCCTTGCTATGGTAGGTAAGTTGGTAAGTTTCTTAACCAGTTCGGCATCCCCTCTTGTACCCCTTATGTAATTGCTTACTGCTGCTTGTGTTACACCCAGTAACTTAGCAACATCCTCCTCCTTCATGTTGTAATCATTGACTAACCTCCTTGATATTATAGCCCTTATTGCTGGTATAAGTGTCTTGGTCTCTATCTCTGAGGGTAGTAGCATAATATACCTTACGGATTGGTTTATAATAAATATTGCTGATCCACATGTTAAGCATGAGCACCACATGTACAATGTTAGTTGATCTGCTTAACTTAAGTATAAATAATTGTATTGAGCAAGGCTGCGATTCCATACTGCTCTCTGGTGGTTTAGATAGTAGCATATTGGCTGCGTTGTTATCATCAATGGGCAATAAGGACTCGATAACAGCCATATGCATTGGACACTCTAATGCAAAGGATTTAGTACATGCAAGTATTGTTGCAGATAGATTTAATATTAGATGTGTACTAGAGCATGTAAGTATTGATGATATACTTGAGGCTGTTCAAAATGTGATAAGGATAATGAGAACATTCGATCCAATGGAGGTTAGAAACTCTGCTGTCCCCTATCTTGCATTGAAGAGGCTAAGTAGCAATGGTTACAAGTATGCTATGACTGGAGATGGCTCAGATGAGATCTTTGCTGGTTATAACTATATGCTAAGGATGGGTTATGAAGAGTTAAGGTATGAACTCTCTAGACTAGAGGGTATAATGCACTTCTCTAGCATAGATATAGCAAGATACCTTGGTATGAATGTATGCTTACCATACTTGAATAGTATGCTGATTGACTATGCTAGAAGCATACCAGTAGAGATGAAGGTTAATGAGTACAATGGTAAGAGGTATGGTAAGTTCATACTAAGAGTATGCTTTGAGCATATCTTAGGCAAGGATATAGCATGGAGGGATAAGATGGCTATGGAGCAGGGGGCAAACACTAGCATTATAAAGGATTACCTTAATAGTATTATAGATGATTCTTACTTTGAGAACAAGAGAAGTTACTATATAAGCAATGAGCATGTAAGTGTAAGGGATAAGGAGCATCTATACTATTATGAGGTTTATAGGAGGTTCTTTGATCCCCCATACTATACTAAGGGAGATTATGCAAATGATTATCTTGAGCATAAATATAGATGCCCCTCATGCTATTCTTATATAAATTCTAATGCTAGATTCTGTAGGGTATGTGGTGCATATCCTATAAAACCCATAGCAGATGACCTTAAGTTATAAAATAAAAATAAGGATTTAATCAAATATTAAACTAAAGAGCAATTAAGATAAGATTAGTGCTTTACGTAGTTTATAACCATGTTAATAAAGTGCATATGCAATCTAACATCATCAGCAAGCTCTGGATGGAAAGATGTACCTATTATATTACCTTGCATTACAGCAACTACTTTATCGTTAAGCCTTGCTAATACCTCAACATTACTTGCATGATCCTTTATAACTGGAGCCCTTATGAACACACCTTTAAATTGCTTCTCTCCAAGCAATGGTATATTAAGGTAAGCCTCAAAGGAGTCCATCTGCCTACCAAATGCATTACGCTCTACAGTTATATCTAGTATGTTAAGTAACTTCTGTCTGGTCTCTCCTACAACTCTATCGTATGCTCTCTTTGCTAATACTATCATACCAGCACAGATGCCCAATGTTGGCATACCTTCGCTTATCCTATCCCTTAATACCTTGAGTGAGCCATTCAATGCTGCTAATGTGCCTATAACAGTGCTCTCGCCTCCAGGTATAATTATACCATCTATCTTTGATACCTGCTCTGGGTATTTAACTTGCATAACATTGCCATCAATGTTAAGTGCCTTTAATGCTTGATTCGTAGCACTTATATTCTCTTCTATATCGCCCTGTAATGCAAGTACACCTATGCTTATTTGCCTACTGCTATTATTAATGCTGTTATTGCTAATGCTCTTATTACTCATCAAGCCTCACTGCCCCTTTCTTGCATCCTTAACTCAAGGGTCTTTATATCCATTCCAAGCATAGACTTGCTCTCATCTATCATCCTCTGTGCTTCTAGAACTGTCTTTGGGTCATCCCAGTATGTTGTAGCAATGACTATTGCTCTAGCCCTCTCCAATGGATCCTGTGATTTGAATATACCAGAGCCTACGAATACACCATCACACCCTAACCTCATTAGTAGTGCTGCATCTGCTGGTGTTGTTATCCCTCCAGCAGCAAAGTTAACCACTGGTAGCCTACCAAGCCTTGCAGTCTCCTCAACATAAACATAGGATACCCTTAGCTCCCTAGCAATCTTTACCAACTCTTGCATATCTCCATCCGCATAAACACTCTTTATCCTCCTTATCTCATTATTTAATATCCTTATATGCTTAACAGCCTCAGCAACGTTCCCAGTACCAGGCTCACCCTTTGTTCTTATCATTGATGCACCTTCCTCTATCCTCCTTAATGCCTCGCCTAGGTTCCTTGCACCGTTAACGAATGGAACAGTAAAGTCCCACTTCCATATATGCCTCTCCTCATCTGCTGGTGTAAGCACCTCAGACTCATCTATCATATCAACACCAACAGCCTCAAGTACTCTAGCCTCCTCTATATGCCCTATCCTGCACTTAGCCATTATAGGTATGGTTATATGATCCCTTATCTCTTCTATAGCCTTTATACTTGCTGTTCTAGCAACACCACCAGCCTTCCTTACATCGTAAGGGAGTTTATCTAATACCATAACAGCTACTGCACCAGCATCCTCTGCTATCTGTGCCTGCTCTACATTGGTAACATCCATTATAACACCATGCTTCTGCATGTGTGCAAAACCACGCTTGAGTAGAGTTGTGCCTTTAGTTATTGTTAGATTGTTTAGTGCATCAACCCTAATACCCTTTGCACTTATCTCTGTTGAGACTAACGATATCATATATTCTATGCTTATTCACACTATAATATATATTTAGTTAGCCTTGGACATTATGCTTAGCAGGACATCCCTTACCCTTATAAGTAAGGGTGGGACATCTGCAGGCTTCATCTCATCTACATTAAGCCTCTCAACCCAGCGTATAACCTTAGTATTACCATCTAAAGTTATGCTTAGTGTATAGCGTAAGAACTCATTCTCATCATCTATAGACTCCTTGTTTATATTTACTGAGAGTAAACCATAATCATTTATAAGGGATCTTATCCTCTTTAGTGTATCGTTATCTATTGTAAACTCCTTCTGTATAGTATTTGAGCCTTGTTGCATTGTATAAAAGCCTTTACCATCATCATTTATAATTATCTTCTCAAGCCTTTCTGCAGCTACCCTCTCAACTACACCAAAGCCTACCCTCTTCATATCCTCCTTTGTGAATTGTATGCTTAACTTGGAATTGGTTGTTAATATAGCACTGCTAGATGATGATAATATTACTTGTAAAGCAAATAGAGTTATCGTTATAACTGCAACTATTATACTTGCCAATATTACCTTCTTTGAGAGCATCATAATATTATACTTTATATTTTAAGAGGATAAATACTATACTGACATGTTGAATAACTAGATCTTACTATTTTATAATATAACCTAATATTACTATATACTATCTTATCACTATTGCTACTATTTATTCTTATGAATATGTTGTATATGGATGCTTTAAGTATCAATATTAACTATAATTATCATCTTATTATGGATACATACTCCCAAATCTTCAATGATGATATAGCTGATTCAGTAATACATCTTAACCTATCCATCTCCTTCCATTTGGATATCTGAATGAATCTTGCTCCTTCCTTACCTCTGTTCATGATCTTTAGACCAGTTATCTAGAGACTCTAGCAGTATCTCTTCTTACCCATACTTCATTCGTACTCCTAGTTCCTATCAGATATAGCATTCTCATATGAGATATGCTATAGAAAGATATAGCATAAAATATTTAGACAAACAAAGTCAGTTATTCAACACATCATACTAGGCTCTGTTAACTTAAGAATAAGTTATACTAAATTATACTATGATATCAATACGTAATAGAAGCACATATACTCAAGATATATGCCATATATCTTTACTATTCAGCAAGGAGTCTAAGTAAGGTTAGCATCTAAATGCTTAGAGCCATTAGTAAAGAGATCACTGTGCTATATGGAATATTACAGTGTATAGATATCAATGATTTTGTTATAGATAGAAGTAAAGAGAAGAGAAGGATAAAGTGTATAATGGTAGATGAGTATGATAACTATAAAGGGAGAAGTATACTGGTTATGGGTAGCATATGAACCTTACATAAAAAGATACTTATTAATGCATATTTATAAAGAAAGGACTCTAGCAGTATGCTATAATTTCATAAAGAGGTTAAGGAGATTATATGGTAGCAAGTATACAGTATATACAGATGGAGCTTATTACTATGATCAAGCTTGTAGATGGTTAAGGATCAAGCATAATGTGCATGATCAAGAAGATAAGAACATAATGGAGAGAGCCATCCAATACATAAATAAAGGATAGAACTAAAGAATGCTTTGATGATAACTTCCTGTAAGATATTGCAGTAAAGAGCATGTTAGGAACTGGTTTAAGATGTCTATGACTTATTTCAATGTAAAGATAGACTTAAGCAAATTCATAATGAAACTGATGGATGGTGGTTAAGTTAACAGAGCCCTATTATCTTATCACCAATTCAGTATACTCTTTATTAGCAGTAACTAACCATATACCTCTCTTCTTTGCTTCTTCTACTGCATTTGGTAATACTTGCATACCATATACAACCTTTATAACCTTATCCTTCAAGTAATTAGGATACTTTTTACATAACTTCTCTATATCCTTATCAACCTCTTCTATAAGATTTGCACTTACTCTAGTCTTTGCCTCTCCTATTAAGCATATATTGGTATCTGTAGCATATATATCAATCTCTATATCTGGTAGCATAAGATTGCCTATACTCATTATTACAATACCCTTCTCCTTTAATCTATATGCTATAACCTCTCTAGCCTCCTCTTCTAGGGTTATAGATGTCTTCTCTATGTAAGATTCTATATTCCTTAATCTCTCGTCATACCTTTGTAGTATCCTAGTATGCTCTTCTAAAATCTTAGTATGCTTATTTAGTATTGTAGTATGCTCATCTAATATTCTAGTATGCTCATTGCTTATCCTTCTAAGGTCTTTCAACTCTTCCATTATCTCATTGAACTTCCTATCATGCTCCTCTAACCTCTCCTCTACATTAACTAACCTCTCCTCAACCTTTGCTAACCTTTCTTCACTCCTTATCCATGCTTCTTCTAGTTTAGTTAACCTCTCCTCTTGTCTTGCTACAATATTCTTTAACTCCATATACGAATCTGTTAGCCTTGCTATAGCATCCTCTAACCTATCTATTCTTGATTTAATACCTATCTGCTCCTCTTCTACTCTTGCTAGTCTTTCATCTACCTTTCCTTGAATATCTATCAGCCTTGCTATAGCATCACTTAGCCTTGTCATAGCATTACTTAGCATTACTACTGCTTCCTCAACCTTGCTTAGCCTTGATTCCATACTTGCTTGGGTATCTATTAGCCTTGATACAATATTCCTTAACTCTGTATGAGAATCTGTTAACCTTGCTATTGCCTCCTCAACCTTACTTAACCTTGATTCAATACTTGTTACAGCATCACTTAGCCTTGCTCCCATATCTGCTTGAGTATCTATCAGTCTAGTTATTGCCTCCTCTAGCCTCTGCAAGCCTAACAAGCCTATAACAGCGTATCTGAACTCCTCATCCTCCTTTAATAGCCTTAGTATATCATCCTTGAGTTTATTAAGCATAGATTGTTATATACCTAATAAAAATATAAATATAACTATTATGAAGGAGGCTCTGTTAACTTAAGAGTAAGTTATACTAACTTATACTATGCTATCAATACGTAATAGAAGCACATATACACTTAAGATATATGCTATCTATCTTTACTATTCGGCAAGGAGTCTAAGTAAGATTAGCATCCAAATGCTTAGAGCCATTAGTAAAGAGATCACTGTGCTATATGGAATATTACAGTGTATAGATATCAATGAATCTGTAGTATATAGAAGGAGAGAGAAGAAGAGAATAAGATATATAATGATAGATGAGACAATGATAAAGGGAGAGGTATACTGGTTATGGGTTGCTTATGAACCTTACATAAATAAGTATCTATTAATGGATATCTCTAAGGATAGAACTACATTAAGATGTTATTATTTCATAAAGAGGTTAAAGAGGTTATATGGTAACAGATATACCATACGTACAGATGTAGCTGATCATTATTTACCATCAAGTATGTAGATAGTTAAGGATCAGACATAATATGTATGATCAAGAAGATAAGAATTAATGGAGAGAGCTGTACAGTACATAAATAAAGAAGGATAGAACTTAAGAATGCTTTGATGATTTTATAACTTTCCAAAGATAACTGTAATAGATAGAGAGCATGTCGATAAGAACTGGTTCAGAGCATTCATGAATGACATACCTTAATGTTAAGATTGATCTAAGTTCATAATTAATAAAACTTATGGATTGTGGTTAAGTTAGCCTCGAGGTAGATAAGTAGATTTATAATAAACTGATGAATTATGATTAAGAACTGTCCTTTTTAGTTTCTCTAAAGATTATTCTTTAATTATTTCGATGTTTAATTGATTTAACGCTTCTTTTATCTTGTTTATGTATTCTTCTTCTGAGATAGATCCTTTTGTTGCATCTATAGTAATCTTTACCTCATCAAACTTGGTTTGTAAGAAATTAATCATACGTGATACATCAGCAACTTTACCTCTAGGGATAATGAATTCTAAGCATATATGATCCTTTATGTTGGTTTTAGTAACCTCTGTTAGTTTCTCTTCTGTTTTCACCTCTTGGGTCTGTTTAACATCTGTTGTTACTTGCTTAACGTTCTTTGTCTCTGCTATATATGGTTTAGGTTCTGATATGAGTCTCTGTGCGATAGTATCCTTTATTATAACTTCATCATCACTAAATGTAACATCTACATAGTCTGTCTTAAAGTATCTACACTCTACTTTTGCTTCTAAAGCTTCTCCTTTATCTTATGCTAAACGCCTCTGCAGTATAACTAATGCAAAGGCTACACCTCTCTTCTTCTCATTATTCATAGCTTTATTGTACTGTTCACTCACATAACGTGAAAGATCATTATAAAGCCTCTTCTCGTCTTCTGAGAGTCTAAATGTTATAGTCTTCACATGCCTTGGTAAGAATAGAGGTTCACCATTAAAATTCTTCAAATCTTCCTTCATTCTTCTAATGAAGAGTGGGTTATCTTTATTTATAATAGATTGATTTAACATATCTGTATTCGCAAAGAACCCAGGTTCTAGAAGATCTATAAATAACCTAAAATTCTCCGGATCACCTTTATGAGGGGTTGCGGTAAGGAATAACAGATGGGTAGTTATCTTTGAGAGTACTTCACCTAACTTATATCTATCTGTCTTCTCTACCTTATCTCCATAAACTGCTGCACTCATCTTATGAGCCTCATCTACTATGATTAGATCGAATTTAGATGAGCTTAAAGAAGGTAGTATATCTTCTCTCTTAGTAAAATCCATCGATGTGATTATCTGATTATATACTTCCCATACATTCTCACCATAATGGTCTCTAAGCAATCCTCTATCTATAACTACAAAACTCTCATCAAACCTATCCTTAAGTTCTCTCCTCCATTGATCTTTCAGATGCCCTGGTACAACTATCAGTATCCTCTTTACCAGATTTCTAAGTTTCAACTCTTTGATTATTAACCCTGCCATTATAGTCTTCCCAGCTCCTGGATCATCTGCTATTAAGAAGCGTATCCTTGGTAGCTTTAGAATGTAACCATAAACCGCTTCTATCTGATGGGGAAGAGGGTCTATCTTAGAAGTATTTACTGCCAATAATGGATCGTAAAGTGATGCAAATCGGTATCTTTTGGTCTCAAGTGAAGCAAAGGCTTTCCATGGCTCACATGTAAAGTCGGTTTTTATAATATTTAGGGATATATCTTCAAGTTCTGATAAGTCTATATATTGATCTATATGCTGACCAGTTAAAGTTGTTTTGCCTATAAGATGTATATAAGAATTAACATATTCAATATAATTTATCTCAACAGGTTCAGACCAATTAGGACCCTTTATAATTACCCCTGGTCTTAACTCCTGTAATTTCACAGTTGGTTTAAACTTATCTGAATTTATGTTTAAACTCTTTATATCATCTCTAACCTTCTCGTGTGATAAGGACTGCTTCATATACTCACCCCTATCATACTCTTCAAGGAGCTTATAGAGTTCTCTATTCTTCTCTATACTCTCTGATACTGCTCTCCTTACCTCTTCTATAGAGGCATCCCTATCTTCCATATCTATATTATGATGATAGATCATGAACTTATACTTTATGCTTCATATGATTTTTAATCCATTCCTTAACCTCACTCTCCTCCTTCTTACATTCTGCTACTTTGACTATGAACTCTACACTTGTATGAGATTCAATATCGATATAATAACCATTAATCCTCAAGAATGTATCTGCAACAGCAAATGCTGTTCTCTTATTACCATCAATAAACGGATGGTCTTTTGTTATTCTATATAGAAAATATGATGCTTTACTTGCATAACTTTCATTCAAATCTAGATTGTTATATAAATCTTTTATGCTATCAAGTATGTAAGATAGTGTACCTTTTGAGATGATTAGATTATCTAATCCTAACATCTTTCTAATCTCTTTGATACTCTCTAAATCAATATATTTAGTCATTAATAAGTTGCATAACTTAAGAATTATTTAAGATTTTGTTCTTATAGAACTCATCTCAAAGTTCCGTATTAAATGTATGATTATTGATGCTATTGTTACTAGGGCTTTGTATGTTGATGCTAGCCTCCCATACCTTATTGTTATTCGATGGGAT